>Ga0302252_1000170_pt1 | contig 79479 bp, 73 predicted proteins | sample AAG_RA_Leu_MG_FD_193511 | JGI IMG/M metagenome (GOLD analysis project Ga0302252, IMG submission 193511) | Enriched activated sludge microbial communities from anaerobic digester in WTTP, New Holstein, Wisconsin, United States - AAG_RA_Leu | ecosystem: Engineered > Bioreactor > Anaerobic >... | reverse complement strand
TGCCGGTCTTACACCGAGACCGACTTCAATGCCTGTCGGTATCTCGTTGCCGGAGCTGCCGCCTGCCGGTGATCCTACCACCTTCAATGTCTGATACATGAGATCCTCGAAATCTATTCTTGAGCGCTTGAAGCCTGCAGTGTTGGCGTTGGACAGGTTGTTCGAGATGGTGTCCATATTGAGCTGCTGGGCCTGCATTCCTGTCGCGCCAGTATGAAGTGCTCTTATCATAGGAATCCTCCTTTTAAAATAAAAAACTGCTTTAACGGTAAGGTATGAGCCATCTCGATCAATCGATGGCTATTCGGCCTCTGCAAAGCAGTCCAGCCGATTTATCCACAGCCTCAGCGGCTGTTCAGCAACGTCACTTTCCCGTAGATATCGTCCTGCACCTGTAACAGCTTCCCGGCCGTCTGATAGAATCTGTTTCTCTCCGTGAGAGAAACCAGCTCTTCTACCGGCGACACGTTTGAATGCTCCAGGAAGTACTGGTTCACCCTGCTCTTGTCATCGGGCTTTGTGGCGCTCTCCGGGCATACGATCAGCGATGTGCCTTCCGGCGCAGGGGCTGCCGCTCTTCTGTCGATCGTGACGAGCTTCAGCATCCCGCAGTTTTGCCCATCGCTTGTGACATTGCCGTCTTCTCCGATGAGCACCTGCCTGATTATCTCCTTGACTGTCTTGTCGGCTTCATTTGTTACGTTCTGCTCTCCCTTCAGAATGATCGGGTTGCCGTCCTTTCCGATCACCTTGTACTTTCCGTGGCTCAGAAGCTCGCCTCTGTCGTTGATGGAGAAGTTGCCGTTTCTCGTATAGCGCAGGCCTCTGTCTGTCTGCACCACGAAGAACGCGTTGCCGTCAATCGCCAGGTCGAGCGGATTTTCTGTCTGCGCCACTGTTCCGGGAGTCGAATCCAGGAATGACATCAGCTCAGTTCCTCCCTGAGAGCCCTGCTGCTCCTTCAGAGCCGTGAGAACCTTCCTGAAGCCGCCTGTTTCGACGTTCGAAAGATTGTTGGAGAGTATGTCCGTTGCCGTTGAGACGTTTCTCATGTAGGAGCCCAGGGTATCGAATACTTTCATGGTTCACCTCCTTTCATATGTCCTGCAGCTTAATAATCGGAAGGTGCATTTATTTTTTAATACGCTGCTGATGACAGAATACAGAATACAGAAGACAGAATACAAAACTCGGTGTATAAAATGGGGGAGATGGAAGAAGGCCACTTGATCACTACTGTGCCGCCTGGATATTTGAGATCCGGTACATCTCCCGGCATGAAAAAAACAGAGGCATAAATGCCTCTGCAGTGATATATGCGTAAAAAAAGGTTGAACGAAGGCGCATGTGGAGAGAGGAACCCTTTTGATCAGTGGAGCATGCGCCTCCATTCTATCTATCCAAAAACCTTTGAAATCACCTTTTTGAGCGTCGTAGCCGCATCGAGTGGCTTGAAAGGCTTCACGATGAAGTATTTCGCGCCGAGCTTGATGGCCTCTCTCACCATCTCCTGATGCCCGAGAGAGCTTACCATCACTACCACGGCTGTAGGATCGATCTCGATGAGCTGTTTGACGACATCTATTCCGGAGCTGTTCGGCATCACGATGTCGAGTGTTACGACGTCAGGTCTCAGCTTCTTATACTCATTGATCGCCTCTGTGCCGTCATGTCCGCAGCCCACCACTTCGCCGCCGAGCAGTTTCACGACTATGCCCATGCTCTTGATAATGAACTCCGAATCATCGACGACAAGGAACCGGTATGGCGTGCCGTCTTTTTTCAGTATCTTGGTATCAGCGTTGTCCACCTGAACTGTCATCTTTACACCACCTTTTATTCTGGTTTCTTATTCGACCTGAGAGCCACGTTGATGACCATCTTTCCGCATTTCATCTCCAGAGGGATTACCAGGATGTCGAGACCAAGGTCTGTCATCTCCATCTGGCTGCCTACGAAGAGTGTGGGAGGCGTGATGCTGAACTTGAATCCCCTGTCATTCAACATGGTTACAGCGCGACCGGTTATAATGTTGCCAAGCTCTCCTATCGTCGATTTGGCAAGCTCGTCCAGACCATCAAATTCCATGCTGTTCATGATGTTTGCTATGTTCAGTGCTGTCTGCCTGTCCATGTCATACATGACTCTGCCCTCGATCTCACCTGCCAGGCCGATGATCACGACTACGCCGTTGCTCAGTATCGGCGAGTGTGTGAGCGCCAGTTTCCCTCTGCTTACCGGCTCGTCGAGGACCTGGACCAGACAGTTGTATGCTGCTTCTGCGAAAGGACCGATGTATTCTACCTTCATGTTTATCACTCCTGTGATGATTAGCGTCTTCACACTAAGTATCGGACCTTCATTTTTATTTTTAAGTATCCCTGTGAATTTTAGTCAGATTGCAGCTCAGACAGCTCATGAATCCATCAGTGACAGGAAAAAGCAATATTTGTTCACGTTGTATTCCGGGGTGTGAGCATACCCCACTATATAATGAGATAATGATCATCAGTTTTTTTTTTTTATCGGAAGTATTCCTGACAGTAAATGACCATAGTAATAGATGAGTGGAGAACAGGAACAGGAGATACAGATATGAAAAGGATTTACTTCATCAAGGCAAGCATATACACCACCCTGATCACTCTCGTGCTCTTGATCGTGATGAACTGTCTCAACTATGTCGATATTCTGCAGCAGCTCGACAAGTGCGTCATCGCGTTGACTATCACATCGCTAATAGGAGGTTTCTTTGGAAGTTTTATATCAGAGTACGCAGCGGAATAAAAGTTCCATGGATACGGACGGGCCTGAGAGATCTCCCCAGGGCGATGACTCGAAGAACCAGGGCTATCTCGAGCTTCTCAGGGAGAGCAGGAAATTCGTGAACTCCACCTATGGGGTCTGCCAGGACGACATCATCAGGCGCTATAAAAAGCAGAAGAGCATTGAGGACAGGAAGGCGCTGGTGGAGAAATACTCTTACCTGGTCAGCTACTGTGTGCGAAGAATGTCCATGTTCCTGCCGCCTCACATCGAAGCCGACGATCTGATGAGTGAGGGCATCATCGGACTGATCGATGCGATTGAGAAGTTCAAGGAGGAGAAGGGCACAGAGTTCGCAAGCTACGCCACAACCCGCATCAGGGGCTCCATCATCGATTTCCTGCGGCAGAAGGACTGGGTCCCCAGGAATGTCCGGGAGCTTGCAAAGGATATTGAAAAAGCGAAAGCCTATCTCGAAAATGAGAAGAAGCGGACGCCAACCCTTGAAGAGCTGGCAGAGTATCTGAAGATATCTCCGGCGAAGCTCTCTTACTACCTGAACAAGGTGAAGAACACGGAAGTTGTCTCGCTTGAAGAGATGATCAGGCTTTCCGGGTCATTTGAAGCCAGCCTGCCTTTCGCTTCACAGGAGAGCAAGGGCGGAGTGGAGCGCGAAGTGGAGAAGAAGGAGCGCACAGGCATTCTCAAGGGAGCCATCTCGTCTCTCAAATCGAGGGAAAAGCTCATTTTGTCGCTGTATTACTTTGAAGAGCTGACCCTGAAGGAGATTCAGCAGATTCTGGGCATATCGATGCCGCGCATATCGCAGATCCATAAGAGTGTCCTCAAGAAGCTCAAGGAGGCTCTCAGAGACAAGAGAGAGATCCTCATTACTGAATGATTATGAGAAACGCAGCCCGCAACTCCCCACGCTTTGCAGATGTGCTGCAGGATCTGATGATCCGGCAGAAGCCGGCCCGCAACCAGGAGAGAGGTCCGCTTCTGCTGTCAGGCTGGATAGAGCACGGCGATCTGCAGTCTGTGATAAAGCTCTCCCTGTCGATAACGAGAGGCTGCATGAGGCATCTCGTCTATCTCATCCATCATCTTGGAAGCTGTCTTCAATGCAGCGACGCTCCAGTAGCGGCGAGCCTGCTGCCTGAGTACAGGGAGCACATGAAGGGGCTCATTCACGGACAGATTGCGGCAAGGCAGTCCTGTCCCATTGAAGGACTGGGCGCAAAGCTCTCACATGCGGATCATCTCCTCTATCTCATAGTCGATCAGCTCACCAGGTCGTCCGGAAGCACGGCAGGTGAGGAATCACTGGCTTATATATTTCCCGGGCGCTCAGGCTCGCTGAAGCTGAGCGGGAGCATTACTCTTGCTGAGATACGGTTTCTGAGGCGGCTTACAGAATCCATAAGCAGTCAGCCCCGGAAGATTGGCGCACTTCCGCATATTCTCTTCCTGTCTCTCGCAGCCGGGATGGTGCAGCAGGGCGGAGACGCGCGGGAGAGCTCGTGCAGTGAATTGCAGAAGCAGTACAGATCGCATCTCATATCGGAAGCTACGAAGATAATAGTGAGAAACAGGATAAGCAATGATGCGGAACACGGAAAGGCAGTGACCTGCAGGGAATGTCTGTCTGGCGATGGCTCATCCCTCTTCAGAGAGATGTTTGATGTAATGGCAGATGAGTATCTCGTCAAAACTGCTGTCACATATGTTCAATACAGCATGAATCAGGAGAGAATGCCTTCAGTGTCGGAAAGGAAGGAGCCCGGGTGTATGGGTTAGCGGGAAGCATTGAGTATAATCGCCCGCGCCGCTTGACAAAGAGCATCCGGATATGCACAGCCCTCAGTCTTATCCCAATCTCTCTGGAGGTGTTTATCTCTTTGCTTTGAATATATATTAACAAGAGAATGGAGAGGAGTATATCTCTATGCACAAGGAACTCGTTCCCGGCTTGAACCAGATAATAAAGAAGAATGTAGAGCCTGGTCAGGTGGTTCTGATAACCGGAGCAGCAGGCACTCTCAAGTCGGTTTTTACCTTCTTCTATGAATCCAACTATATCGACGAGTACAATAAATATGGAATCTACATAACGCTTGAGCAGACGAAGGAGAGCCATCTCGCCGCCATGGAGTCTATAGGCTTCAAGATGTCGAATAATCTGCTCCTTTCCGATTACAACAACATGAGACGGGATATGAGAGATGAAAAGGAATATGAGATAGATATCATCTCCTCGATAAAGATTATGATCTCGAAGCTTAAGAAGGATCTCTCAGACAACCTTTCCTTTTTCGCTCTTGATTCGATGAACGCTCTGTATACTCTGTCCAGGATGAAGAACCCGAGAGTGCAGGTCCACAGCCTCTTCACATATCTGAGAGACAACAATCTGATCTCATTCATGATCAAGGAGCACTGGGAACACGGCATGTCGAGCGATCTCGATGTCCAGGAGACCTACCTGGTCGACGGGATAATCAACCTGGGCATCATGGATGACAGCAACAAGATAAGCAGATACATCCAGATAACGAAGATGCGCGGCGCATCTCACGATCTGAAGAAATACCAGATTGATATCAAGAACAGCTCACTGATGATTATGAGTCCCCTCTATGAATAGAATGATTTCGAGCTGGGGCTGCATGGAGGATTCATATGGATTATAACCTTCTGGGCATCGCGAATATAGCTCTTCTGGCGCTTCTGCTGCTTGTCGTAATTTCTTCAGTGATACTGGCGCTTGTAATGGACATCAGGCTCACAGTCTCGACACGGAATCGCAGCAAGGCAGAGACCGGATCCGATGGCGATGGGACCGTAAAAGAGTCCCGGCCCCCTGCAGCTCAGAAGGCGGCGCCCACATTCGGCAGAAGTGTGCTCATTCTCGGCAGCTCGATCGAGACGGCACAGCAATATATAAATGATGCCTTCGAGCAGGACTTCCACGAGATAGTATATTCCAGGACAGAGCCGGGAGTTCTAAGGGAGCGATACCACTTCAGAAAGAACGTCACTTTCTTCTGGATTACCCACAAGGAAGAGGGAGATTTCCAGATCAGCGTCAACGACATATCAAAGATTTCCTGGAATCTGAAACAGGTCATCTCCAATCTGAAAAAGGCGATCATCTTCATCGACTGCATCGATTACCTCGTCTTCATCAATGGGTTCCCTCACGTGCTGAGGCTGGTCAACGAGATGATCGACAATATCTCAAAGCTGGAACTGTCGCTCGTAATCTGGATCGATCCGAAGGCGATCGATGAGAAGGAATTGACTCTTCTCAGGAGAAGCATGCATATCATCATCGAGGAGGGGCGGGTAAAGTGAGCGTTCCTGGCGGAAAGCGGATTCTGTTCATCGATGATGATATCTTCCTCGAAAAGATAGTTCGCTTCAATATCAAGGATGAAGGCTATATCTTCACTGCATCTCCAAACGGGGAGGATGCGGTGAAGGTGCTCGAGTCCAACCCTCAGGATCTGATAATACTCGATCTCATCATGCCCCGCATGGACGGATGGAAGTTTCTGGACTGGCTGAACGACAGCGCGGCTCTCTGCAGGATCCCTGTGCTCGTCCTGACAGCATCCAGGACCGGCAGGGAAGAAATTGCTGAAAAGTATAAGAAATGCACAATAGTGGATGTGCTCGAGAAGCCCTTCGATCTCCGCGATCTCGTCGCATTGATAACCAGAATCTTCAATGAGCATCCCTGACAGGGAGCGCTTCCTTTTAAATGCCGTGCTCTGCCTCTCTCCTTTCCTGCACTGATTGACTGGCTTCCTTTTTCTTACCGGAAAGTGATTCCTGAGTCCCAGGCCGCACTCCGGCTGACATGTACATGATGAATAATAATATAATAACATGAGGATCGCCTGCTATTAATAAATTTTCCTTTACTGCCGATATCAACTTAGAAGACAGTTCCCTTCACAAATTCCATTGACAGTTACAGTCTGCAGGAAAAAATTCAGTGACAGGTGATACTCAGATGAAAGAAAACACTCTCAAGACAAAAAAGGATGAGCTGCTCAGACAGCTGGACGAGTCCATCCGCCTGATCGACGGGCAGCAGTGCGAAGCCGTGGAAAGCATTCTGGCAGCTGTCAGATTGCTTAAGATCGAGATGGGGATCAACGATATTTCATCTCTCGAAAAGTTCCTGGATGAGCTGGAGTTCTCTCTTGACATGATCAACTACACTCCAGGCCGGAATCTCATGGAAGCCCTTATCTGCGGAGAGGGGTTCCTCAGGAGATCCATTGACGCCCTGCTGCTCGATGAGGCCGCAGAGCCGGATGAAGCCGAGATGAATGACATCCTCGCCGGAATCGTCACATGCCATCCCGATCTCACAGGATCCTGTGAATCGGAAGAGACTTCAGTGGAGATATCTGAAGATGAGGAAGACGAGCTGAAGCCTGATACAGGGCCCATGATAAGCCTCGAAGACAAGGAGCTCCTCAACGATTTCATCGAGGAGTCGAACGACAATCTCAACGCTGCCGAAGTTGCGCTGCTGAAGCTCGAGGAGGAGCCTGAGAGCAACGAGTACATCAATGAGATATTCAGATGCTTTCACACCATAAAGGGTAACTCGTCGTTTCTGAGCCTTACAGACATAAACGAGCTTTCACACAAATCAGAGTCGCTGCTGGACAGCGCGCGGACCGGAAAGGTGTCTTTCAGCGGGCCATGCGCCGCCATAGCCTTCGAATCGCTCGATATGCTGAAAGAGATGATGGTGCGTCTGAAAAGGAGCACGACAGGGACTGTCTATGAGACGCCCAGGGAGTTGGGAGCTCTGATCAAAAAGCTCGAGAAATTCAACAGCCAGGTGGAAGCAGGTCTTATTACATTCTCCGCTCCATCGGCAGAGCACACCAGGCCTTCTGAGACAGTCCGGCCATCTCCGTCTTCTGCCGTGATGGAAGAAGAGAAGGAAGAGCGGGAGGGGAACGGCAAGAACACAGGGGGATCGGATCTGAAGGTGAAGGTCAGCACAAAGCGCATGGACAACCTGATCGATGCAGTCGGTGAGCTTGTGATAGCATCGGCCATGGTATTTCAGGAGAGGGAGATACAGGAGACGACAAACCCCCGCCTCGGAAGGAATATCTCACAGATGGGGAAGATCGTCCGTGAGCTTCAGGAAATGGCCATGAGTCTGAGGATGGTCTCGCTGAAGTCCACCTTCCAGAAGATGGCGAGAATTGTCCGCGATCTGTCGCTCCGATCCGGTGTGTCTGTCGATTTTACTTTTTCCGGTGAAGATACGGAGCTGGATAGAAATGTTGTCGAGGAGATTGGAAATCCGCTCGTGCACATGGTGAGGAATGCAGTCGACCACGGAATCGAGCCTCCCGGCGAGCGCAAAGCCGCAGGCAAGCCCGAAAAGGGATCGGTTCATCTGTGCAGCTATCAGGAAGGCGGCTCTGTCGTGATAAAGCTGACTGATGACGGGCGCGGGCTCAACAGGGAGAAGATCCTCAGGAAGGCGGTCAATGTCGGGCTCATCAAGCCGGACGCTGAGCTGGCCGAGCGCGACATCTACAATCTGATCTTCGAGCCCGGCTTCTCGACAGCCGACAAGGTCACTGATATATCCGGCAGAGGCGTGGGAATGGACGTGGTGAGAAAGAACATCCACAACCTGAGAGGCAGAATCGAGATCTCATCCGAATTCGGAAAAGGCACTAACTTTCTGATCCGGCTTCCTCTCACTCTCGCCATCATCGACGGCGTCGTGGTAAGGGTTTCCAACGAAAAGTACATCATTCCCACACTGTCAATTGTTGAATCGATAAGGGCAAAAGATGAGCAGCTCTCGACCGTGGTCGGCAGAGGAGAGATATTCTCGATAAGGGGAGAGCTGCTGCCGCTGTTCAGACTCCACAGGCTTTTCGGCCTTGACGGGGCCAAGGAGGATCCGACTGAAGGGCTTATCGTGATAATCTCCGGAGACGGAGGCAACTGTGCACTTCTTGTAGATGACCTGATAGGCAAGCAGCAGGTAGTCATCAAGTCTCTCGACGCAACTTTCAAACAACTGGAAGGCATCTCAGGTGCTGCCATAATGGGCGATGGCAGAGTGGCGCTCATCCTCGATCCTCAGAGGATCACGAGGCTTTCGATGGCGATGAATTAGTGAGTATGACCTTTCGCAGACATTTTTGGAGATTAAAAAAGTAAAGGAGATGCGATTATGACAAATGCACAGATGCTCGACAAGCAGAATCTGAGGGCAGGCAAGCTCAACAAATACCTGACCTTCGCCCTCGGGCACGAGGTTTATGCGCTTGAGATTCTGATGGTGAGGGAGATCATCGGCCTCATGGAGATTACGATGGTTCCAAGAATGCCGGATTTTGTACGCGGTGTCATAAACCTTCGCGGCAAAGTCATTCCAGTCATCGATCTCAGGCGCAAATTCGGCATGGAAGACATAGCCGAGACAAAAGAGACCTGTATCATAGTGGTGGACATAAACGACGTACTGATGGGCATCGTCGTGGACAGAGTCTCTGAGGTCCTCGATATTCCCGTTGAAGAGATAGATGAGACTCCTTCATTCGGAGTTTCCATAACAACTGAGTTCATCCTCGGTATTGGAAAAGTCAAGGGAAAGGTCATAATCATCCTCGACATAAAGGCAGTTCTCACCAAGGAAGAGCTGCAGATGATGTCTCAGTCGTTCTGACAGGACTGAGCAGGCGGGATTGGGACAGGATGCTGCATGAGAATGCAGATGTTGTCCCAATTGTCTTAAAAAAAACCGGGGAATAATGATATGCATCGCCTGGCAACCTGAAGAGTCTAGGAGAGGAACTGTCGAGTCTATGCACTATATGAATACACTGCAAGGTAATGGCCAGCGTCATTTCACTGTCGGTATCGGAGACATGAAAGTAGCCTGCGGGGATGATGCCGTTGTCATAACTCATTCTCTCGGCTCTTGCATCGGCGTCGCAGTTCACGACGAGGTGGCGCGCGTTGGAGGGATCCTTCACTATCAGTTGCCGCTTTCCAATGCGAACCCCCAGAAAGCGGTTGAACGGCCCTTCATGTTCGCGGACACAGGCATACCTGCACTGTTCAAAGCTGCTTACGATCTCGGAGCCGAAAGGAGGCGCCTGAAGGTGAAGGTCGCCGGAGGCGCCAGCGTGATGGATGATCACGATGTCTTCAATATCGGTGAGCGGAACTACATGGTTTTAAAGAAGATATTCTGGAAGAACGGAATCCTCATTACGGCGGAAGATGTCGGAGGAGAATTGTGGAGGACAATGAAGCTGGATATTGGCACAGGTCGCCTGCTCATCAAGAATCCTAAAGGTGAGTTTGAGCTATAAGGGAGTGGAATGCAATGGGGTACAATATTCTCATAGTCGATGACTCAGGCACGATGAGAAAGATCATTAGCCGCACGATAATGCTTACCGGACTGCCTGTCGACGAAATGTTCAATGCGGAGCACGGACGTCAGGCTCTCGATCTGATGAAGCAGAAGGATGTATCGCTCGTGATTACTGATATCAACATGCCTGTTATGGATGGCATCACCATGCTGGAGAAGATGGCCGAAGATGAAGTGATGAAGAAGCTTCCTGTGGTGATCATCTCGACAGAGGGCAGTGAGACAAAGCTCGAGAGACTGAGCGGCAAGGGCGTCAAGGCTTTCATAAGGAAGCCCTTCACTCCCGAGAAAGTCCGCGACACCCTCCAGGTGGTTCTCGGAGGTGCGTATGCCCAGTGAAGGGAAAGAGACATTGCTGTTCAACACTGCAGTGAAGGTCTTTGAAAGCACAGCCTTTGCCTTCGTAGACCCTCCTTCCGAAGATACGGGAGAAGCTCCATCAGGTGAATGCTCAGCCTATCACATCCCCTTTGAGGGCGCTTTTGCAGGAGCAATACTGATGAAGATGCCTGCAGAGCTGCCTGTCCTGCTTGCTTCAAATATGCTCGGCGCCGAACCGGATGATCCTGAGGTGACGGAGCAGAGCATGGAGGCTATGGGTGAGCTTCTGAACATCATCTGCGGAAATGTGCTCCCTCTCATAGCGGGGCCTTCCGAGGAGTTCATTCTCTTTTCTCCAAGGGCCATATCGGAAAAATACTACAAGGAGTTCCTGGACAGGAAGCGCGATGAGCATCCGGTTACCACGAGGCTGGTTGTCGAAGGTTTCCAGGTCGATGTTGCGCTCGTCGTATACCGGTGGGAGCTTGTGAAATAAGCTCTGACAGCGGAGACGCATTGCAAAAACCCCGGCTGTTTGAAATGGCCGCAGGTTTTTTTCTTTTGCCGGAGAACCATCATTTCAATGAATATGCCGTACACCATAAAATCATGCTACCGGCCGGGGGCCTTCGAGATGGATGAAGGGCTCCCTGCCCTCATTGCCTCGGCCCCTTCTGTCAATCTCTCCAGATTTGACGGCAATAAGCCCCCTGGAGAACTGGCCACTGAAGTTCGCTCTCTGTGGAACGACACGCATCTCTGCGTCGCCTTCAGTGGAAGATACTCGTCACTTCGCACCGCGCCGCAGGGAACTCCATATGACAATGGATATGGAAAGACTCACCGGCTGTGGGAGATCTCAGATGTATATGAGGTGTTCATCGGCCCTGAATCGAGATCGAAAAGGGTGTACGGCGAGTTCCAGGTCGCTCCTGACTCGCGCTGGATGGACATCTACATCGACGCGAGCGATGATAGAAGAAAAGCCGATTTCCACTGGAAATCGGCTGTGACTGCCTGTTCTCATCTGGATGAGTCCAGAATGATCTGGCACGGACTCTTCAAAATCCCATTTAGTGCATTCGGCCCTGAAATCTCCCGAGAGCTTGTGTGGAACTGCAACTTTTACAGGATCTCAGGCGACAGCTCTTCGCAGCACTATCTCTCCTGGTCTCCGGTTGGAGAGGTTGCCTTCCACAAGCCCCATCTCTTCGGAGAGATAGTCTTTGGCAGGTAGTACACCATCCGGCTTTTATGAATGCTCCAGGATTGCCTTCAATCCCGTTTCCTTGCAGTACGAGTAATAGGACTCCTGCAATCCCGTCAGCTCCTCTTCCAGCGTCTCGAGCTCCTCTTTCATGTTGAGTCGCTTCTCGGTAAGCTTGCCTATCTTCTCCTCGAGTTTTTCAAGCTCTCCTATTCTCAGCGCGTACAGCTCCTTCAGCCTCCGGTGCGACTGCTCCATCTTGCTCTTCACCATCTCTGCAGTTAGGCCGTTGAGCGTCTTCTTGTCAGTATCTACAGCTGTTCTGTCCATTGTTTGAACTCCTTTCCTTGCAGTGTAAGTCTGCCTTATCTGTGATCCTCAGATATTCACCTCTTGACAGAGCGTTCCTGCAAGGAAATGACAGCTGCCGATTTATTTTACTATTGCGCCTCTCGGACAGATCTCCACGCACCTGCCGCATTCAGTGCATTTGTCTGCATCGATTGCGGGAGCCTTTAAACCCTTCTGGCTCATAGCCCCTGCAGGGCAGGCTTTCGCTGCCGGGCATGGATGGTCCTGGGGACAATTTTCGGAGATTATTGTGGGCATCATATCACCGCGCTTTCTGATATCTGTTCATCGTGCTCTTCCTGTGAGGCACGGCCTCTGTCATTTAAGATGAGGCGTTACCTTCTCTGAAAGAACGTTCTCCGGCATGAATCCCACGAGCCTCTCTACCACCTCTCCCTTGCTGAAGATGAGCAGGCTCGGAATGCCCTGTATGCTGTATGTGTCCGCCGTCTTGTGGTTTTCGTCGGTGTTGAGCTTTACGACCTTCAACTTCTCTGAAAGCTTTGCAGCAAGTGCGTCCACCACAGGCGCCATCATCCTGCAGGGGCCGCACCAGGGCGCCCAGAAATCCACGAGAACCGGCTTGTCAGACTCCAGTACTTCCTTCTGAAATGAGAGATCGTTTACTTCCATTGCATTTGACATGATTATTCCTCCTTATTGATATTCAAAATGATTTGCAGACTTGACTCCATCGCTGCCGTCCGTCCGCATTATCTGGCAGGACTGGTTATTGATTTACCGGCAGTGAGCGGGATGCGACGCCGCGTCGCAATGAATCTTTTAGAGCAGAAGCTCCACGATTTTTTTCGCCTCCTCATTTATCACCTTGTAGCATACCTGTGTCCCGTTTCTCTCACCTTCGATTATCCCGCTCGTTCTCAGCACTCCCAGGTGCATTGAGACAGTCGCCTGAGGTATTTTCAGACATTCGACCATGTGCATCACATTGCATTTGTTCTTCAGAAGGCCTTCGACCAGCCTGAGCCTCAGCGGGTGGCCAAGGGCCTTGCAGATTCTGCTTGAGCTGTCATATTTATCTTTCATAATTTATCACCTTATCAGTATATTATAATATTATGATTAACTTGTCAATACCCCTGAGAAAATGAGGCTGCCTTCTCTGGGAAATTGCTGATGTCATCTCTGAGGAATGTTCTGCGAGGGAACAGAATACTGCCTGACCTGGAAGGTCTGCATCTGCGGCTGCGGCATGGTCTGGAAAGGGGTAGAGTACTGTCTGAACTGGAAGGTCTGTATCTGCGGTACGGTCTTAGAAGGGGTTGACAGCGATCTTATGAGGTTTTCGTTTCTCTCATGGGTGGCCTGTCTCTGCTGCTCCATCTGCTGCATCAGGTATTCATTTCCTGTCTGAGTCTGCTGGCGCTCCTTCTCCATCTGCCTGATTATGGAGTCGTTGCCGTATGACTGGCTTGTAGCGAATCCCGTGGAATGGCCTGGGCCGCCGAAGGTCTTGAAGGATGCGCTTGAATCATGCTGCGTCTGCCCCCGGGAATATCCGGAAAATGAATTCGAGCAGTCCGGGCATGTGCAGGGATTTTTCATATAGTTCAGCAGAAATTGCCGGTATTCAGCCGGCCGTCCTCTGAGCGCCTGGCGGATGATCTGTTCGCCTTCTGTTTCGGATGGAGACGTCACAGCCGCATCTCTCCGGACCGGCATCGGTATTTTTTTCAGTCTGACAGCCAGGGAGCCGTCTCTGTCATCAGCAGAGATCGCCTCTTTCATCTTGCATATGGCGCTGTCATAGTCCTTCAGCTCTCTGCAGCAGTCCGACTGAAGGGCCAGCGCTGCTGCGGTGAAGGCTCCGGCTGATGCCGCTTTTTTGTAAAGCTCAACTGCCGACTGGGCAAAATCGAACGCCTGCGCGTATTTACAATCATCGAAAGACTTCCCGGCGTCGCTCATATATCTGTGACCTTCGCTGATGTACTCGCTGTCAATCTTCTTCCTGATATCCTCTGTGCGGGCAATGTAACTGCTGTTCTTATCGTCGATCTCGGTGAGATATCTATACTGCAGAAGAGCCGCCTGATAGTCCTTTTCCGCCTCATATGCGGAGGCAAGAAGCTCATGAACCTGAGCCCTCCTGGAAGAAGGCGCGGTCCTGGACGCCATGATCTGGAGAGCCGTCTCGCCGTATGTGATGGCGTCCCTGTAATTTCTTTCGGCGTAGTAGCGCTGGCCCATCGCGACGAACCATTCCAGGCTGCCCTGAGCCGGTGATGGATCTGCCGGCTGCTCTGTTTTTTTATTCGGGGCCTGGCGAGGGGACATTGCGGACAGCAGATTCGAATAGAAGCGCTCCCACGAGGCGAAGAGCTCATTTCCAGCCGCTCCCGCCTTTCCGCCTGTTCTGGTCAGCACTGATGAAACCTGCGTTGAGTAATCCAGAAAGATGGCTATTATGAAAAGAATGAGGAAGAGCACAGTCAGATCCTTCAGAGTGTTCCTGCTCATATCCGCGCTCCCGATTGGATGACTCTGGTGCACCAATAATTATACCATATAGCGATGAGGCAGTCTATGAACGATCATACATGCATCGGATCATGTTTCCAGGCAGCTCTGCAGTGATCAAGTGGCCAAGTGGTCAATGGAGCCAGGGAAGGAAGAAACCATCTGATCTCTGACTATTTCGGTCCCTGTTCTCCTGAGCTTTTGTTTTCTTGATCTCTCGATCCCTGGATCTCTCGATCACTGAACTATATGGAAAACTTGAAACGAAGTTGTACATGACTGCCCTGTTTTTTCCTGCGAGACAGAAAGTTAACAATTCGTTAACGGCCATTTTTATTGCGGAAGAGCACTTTCCATGCTACCATATATATTGAAATCATATTGAGAAGGCGGTACAGAATATGGACAGAATATCCAACCTCCCTAAAGAGATTCCTGTCAGCAGAGCTTCAGAAGCGAGGGAGAAGGGCGGGGAATCGCCTGCGCCGCTCCAGGACAGGATCGAGCTGTCACCTGAGAAGGACCTGAAGGTAAGGAGCGATGAGAATCTTCTGAAGTCGACGATCGCCAGGCTACCGAAAGTCGATATACACCGCCACCTGGAAGGCGCCATCAAGCCCGAGACTATTCTGAGAGTTGCGCAGAAGTATGGGATAGAGCTGCCTGCAGATACTGTGGAGGGACTGAAGCCTTTCGTCTGCGTCACTGACAAGGACAAGACACTGATAGACTTCCTTCAGAAGTTCAGAATTCTCGACAAGGTCTTCGTCAATACCGACGCGGTCAAGGAAATAAGCAAACAGTGCGTTCTCGATGCCAATGGCGAGAATGTGAAGGCCATGGAGCTGAGGTTCTCGCCCCAGTCGATGGCGAAGGCCGGAAATCTCTCACTCAACCAGGTCATGGACGCTATAATAGAAGGTGTCCGCGAAGGCGAGAAAGAGACAGGGATGATCGTCGGCCTCACTACAGTGATATCCAGGAACAGAGGCCTCGAGAAAGGCCAGCAGATTGAAGATCTCACCGAGGAGTACATCAAAAAGGGTCTTATCGACAACAAGGAAGTGGAGCTTGGAACGCCAGACATATTGAGCAGAGGCTTCGGCCAGGTCACGAGCATCGATCTGGCATGTGACGAGGCCAACTTCCCTGCAGGCCCCTATGCCCAGGTCTTTAACGAGTCTGAGCGCGAGGGCATACACCGCACATTGCATGCAGGCGAGGCCAGGGGAGCCGAGAGTGTTCATACGGCGATAGAGCAGTGCCACGCAGAGAGAATCGGACACGGAATCCGCTCATTCGAAGATCCAGAGCTTGTAAAAACGCTTGTCGACAAGAAGATCCCGCTTGAGATGTGCCCTACGAGCAATGTTCAGACAGGCGCCATCGACAGCATCAAGAACCACCCGCTGAAGAAGTTCTATGATATGGGCGGCAGGGCTACGATTAACACAGACGATCCCGGCGTCTGCGACACCGATCTTAATACAGAGTATATGAGAGCCATCAAGGATATCGGATGCAGACTCGAGGATGTGGAGAACATGGTTCTCTACGCCGTCGATGCGATATTCCTCCCACCGCCGCTCAAGATGGCTCTCAGAACCTCGATTGCGGCAGAGATCAGGAATGTGAACAAGGGGCTTTGAGAGACTCAGGATTTTAGAAGAGATATTGACGCCATCAGGTTCGACTGGTGGCGTTTTCATTGTGAAAAAAAATTTACACCATTTTGTTATGGTGTAAATCATATATTCGAGTATATATCAGATCTTCTGTAGAAGATTAGTTTCCGCCGATTCTCCAGGGCACTACGGCTCACCACCTTTCATCAGAAATTCGATCTCCTGATTGCTAAAAAGGAAACCACGGCTTTCTCTTCAGCCGTGATTCCCGCATCATATACTTCCAGGCCGGCAGGATATCTCCTTCTTTCAGAATCATGAATTTTCTGAAATATCCGGCGCCTTTCTCATATTCTTTACAGATGAGCGCTTTTTCTTGATGAAAAGCCTTTTTTTCTGTACCGCTCCTGGTATTTTTGTCGCGATGCGCGGAGGAGGCTTATAGTTCTGAGCTTCGAGCTTTTCTCTCAGCCTCTCCATGGCCAGCTTCACGTTCCTCGACTGATACCGCGATTCTGTTGCAATGACCGTTATACCTGTCGGGATGTGGCGGATCCTGACTGCCGTGTCCCGCCTGTTCTTTCTCTGGCCGCCGGGACCGGAGCTCCTGTAATAGCTTATCTCCAGCTCGTCTCTCCGTATATCGTCAGTATTGCTTTTCTCCTGCAGGCGCTCGTCATCTTCAGGCACGTTGATTCCTCCCTGAAATACAGCAATCTAAACTGCTCTTCGCCGTGTGATGTGGATGATTCCTGCCCTGGCCGCCTGCTCTGCATTGCATTAATCAGAAACGGCAGAAAGGAGTGGCTGATCCGAAAATTGAAACAATACAGTTGCGAGGGGGGATCGATTTGGGTGAGCTTTCAAAGTTAGATGAGTTTCTCTATGTACTTAGATTTCCTGAGCCATTCGGCGCAAACTGCCCAATAGTCTGTGCAGACAGATATGTAATGCTGATGGATACCTATATGGGCCCCCTTTCAATGGCTCCCGTTCATTCATTTCTCGAAAGCCGGGGGAAGGGAAGGGAGTTTCACGTAATCATCTCGCACAGCCATTTTGACCACATCTGGGGAAACAGTGCATTTCCTTCCGCTTCGATTGTGTCACAAGCGCGATGCCGCATGATTATGATGGAAAGAGCGGAATCGGAATATCAGGCGCTCAGGCTGGAGCATCCTGAATGGGTGAGGGAAGAGATTACGATTGTGTATCCGAATGTCACATTTGAAGAGAGGCTGACATATCACGACAGCGCGATGGATATAGAGCTGTTCCACGTGCCCGGCCATTCGTCAGACTCCATCGCCGCCTTTCTGTCGCCTTCAGGAGTTCTGCTGGCCGGCGACAGCGTTGAGGATCCCTTCCCTCTTCTGTCAGAGTCTGGGAGAGAAGCCAATATAGACCTTTATCTGCGAAATCTGAAGAAGCTGAAGAAAAGAAGGCCATCTGTAATAATTCCAGGCCACGGGGAGAGGAGGGACAGCGGGCTGATAGATGATAATATTGATTACCTCGGGAGCCTTCGCAGGGAGGTTGAACGGCTTTTGCAGAAGGGAATCACGCCTGACAGCGAGATGCTGCCTGCGGCTCGATTTCTCACCCGGCCTGCCGATCTGCCGCCCTTCTACACTCAGGCCCACAGCGACAATATTGAGAAGACAGCGTGCTATCTCAGTGAATTTGTGATAAAATGAAAAGAGAAACAGAGGAGGGAAGTCAAAATGGCCAATCCAAGTGTTGATGCTCTCTCAAGCGCATACTATCATACAAGACGAATTCTTTTCTGCCCGTTCGAGCCCAGGAAATATATGAAGATGGCCCTCGTATACCTTTTGTCCGGAGGCATGCAGGGAGGGCCGAGAGGCGGCTCTTTCAATAACTATATTCCGACTCCGAGGAGCCACCATCATTCCGGTATTGAAGGCGGCATAACCTCAATGGCGCAGAGCTGCCTTTCTGATGCCGGGTCTTTTATCAGGGCCCGCGGGAGCGGCGAATCGCTGCAGTATTTCCTCAATCTGGTGCAGATATGGAAAAGCCGCCTTGATTCGATATTCCATTCGAACGATACAGGCCTGATGGCTCTCTGGAGCCTCGGGATTTTCGGCGTGGTCGTGCTTGTATTCGGCCTGATTTACATGACCTCGGTCTTTCAGTTCATCTTCCTGGAGAGCATAGTGTCGAACAGGCTCTCCATAATCGAGCACTGGAGAAAGCACAAGGGTCTCGGATTCTCATACATGCTCTGGATGCTCGTGATAATGTTCGTGATGATCGGAATGATGGCGGCGTTCCTCGTCCCTGTCGGTATGACTGCCGCCGCTTCGAAAGGGGCACCTTCCGGCGCCTTCATGGGCTCGCTTTGCGCAGGGATGCTGGCAGTGCTGGCGGTGATACTGGTGCTGTCAATAGTCGCGGCGCTAACGATCAATCTCGTTGTGCCGGTTATGTATATAAAGAACATCTCGATTCTTCCCGCATGGGGCAGGGTTCTGAAGCTGGCGCGAAGTCATGTGGGCGAGTTCCTGCTTTACTGCGTGGTCAAGGTGGGGCTTGCCGTGGCTTTTTTCATAGTGGCCTTCATAGCGATGCTGCTCGTGGTTGCGGTCGCGGCCTTATTTTTTGCTTTTCCGGCTTATCTTGTTTACGCGACAGTCAAAGGCTCTCCATTGGCCGGATCGCCGGGCATGATTGCCCTGGCTGCCTCCTGGGGGGCACTGGCAGTAATGTTCATTATCTTCCTGTCATCTGTAATGCTGCTCCCTGCAGGAGTGTTTCTGAAGAGCTATAACCTCTGTTTTCTGGGAATGCTGGATCAGGAATACAGAGTCATGTTTGCTGAATAGCAATAAGGAGTGCGCCATGACATTTGAAAGAAAGGCTTCAGACGGACATTTTGAAGTGGTGGATGAGGGAACAGGCGAGGTGGTGGCAAAGAAATACAGGTTCACAGCAAGAAAAGCCTGCGTACTCTGCAGCGAGCGCTTCAACGAAGGCGAGATGATAGAAGTGCTGTTCCCTGTGAGCCTCGAGCTGGAGGCTGGTAAGGGCGACGGGCCCTGGGAGCCCGGCGCATTTACTTCGAAATGGCTGAAGAATAACGCTGTGGATATCGTGGAGATGAGGAGCGGCATCACGATTCACAGAGCTCCATATACAAAGCGCTTTCTCGGCAAGGCGAACCGCACGGCCCGCTATCATGCGTTGAAATCCATTCTGACCCGGTTCATGGGGAAGTCCTGAGAATGCTGAAGTGTCCCGGTTGTTCAATGCAGGGCATTGAATGCTCTGTGAAAAGAGGAATTCAAATATTACATGGTGAAGACAGAATAAGACTTCAATTCCATCAAAGAGAATCAGCGGAGGTTCAGCTATGGCGCTAAACTTTACTGTCAAGGAAAAAGGCCCTGGGATTCTGAATGTTGCACTCGATGGAACGCTGGATGCAACTACTCACGACGCCCTCGACAAGCGACTCGACCTGGCTCTTGCCACATCGCCTGCCGTGCTCATCTTTGATTTTGAGAAACTCGAATTCATAAGCAGCGTCGGTCTGCGTCTCATAGCCAAGACGAAGAAGAGCCTGAAGGAAAAGGGCGGCACGGTTATGATGGTGAATCTGCAGCCTCAGATCCAGGAAGTTTTTGATATCGTGAAGGCACTCCCTAAGGAGCAGATATTCAGAAACATTCAGGAACTGGATGATTACCTCCTTACACGTCAGCACATGGTGGTCGAGCAGAAAAAAAATCAATAGATGAGAGAAACGCCTGCGAGGAACCGGTCCGGATTCGACAGTCTCCACTCCCCGAGCGGTGCATATCCGGGAAGGATGATCTGTGCGCTCGTTATCCTTTTATTGGCTTATCTGATTACAGGCTCCGTGCGATGCGATGCAAGCTCAGCCGTGAGCAGAAAAGCGGCTCTGATACTTCAGTGGTCATTTCAGGCGCAGTCTGCAGGGTTTCTGGTGGCGCAGGACAGGGGTTTTTACCGGGACAGAGGAATCGCTTTGACAATACTGAACGGCGGCCCCCGCAAGCCATCACCGCGCTTTCTCGAAGAAGGAAAGGCGACTTTTTCCGTGATGCCCCTCTCTACAGCAATGAAGCACTGCGCTTCAGGAAACAGATTCGTCAATATCGGACAGATTCTCCAGAAGTCAGGCCTCATGTTCATCGCAAGGAAGTCAAGCGGAATAAGGGAGCCTGCTGATATGATGCACAGAACGGTAGGGCTCTGGGACGGCAACTCAAGGATAGAGGCGGAGCTTTTCCTCAAGATGCACAGATTGCAGGTCAAGGTGATCCCCCAGTCATTCACAGTCAATCTGTTCCTCTTCAACGGGCTCGATGTAGCCTCGGCGACGAGCTACAACGAGTTTCACACTATAATCGACTCAGGCTACGACAGAGATGAGCTGGTCACGCTTTTCTTCTCCGACTACGGGCTTGATTTTCCGCAGGATGGAATATATGTCCTCGACAGGACATACAGATGTGACGGCGAGATGTGCCGCGCTTTTACAGAGGCATCGATGCGGGGCTGGGAATACTCATTCGCGCATCCTGATGAGGCTCTGGATACTGTGATGAAATACATGGAGCAGGAGCACATACCTGCCAGCAGGGTGCATCAGAAGTGGATGCTCGACAATGTAAGGAATCTGGTCGCGCCGGATGGAATCAGTGAGCTGTCTGGCGAGCTTTCGAAGGACTGTTACGACAAGCTGGCAGGACTGATGAGAGACTGTGGAATGATCAGGACAGTGCCGCCTTTTTCAGACTTTTACAAAGGTGTCAGGAAAGACAGGTGATGATAGAAAGTGCTTGCATCGAAGAGACATTCTGTATCGCTTAAAAACGATCTCAGCGAAATTGAGCTTCTCGCAACTACGATAGACTCTTTCTGCCAGCAGTCCGGGCTCAGCTCTAAAATAACTCACGACACACATCTCGTACTCGAAGAGGTAGTCACAAACTCAATATCATACGGTTTTGACGATGACGCACTTCACATGATAGAGGTGATGCTCGAGCTCAATGAAAATGAGCTTCAGATAGTCGTGCGCGATGACGGAAGGCCGTTCAACCCGCTTGAAGCCCCTCCTCCGGATCTCTCTCTGCCGCTGGAAGACAGGGAGATAGGCGGTCTCGGGATCTTCCTGGTCAGGAAGTTCATGGATGAAGTCTCCTATGCAAGGGAAGGCAGTTTCAACGTGCTTGCCATGAAGAAGAGAATAGCCGGCTGAAAGGAGGGACGGTTTATCAGCCGGCCGCTTCAGCTCAGTCATTCACGGCGAGGCTTTGCGTGATATGGTGGACAGAATCCTTCGTTTCTTCAAATCAGGCGCGAAGATGGACAGGCGCGAGTCCCTGGATTTTACAGCCTGGGCCTGTGAAAACGCCATCAGATTCAGCCCCTTCGATATTTTCAATGCAGATATTGAAATGCTGTCTCCTCTCGATGAGATCCTCGCAGTAAAACGGGTTGTATTCCTCGGTGAGGAAGACCACTGGGTGCATGAGAAAAACGACTTCCGGATCCTCCTTCTCCGTTATCTTATCTCCAGAGGATGGCGCCATGTGGGGGAGGAGCTGGGGCGGTCAGACGGCCTGCGCGTCGACAGATATCTTGAGACCGGTGACAGCTCTCATCTTTCGGGGATCGCCACTTACGGCTGTAGAGACGCATTGAGAACGGATCGCGATGACCGTCCATCCGGCATCCTGAAGGAAAGCTATGACAGATACCCCGTCAAAGAGTTCGCCTCCGAGCAGACCAGGCTTGCTGAAGCCTTACTCCATTTGAATCAGACAAGAAAAGCCGGAACCGATAGGATCCATTTCTTCGGCTTCGATATAGATGCGCTGGCCGGAGGCGGTTATCGTGATCTTGAAGAGCTTCTGGGTTCTGAAGGCAGTGATATCCTCATCTCGAGGATAAGGGACCGCCTGAAGACTATCCCTGGAGAGTCTGTCCTGGAAGAAATCTCCAGATTGAAATCCCTCGCAGCGATGATAGCTGACGAGGGCCGTCAGCTCAGGCTATCAATGGGAGAAGAGAGATACCTGAATCTGCTTCACTGGACAGAGACTCTCAGCGACAGCTTCGAGTTCATCTTCACGGCCAATCCGGCCGCCGACATGAAGACTCTGAACAGGGCGATGGCCTTTCGTGAAAAAGTCATGTCGAGGCATGTGAGCCAGGTTCTCAGCCACATGAAGCCTGATGACAGACTGGTGCTGATGGGGCACAACAGGCATCTCTCGAAGGACATGCATCTGATTAGAAATAAGGGCGGAGCGGTGCCTGGCGGAAGGAGGACGAATTCGCTCGGCGCCTTCGTCAATGAGTGGACAGGTGGCAGCGTTTTTTCAATATGGATGCTCCACGATCGCGGTCTGAGCTCTCAGCCTTTCAGCTCGCTCAGCAGCGAGTACATCACGGTTCCTGGCAGCCTCAACGCCGCGCTATCCGAGGTGGGGGAGGCTTTTCTTCTTCTGACAGCCTCAGACGACAGGAGAGCCGATGTGCTGAAGAGACCTTTGGAGATAGCCGGTATCTACAACATACCTTACAGGACGGCCATTGCAAAGCAGACCGACGCGATCTTCTTCAGGAGAGAGGTCAGCCCGCTGAGATCATCGGGGCTGCTGAACGCTTCCGGAGGCTCATAACCTCAGAATCTGTATGAGGTTATGAATTCCCAGCGAAGGAAGGCTTTGTAATGATGTCGGGCGGCTCGAGCACATTCCAGGCTGGAGCGCGGTTATCTGAAGTATCTATAAAGATAAGACAGAAGCAGCGACATCACAGCGAAAAACAGAAAAGTGACGAGTGCGGTTTCAACTCCATGTCTGATCGGTGTTTTCATATCCTTGTAGTGGTGGCGGTATTCCTCGTAGGTTATGATGAAGGCCATCACTGCGGCGATTGCACCGAAGGGAATGCCTATGATCAATATTGTGATCTGTACCATGAGCACCGCCGTTCATTGCCGATGTGACAGGAAATTCAGCAGCCTTCTGCTTTCATTATATCACAATGGCAAGGAAAATGTTCCGCCGGAGATGGGGGAGAGTAATCTGGAGGCACTTCAGACGATCTGTTCAATGGCTGAACAGGAATAAGAATAACCCCACTTTTCCTGTGCCCGGGATGGTCATGCATGTGCGGGAATAGTGAATGTTCATCAAAATGGCGGCGAGAGTGACGATTACGTTGACTGCCGCGCCGGTATACTTCTTCCTGCCCAGGTTGAGCGGAAAGGCGCCCAGGTTCAACGTTACTATTACAAAGAAGAGAATTGAGCTCGCCACGGAGGCGAGGACATTGAACAGGCCACCGGTCAGGGTCAGCAGGTAGCAGACAGACAGACAGAACATGGCCTGCGCGGATACGCTCTGAGTCAGTGGTTGCTGCAGCGGGCTCGTGCTGACAGTGGGCTGTGCATGCGAAGCTGCTGAAGCTGCTGAAGCTGTTCCCTGTATCTGCACAGGCACAGGAGCAGCGGTGACAACAGGAGTATGGGCCTGAGCCGGGGCAGTGGAGTGGGATGATGTTATCGCGCCGATGTCCTTTAGCCTCTGCAGCTCCTTCTGCATCTCGGCGGCAGTTGAGATGCGTTTCTCCATGTCAATCTCCATGGCTTTCGCTATCAGCGCCTCGAGAGCGCCTGAAACGGAGGGATTGAGCTTTGAGGCGCCTGGCGGATGGAAGTTATGCCTGCGGAGGTCTTCGAGAGTGAGCAGGTAATACAATGTGGCTCCCAGGCCGTATATATCGCTTCTCGGATCGGACTGCCTGACGCCGTACTGCTCAGGGGCGCAGAAGCCTGGAGTTCCCAGGCAGACCGTGTCTCTCGTCTTCCGGGGGTTGAAAAGGCGGGCAGTTCCGAAATCCACCAGGATGACCCGCCCCCGCTTCGTGACCATTACGTTCGAGGGCTTCAGATCCCTGAATATGACCGGACCGCCGCGGCGGGTATGGAGATAGTCCAGTATGCCGCAGAGCTTGATAGCGAAGCCCACCGCTTCTTCCGGCGAGAGCGGCTTCTTTTCGACGATATCGCCGAGCGACTCGCCTTCTATGTACTCCATCACAAGGTAGTGAAGGTTTCCAAGTGAGAAGGAATCTATGGTTTTGGGCACTCCGGTGTGGTTCAGGCTCTGGAGAAGCTCCGCCTCGGATTTGAAAAGCGCGACGGCTTCGGAGCGCTCTTCCTCGCTCAGACTGGACTCGCTTATCTCCTTGACGGCCCACACGGCGCCCTGCACCACGATGTCCTCGGCGAGATACACCACGCCATATGCGCCGCGGCCTATCTCGCTGCGGATCTTATAGCGCCCCTGCAGCAAATCTCCAGGTTTCAGCTCTTTTTCCATATCGGCAGGGATTTCGTGAGCTGTCATTATAAACCCTGCCCTGCCGGGGCTCGGATTATCCATGCCGGAGCGATGAGTCTTCTCCGACATCTGTGCCTTTTCTTATCTGTCCGATCCTGTCTGCGGGATTTTGCGCCGATCGCGCCTGTGCTCACCTGGTTCTCCTGGGGAGAGAGACGCCATCTATGATGATGAACCCTTCTTCCATATCGATGCCTCCTGTGGAGCCCTGATCGTCTGAGCCTTTCAGCGCCTCTTCATCTCCCAGGGGGGCCAGTCCGTCATCAGAGGGGAGCCCGATGCAGGCGATCTCGCCTTCGCCGCCGAGGATGACGGCCTTTCTGCCGTCCGGCGTGATGGCGAAATCGTGTATGTATTCGGCGTGCCTGAATATGTCTGAGCTTTTCAGACGCAGCCGGAGAGAGCCTTCAGCAGAGTAGACATCAAAATGCCCTGTGTCCGGCGTGAGGCAGAGGTGGGAGGAGCCGTCATGGGCCAGTCTCGTCACAGCTGAGTTGAAAAAGGAACAGATGAGTCCGGAAGGCTTTGACCACTTCGCAGTCCCGTCCGGAGCTATTGAGTGAATGTCGCCTCCGTGGCAGTAGACATAAATCTGCCCATTTTCATCCTGTATGGGAGGAGCGACTATGTGGTCATTGACCGGCGCGCTCCAGAGATGCTCTCCTGTAGATGCGTCGACGGCGATTACTGCTTCTCTTCCCTCGAAGAAAAGCTTCCTGCCGTCTTTCGATTCGAGCGGGGAGAACGGGACGTTCCTGCAGGCCCCGTCCTGGAGCTCAGTATGCCATATTTCACCGGCCGATCCGAAGCGGAAGACTCTCTGGTCATATGTCTCCACCACGATATCGCCGTTCCGCGCAAAGTTGACAGCCGTTGGGACATCCCTTTCGTCTCCGCTGACCGGAATCTGATATTCGCCTCTCTGGAGTCCGTCGGTCCCGAAAACCCGGACTGCGCCGTCAGTCCTCCCGAATGCAATCCTGTCATCGGACAGCACGACCGGCGAAGAGATCTCGCAAGGCTCCCGGAGCCTCATAATCTCCCTGCCATCCTTCAGCCCTCTGATCCCGTTTTCTTCCGAGGTGACGAAATAGATCTCGCCGGTCTTTCCAAACGATGGCTGAAATCGGTTCGGCCGATCATCGGAGTTGCCTTCGATTGCCCAGGAGGTTCTGATGGCGAGGCTTGTGCCGTCGAACCCGGCACACCTCTTCCTGTCAGCGGCTATGATGGTTCCGTCCGGAAGGATATGCGGCGAGCTGCTGACAGCTTTGAAAGGTGTTTCCGCCCTGGTGATTGAGTCAAGGGCGGGCTGAGCTCCCAGTAATTCCCTGGCGGCTTGTTTCACTGCAGAAGACAGCAGTCTGCCGGATTGTTCGTGGACTGTCGTGCCGGCAGATTGAATATCAGCGCTGTGCAGATCTCCTGCAGAATAGGTATCGGCTGGCAGAGGACAGTGGTCGTTTCCGCCGACCTCTCTTATCCTGCGCGTCACGCCATACCTGTGCTCCAGGTCTCCGATCCCTGTTACTGTCATATCCATCTCACCTGCACTCTGCAGCCGGTTATGATATCCCGCTTCAGTTTATCTCATGTCCGGGACGCTGTAAAGCCCGGGTCGGCAAGAGGCAGATCTGTCACGGCAAGATGCATATAAGGGAGGGTGTCCAGTTTATTGCCTCAATCCAGAATACCTCAATAAGGCTGCGACTGCTGTCGGGTTTCAAATAGTGCGCCCTTGTCGTGAAGAGGATGCTGGCAGAATGTTGAAGTCCTCATCGGCGAAACAGGTCACCGGATATGGTATAATCATCATATGCATGTAGAAACGGATAAAGTCAGCGAGATCGGCTCTTCAACTTTAAAGAGCTCTCCCGCTTCATACAGCGGTGTGATCCTTATCGTGATAATCACTGCGGCTGGAGCGCTACTCCGTTTCCATCATCTCAGCTATAACTCGCTCTGGCTCGATGAGGGAGCCACATATGAACTGTCCCGCCTCTCTCTGTCCGGCACATGGAACAGCATGTCAGCCGGAGAGTTCAACCCACCGCTCTTTTACTGGATTGAGCATCTGATGCTGTGTCTGGGGAAGAGCGAGTTCCTGCTTCGCCTTGTACCCGCTCTGCTGGGCACGGCGACCATACCTCTGGTTTATCTGCTCGGCAGGGAGCTCTGCGATGAGTCAGCAGGCGCGCTGTCTGCTTCGATAATCGCATTTTCACCGTTTCACATATTCTATTCCCAGGAGGCCCGGGCATACACCACTGTTACCTTCCTGCTGGCCTGTGCGATTCTTTGTTTCGCCCGCGCCTGGAAAAGCGGCTCGGCCCGCGATTGGGCGGCCTTCGGACTTTTCTCCGCGCTCTCTTTCTATACTCATTTTTACAGTGCGCTGCTCATTTTTGCGCTTATAATGCTGGGACTTGCTGGCGAGCTCTGGCTGCGCGAAAGGAGTATCCAGCGGATCAGGCACCTCTGTGCAGGCCTTCTGCTCTCTCTTCTGCTCGTGATGCCCCTCCTGGCGGTGGCTGTGCCTGTGACGCTGAGGAGAACTGCCGTCCCTCCCTCATGGGGAATACAGGGCGTTGAAGCCCTGCAGGCCACTCTCGGCAATATCCTGAGCCAGAATCCGGCAGCTATGGTTTTTCTATTGCTCCTGTCGATAGTTGGAATCGCAGTTCTCTGGAGAAGGAACAGGATATCAGCGCTCATCGTGATAGTGTCTCTTGCCGTGCCGCTTGCCGCAACCTCGATACTGTCCTTCAGGATGCCATTTCATCCCCGGTATCAGCTCTATCTGCTTCCGCTGTTTGCAGTTGCAATCTCCTGCGGTCTTTCGCCGCTCTTCAGCCGGCAAAGATGGATTGTGACAGCCCTAGTGATTGCAGCGGCACTGCTACACCTGCCGTCGTTGAAAGATTATTACTCGAAGACATCCAAAGATGATTGGCGCGGCGTCGTGAGACAACTCGGTCTGAGCCGGGAGAGCGGCGACATATATGCGTTCGTGCCTGGATATGTATCTCTGCCTTTCCTGTTTTACTATGAAAGCCCGGAGCAGAATACAGTGAAGATGTACAGCTATCAGGACAGCGATTTTAATAAGCTCGTGAGCGGCCGGAATGGAGAAAGGCTCTTCTTCATCGTCACGGAAGACGTCAATGCTGTCGGCGGAGGTGAAAATGCGAAGAGGTGGCTCGCGAAGAATGCGAGATACTGCGGAAACTGCACAGGAATACATGTTTTTCTCGTGCAGACCGGTTCACCTTGACCTGGCGGCATTTTGACAGCGGAGCGTCGGCTGACAGGACAGGACCGGTGATAATGGCGCCCTTTTCGATCGGCAGTACGGTTTTCAGACCTGACGACCGCTGGAAGGCAGCCGGCATAAATTGTGAAGTTGCATAAAACAAAGCAGGCTGACAATTCATTCATCATGACAGGCCAGCCTGCTGAAAGATATTCAATCGACTATTTTGTGAGGCCTGACAGCCTGCTCCCTCATGCAGTCAGTCTGGGCAACAGATTCCGTGATCATTTCAGGCCTTCCGGCACGGGAATTGCCTCCGCAAGGGCGGAAGTGCCAGGGACTTTACAGCGCCGCCGCTATATCTATCGCCCTGTCCTGTATCCTGTCCATGTTTTTGAGCGCTTCCTCCGCTATGTTGAAGCCCTCTCTCGCATCACCGACATTTCCGGTCTCGAGATACTTCATCATGCGGGAGACGCCTTCGTGATACCTTATTATCTCAGCCTGGGTATCATTTACAAGCGCAATCTCATTCTCGGGAAGAGCTTCGGTTTTCTTTTTCACAACGTCCGACTTGAACAGATTGACGCCCATCTGGGTCATGTTGTACAGTTTCTTCACAATCTGCCTGTACTCGTCGGCGGACATCGCCCCGGTTTCGACGCCTTCACACGCTTTTCTCAGGTTTATCAGGTTTTTTGCATCCTTGATAGGGACTTTTTTGAACTGCTGCGCAGCCAGAGGCCCTTCGCCGATGAATGTGTTTACGGCTTCCTCATCCTCGTCCCCCTCAGGGAGACGGGTGTGACATTCCTCGCATTCGTCGTTGCTCCTTTCGTTTTCATGGCCGCAGTTATCGCACACTACTGTCTTGTTGATATTGCTGATCCGGTCCCAGAAGCCGCCACCTTGTTGCTCATCAGACATCGCTGTACTCCTTTCAATCGACTGCTCGAGTTTGTAGTATGGGAACATCAGAGAAATAAAAATATCCCCATTGTTTCTGCAATGGGGATATTCATCACCTTTGAGGTAATATCCTCCAGATACGCTGCAATTTCAGATCGAGCTTACCACGATGATGCTGCAGCTGATGCCGAGGCGCCGCCTGCTGCGCTTACCTTGTTGCTGTCCTCGTCACCCTTGGCCTGGTTGATTACGTTGATTATTATGGGAGCTGCGCTCTGGGTTTCCTTCTTGTCTTCCTTCTTGTCGCCCTTATCGAACTTCTGAAGAGGAGCTGCCAGCATCTCGCCAAGGCCTTTTGCGCTGTCCTGAATTCCCTGTGATGCCATTCCTGCGACTTTATCCATAATTTTTTTCCTCCTTAATTATTATGCTATCTTATCACTACCAAGTCGTAACATGTAAAGGGCTCCAGTGTTAAAATTTTATTAATTATTCAGGTTTCTTTCAGATTTAATTACATACGCGGAAGTTCTTCAATGTACCAAAACTATCGATAACGATTCAGTCGAAGACGAGTCTTTTCATCCATCTCACGCGCTCATGAAAGAAGCCTATGCTCTTTATGGCGGTCTTGAGGGCTCTCTGGTTGCTGTCGCTGATATCGCCCAGCAGATATCCAATGCCTTTCCGGACCATGTAGTTCTCTCCCTCTCTCATGAGCCTCTGTGTCGCCCGCCTGCCCCAGTAGTCAGGGTGGATGGCTATGTCGTAGATGTAGCCGAGTCTGACTCCTGTTATGGCGTCGCTGCTCTCTGTCTTGAAGAGGAGATAGCCTATCGAGGAGTCTTTCAGCCTGTCCTCTATTATCAGCGAGGTGAATTCCTCCCGCTCGGCAAGAGACATCCTTGAGTATATGTTCAGGAATCTGTACTGCACCTCGTCGCGCGGCCTCTCTCTTCCTGCCGGGATTATGTATTCGGCGCACTGCGTGTTGAGCCACAGCACGAAGAAGATGTCCTCGCAGCACGCCTGTCTCACGAGGAACGGATCGGGGTCCGGAGCTTTCACTGGCCGCAGCTCGGCTTTCTTGATGATCCTGTGGATCTCCCTCCTGAAGCCTGCACCCTCCACTTCCGCAGTGCTCTTCAAATCGTCGTGGAAGAGCTCTATCACTATATATTTCATCTTTCTTTCGATTACCGCCGCTTCCGCTTTCAGAAGGAGAGCCTGCACGACTCCGCTGTCCCGGTATTCCGCCAATACTCCGCAGTCGAAGATCAGGCCCTGTCTCTCCCCTGTTATGGCCTCCATGAAATCGAGAAACAGGAGCAGGTAGGCTATCGTCCTGCCGTCAGATTTGCGGGATGCGACCAGCACCCTGAGGTCCGGGTGCGCTCCGAAGAGGTCTTTCTGCCTGGTGAGGTTATCCGTGAAATGCTTCCTGACCTGCTCGTCCCTGGATGTCCAGATCAGCGATAGAAAAAGATCCTTCTGCCTGTATATATCCAGGATGTCTTCGAGGTCGGACGGCCTGCCCTCTCTGATTTCGAGCTCCGCTCCGTTCAATGCCATGGAATGATTGCACCTCGCAATTCATATTTAAACAATATATTCCCGGTTTTATCTGCATATTCCCCCCATCGGATACGGCACCTGGCAGAGCAGATCCATGCAGGGAGTGACTGAGTCAGGAATTAGTTAGTAAAATATGACGACAGTTTGAAATGACAAATTGTGACGTTTTTGCAAAGATTTTTTAACAATTTGTTAATTAACTATGATGATTAAACTGCTATAATAAAATAGTAAAAGTGCAGCCGAGGTGACCATGCAGAACATCACCGGTATATTCTATAACAATCGAGTTCCCAATACTGGCGGCATCCCTCCATATCAGCAGAGCGCGCCGCAGCCGGCCGTCACAGGCACGCAGGCCTCTGACAGCGCTCAGATAGGGGCGCATCGGCCATCTCTTCACGAGCAGGTCTTCGCATCAGGGAAGAATCTGCGGGTCACACGCACATCCGGAGCTGTTGAATCTGACTGGCGAATCAGATCGTTGACAGAAGATGGAAGGCTGGTTGTTGAAAAGGGAGGGCTGCAGAAGACATATGATCCCTCCCAGTTGCGCCAGATTCTGGCAGCCAATCCGGAGCTGATCCCCAACGGAGCCTCGCTGCGCGTGCTTCGCTCGAGTGGAGCGCATGAAGAAGGCTGGCAGTTCTCAGGGATACAGAACGGCCTCATGTGCATGACCCATTACGGCCTCAGAAAAGATATGACAATGCAGAGCATTCTCTCTGAGAATCCTGAGCTTCTGCCAGTTCAGGCCCGTGGAAATGGTGGGCAGCCTGTGGCGCAGCAGCAGGTCCAGAGGCAGAATCCTCAGCAGCCATATATGCAGCAGCCTGCCATGCAGCAGGTCAACCAGGGCGCCGCAGGTCTGAACGCCGCACCGGCCACAACCTTCGCGATATCGGATCTGTCAAAGACAGAAGGGCAGGCAATTCTCAGCAGGGCGCAGTTCATGCCAAACCCGGCCGGCATGTATCCCGGCGAAGGCTCGGCTCTCACCACTTCCTTCCTCGCATCACGGGGCCTTGAACCGGTCGCCACTATTGCGGCGGGAGACAAGAAGATTCATATCTCTGCTCCATATCAGAGCGATGCCGGCGGCCGTCCCGCCTTTGTCGCATATGTGGAGGACAAGGCTGGAAATGTGAAGGCCAGGACTTTCTATCTGTCGAAATCCCAGGGCCTCTGGCGCTCGGCATCGCATTTCGGCCCGAACGGGTGGATAGGCAAGGGCTCTGCCTCTGAGGAGTCGACAAATATTCCGATACCGATGCAGAAGATGCTCTATGCCAGGATGGAGCAGGGCGCGAAGCAGCTTTCCAAGGCCGATTCCGATACGGCTTTCTACGGAGGCCTGGCCATGGGAGGGCACAATCCGCCGAAGGAGTTCAGCGACGGCCTCACAGTTGATACGTTCGGCCAGTTCAGCAGGAAGACCGGCGATGGATACGGCGACCCCTCATCGTTTACCCTGTCGAACCCCGGCCAGGGCCCGATGCTGGAAAAGCTTGAAGATCACTACAAGATTAACCATCCCATGCACGGCACGATCGACGCGTATGTATATCCGTCACGCGACGGCTCGAGCCGGTATATGTTCTATCGCGACAACAGCGGGCGATCATGGATTGCGTCGATTGAAGATGCAAAGGCGCCTCTTACGGGCTACGGCGTGCGCTCGCATGTTCTCGACCCCGGAGACCTCACGATGCCTGCCCTTGAATATGCCCAGCAGGTGCCTGAGGATTACAAGGGTCAGTACGTCCATCCACCTTATGTCGATGCCTCTCGATACACGCACAGCCTGCCTGTGGTGAGAGCCTTCATGAGGGCTCAGGGTGCCGGTTGATGAGTAGTGAAAGGCTGCCATTGACTTCGCTTCCTGGCTGTGTTGAAGAGGCATATGAGCACGTCAGCCACGGCATCAACCTGCTCAATATCCTCGTAATCGAAGACTCCATTCTGCGTTTGAAGAAAAGCGGCTCAGCGCTTCCGCAGCCTGATGCGCTGAGAGCCATGCGCGGAGCCCTGATTGATGCGACGGTGCTTGCGCAGGAAGAAACCCTCGAGCTTTCTTATGCCGACGTAATGAGCTTCTGGAAGGCCCTGTGCGGCTTTGCCTCTGAATCCGGCCTCTATCCCGGAGACCGGCGGGAGCTTGAGATTTGGAAATCCCCTTTGCCGCTAAAAGATCCTCGCGCCATATCATTGTGCGCTTTTCTGAGGTGTGTTGAAAGCCTGCGCGCCACTATGTTCTCTGAAACAGATAAATCAGGAAAGCTTGCAGAGATTCCGGCAATCATAGCCGAAGGCGAGACGAGCCGGATGTCCCTTATCACTCCCGCGGACAGAATGGCTGCGCTTGATGACATAGGCAGGGCTGTAGGCGAATCGTTCGACGGCCTCGGCCGGTGACAGAGGCCGTAAACATATCTGTAATCAGTTTTTATCTATCCTGATATTCTGTTTTGCAAGCTCCTGGTCGCTCGCTGGGCGATCTTCCCCGCTCTTATCCATACCTGTTCCTTCAATGGCATTTTCCTGCTCCGGTGAGTCACTCCTGCCGAGCTGTCTGTAGATGCGGGCTATGGCCATCTCGGATTCCGGGGTTTTGTAGTGCAGCGCTGCCGCTTTTTTGTACTGGTTTATAGCCAGGTATATCTCCCCGATCTCCTCGTATGCCTTGCCGAACATATAATGCATCTCTGCATTATACGGCTCTTTGTTTGAGAGCTCCCTGAGCATGGTCGTGCCTGCGTTGATTTTTCCCGCCCTTAAAAGCGCTGTTGCCAGTTTAGCCATATGTAGCCAATGCATGCTGCGCCTCCCGTCGATTCGGTTTATTTTATCAGTTCTGAGCCTCGTGGACTCATGTATATACAATGAATAAGAACTTCTGAGACTGGCGTTCCCGTCATGTATAATCATCAATGATTGCCAGACAGTTCAGCAGGTCGATAAGACAGGCGTTTTCCCCGGCTGTCTCCATATTTCGATCACCCTTTACAGATTGTTAAATACATTTTCTGAGAGCATGTGCCATTGCCAGGTAAGCGCTGTTTTATGATCTGTGAAGAATTATCTGTCCGTGTGGATTGATTGTTGCTGCCTGAGGTGCTGTTATGAGGACTGCGGGATGAGGTAGATTTACCTGCTCTCTGTTGATTTTTTCCGCCTGTTTTTTATATTGTCATTTTTCTCTCAAATTTCTTTTAATGAGGAAAAATTCCTTCTACTGGAGAAAATTTCTCATTTAATTGAGGACAATCCGAACAGGTCGAAAAATGAAGCCCGGCCTCAAAACAGGATCAGAGTTGGGGACAGCTTACTAATATTTACAAAAATTTAACATTTCCGGAACGATCAGGTTAATGTAAACTGGAAGAGAGAGAGATGGCAAACAGGAGTACTCTGCAAAAGGCGCAAAGATTCCAGTCACTCTTAATCGCAATGCCTGTGAATTAAAGAATTCTGGTGTAATAAAGGAGAGGTGGGGAAGCAGGAGAGATGGAGATGCTTGAAAATTGAACTGCGTCTCCCGAAAGAAGTCGACTGTCCCTGCTTTCAGGGATTATCATTTATTGACGTGAGTGCTATAATCATTTCAAGTTGTTCATATATGAGGAGCCGGCATCATGATTGCAGACAGAGATGCGCTTGAAGATTTTCATCCCCTGATTGCCAGATGGTTCTCTGAAAAGGTCGGCGTCCCGACAGATGTGCAGGCCGCCGCATGGCCGAGAATTGCACAGGGCGAGAATGTACTGGTGACTGCCCCGACTGGAAGCGGAAAGACGATGACTGCATTTCTTTGGGCTCTCGACGGGCTCGTTTCAGGGAAACGCGCCGTCGGTCGCACTACCATTCTGTATGTTTCTCCGCTGAAGGCGCTCAACAATGACATATACAGAAATCTTCTGAAGCCGCTGGGAGAGCTGGGAGAGCTGTTCGACATTTCCGGTGAAATTTTCCCCGAGATCAGAGTAAGTACGAGAAGCGGTGACACGCCTCAGGAAGAGAGGCGCCGGCAGCTCAGGCACCCGCCTGAGATTCTCATAACGACGCCTGAAAGCCTGAATCTGATGCTCAGCTCTGCAGGCGGCCGCTCTATGCTCACGGCAATTTCGACAGTCATTCTGGACGAAGTTCACGCCGTATTTGATTCGAGGCGCGGAACATATCTGATGACCGCCGTTGAGAGACTGGTCCGCCTGGCAGGTGAATTCCAGCGAATAGCCCTCTCAGCGACGATAAAGCCTCTCGAGAAAGTGGCGGCATTTACAGGCGGCTTCATTGTCGATATGAAAGGTCCTGAGCCCCGCTACACTCCCAGAAAGGTATCCATCATAGAATCCATTGCAAGGAAGAGATACGATCTCAGGGTATTCTTCCCGGAAGAGGCGGCGGAGAACAGGGAGCGGGAGAATTTCTGGGAGCCATTCGGAGATGCATTCAGGGAGATAATCGGCAGAAACAGATCCACTCTGCTTTTCACGAACAGCAGAAGACTTGCCGAGAAGATTACTCTGATAATCAACGGGGGAGAGGAGAAGAGCCTCGCCTATGCGCATCACGGCTCTCTTTCGAGGGAGATTCGCGAGGTTGTGGAGTCCAGGCTGAAGGCCGGTGAGTTGAAAGCCATAGTGGCGACCAGTTCGCTCGAAATGGGGATTGACATAGGCTCGCTCGATGAGGTGGTTCTGATACAGTCTCCTTTTTCCATCTCCTCAGCCATTCAGCGCTTCGGGAGAGCCGGGCATCAGGTCGGAGAGGCCAGCCGCGGAGCGCTCGTTCCCACGCACTCCAGGGACTTCATAAATGCGGCGGTGCTCACGAAGGCCGTGATCGGCCAGGACATAGAGGCGATCGAGCCTGTGATGTGCCCGCTCGATGTACTCGCGCAGGTGATTATTTCCATGACCGCGATGGAAACGTGGGACATCGAAGAGCTGTTCGCCTTCATCAGGGCGTGTTATTCATACCGGGATCTCAGCAGGGAGGCCTTCAACGGCGTGCTGGACATGCTTGCAGGCAGGTATGCGGAAAGCCGAATCAGGGAGCTGAAGCCGAGGATCTCGATAGACAGGCTCGACAACACCGCTGCGGCAAGAGACGGCGCGCTACAGATACTTTACATGTGCGGAGGAGTCATACCTGACAGAGGTTACTTCCATATGCGCCATAAAGATTCGAATTCGAAGATAGGAGAGCTCGACGAGGAGTTCGTATGGGAAAACCCGGAGGGGAGCGTCTTCACACTGGGGACACAGAGCTGGAAGGTGGAGAGGGTGACGCATAACGACGTCTTCGTCTCTCCTTCGAAGACACCGGGCCCTCTGCCTCCGTTCTGGAAAGGCGAGGGCTTCGGCCGGGACTTTCATTTCTCGCAGAGGATTGGACAGTTTCTGGAAGAAGCTGATGAGCATCTCAGCAGTGGGACGGTTGGAGTGTTCATGACGGAGCTGATGGAAGAGCGCTGCATGGACGAGCTCTCCGCCAGAGAGCTCATCGACTGCCTCAATCGGCAGAGAGAAGCTACAGGCGGCTCTCTGCCGCATCGCCACCATCTGCTCATCGAGTTCGTGGAGTCGGGACCGGATGGGACTCCTGTCCACCAGATCGTGCTGCACACCTTGTGGGGAGGCCGCGTGAACAGGCCTTTATCGCTGGCCCTGCAGGCTTCATGGATAGAGCAGTTCGGCTACAGCCCTGAGATATATGCTTCAGATGACTCGATTATAATAATCTCGACGCACGAGGTGAAGAGCGACGAGATCGTGTCGATGGTGAGCCCTTCCAGCTTCATGTCATATCTGAGGAAGCAGCTCGAGAGATCGGGATTTTTCGGAGCGAGGTTCAGGGAATGTGCGCGGAGAGCCCTTCTCGTTACGCCGAACAGGATCAACCAGAGGATGCCTCTCTGGCTGAGCAGGCTTCGCTCGCAGACGCTGCTCAACGCAGTCAGGAAATACGATGACTTCCCGATAATGCTGGAAACCTGGCGGACCTGCCTGCACGATGAATTCGACATCGAGAGCCTCAAGCTGGTTCTCGCAGAACTGGAGTCAGGAGCGATAAGATATACAGAGGCGCACACCGCACACGCGAGTCTCCTGGCTCAGGCTGTCACGTGGGAGCAGGTAAACATATATATGTACCGGGAGGATCAGCCCGGCTCGGGAGATCCATCGAGGCTGAGAGAAGATCTGATCCGCACCGTGGTTTTCACTCCGGGCTTACGTCCGGCCGTATCTCCGGAGATAGTGGAGCTTTTTGAGAGAAAGCGAATGAGGCTTTCACCCGGCTATTCTCCTTCAACGGCGCGGGATCTGCTCGACTGGGTGAAGGAAAGGATTCTGATACCTGAAGGCGAGTGGAATGCGCTGCTTGAGGTAATGTCCAGAGACCACGGAGAAAAAGCCGAAGAGGCAGTCCGATCTGCCGGCGAAAAGCTTGTTCTCATCAGGGCACCGCTCTCAAGCAGGCCGCTCGTCGTGGCGTGGGAATTTTTTCCCCGCATAGTGAGGGCACTGTTCAGGAATGATGAGAGAGTCACCATGGAACCTTTCAAGGCAGTGACGGCGGAAGGTTTTTTGCAGGTCAGTCCTTCTTCCAAAACTTCTACGGTAAAGGCTGAAGATGGATCTCTCCACGCCGACGATGGCGCTGAAGTAATCGGCGATGCAGAGGCTGTAAACCTCGAACAGGTGGCTGAATATTATGGAGCTGAAGTCAGTCCGGGCGATGACGAATCCTTTAATAAGGCCTATTCTCAGGCTGACGACGAGGCCGCCCTTGCTCTGGTGGGAGAGTGGCTGTCTTTCTATGGCCCCAGAGTTCCGTCGTTTCTTGAGCAGTCGCTTGGATTGGAAAGCGCCGGGCTTTTCATCGAAGAGCTGATTGACGGGCAGAAGCTGATCGGCGGCAAGCTGATCGCCGGCGATGAAAGGCATATGATCTGCGACGCCGAAAACTATGAGACGCTGCTCAGGATGAGCCGCAAAGCAGCGATGCCTTCATTCGAGCCTCTCGGAATAGAGCGGCTTCAGCTCTTCCTGGCCCATTACCAGGGACTGACACATCCCGGACAGGATGTGGATGCTGTGTATCAGGCGCTTTCACAGCTGACATGGTACCCCGCGCCTGCAGAGATGTGGGAGGGAGATATGCTTCCGGCCAGGGTCTCCGTTTACAGCCCGTCGTGGATAGATACGCTGATGCTGGAGGGAGACCTCGTCTGGACAGGCGATGAGCAGCGCCGCGTCGCGTTCTGTTTCGGGGCTGATCTCGACCTCGGCCCAGGGAGCCACGAAGATGGCAGTGGCTGTGAAAACAACGGCCCGGCGAGACAGCCGCTTCCTCTATGTCGCTTTTTCCCTGAGGAAAAAGGACGCTATGATTTCAATGCGCTCGAGCGGATCTCCGGATTGGGCTCAGCATCGCTGAACGACCGGCTGTGGGAAGAAGTCTGGCTGGGAAACATATCAAACGACACGTTCATGTCGCTCAGGCGCGGCATTGAAAACCAGTTCAGGGAGCCTGGCTCTGCAGAAAGCGGGTCTGGGACAGGAAGGCCTGCAGGGCGCGAGAGCCTGAGGCAGGTACGGATGAGATCGGGACGGAAAAAGGCCACTGCTACGCATATTGGAAGCTGGTATATGCTGAAAAGACAGGCTGCGCCCAGGGATATCCTCAGCCTGGAAGAGCAGAAGAAGGAGCGGGTAAGAATCCTGCTGGAGCGGTATGGGATCCTGTTCAAAGAGATTCTGGACAGGGAGTATCATCCTTTCAGGTGGGTGAATCTCTTCCGGACTCTTCGTATAATGGAGCTTTCAGGAGAGGTTCTCGCAGGGTTCTTCTTCAGGGACGTGCCGGGGCCGCAGTTCATCTCGCCGAGGGCCTTCAGGATTCTGCAGGGCAGATTGCCGGACAGCGCCATATACTTCATGAACGCGCTTGATCCTGCATCGATGTGCGGCATGAAACTGGAAGCACTGCACGGTGCCCTTCCGAGGCGCCTGCCGGGGACCCACTGCGTGTACCGCGGCTCAAAGCTCGTGATGACTTCAGAGAGAAACGGAGCGGCGCTGAATTTCCATGTGGAGCTTGACGACAGGGATCTTCCCCAGATAGTATCGCCGCTCATCCATTTGCTTACACGCCCGTTCCAGCCTCTTCACAGGATCACCGTGGAGACAGTTAACGGTGAAGATGCCGCCAAATCGCCTTTTGCGGAAAACCTTCGCACATCTTTTGAAATCGAAAGGGATTTCAGGCATCTGATTCTGTACCGCAGGCGCGCCTGAGTCATCTCCGTGGATTTCGCAGCTGGGCAGCCGCTTTATGTTTCTGTATGACAGACATTCAACCCCGATTCCCCGCATCTGCATTTCGCTCAGCAAGTTGCCGGAAAGTTCATCAAATAAGCAATCGTTAGCTCTCTGATCGAATAAGCGGCCGGATGAGACCGCCAGCTTTCTGCCTTTACAGGTGAGATGAATCTCAATTGAAAGAGTGTAAGTAAGGAGATACGGGGATAAGAAGGGATATGGAGATACATTATCTGGAATACACTCATCCCCTTATCTCCTCCCATCTCAACATCCCCTGTTCTTACACAAAACCGGCCTGCAGATATTGAACACTGTCGATGAGATTCGACTGTAAATCTGTACGTTGACAATAACTAAACATAATGTTATAATGTCTAAAAATAAATAGACAAATATTGGAGATGTTTATATGAATATATCTGAGGAACTTTTTCTCAATGCTTCGATAGATGAGATGATGAGGGGATATGCCCTCAATGAGGATCAGAGCGGGTATCTGTGCCTCTTCTGCGGAAAGCTCTGGGAGAGAGGCACAATCTACCAGGTGGGCTCCACTCTTCACGATGCTGAAAAGGCTGTTTCGCTGCACGTCACCGGTGAGCATTTATCGCCTTTCGAGTTTCTGCTGAAGCTGGACAGAAAGCACACAGGACTCACCGAGCACACCAGGACGCTGCTCGAGCTTTTTCACGAGGGCTGCAGCGACAATGAGATCGTAAGCAGGCTGGGCGGCGGCAGCACATCAACGGTCAGGAATCACAGATTCCTGCTGAGGGAGAGGGAGAAGCAGTCCAGGGTTTTTCTTGCAATAATGGGGCTGCTCGAAAAGAAGATATCCAGAAGGGAGCGGCTTATAACACCGCACAGGAGCGCCACAATGGTCGACGACCGTTACGCGATAACTGAACAGGAGCGGGACGAAATACTGCAGGCATATTTCAGGGAAGGGCTGGACGGGCCGCTGCTCAAGTTTCCCAAAAAGGAGAAGAGAAAGCTGGCTGTGCTCACCCACATAGCAGGCAGATTCACCAGGAACAGGCATTATTCCGAAAAGGAAGTCAATGCGATTCTGGAGAGCATCTATGACGATTACGTCACAGTCAGGCGGTATCTCATAGAATATGGATTTCTCGACAGAGACAGGGATGGCAGCCGGTACTGGCTGAAAATCTAGATTATTAGCAGAAATGGAGACAAAGGACATGACCTCGCATAAGGAGTTGAAATATCAATACAAACAGGCCCGCAGAGATATGGGAGTCTATCAGATCAGGAACCTCGTAAACGGGAAGCTCCTGATCGGATCGAGCGAAGATATCAGGGCCATCATGAACAGAAACAGATTCGTTCTCAAGTATGGAGTTCACAAGGATAAGGAGCTTCAGCGCGAATGGAATGAGTTCGGTGAGAGCGGCTTTGCCATGGAGGTGCTCGAACTGGTCGATCAGAAGGATGAGTTAAAGAATGATTACAGCGATGAGCTCAGCGCGCTCGAGAAAAAGTGGCTGAAGAAGCTGTCCCGCAGGCGGGAGGTCTACGAATAGGACGGAACAGCATTTCCCGGCGGGACTGTCGCATCCGGCATCCTGCAGGAAGTTGAACCGAATATGAACAGGAGCGGCTTTTCACGGCCGCTCTTTCAATATGTGTCAGTCTGCTTAGAGCCTGCTCTCACTGATTCAGGCGATCTTTCTGTAACCCAGAAGGGCATCTGCAATATCCCTTGTAGAGCCGTCAGTTGTCGTGAAGCTCCCTTTCAGGATCAGCCTGTTGCCGCTTTTCTGGCTGTCAATCTGCGTGAAGTCCAGGTTTATTGAAGCGACGCCGGCTTTCTCCAGCGATGTGACCTCGCCAGAATCGATGCGGCCGTTCCCGTTCATATCCTGATAGACTTTGAGCGCTTTGAAGACAGTGTCCCTGCTGTTGATTATGTTGTCGCTGTTGCTGTCGAATCGGGCAAGCTCCTGGAAGCCGTGCAGCGCGCCGTGCTGATCGCCGAAAAGCTCCGTCCCGTCATCGATGGTGCCGTTATTGTTCCTGTCCATCACGAGAAAAGCGCTGCTGCCCTTTACCCACGCAGTTGACTCCTTCCTGCCGTCTCCATTGATATCAAAAACGGCGCCGCTCCCTGCCTGGGTCAGCTCAATGCCTTCCCCGCCCATATCCAGGATCAGCGGATCGGACGTGGATACCTGAAGATCCTGCACCTGCACATCCTGCACCTGCACCTGCGCATCCACGCGTGATATCTGCATCGAAATCTGGTAGTTGATTCTCTGACTCTGAACCTCGACAGCTTTCGATGCCACAGACGTCTGTGATGAAGCGCTGCCGTGCATGGAGGCCATTATCTTCATCGCCGATTTTATCTGTTTCGTCAATACGCTCTTCAGCCTCTCATACTCTTCCGGATCCTTGGTTATACTCTTCAGCAGGAATTCGAGTTTTCGCAGCTCTGCATCAGTCGATTCTTCCAGGTTGTCGGCCTCAGCTGAAGCGGTCAGTGTGACATTGAGGCTGGACTGGCTCACATCGAAGCGCGTGCCTCCCGATATGAAATTCATCAGGCTGCTCTCACTGGAGATATTCAGAGTGCTCTGGCCCTGAACCCTGGACTGTGCCGTTGAAGATGTGCCGTTTGTGGCAGGGGACTGGACGGGAGGCTGGGAAAGTGGTAACAGGGAAGTCGCTATGCCTTGCATTTTTCTCCTCCTTGAGATTCATCTCCATCCTTGGAAACGGGCATTTCGTAACATATTATCGGATGTTTGCCGGTTTTTTTAAGTGGTCTGGTCGAACACCGTCAGTTAATCCTGTACATCGGATCACATAATTTCCTGGTAGTTCTGAAGTGATCAAGTGGCCAAGTGGTCGAGGGATCCAGGGCAGAACTTCTCTTTCATTCTCTTGATCCCTGAAACACCTGGGAGAACTTGATCAGAACAATCCTGGAATGATGAAGAAGGAAGAGTCTGGATGTGGTATAATATGATCTGAGAATATGTTTTACAGGCGGTGGGAGATGAAGAAAGCATATCTGTTCATGTTGCTCATCATGATGGCTCTCCTGGCTCCAGCTTATGCCGAGTCTTTCACAGGGCAGGTCATCCTCGTGAAGGACGGCTCCAACATTTTTGTCAAGAGTGGTGACAAGACTTACCAAGTTAAGCTGTATGGCATCGAATGCCCCGCTCTCGAGCAGGAATTCGGAGAGCAGGCCAGGCAGTTTGTCGAAAATATGCTGAAGGGGAAGGAAGTATGGGTCGACGTGAAGCGCGTCGATCACAGCAAGCGCTCCGTGTCCAGAGTGGTCATCGACGGAAAGGATGTATCTGTGGAGCTTGCAAAAGCCGGACTCGCATGGTACGATTCAAGAGTCTATGCAGAGCCTGCAGTCGCAGGCGCGCAGGCCGAAGCCCAGGCAGGCAAGGCCGGCATCTGGTCCCAGTCCAACCCTGTTTCTCCCTGGGACTACCGCTACAGCAAGAGCGGCGTTACGCCGGTCATGTCGAAGGACATAGGCAATATCCCTGTGGGCAGCTTCAACGGCGGCATGGTTCCGGCCAGCAGTCCGACCAGCGCACCGGTATATTATGGCGGATACAACTATGGCGGCTATTATCCACCTTACTATTTCTACAATTACAACAGGCCGGCGCTGAACGCGACGCGCCCGACAAGCAACAGCGGGCCTTTCACAAACAACGTGATCAACAGGAGCCCCTTCATGAACAACGTAATCAACAACAGATACTGATTCTGTTCGGCAGGCAGTATGATCAATGAAGAGACAGCGTCCTAAGACGCTGTCTCTTTTTGATAAGGTTTTCAGAATGTCCTCTGCCATCGACATTTGCAGCTCAGATCAGCAGCTCCTGTGGCAGATTTCACTTCCCGTCTTCCTTCAGAAAGCGCAGAATTCCGTTCGAGCCGTCCACCTCTATAAGCATCCCGTCCTGCAGAACTGTTGTGACATCCTCTATCCCTGCCACGCAGGGCTTTCCATATTCCCTGGCCACAAGCGCTCCGTGCTGCAGCATTCCGCCGACCTCCAGCACAATCGCCGCAGCGTTTATGAAGAGGGGAGTCCAGCCAGGGTCTGTCGCGCGTGCCACCAGTATCTCTCCCGGAAGGAGGGGCTTCTCATCTGCAGTGTGCAGCACTTTTACTCTTCCCTTGACGACGCCGGCAGATATGGCCTCTCCGACTATCTCACCTTCCTTCGCGGCTTTTCTGGGCGGGCGCAGAATGGTGCCTCTCGAGTCTATTATGCTCGGGAAACTGTTGATGTGCCTTATCTTTTCGATATAGGCCGTGCGCTCCTTTATGCGCTTTCTGAGATCGAGCGACTGATCCCTGATTCCTTCATCGAGATCGTCTATCGTAAGGCTGAACACATCGTTCCGGCTGTCCATTCGGCCTGCCTTCACGAGGTTATCGGCTTCGTTGAGCACACGCTTCCTCAGCATGTCGAGGAACATCATCAGATAGTACTTGTGGTTTTCCCGGTATCCGCCAAAAGTCTGAATGATCTTGTACAGCACCTCGAACTCCTTGCTCTTCTCCCATCCGGCCTTGTGAATCTCCTTCGAAAGATCCTGATAGGCCGCGTTGCGCTCGTGCTGGCTTCTCTCATAGATGGCCAGAGGGTTCTGATCGCTGTCTCTTGACGGCAAGAGTGAAACAATCTGCTGCAACAGCACCGCAGGCTGATCGTGATATCTGGGGGAGGCGAGATCTATCTCTCCCGGCCCCCTGAATCCGTACAACCTCAGATATTCATCCCAGGCGGGAAGAAACTCCCCTGGAATGGATCTGTCTTTCAGGCCCTTCTCCAGCACTTCGAGGGATGTCCCATATTCAGGCGGCAGCAACTCGCAGAGGTGATACAGCGCCAGCCCCATCTCCACGGTGAGATTTCCAGGCAGCGAGCGGTCCAGGTGCTTGACTTTCTCGCTTACCTCAGATGACGAGTCTTTGAAGAGCTCTCTCATCTTTCCCATTGCGTTGATCGAAACAGCAAGGGTCGGGAGGGTCGTGTGCACTATGAAGTGGGTGAAAATCCTGCTCATCTCGTTATAGAACTCTTTGACGGTGAGCTTTTTCTCGTCTTCAGCCTTCACTTTTGCGAGATACTGCTTCGTGCTCTTCTGATAGTAGCCGTTGAGCTGCTCAGGGAGCAGAACGGCTTCCAGTATTCTTGCTATGGAGTCGGGCATGTGGGTCAGCGCTTTGAACTGGAGGCCCCTTATCGCTTCAGGGAACTCCTTTGCTTTGTACCTGTCTTCGTCTATGTTCCTGAGCACTTCAGCAGCCAGTGGGTCCATCATCTTGAAGAAAGCGGCCAGCTTTTCCTTTTTCTGCATCAGCAGAACGATTGAAATGTCAGAGTACAGCCTGCCGCCCCTTGCCATTCCGCCCCTCTTCAGCAGAACGCTGCCTATATCGGCGCCAAAGGCTTCCCTGAACAGCCCTGAGATTATGTCGTAGAGGCATTCAGTCCCCATCACCGACGTAGGCTCATGGATTCCCTGCACGCACAGGGTTCCGTCCAGGTAGAGATGCCTCGGCTCTCCCGGCTTCGTCATGAGGGCCTCAGGAAGGGGAACCCAGGTCGTAATCGGCCTGGCCTGAAGCATGTAAAGTTTCCCGTGCCTGTATGCCCATTCGATATCCATCGGCTTCCCGTAGATCTCTTCGATCTTTATCAGGATCGAGGCTATCTCCTGAATCTGATCGTCGCTGAGAGTGAATTCATCGGAGCGCTCATTGTGCTTTTCGTGTGTGCCTCCATCAGGTGAAAGCCATATCGACAGCTCTTTTTTGCCCATCTTCCTGTCGACGATCTTCTTCTCCACCTTATCCACTACGTACTGATCAGGCGTCGTGACGCCTGACACCACTGATTCGCCGAGCCCCCAGTTCGCGTTGATGACAGCCTCGTCGTAGCAGTTGCTGACCGGATTGAGGGAGAAGCCGACGCCTGATATCTCGCTGGCGACCTGCTGCTGGACGATTACGGCTATCTTTGGATCATCGATGGGGAAGCCGTGCTCCTTCTTGTAAAGGAACACTCTCTCGTCGAGGCACGACGCAAACGCGTGGCGCACAGCCTCCTCTATCTTTGCCTGCGATACGCCGAGAACTGTCTCATACTCTCCTGCAAATGAAGCCCCTTCGAGATCCTCCTCAGGCGAGGAGGAGCGTACCGCGAAGAAGAGATTGTCTTCCGAAGCCCCGACCTCTTTGAAGCCCTCTTCTATAAGGGCTTTCTGATTGCTGTCGAAAGTCAGATTTGCGCAGAGGTTCTTCACTGCGAGGCAGCGGGATGAAAACTCGTCAGGACGGCTGCCCTGGAATTCGCCCCACTCTTTCTGTTTCCTGATGAAGTCGAACCATGGCCTGAAGAACTCAGTCGTCAGGATGAAGCCTGGCGGGACAGGGAGGCCGGAGCCCGCCATCTTTATCAGCGAATGCCCTTTGCCGCCTACTTCCCTCAGAAGGGGCTGATCCTTTCCATAGATGAGATATGTCGGCTTTAATGCAGTGGTAGGATTTGTCATTTAACCTCCTTGGTCAATATGTATTTGAACCCGGCATCAAGGTCCGGAATACCACCCAGATTCAGATAATATCGTTCAGGACAGCTTTGATCTTCATGAGAGGTTGATGTTTTCAGTTTTCCAGAGAGCTCCGGTGTTCCATCTGCAGATCTCCATTCAGAGAGAACCGTCATATGGGACACATATGTAATTTCTGTCTAACGGGAGCCTTCATCTGCGGGCAGTAATTCTGCGATGACCTGTGGGGCGTTGCATGCTGTGTATGCTGTATTGTTGCTGTCAATTGTAAATTCTCCCTTCAGGAACATACACCTTCATGGACATCGCGATTAATCGTGCAGATTGGCTCACCTGTGGAACTGGATTGTCACAGCATGAAATTGTTTAATAGTATCACAGAGAGAAAAAGAGGAGAAGATCCATGTCTACCATAAATGCCGGACAGATGATGATGATAGCTCAGCCTTATAAGAGCCTGCAGGCTTCAAAGGCTTTCAGTTCCAGTGAACAGCAGAGTCCCGGCCGGCGCGCCGAGACTGACTCGGTAACGCTGCATTCCTGCACCGGAGCGCAGCCCAGGATGATGAACATGTCTCTGCAGGGCGCAGCCTCGCTGCTCGGCTCGAGCAGCACAAAGGCGGAGGCTCTGTGGAGCTTCAGAATGAAAGATGAAGCCCAGGGCTCACCTGTCGTGGCTCCTGACGGCACTGTCTATGCTGCCACTGAAGATGGAACGGTAACTGCTGTGAAAAACGGCTCCGAACTGTGGAGCTTCAAGACACCCGGGAGCATCAAGACTTCTCCCGCCCTGGCCCCTGACGGGACGCTCTATGTGGGGAGCGAAGACGGAAAGATATATGCCCTCAAAAACGGCAAAAAGATCAAGGATTACGCGCTGAAGGACGGGTGGGTCTATGGAGCCCCTGTCGCGGCTCCTGACGGCACGGTGTATGTGGGAAGCGATACGGGAAAGCTCTACGCCATAAGAAACGGCTCGATGCAGTGCATCAAAAAGACCGAGACCGAAAAGGTGCGCTGCTCTGTCAACACAGCTCCTGATGGGACGGCCTATGCATCCGCTTTCGACAGGCTTTACATTCTGAAGGACGGAAAGGTAAGGCAGGAGGTCAAATTCAGCGATTCGATAACCACATCTCCTGTAATTGCTCCTGACGGAACCCTTTACATCGGATCGTTCAACGGCAATCTCTACGCGATAAAGAACGGCAATATGCAGTGGGCATTCCAGACAGGCGGGATCGTTGAAGCGCCGCCTGTTGTAACATCTGATGGCACTGTATATGTAAAGGGAGGCGGCAGGGACGGAGCTCCCAAAATGCTCCATGTGCTGAAAGACGGGAAGAAAATATGGGATTTCAAAACATCAGGCGATCCGAGGTGCGCTCCGGCAGTTTCATCCGGAGGAGTTGCATATGTGGTAAACGAGAGCGGAAAGCTCTGCGCAGTCAAGGATGGAGTGACAGTCAGGCAGTATGGTATAGATATCGTGGGTGGATATGCGATGGGCGGGTCACCGGCAGTGGGAGCCGACGGCTCGATCTATGTATCAGGCGGAAACAATCTTTTTGCCATAGAGAATTCAATGAAGGTCCTGGAAGAACTGAAGCAGGACGATATGTCGGACGACATGCAATCTGCAGGTGAAAAGCCTTCCATCGAGGCATCTGACGAATGGATAATAATCGGCGGAACGAAATTGCCGGTGAAAAAATAACATCTGATGAAGGCGGGCCGGGCCGGGAAGGTTGCTGGACTTTATGGATGAGAGCACAGGCGAGCTGTTTCAGAAAGAATCTTCATATACAAGAGAGTGGGTGCATGGAAGGAAGCCCGACAGAAAAAAGATGTCCGAGCCTTACAAGGAATACCCGGAAGCGGATGCTTTCAGGCTGCCTCTGCCTGAAACGGCAGAGGGCGGATCTTTCAACGAGCTTCTCAAAATCAGGAAATCTGTGAGGAGATACTCGGATGAGCCCCTCTCTTCAGAGTCTCTTTCGTATCTGCTGTGGGCTGCAGACGGCATCCACAGGAGGGAAAAGGGCTTTGAATTCCGCACTGCACCTTCTGCAGGGGCGCTCTTTCCAGTGGAGACATACCTTGCAGTGAACAATGTCGAGTCTCTCCAGGCAGGCATCTATCACTACAATGTCAGGAATCACAGCCTCGAGCTTCTGAAGCAGGGGAGCTTTGGAAAGACTGTGTCGGATCTGACTCTCGGCCAGGATATGTGCGGCTCTGCCGGCGTCGTTTTCATATGGACTGCCATCTTCGGGCGGTCGAAATGGAAATCGGCAAACCGTACATATCGTTATGTCTATCTCGATGCAGGGCATATAGCGCAGAACCTGGCGCTTGCAGCCTGCAACCTCGGACTGGGCAGCTGCCAGATAGGCTCGTTCTTCGATGAAGAGATGGACAGTCTGCTGGGAATCGACGGCACGCGTGAAAGCACAATATATGTCACTGTTGTGGGACATCCCGACATCAGGTGAGCCGCTTCGCTGAACGGCCGCTCCCATTGGGAGCGTCAGCTGTCGTGTCAAACCGGAAACTGTCAGGCTGCCGTCGAGAGGGTGGCTTTAACGCTTCTGATCGACGAAGAGGCTGAAATCACCTGCGACCTGATTATCGCATATCACCTGGAAGAAATGAAGGCCCTGGGCAAGAAATGTTATGGTGATGCTGAAATGCACATCTATCGGCAGAAACGGGTTGTTCCCCGCAGGCTGGCTGAACTCTATTTCCGCAGGCTTTTCCCTGCCCGGCTGAGTGAACCTCACCGTTCCCCTTATGTCTTCGAGGGCATTCTCCCATACCATGAAAACGGTAACAGGGACTTCGACGGGAAAACCTGCCGCGACGACAGCATTTGTGAGGCCTATGACATCGTATCTTCCATCTGCCCGTTTCTTCACTTCATCGCAGAGCAGAAACAGTTTGAGCTTGGGCATTACCGTTCTTCCTTTCTTTTTCGGTCTGTATGATACGAATTGATTATATCAGATCATGTTTGAACAGCACAACAGACGCTTGAGATTCGAAGACCCGGTCATCTCACATGCTGCGCTTTCTACGCATATATGTCTCCGGAAGCAGGGCGGGAGCCTGAGAAAACCGGTCAGGAGTATCAGTCAGCAGGCATCGGGCTGGAGGAGTCATTCAGGAGTCTGAGGCTGGAGGCATCTATAATCAGGCGGAGAGTCTGTCATTCAGGGATGCGGGACAGCTGAAAATACGAGGTGAGCATTTGCTGTCCCTTAGAGATTACATTATCTTTCCACGCTTCTTTCTGCTCTGAAGAGTGCTCATTATCTCGACCACGTCTATCGGAGATGATGTCTCCTCCATATAGAGGGCGCCTGTTCTCGACTCTATCAGAGTGAGGGGGATCTCCTTGAAACTGGCTGTCATCGTCTTGTAACCTGTGTATGCGCTTCCTATCATTTTTCTCACCTCGTCGTATTTTCTATTATGATTATGCCATGTCATACAGTGACAAGGAAGTTCCACAGACGTTCCAACTTTGAATGACATGTTCCACGGTGTGGCAGAGAGGAGAGAATTTACTGCAGATTGAAATAACATCGGAGAAAGAAAGACTTCAACGAGGACAGGAAATCATGAAAAAGCTCATTGCCTTATTGTTTCTGTTTGGATTGACGGCTCTCGTCTGCGCGCATGTTTCTGCCGAGTCATCGGGCGGCAGTTTGAAGCCTGCAGAGCTGAAAGAGTTCTCCGATCTGCGCGCCATTGTTCTCAGGCAGAACGGCACGTCCCTCGAATCGATGGATCTGAGAGAATGCTTTCAGACGCTCCTCACGGCAACCTTCGATACGAGAACAGTCTGGCCTCCGAAGAGCAGGATGCCTGAAAAGTTCAACCCTGCCGAGATCATCGAGATGGGCAGGGATCCCGGCCTTGGGATCCGGAGGCTCCAGATTGCCGGCGTCACAGGCAGAGGAGTGAGAGTGGCCATCATCGACCAGCCTCTGCTTCGAGATCACGAAGAATACGCTGGGAAGGTGAAGAAGTATACCGCAGTGGACTGCGAAGATGTTATGCCACAGATGCACGGCGCAGCGGTGGCAAGCCTCCTGGTGGGAGAGCGCTGCGGAACGGCGCCAGGCGCGGACCTTTATTACTGGGCGGAGCCGAGCTGGAAGAGGGACTATGCCTATCGAACTGAAGCGCTGAAGCAGATCATCGCATTCAACAGGAACAGGCCGATCGGCGAGAGGATCAGGGTGGTCAGCGTATCAATCGGATACAATAATGATTTCAAAAACCTGGATATGTGGAAGGAAGCTCTCGTCGAAGCGAAAAAGAGCGGCCTCATCGTGATTCACTGCGGCCAGGATATCTCCGGCGCCGGCTGCCCACTCTACAGGGATGTCAACGATCCGGGAAGTTACAGGATATGTTATTATGCAGCCAGTTCAAAAAGAGAGATTCCGCCGAACTATCTGTATCTGCCGATTGACAACCGGACGAGCGCCGGATTTGAAGGGAAAAAGGACTACGTGTTCTGGTCCAGAGGTGGATTGAGCTGGGGACCTCCCTATCTTGCAGGCGTGATCGCTCTGGCTCTTCAGAAACGCCCTGAGCTGAGCGAAGATCTGATCTTCGAGCTTCTCAGGGAGACAGGAGACCCGCTCAACAAAGGCAGGCTGATAGATCCGGGATCGTTTCTCGAAAAAGCCTGGAAGATGAAATGACAGTGGTCTGAGACATTCAGAGAACAGAGGTTTTTGCAGCCGGACGCGAGTATGATATACTGAGTGCGAAGGCGGCAGGCCGTTCTTCGTGGAATATCTGAATTTCATCAGACATCGTCTGATGAAAAGGTCATTCAGGCACGATGAGTCCCGCAGGATCTGCGGCGGTTTTGATCTGCGCATGGAAGTGGTGCATAGTTGAAGAATTATTACAGGATTCTCGGCGTGAAGCCAACTGCCGATTTTAACGACATAGCATCGGCATACAGGGCGCTCGTGAGAAAATATCATCCCGACACCTACAAGGGGATAGACGCCGAGAGCAAGATGAAGAGAATAAACGAGGCATACGCGGTACTGAACAATACTGACAGCAGGACCGAGTATGACCTCAAGCGCGCCGGAACCGGCCTGCAACAGGCGGTTGAAGCGGAAGGCGAGAGCAGAGCATGCCCGTTCTGCGAAGAGAAAGTCGCGCTGTCGGCTGTCACATGTGATTTCTGCGGCGAGATACAGTCCGGCGATTTAAGGAGCAGGGCAAGGGATATGGTGCTCATAGGCGCCGGCGAGTTCCTGATGGGGAGCCCTGACGGCGAGGGAAATGAAGATGAGCATCCGCGCCACACTGTTTATCTCGCTGCATACCATATCTGCAGATACCCTGTTACAAACGGGCAGTTTGCCAGATTCATCAGCGAGACGGGCTATGATGCGGGGAATAAATGGAAGAGCAGCGTCAATGCAGGTGAGGAGAACCACCCTGTCGTCCATGTAAGCTGGATTGACGCCATGGCATACTGCAGGTGGGCAGGAGGAACGCTCCCGACTGAGGCGCAGTGGGAGAAGGCTGCGAGAGGCACAGACGGCCGCATATATCCTTGGGGGAACACGTGGGATCAGACGCTCTGCCATATGAACAGCAAGGGCACGACTGCAGTCGGGGCTTATCCTGGAGGCGCCAGTCCGTATGGAATCATGGACATGGCGGGAAACGTCTGGGAGTGGTGCTCGGACTGCTATGCGGTCAGCTACTACAGGTGCAGCCCTCTGAAAGACCCTGAAGGCCCTGTAAGCGGGAAATGGCGCGTCGTTCGGGGAGGATCGTGGGGACAGGCATCTCCGTCTCATTTCCGATGCGCCGCCCGCAAGTGGCAGTACCCGGACTCCAGAAACAACTCAACCGGCTTCCGCCTGTGCAGTAAAATTGGGGACAGACTCTTTTATTAACAATTTGTTAACATGGTTATCTTTTCATCGCTGCTCCTGCTTTGGCCGGGCCTTATCCTCCAATGCTTCCGTACCTTTCTGCCTCTTATGTATTTCAGGAAGTATTTACCATTTCTCCGGAGACCTGCGCCGCCGAAGGTGAAGGTCAGGTTGAAGGGAGCGGTTTCCTCTATCTTCAGCGTGTGCAGATCATGCAGCAGTCCAAGATGACACTTTTCACATAATACAATACGATTCTCTGGATCATCGCTGCCTCCGTGCAAGCGTGGGATGATATGATGTATGTGAAGGTTGCGGCGGCAGTTGCATCCAGGCACCTGGCAGCGGAACCGGTCACGCTTCAGGATTGTATAATTGCGCGTCACCTTGAAGTGGAGCCGCTCCGTGACAAGCCATTCCTGCAGCAGCGCCGCTATGAAGCCCTGGGCTGAATCATCTGCGCCGGGCTGCAGCAGATAGAGTCCAAAGCAGCTATTCCACATCCTGAAAAGCTCTTCAGGCAGGAAGAACCTGATCGGCATTGTCGATTGTTTCGGCAGAGTGCCGATCTGATCTGCAAGGATGTCCATCACGAATGTCTCTGCTGTAGCCTGTTGCTTTTAGCCATGTCTCGTTCACCTCGCGCATTACACCATCCCTGCGACTCGATATTGCCATTGCGGCGGGGCTCAGGTGAAAAATGCTGGAGTGGCGGGCTTCGCCCTCCCTGAGCATCTGATTGGTTTCGAAAAACTCGAAGGCCATCTCTATTGAGGAGATGAGCACAGACTCCCCGGCGCTCTTCAGCACATAGCCGCAGCGGGTGATGTTCCTAACCTTCTCCACCATCTCACGCTCCGCATGGGAGGTCAGAAAGACAATGGGCAGGTGCCGTGGTTTCTGGATCTCCAGAGCAGTGGCCTGACCGTCCATCCCTTTTCCCAGGTCCATATCCATGAGCACAAGGTTTGTACAGACGTCGTTTTTTATCATCTCCAGGGCCTGTTTGCCTGAAGAAGCCAGCACCACCTCATAGCCGTATTTTTTGATATCCTCTGCTTCTGCTCAGGCAATCAGTATCTCATCATCAAAGATCAGAATTTTTTTCTGTGCAACGCTCTCCACCTTGAAACCTCGCTTTCTTGCCACACGCAACACTGTAAATTCCTGGCGAGTGTTATCGACTCACTGCCGAGCTGATATCAGTTACTAACTGCAATCTGAGGTCAGTCATTCACAGGCTGTAAGAATCTTTATCCATTATATCGGAATCGAGCCATTGATTTTAAACCAATGCGCATGATGAACCATAGTTTATCATGACAGTGCTGAGTATGCTCCTGAATAGTATGTTGGCTTCAGTTATGCTCTTCAGTGGAGAGTCTGTCCCCGGTTTTCGGCGATTCTTGCAAAGGGATAGTAGATCAGCATGGCCACAGGGATGGAAACTGCTCCCCAGACACAGGCCCGCCAGTCGCCTCCTGTCACCAGGTAGTGTCTGATAATCGGGGGCGTTGTCCATGGAATGTTTACACCTGGCCTTCCTATGAGCTTCCAGGTCATCAGCAGATAAGTAATGGAAGTTAACGTGAGCGAAGAAAGGATGTAGGGAACCATAAAGACGGGATTCATAACGATCGGCAGCCCGAAAAAAACCGGTTCGTTAATCTGGAAGATCTGGGTAGGCAATCCCAGCCGGCTGACCTTGCGGAAGACTGCATTCCTGGAGTTCAGCAGGACAAGTGTTAATGCTAGGGTCGCTCCGGTGCCGCCCACATTGGCAAAAACCGAAAAAAACCCGCTTGCGGTCGTGTAAGGGAGGGGCTGTCCCTTCGCCATTGCCTCGGTGTTCATCGCCAGGTACTGAAGGAAGACCGGGGCGACAATCGCATCGAGGGCGTTGTCCCCGTTCTTTTTGCACGATGCTCAGGCATCATCGAAGGCACAAAAATGATTATACTAAAAGACCGGGGACTGATCATTATCAGTAACGTCGACAGCAGGTGTTTTATTGTTGATAAGGAAAATATAATCCTGTATATGAGATGAGTTCCTGCTTCAGGTTTCTGACGTGCCTGATCAGTGCTGCCGAATCTGATTTTCTACTGTTCGAAGCTTCTACCTGAAACCTTTCCAGCAGAGATTGACAAAAAGAGAATTGTTGTTTATTTGCCACAGGCAGATGTGCATTTATATCAATACGAAGCGGAGGGATTCTTCAGTGAAAGGTGTTTCATGTCTTTCCAGCCTTCTGATTTTAATCTTTCTCTCATTTTCTCTATCTGCATGCAGCAGCGGCAGTGATAATGCGCTGAATGCCGGGATTACAGGAGACAACGGGACTCCCGGGAGCACCAGGGTCGATTCCATAGTAAACCTCGATCTTCCCGGCCAGCCGATAAGAGTAGGGGACTGGATTCAGATCAACGGGAGCGGCTTCGGGGATTTCCGCCATGGAGTATCGGCACACGGTTATGCGGCGTTCAGCGATGGCAACACAGTGACGAAGGCGACGCAGTACGGGCAGTGGTCCGATACACAGGTGCAGTGCCAGGTGCCGCAGGGCGCTCCAATCAAGGCCTTGCAGTCCAGGGAGAGCGTGTCGATCTATGTGATGAAGGCTGACTCGACTGAAGGCGGATCGCCGTACAGCTCAAATGCCAATCCCACGCCAAATCCCAGCCCCCAGTCCTCGCCTCCGACGCCATCTCCATCACCCACGCCATCTCCATCTGCCTCACCGATGCCGTCTCCATCTCCGGCACCGTCCCCATCCCCATCTCCGTCACCTACTGGAAGCAGCGGCGGAGGAGGAGCGGTCGTGACCAGGGTTGAAGTGACTTCAGCGAGAGAGTGCATAGGCCATCGGAAGGCGCCGACAGGCATTGCAGGACAGGCCGGATTCGCTGCCGGTGGCGCAGAGGAGGAGCAGTTCTCCGCATTTCTGGTTTATTCAAACGGCCAGCAGGTAGATGTCACGGAAAAGGCGACGTGGTCTGCAGTCAAGTGGGGGAGCGGCGATGCCGCAACTTCCGGAGAGATTAATTCAGGCGGCACTCAGGGGCTTTTCAAGGCCGACAAGGATGTAAAATATCTAGAGACTGTCAAGGTAAAAGCCGCATACGGGGGATTGAGCGGCTCGAAGAGGCTCGTTGTCGGCGCAGTGGAGGTGCCTGCCATCATGGAGGCAAACCATGAAGCGGTGGATCTTCGTATCGGCATAGATCCGGATTATACAAAGGGAGTGTTGATAAAGCAGATAGATGTCTTCTATATCGGGCAGTATGAGGTGACGAACAGGGATTTCTGCGAGTTCCTCAACGACATGAGAGCGCAGGGCGTTGACAATCCATCAGAGGCCGGCGATGAGGAGACTCCTCTTTCCAGGTGGTGGTGGCCCTTCAATGATACGAGGTATAACGGCATCATCGATAACGGAGATGCTGCGGAAACCCGCTATACGGTAAGACCGGGTTTTGACGCCAGGCCTGTGGTGTACGTACCCTGGTATGGCGCGGTGGCATACTGCAACTGGCTCACTGAAAAGCAGGGTTTGGGCGCGGATCAGTGCTGCTACGGCGGATATGCAGAAGACGGCTCCCTTCGATGGGGGGCCAGCGGCGCGAACTACAAGCCGGCAAACAATGGCTGGCGCCTGCCCACAGAGGTCGAGTGGATATACGCCTGCAGGATAAACAAATCTGATGGAAGCCTGGCCAAGACGGAATATTTCTGGGGGAACACACTCAATCAGACTGAACCTGACACCGGATGGGACTATCTCTGGTTCACCGGCAACACAGGGAACGAGAATGATGGGTATGATCACAAGGAAGTTGGGCTCAAGCTCCCCAACGGATTGGGCCTCTATGACATTACAGGCAACGCCGGCGAATGGGTGAGCGACTGGGTGGGTGTCGAGTTCCCCTATGACGATTTTCCCGGGGGATTGAATAACAAGAACCCGAAAGGGTACAAGGATTTCAATCAGGCGCTCGGGAAGGGTCGCATCATAAGCGGCGGCTGCTTCAGATCTGTAGGTGCGTTCTGCAGTTTCTGCGTCCGGTCTTATGATGCAGCCAATATCGGCTTCATCACGAGAGGTCTGCGCATAGTGAGAACGAAGTAGCATCTCAAAGACATTGCAGGCGGCCTGTGAAGGTATCGGGTTGAGAAGGCAGCGAAAACAATGCGGGGGCTGTCATCTGCAATCGCATTGATCTTAATATTTCCGAAGTAATGCTGTAAAATTGCCTTGATACCATCAATTATACTCCAGAGCATAAGTAAGAGAGAGAATGCTCTGTTAAGCGGTGCCCGCTCCTGTCTTGGCAACGTCTACGATGCGGGATATTATTCAGGAGGGACTCCTCCAAAAGGCGTGGCGCCTGCACCGATGTGCTCTATTACGCTCTGCTTCAAACAGGAGTTAATCTCAGGGACGAAGTGGACAAAGATATCCTTAATAATCCAGGGCTGGGGCTTAATGCCCGGGAGTCAGCTGAACCTGTCCTCTACTCTACTCTGTGAACTGAAAGCCGGTTTTCATGAGTATAAGCAGGGCGGGGGATAAGCAGGGCGCACATCTCCCAGGCAGAACCGCCAGTGAACATTAGTAATTCTTCCACCTTTTCCCATTGCAACTGCAGGCACAGCTGGCTTATTTGAATGCAGTGAGATTTCAGCTGCGTTTGCTGCGCTAGACCCATTATCATATTTTTAAAAGACAGGCGGCATTCAGGCCCAGAATCTTCTTCTTTTCATTTTCCGGAAGGGGAATATCCCGGATCAGGTCAACTGACTTTTTCAGAGAAATGGGAACAGGCGGGTGGTCGCTTCCGAGAAGGACATGGTCGGCTCCTATGGTGGACACCGCGCAGATAACGCCCGGCGCATGGAATCCCATGGAATCAACATACAATTTCTTGATATATTCGCTGGGAGGCATGGTTAATACATCGGGCTCCCACGGGCCAAAGGCTTCTTTATCGCTGCGCAGAGTGTAGCCGAAATCCAGTCTCCCTGGCAGCATCATCATTGCCCCTCCCATATGGGCGCAGATAAGTTTCAGCTTAGGATATCTTTCCAGCACCCCGAATAAAATAAGGCGGGCTATGGACAGAGTCGTGTCACAGGGCCTGCCCACCATCTCGCTCAACCGGTATTCATGCATATATTCAGCCCCCATTGTGGACGCCGGAGGATGCTCAAAAATAGGCACATCAAGTTGTATTGCCAGTTCATAGAGAGGATATGCCCTCTTTGAATCGAGATACTCGCCGTTCACGCTTGAATTGACGCATATGCCTTTCATTCCTCCGTCCTTGACGGCCCGCTCTACTTCTTTGAGGTAGCCGTCACCGCCGAATGGATTTGTCGAAGCGAACGCCACAAAGCGGCCCTTGTTGCGCGCAACCAGGTCCCCTGCGAAATCATGAAATTTCTTTAACAAATCAAGGCAGCGGGATTCTCCCTTGTCCCAGGGAAAGCCGAACATTGGGTCACTTATCACTGTAATATTCACTCCTGCCTCATCCTGCTGTTTTTTCAGGAGGTCCACATCATGCATATAAATGATGTTATCGTAAGTTCCTGGAGGTGCAAGATGGGCATGGATGTCAATCACCAGATTCCTGCCCTTATTGGCGGTGCCCGAATCTCCCGTGCTGAAGGATTCCCTGGCCTCTGCCGGAGATCCGATCATACCTGCGCCTATAAGGCTTCCTGCCATCGCCGCGCCAATTTCCTTAAGCGCCGAGCGCCTTGTAAGAGGCTCTCCATCTGTATCCTCGACTCTTCTGGGACTTTTCACCTTTTTCTTCATCGTCTCACATTGCCTCTTTACGAATTGAAATCTGATAAATCTTACGAGCCTTATTGCAAATTATAGCAATGATACATTTCGCTGTCAACGGCAGTGAAATGTATCATAACTCCAATTCCTCGCACGCCCCGCCCTGGTGCCGCAAGATCCCACTCACAGTTACCGTGTCTCCCCCTTTGTTGCTGCCATTCTTATGGGATCTCAGATTTCCAGGCATAGTGTTTAGAAGACCTCCGCAGCGTCCCCTGTTCTGGAGTGCACTGATTCCAATGCATAGCTGAGGAGTGAGGCAATGGGGACAATGGCAGGCAAAGAACTGAGAGGATCAGGTCGGCAGGAATAAGGAGCAGCCTGTGCTCTGCCTTTCCCGGTATCCAATTCATTGCCGTTCAGTTCAGTCTATATACTCCGCACTGTTACTTTGCAGTCTTTTTTTCAATACCGGCTGGCGCATGCCCGCCGTCCTGGATGTCGTCCTTCATGACGAACTTCCTGAGCTCTTCAGGAGAAGGATCCGCGACTAGTTTCATGAACTGCTCCAGTGCTATCGGCACGGCAGTCTCTGTGGCTGGACCGTTTGGAATATCGAGTTTCTCGAAGGATAGATTTCCTGCACTGGGATGCCATCCTTTTTCTTTCATTCCATCATCTATCTTCATTTCCGAGGGGACAGTCCGGTGAGTGAGGTCGGCCAGCGCCTTACCAGCCCTGTCGCCGCAGACCTGCTGCAGAGCCGGGAACATTCCCCCGTCAAGCGCCATCTCCATGAGCCTTGCCTGGGTAAACGCCTTGGCCACGTCGTTGAAAGCCGCTTTTTTCTTGAAGAGTATGTTGATCTTGTCATCACTGCCATGATAACTGAGAAGATAGTGATCGTCATTGAACATGGGGAAAAGGCCGTCAGCACCGGCGGCATCTTTTCCGTTTCCCACCACCTCATCGAGGGATCGGGCAAAGGTGATTCTTTTTGATACGTTTTCGGAAGGCGTATGGAAAAGACTTTTGATATTCTGCCTCCAGCTTTTCTGCTCCGCTTCAGGGATCTGTCCTGTCTTGATATACTGATCTACTATATTTTCAAGCTTTTCCTGTGTTACAGGCTCCATTTTGATTGCTGACGCGCCCATGACCGTACAGACTGCAAGGCCTACCCCCATGGTTCCGAGGGTAAGGAGGACCGGATTTGTACCCATCACAGTCGCAATCTTCGACAGACTCATGGCGAGCGGCGCTCCCATCAGTGCAGCCAGGAGATCCTGGTTGCTGTTCTTGGCAGCGACTTCACCCTTGTTTGGACCTTTGGCCATATGATTCGCTATATTCACGCCCGCTGCTCCGCCCAGGGTGCCCGAAATGACACCGGAAACGGCTGTCCCGAGAACGACAGGAAAAAAGGCGCCGGGGAAAGCCGCCAGGGTCGCTATGGCGACCAGGGTGGTTCCTGATGCAATCGCACTGCTTATAAAGGTGAATCGTTTAGGATCGGCATCGCCCTTTCTGGCTATATAGGAACCGGCCATGCTGAGAATCCTGCCGATATTAGTATTCACCTCTGAGGACTTGGCAATTTTAGATTTATCCTGAATAAGGCCCTTTGCTCCTTCTGAGACAATGTTGTTGACAAAGCCAAGCGCCCCTCCGCAGACCGCCCCACCCAGCTGCCACATTCGGTATCGCAGGTATTCATCTGCGCAGTTCTCCTCTGGAAGACTGGTGGGGCAACTGGTGAGGCGGCAGCTTTTTCTGTCAGGATATCTTCAGAGTCGATTTGATCTTACGTATCGCTTATAACCGTCCGTGACATGCATGCGCATGTCCATGAGAACGGCGTGGGGGGACCATTCCATAAAAGCATTGAGGCCATCCAGTCCGTTGCCGGCAGTCTTCACCTGGACCAGGATATCCCTGCCGTCAAATCGCCGGTACATCCATTCGAAGGCATTATGCCATTGCAGGAAGCTATCCCTGACAACCTCGACAACGTGATCCTCTGACTTTTTGCCGTTGGGCTGATATTCCGGTGAGATCAGACACGGTGTTTTCCCGACGATATCCAGACGATCATGGCCGATCACTTCCAAATTAATGCCATTTCTGAACAGGTGGTGGGCAGAAATCCAAAATCCTATCTGTAAGCAGCGGCCTCAGGTTACCGGCGAACCTTCAGCCACTCGTCACGATACCGTGAGCAATACCGTCCTTCTTACCGGGTCATAATGACGCAGTATCCGGAGAGTCTGTGGTGATGCAGTCAGGCGGAAATTTCACATCCTGTTAACAGACCTGGAATTGAAAACCTGATATCATTAAGGTTGACTTTGTATGTCATATCGGAAAGGCATCCATATACATTGAGAGGCATCGACAAATGGAGATACAGCCTGCCGGACAGCAGCTTACACACAAGATAATTACAGAACCACAGAAACCTGATGCCCAGGGGGCGGCACAAGTCATAGAGGACATCATTACACATTCTTCTGACGTGGCTCCTGTGCAGCAATTCAATCCGAATTCAATACTGGCAGCAGCAAAGATTATCCAGGGCAAGACAGCCGGATTATCGGTACAGGCTGCAACGCATGACACGGTGAGCGGCCCTGTCGGCGCAGTGCTCGCGAAGCAGCTTCACGATCTTATTGACAGAAATGTGCCGCTTTTACTGAAGCGGGAACATACATTCGGAATCCTGAAAGATTATGACACCATAACTGCTGAAAAAGCAGAGACCATCCTTACAGATGATAATGCCCAGAAAAAGGCTCGTCTCTTTGCAGGCTTTGAAAAAGGCCACAATGTGCCGATCCCTGAAGCCGCCGATGTGCAGAGAATCGCATCTTTTCTGGGTGCAGACTCGGCCGAAAAGCTCGCTGACAAAAAACAGCAGAGTTTCTGCATAATGCGGAAAAAGACGGCTTCACATTCACAGGCGGATCTGAAGAGGTCAATGCGGTAGAGGCATATCTCGCACTCGTCCATCCCGAGAAAGCAGGGAGCTTCCCTCCTGAAAGTCTCCGTCTCAATTACAGAGGCATCTCTGTCTCTGCATTGACTGCTGAAACCTGCAAAGACCGTGAAAAGCTGGAAGCCCTGATGAAAGACGCTAAAAACGCCCATCAGGTATTTGATCCGGATACTGAAACCGCCGAGGGACTTCTGTTGCCTGTGGGCTCCATCACAATTGAGGAGAGGATTTCATTGTGGAAGGGTCTCGAGTCTCTCCTCGGATCAGAAGGCAGAAGAGAGAAAACAAGGCAAGACTATGAACAGATAAAGATGGCAGCGGAAAAGGGAGCAGACCTTTCCTTGCTGGGAAATTCTTACTGCGAGCTGATAAAAGGCAGTTCAGCAGCTGCGGCTGCAAAATCCTGAACCTCATCGAAAAATGTGGAGCCATCGCCGGAGGCACTGACATTTCTTGCCGCCCATCTGAAAGAAAACCCTTCCATGTGCAGGACTTTCATCAACCTGGCGTGCCAGGGAGTCGAAGTTCACTCTCTCAGCATGATCCATGACGGCCTCAGGCCTCCTGTCGGCAGCAGGGAACTGGAAGAGACCGCCCTTCAATTCAAGGGAGATGAATTCTGATCCCCCTTCTGGGTGGAGCAGGTTATGAAAGACGGCAGAGATATCCCCCTTGCCAGCAGAATGAATACCATCAGGGAGATATGCAGCCGCATCAAATCAAGCTACACCAGTAAGAGCTGCAGAGAATGTCAGAGTGAAGACTACCACCGCATCAGGGAGCATGCAGAAGGAGCAGACGATTTCAGGAAATGCACCTCATTTTATCTCGAGATCGTTGATGCCTGCAAGGAAAAGTACAGAGACCAATGGTCAGGAGACTACGGAGCTGCATTCAACTATGCGGCAGAGAAGATGAAGGACGACCCGGCCCGATTCGAATGCTTTGTCACCATCATAAGAAAAGGAACTGATGCAGAGGATGCGATAGCTATTATGGAGAGCCTTCCAGAGCTCCCTGACGGGAAAGACTATCTGGATATGGGCAGCACGCTGGCCGAAATCAGAAGCAGATACACCTGCGGGGAATATAACAAGCTCAATGCCGATGGATGCCTGAAGCGCGATCTGGAGCATCTCAAGGAACTGGCAGGATCAGGCGATTCTCTCCCTGCCCTTACCTCGATGTACGCTGAGATCCTCAAAGCCTTCGGCAGCAGAAACGGAGGATACTGGAACAATGGATACAGCGCTGTAATGGATTATACAGCGACAAAGCTGAAAGACAATCCGTCCCGGTTCGAGTGCTTCGTCTCCATCATAAGGGGTGGAACTGATGCAAAGATTGCAATAGAGATGATGGAGAGCCTCCCGAGCTTCCCAGATGGGAAAGACTTGCAGGATATGGGCAGGATGCTGCCGGATTTGCGAAGCAAATATGCGAACGGCGAGTATGGCAAACTCGGCGCCGATGGATGCCTGAAGCGCGATCTGGAGCACCTCAAAAAGCTGGCAGCTTCAGATGACAGGTTGATCGGCACCGCAGCTCTCTACCTGAAGATGCTCGAAGCGTACGGCGAACAGCGGGGCTCGTACTGGCTCCCTGAATACTCTAGCGGCATTGATTATCTCCATGCACTGGTCGAGAATAATCCGGGCGCTGCACCGCTCTTTATGATGATGCTTGGATTCAATGGGCAGAATGAAGCTCTGAGCGACGGCGCAAAAGAGAAATATGCACTGATTGCCGATTCTCTTGGAGTTGTTGAAGACTTCTCAGGCGCAGAGCAGAGGATGAATCTGCTGTCCGGAACACTCTGCAGCAGGGCCGGAAAAGATAAGAATAAGCTCATGCAGGCTGGGAAAGATACCATGAACAGCTATATTTGGCTTGCCACTGAATATAAGAAGGGAAGCTTCGACGGCAGGACATTGCAGGATGTAACTTCGTTGCTGTGCGAACTGCTTGTTGCAGGCTCGTCTCTCGAAGAGGCGAAGAGAAACATCCTCTTCTCCCTGACTCCCGGCGAAGGCCTCAATTTTGAACAGACAGACGACGGCGTTGTAATAGGCGGCATCAAGCTCGATGTGAAGGGGCACCGGGAATGAGAACACCCTCTCCCCGATTTCAAACCATTTCTCGGCGGTAAAGCCGATGGCGACAGCTGATTCGCCGGGCCGATGGTGGCAGGCCCAGTTGATGATGCCGGGCCGCTCCAGGCAGCAGGTGCCAACCTGTTGTGTATCAATTGTTGTCCAGCGCTGAGATTGAGCGCATGTATGCTCCGGAGTTCAACAGTCACTCGGACAGTGTGATACTGGAAGTGAAGTAAGGCCAGGGATGCTTCTGAGTTATGGAATCGCTCAGGTGATCGAGACTCTGCCCCAGCATTAATATAACATGAAGCTGCTCGAGGGGAGGAGCCGCAGATCGCAGGGAAGACAGAAAGGATACAGAGACTGTAGCCCGAATTCTCCTCTGAGAGCTCTGTGCTCCCTCAGGGAAGGAATGAATGCTGAATGAACGATGAACAGAGCAACCACAAGATTCGCACACAACTTACCAGGCTTTTTAAAAACCAGAAGCTCACTGTGCTGTCCACCAGTGAGGCGGGACAGCCCTATAACAGCCTTGTCGCTTTCATTGCATCTCCGGATTTAACCCATATTATTTTTGCCACAGAAAGATCCACAAGAAAATACGTCAATATTGCTGATGATCCGCGCGTTTCACTGCTGATGGACAACAGGACGAACAGGACAGCTGATTTTCAACGTGCAACAGCCGTAACCGCCATTGGAACAGCCAGAGAGCTTGGAATGGAGGAGCGGGTCCCTCTGGAAAAATCATTTCTTCTACGTTTTCCTGCCCTGAAGGAATTTGTTCAGTTGCCGGACTGCGCCCTGATGAGCGTTGAAATATCAAATTACTATGTTGTAAGCCGTTTTGAGCAGATGGCAGTGTGGAATGTGATATGAAAGAATGGTGGAGTTTATGAAATGGCCCTCAAAGCCTGCAGGAAAGACCGAGTCAATGTATTTCTACCATACACCCTGGTGAGTTCCGGGGCGGCGACAGGCCCTTTGGGATAATCGATCTGTGGCTCACCCAGGTGATCGATCCCCTTGTGCAGGCAGGCAATGTTAAGTGGGCCACTTATTCGGAGATGGCTGATGCCTATAGAAAAAGGAAAAAAAGCCTTCAGGGATATATCGTCAGACAACCGCACCGGCACAGAGAAGGAACACCTTTCAGCATAACGCATTTTATCAGAGGTGACATTCTCCGGCGCCGTTTTTGCGAAGCAGGCTTATTATACCCTCACAGATCTCGGTTTTATTCTCGTATTCTTCACCATCCCGGCGCTCCTGCCTTGCTTCCCTCCAGCGGTCCGTGGCAATCTTCAGAGCCGTGTCACCTCTGAAGTTCTTTATGCCCGTCTCGGCTCCCATCGAGATGAGGGTATCCACAGCCTCCAGTCTGTATTGTTTTACTGCGCACATCAGAGGTGTCATGCCGTCTCTTCCGGATCCGGCATTGACATCAGCGCCCTTGTGGATGAGAAACTCAATCGCCAGGATATTGCCGAACATCGCGGCCTGGTGCAGAACGGTTCTGCCATAGCTGTTTTCCATATTTATATCTACATTTCTGGACAGCAGAAATTCGGCGATACTCCATTGATTGTAATAGACGGCCCAGTGAATCGGCGTGAATCCGTGCGAATCTGTTGAATTCAACAGATTGGGATCGGAATCGAAGTATGATTCTAGAGACGAAGTATCGCCGACAGCAATTGCTTCGCTTACCTGCCGGATATCGGCTCCATGCTCGGCGAGAAACTCGGCGATCTCCAGCCAGTTTCCGTCCTCATCCTCCAGCGAAGCCTGCAATGGCGTCCTGCCATCGTTGTCATGGAGATTGACATCAGCGCCGTGCAGGACCAGGCATTTGACCGCTCCAAAATCTCCAAAGTCGGCTGCAGCGTGCAGCGGCGTCCATCCCAGCACATCCCTTGCATTGATGTCCGCGCCGTTGGAAAGCAGCAGCTCTATTGAATCGTTCAGAGTATTGTCATATCGGAATGCGAGAACGTGCATAAGAGACCTGTCGTGCATGTTTTTGACATTGATATCGGCGCCGAATCGAAGAAGAAGCTCTATCATGCCTTTTGAGCGGGCCAGCAGCAATGGGTTGTTGCCCCAGTCGTCCGTAACCTGGACCAGCTCAGGGTCTGCCTTGAGCAATGCCTGAGCTTCGGCTGTATCGTCTGAATCAATAACCTCAAAGAAGCGCTCCATCTTCATTTTCTCTTCAGATTGGTTGTATAGGTCATTCCGAAAAAGCAATGGCATAAATACTGTTGGATAATGATGGCAAATACAATAGCTAATATATGTCCATTTATTACATTTTAACATATAATTTAGCCGAAATCAACTTTTAATCGTCTGTTTGCGATGACTTTGTCCTCATTTTATGCTGTCTTTTTCCATTTCTGCATCTGACTATTTCCATCTCGCAGCATACTTTGGACGGCTCGGCAAATCAGGGCAGGGAGAAAGCTGCAGCAAGACTGCCGGAGGCTGAAGATGCAGCAATGTCAGAAAAGAAGAAAAAAGGAGAAGCGCAATGAAGAAATAATCAGATTTGCCCGGGGCATTGTCGGACAGAGTTTTGTCTTATCTTATAGAATCCTGGTTCTTGCATATGTATGTCAACGCTCAAAATTTTGATTGCACTGCTTAATCTGTGGCCGTTTATTGTGCGGGCTAGTATAAATGAAACAGCCCTCCTTCGCCGCAGCTCTTTTCATATGCTCTGCGACTGCCGGGAAGGCCGTTTCAGTCCGGGTAACGTCCAGTCCTCAGGTGCCATTGAACCACTCCACACCTTATGTTACAATGGGTATACGGGCGCATGATATTCTGTGAAGAAGAAAAGGCATGCAATGAGTGATGCTGTAAAATTCGATGCCGCTTACAGGAGACTCTTCTCCCACAGGGAGATGGTGGAAGAACTGATACGCTCTTTCGTGAAGGAAGAGTTTGTAAGCGAGATAGACTTTTCGACGCTCAAGAGACTCAGCGAAGTCTATATCACCAGGCAGTTCAGGAAGAGGGAGCTGGACAGGATCTGGGAAGTCCGTTTCCGGGGCGCGAAGCTATATTTCTATATCCTGATAGAGTTTCAGTCGACAGTCGATCGCTATATGGCCCTGAGGATATTAAATTACATCACGCTCTTCTATCTGGACCTCCTGAAGGTGGAAAAGGAGCTGATGACACTTCCGACAGTATTTCCCCTTGTATTGTATAATGGTGGCAGAGATTGGACAGCGCCGCTCGATTTCAGAGAGCTGGTGAATTCACCTTATACTTCGACACGGCCATATATTCCAAAGTTTCATTATTATTGCATCACAGAGAAGGATATACCCCGGGAAGAGTTGATCGCGCGCTGCAGCCCTGTATCAACTGCTTTTCTCGTTGACACGAGCGACGCAGCGGAACTGCAGGTAAGTGTTGAGAAGCGGAGGGAACTGGCACGTGCAATCCTGGCTATGCTGGCCGGTATATCTGACAATGTTCTGAAAAGAGAGTTTCTCGTATGGATACACAGAATGCTGAACAGGAAGAAAGTATCGCTCGATCTTTCTGCAGCAAGTGAAGAAGAGGTGACTCATATGTTGATGGAGAGTATTGAGAAGATGAAACAGGAAGGCAGGCAGGAAGGCAGGCAGGAGGGCAGGCAGGAAGGAATGCTTGAAGCAGCGCGAAAAATGAAAGAGCTGGGAATTGCTACGGATGCCATAGGAAAAGTTACAGGGCTTTCAATGACAGAAATCGATAGACTGTAACTCAGAGAGTCACTGTCTCCATTCCCAAGTGCTTTTAGCCAATGCCTGTTCCGCTCCAGCTTTCCTCTGATGGAAGGCTTCCGGTGTCTGCACCCTCACCTCGTTTATTGATGATAATAACGATGCAGCTGAGAGCACTTTGTAAATGTTTTCTCACTCATACCCTGCTCTTACATGAAGGTTCCCATCTTGACTTTCAGGATTTCCTTCCCCGGCAGCCTTTCCTGACCGATCGTGTCGATGTTCTTTTTTGAGCCCGTCTGCGTTCCCTGGGAAATCTGCAGATTGCGGCTCAGTTCATCATATTTTCACAGCTCATTAACTGTATCTTCAAATTCGAAGTGTATATTGTATATAGAAGACAGCAGAATGGAGACTGCAGCAGGTGACGAAGAGGCTGCTCATATGTCGATGGAAATTATTGAGAAGTTGAGGCAGGAAGGAATGCCTGAAATTGCATTGAAAATGATAGATTCAGGAATTGAACTGGATATCATAGCAAAAGTGAAGGGTCTTTCGAGCTTTGAAATTGAGAAACTTCAGCAAATATGGATAATGCCGGCAGGTATGTGAAACCATTCCTGCTCTTCATAGTTCTGCCCATCGTGTGGTGCATTATCCTCTACCACATTGTCGATACACTGTTCAATACCATCATACACCCGCATCCTGTGAGTCTTGCGGCAAATGCAGCCAGGAGCCCTGAGCCGGCTTTGAGCCCGGCAGGAAGAAATGAATCAGCGCAGACTGCCGCGACTCCTCATAGTTCTGACTCTGCTTCTCTCGAACCTTCGCCTCCTGCGAAGATCCCTGCCCGCTCGCCTGGCCCGCCCGGTATCGAATCTGCGCTTCCCCCATCTGCAGAATTGTCAGGCGATGATGATATGCCATCAGATTCAGCTCCGAAAGGAGTCCTTATGTTCAGGGGCAGCCCCGGGAGGTCATACTATGGAGCCGGCCCTCTTCCGAAAAAGCCTGTCATCAGGTGGAAGGCGCCTGTCGGGTCATATGATGGATGGTCCGGGACAGGGTGGACAGGCGAGCCGGCAGTCGTAGAGTGGACTCCGGAGCTGGCGCGGCTGATGTTCCCAAAGGGCAGCTGTCCCACAGTTGAGGTGATTGTCGGGGGACTCGATGGAAGTGTCCATTTTTTCGATGGAATGACAGGCAGGCAGTGCAGGAAGCCCTTTACCCCGCCTTCCCGGGGAAATATTAAGGGCTCTGTGGTGATTGATCCTGATGGATATCCAATCCTGTATTTCGGAAACAGAGGCGGAGCATACTGGGCTGTGTCCCTGATAGACTATAAGATCCTGGGGAAGATACCGGGGGCGGTAAATCCACGGAACAATGCCAATATGGGATACTGGCCCGACTTCGACGGCTCCTGTCTGATACACGACGGGACTCTTCTGGAGGGAGGCGAAAATGGATGGCTTTACAGCATTCCGCTGAAACGTGACGAGATCTACCGGCATCCTGAAAAAGTGGTGCCGCCGATGAAAGAGTGGAAGACGGCTTATATGCCTGATGTCACAGAGCTGTCCCGTCAGAGTCTTGCATTATGTGCTGACGGGAGCATAGAGACTTCTCCCTGTTTATCCGGCAACCGCATTTATATTGGAACTCAGCACGGTATGCTGCTGGGCTTTGACAGCAAAACTCTTTCCGTAGAATTCCAATACTGTATCGGTGATGATATTGATGCGTCAGTAGTTGCCGACAGGAAAGGCTATCTTTATGCCGGGTGCCAGGTGGATTACAATCCCAGACGGAGCGCCGTGCTGTGCAAACTCGATCCACGTGCACCGCTGCTCGACTGGAAGAAGGCTCTTGTATGGAAGGTGTCTTTCCCTGCGTCTCCTTACAAAGGCAGCAATTTTCTGGACAATCTCGATGGAGGGATTCTGGGCACTCCTGCCCTGGGCCCCTCGTCAGACGGAGAGGAAGACAGGCGGATCTATGTTCCGGTTGCAACAAAGCCGGCAAGTGAAGGGATTCTCGTATGTATCGACACAGCCACAGGCAGGAGAATCTGGCAGAAGAAATATGACAATCACATCTGGAGCTCACCTGCTGTCATTGATGACAAAGTGCTTCAGTGTGATGCGGCAGGTCTTATGCACTGCCACAGGGCGAGTGACGGCAGGGAGTGCTGGAAGCTGCAGACCGGCGGCGTAATCGAATCGACCCCTGTCGTGTGGAAGGGATGGATATATGTCGGGGCAAAAGATGGCTATTTTTATGCCATCTCTGACCCGAAGACAACTGCCGCGCTTCAGCATATCAGCAAAGAGAAACAGGAGTGACTGATAAGAGCTGATAGTTGAGGAGCAGGCGCAACGCTTATGTGCTCCTATCCTTTGAATTCATCATTTCCCTCTGCCTTCAGCGCCGCGCTCCTTCATCAATCCTGCGTCAGCTGTGCTCCTGTATATCTATGATGCCGTATCTCAGAGCTTTTACGATGCAGCTTGTGCGGTCGCTGGTGTTCAGCTTCTTCATGATGCTGCTGAAGTGGGATTTTACTGTTGTCAGAGGAAGCTTGAGCTGTGCGGCTATCTCCTTGTTGGTCATCCCGTCTCTCGCCATTCTCAGTATCGCTATGTGCTCATGTGGATATCCGATGAATGAATAGCCGTCGAAACTGTGCTGATTTTTCATCCATTCGATGTAGTTTTTCGTCAGTTCCGGGCTCAGGAAGCTCTGGCCCTTGTAAACTGTCCTGATTACATATGATATGTCGTCGAAAGACACATTCTTTGTTATGTAACCTACCGCGCCTGCATTGAATGCCTCATGAATCAAAGCCTCATCTTCGTATGCCGTCATGATGATGCACTTGAGATTCGGATACCTGGTTTTTGCCTTGAAGGTGAATTCTATCCCGTTGATGAGCGGAAGGCGGATATCCACTACTGCAACGTCTGCAGAGGCTGTCAAGGGGCTCTCAAATGAAGATTCAGCGTCATTCCACTCTCCGATCACTTCGAAATCCTGAACGGATGAAAGCTGATATGAGAGCATCTCCCTGAGAATCCTCTGATCCTCTATGATAACTATTTTAATGACTTTTTCCATGGCGCTTCAACCGGATTGTTTCGAATAAAGTAGAGAGCTGCAGTTATTGCGGTTTAACTATCAGATTGATCCGGATTCTTTCCCAGATGCATTATTCCTTCATTCAGATCATAATCAGAATGTCGAGCTCTGTATGAGGTAAAGAGATCTGACGAAAAAAAATAAAAACTTAATGAATTGTTAACATATTAAGGTTTTTGCACAAATTTGTTAACAAAAGTTCCGCGGATTTGAGGTATAATAAAAAAAGCATATGTAGACAATCCGTGGAGGCTCCCGGAGGGAAGGGAGCTTTTCGGAAGAATATTTGAAGTATTGCAGGCAGCAGGGTTTCATGTGAATTGTCAACTGCATGCAAAATAAACGGCAAAGGAGGTGATAGAATGTCTGACAACACTATTAGTCCGCTCGGTGGCGGTTTTCAAGCCTATTCTCCAATGTCAGCCGGCGGAGCCGGCAAGGGTAAGGAATCCAAGTCCGTAGAGGAGCTGGTGGCAGAGCTGAGCGACGCTTTGAAAGCCCGTGACCAGACCAGCATGGGAGAAGAAGCGAAAGAAGGCCAGGGAAGCAACAAGGCATCCAATGCGGATCCAATCGAAGAGCTGCTCAAGCTGCTTGAGAAGAATCTCCAGCAGAAGAATGCAAAGAAGACAGAGCAGACGGAGATACCGAAACCGCAATTTACTCAGGATCAGTCATCGGTCGGCCGATGCGCTGCAGGCAGTGGCTGAAGCTGATTCATACCGCTTAAGTTTTTTGCGGAATGAATCATAAGGAACCCTTGCAAACGAGGGTTCCTTTAATTTTTACAGAATAGATAATGTATATAGTAACGCTCAAAACAAACATAATAAAGCGGGGTTTGTTTTGATTCCATGAGTCCTGCCTCATGGCGTTACTTATGCTCTTGAGTATAATACCTCCATACAGGAAAGGAATGCTTACCATGACAGCAGAGAGCTCCCTTGAACTGATTGCGAAGTATTCAAAGGCCGTCAATGAGCGTCCTCTTGACCCGGAAGCCTGGAAGGATCGTGGTCTTGCTTATTACAACGCAGGCGAGCTGGACCTTTCAATAGCAGACTGCACAAGAGCCATAGAGATCAATCCGCAGTATCTGGAAGCATGGCTTGACAGGGGAAAATCCTATTATTCAAAAAATGAGCCTGACAAGGCGCTTTCCGATTTCAACAGGATACTGGAGATGAACCCCGATTACTTCAAGGCGTATACCAACAGGGGGATTATCTACGATGAAAGAGGAGAGCACGACAGGGCCATCAGTGAATTCACAAAGTCACTTGAGCTGAATCCGAAGTTCGGCAAGACCTATCATAACAGGGGCGTGGCTTATCGTGCAAAAGGTGATCCGAACAGAGCCATTGAGGACTTCACGAAAGCCATCGAGCTGAAGCCGGATCTCGCAGAAGCCTACAACGAGCGGGGATGCGCCTATAACGAGATCCTCGAGTGCGACTGCGCCATCGAGGATTTTACGAAGGCTGCTGAATTAAGGCCTGATTTTGCTGAAGCGTATAATAACAGGGGTGTTTCCCACGATATGCTGTATGCCTTCCTGGAAGCCATCAGCGATTATTCGAAAGCCATCGAGCTCCGGCCGGATTACAAGGAGGCATATAATAACCGGGCTGTCACATACCAGAAGATAGATGATTATGAAAGGGCAATGGCTGATTTTAAATCTGCGCTCAGGCTGGATCCCCGCTATGCTGAAGCCTACATCAACAGAGCGATGTACCTCCTTTCCCTCGATGAGCCGAGAATTGCTTTCGAGGATCTGAAAAAAGCCATCGAAATAGCGCCATCCAAGGCCCTGGCATACTACAACATGGCAATTGCCTGCGAAGAGCTGAAGGCATATCGCGAGGCAGTGGAGAATTACAGGCGCTTCCTGCAGCTCTCGCCGTCAGGTGAAGAAAAGGTGATCCTCGAAGTGAAGGAGCGAATCGAGAAAATCACTGCCGAACAGGGTATCTGAGGGGCCCGTGCATCTCTCAGTTCATCAGAAAGAGCAGACAGGCCTTCAAAGCCGCCGATGAGCTGCCCGCCATATGAGCGTATGGAGGATGACCTGCCGCCTCCGATCTCTCGTTCCTCCCTGGATATGTAAAAAAAACACCAACCTGCAATGGCGTTCTTTTTCAGAATTCTGCCCGGAAAAGAAAATGTCGAGCATCGGCCCGACCACTGGGACTTTGGGGGAGGAGAATCCCAAAGCTGTAACTCTATATTAATTTTTCTGACCATCATCTTCGTTTATCTTCTCGACAAGTTTATTATAGCCTGAAAAGTGAGCGAATGATCTTACCAAAAAGAAACAAATGTTAAAGATTTATTAAATAATGTTAACTGGATTTAATATGTGGCCTTCTCACACGACCCTCCCGGTGTCATATCATCGCCTTCATCGCAGCTCCCATGTGTCAATCATGTTCCGGCTTCGCTCCTGTATTCCTGCTTTGCCTAATCTCAGCGCTTTGACGATACAACTGATGTGGTCACTGGTGTTCAGCTTCTTCATTATGCCTGCAGGTATAATGAATTTCGGTATTGTGAGCTCACAGATAAAAAGAGCACCATCACAGTTGGCGCTCCTCGTGTGTTTTCGTCCGGCCGATTCATACTGTTGACCGAATGGACAAAGACACGCACCGGTAATAAGACTGATTTACCAATAAGATGAAGAAGCAGGCCGCACCTGATTAGAAGGACACGGGCAGATAAAAAACATGATATCTTCATAATATACTCCTGGAAACACTTTACACAACATTGCGTTCACCTCCTCAGATATTACCTTCTCATAATACACTTACCTTGTGAAGAACCCGTGAAGGCAATGTGAAGGTTCGGTGAACATAAAAGATCGCAATATTTCAAAGCATTCAGGTTGAAGGTTCAGACAGCTGCGATATCATTACAGCCTGACTGTCAGAATAAGGCGTTCATGTATGGATACAGGCATTCGAAACCGGAAGGACTCCATTCGTACAGCAAGAAGCTATTCTCAGATATCTGAAAAGGAGATCAGGAAATGGCCCGATATTGTCCTGAATGTGGCAGGGAGAATGTGGATGCCGGTAAATTCTGCACAGAATGCGGCAGCAGGCTGGAGTCTTCTGCAGCAGCAGGTGCCGCTGTAACGCAGGTTCTCGATAATCGTTATGAAATATTGGCAACAGTCAAATCAGGCGCGATGGGGTGCATATACAAGGCAAAGGATACCAGGCTTGAAAATATCGTGGCGGTCAAGCAGATGCTTTCTTCGTTTGCCAGCCCTCACGATGCCCGGTATGCCGAGGCGAGATTCAAGGAAGAGGCGAGGATGCTCTCCACACTTCATCACAGCGGCCTCCCGAAAGTGATAGACTACTTTACTGTGAAAGAACCGTCTTGCGGAACGACACAGCACTATCTCGTGATGACCTTCATAGAGGGGAAGGACCTGGAAACGATCATACATGAGAGAAACCGGAAGCCTTTCTCTGTCGATGAGGCTCTTGGATATTCGAGACAGATAGTGGAGATACTCAGCTATCTCCACGCCCGGAACCCGTCTGTAGTATACAGGGACTTGAATCCGAGGAACATTATGGTGCAGAGCGGGAAAGTGTTTCTCGTGGATTTTGGGATTGCGCGGCTCTTCACTCCTCAACAAAAAGGCACTGCAATCGGAACTCCGGGATATGCCGCGCCGGAGCAGTACAAAGGCGCTGCAGAGCCGCGAAGCGACATCTTTTCGCTCGGGGCGGTTCTGCACTATCTTCTGACAGGAATGGATCCTGAAGACAGCTCAGACAGCGGTCTCTTCAGCTTTGTACGGCCAGGGTCGATAAATCCCGCCATACCAGAATATCTGGATGCTCTGATAATGTCGATGGTCGACATCGTGGTTGATCGCAGGCCTCACAGCACGGAAGAAGTGATGAAGGCTCTTGATGGACGACGGCATGAGAGCGCCCTGCTCAGCGTCGAGTTGAAGAAGCCGCATTCATCCGCGGCGGAAGAACACCTCAACAAGGGAGTGAAGCACCTCGATGAAGGCGACTATGACAGGGCGATAGGTGAATTCAGCAAGGCGATTGAATTGAGGCCGGGCTATGCGATTCAATACAACAACAGGGGAAATGCCCATTTTTTCAAGGACGACTATGACAGGGCGATAGCTGATTACTGCAGGGCCATAGAAAAGAAGCCTGACTATGCAAATGCATTCTTCAACAGAGGAAACGCATATTATTCGAAAGGTGACTGGGACAAGGCGATAGATGATTTCGGCAGAGCCATGGAATTACAGCCGGACTTCGGAGAGGCATGCTCGAACAGAGGAAACGCCTATTCCAAAAAGGGCGACTACGATACAGCCATAGATGAATACAGCAGGGCAATAGCGATAAGACACGATGATGCAAATGCATACTCCAACAGGGGAAATGCCTATTATTTCAAGGGCAGATTCGATAAAGCCATAGCTGATTACGACAAGGCGATAGAATTGAAGCCTGACTATGCAAATGCCTATTTTAACAGGGGCAATGCCTATTATCACAGACAGGAATATGAAAAAAGCTGGGAAGATATCTGCAGGGCCGAATCTCTTGGATGCGAGATCGATCAGAGATTTCTGGACGATCTGAAAAAGGCCCTGGACAGGTGTATGTGAGCTGTCAGGCAAAATGCTGCCGAACATGCGCTGCCGGTTGATCCGAATGGTGGCAGAATCGCGAACATCTGTTCCTCATCCGCAGGAGTTGACGGCTCTGAGAGTGAACTGTATGAGATACATATCGCCTGCTCATATAAATAGTTTACATGACAGGAAACAGCATGGAAAACTGACTCCGGGGAGAAGCTTCTATGACGGAAGACAGTCCTCCTGTTGAGCCCGAACTGCCTGATGCCACTGGCATGAATGTCTGCTTCAGTTCCAGCCTGGATTACCGTGAAGAGCTATGCAAGAGAATGAGGGAGCAGGCCTGCATCTATTCACTTGCCCACCTGCTGGAGACCAATGAAAACACTCTGGCTGGCATCCTGAGCGGAACGGCAGCAATTCTTCCACCTGCATGGCTCCACGCCGACTCGGCTGAAGCACGGATAACGCTTGAGGGCTGCGAGTATCATAACGGGCAGTTCGTTGACACTCCATGGAAAATGAGTGCTCAGATAAAGATTCACGGTCTGGTCTCCGGATCGATCGATGTCTGTTACCGGGAAAGCTTTCCCGAGTATGATGAAGGCCCTTTCCTGAAGAGTGAGCGCGAGCTCATCAATGCGATCGCCGAGCGTCTTGGCCACGCAATAGAGCGCATTCGCGCGGAGAAAGCTCTTAAGGAGAGCGAGAAGCGGCTGGCCTCGATAATCGAGAATCTGCAGGATGCCTATTTCCGGACCGATACCGATGGCCGGTTTATCATGGTGAGCCCATCTGCGGCACGTATCTATGGATACGGCACAACCGATGAACTGCTCGGGCTTCCCGCCAAGATCCTGTATAAAGATAATGATGAGCGGGACTCTATAATCGAAGAGATCAGGCAGAAGGGGCGTGTCCACGACCGGATCGGGGAGGGGCGGAGAAAAGACGGCTCCACCATCTGGGTCTCTCTCAATGCGCAGTATTATTCTGATGAAGATGGGACGATTAAAGGGACCGAGGGATTTGTAAGAGATATAACAGACCGAAGGCGCACCGAAGAAGCGCTGCGCATTGAAAAGGAAAAACTCACGAAGTATTTTGAGATCACGCCGTCGATTATAGTCGTTCTCGATACCGGAGGCGTCATCACATTTCTCAACAGGCCCGGCGCAGCCATACTGGAGACAGAGATGGAAGAGGCCACAGGTATGAACTGGTTCGATACCTACATCCTGCCGGATAAAAGGGAGCTGGTGAAAAAGACTTTTGTCGGATTGATGGCAGGCGATGTTCCGGAGCACCATATGGCTGAGAATGACATTCTTACAGGAAAGGGTAATGTCAGGACCATCCTCTGGTATAATGAGATTCTTAGAGATGACGAAGGGAGCATTATCGGCACCATCAGCTCTGGCCTTGATGTCACAGCAAGAAAGGAAGCCGAAAAAGAGCACCGGCGTCTTCAGGAGGAGCTTTTCCAGGCGCAGAAGATGGAATCGATCGGCACCCTGGCCGGCGGTATAGCCCACGATTTCAACAACCTGCTGGGAGGCCTGGCAGCAGGCCTGTCAGTGCTCGAACTGGAGCTGAAAGACACGCCTCAGATCCTCCAGGACCTCTCTGATATGCAATCGCTGATCGATCGAGGTGCTGATCTCACCAGACAGCTGCTGGGATTTGCGCGGCGAGGCAGATATGATGCTCAGCCGCTCGATCTCAACGGTATTGTCGAAAAGACTGTCAGGCTTTTCGCGCGCATGAGGAAGGATATCGTAATATATAAACACTTTTCCTCGGAACTCTCAAATGTAATGGCCGACCATACACAACTGGAGCAGGTGATCCTGAATATGCTCGTGAATGCCGGGCAGGCCATGGACGGCGGGGGCGATCTCACGCTCAGAACGGGTATGGTCTGCCAGTCAGAGCGCGAAGCGGCTGACCACGGCGTGCAGCCTGGCCGCTATGTGAGGCTTGATATCAGCGACACGGGCGTGGGTATGGACCCTGAGACTCTGAAAAGGATCTTCGAGCCTTTCTTCACGACAAGGGGAGTCGGGAAAGGTACCGGCCTCGGCCTGGCCTCTGTATACGGCATCGTCAGGAACCACGGCGGCTTCATCACCGTGGAAAGCCAGCCGGGAAAAGGCTCCACGTTCTCGGTGCATCTGCCGGCAACCGACCATTCGACTGTGAAAACCGTCGGGCTTAAAGCCGAGCCGCGGCAGGGAAGCGAGACAATCCTAATCATCGATGATGAAGAGCAGATTATAAAAACATGCAGCAGACTGCTCGTGAATATGGGTTACAAGGTTATGGCGGCAAGTAATGGGAGGGAGGGCCTGGAGCTTTACCGACAGCACCGGCAGGATATATCACTGGTCATCCTCGACATGATCATGCCTGAGATGGCAGGGCATAAGGTGTTTGAAGCGCTCAGAGAGATGGACCATTCTGTCAGGATACTTCTGTCGAGCGGCTTCAGCTCGGAGGAGCAGGCCTCGTGGATACTGATGGATGGCAGCACGGCATTCATAGAGAAGCCATTCGGGATCTCCGCTCTTTCCGAGAAGCTGAGAAAGCTTCTCTGACATCTTCTCAACCATCACATTTTGCGGTCTTTTCCTGCAATCTGAAGCCTGCAGAGCTTCTGCTCGACAAGGGGGCGGATCCAAAGATGAAGAACAGCGACAGCTCTGTGCCACTCAAAGTCGCGGAGAACCATAAATACATGGCGATGTTGATTTCTTCAAAAGCAGAGGGATAAAGGAGCAGTTAGGAGAAGGGGGAGATCCTGAGGCTGTCCGCTGCGGAATCAGGATCGTTTTCGACGGCAGTCTGGAAGCATCAGCTTTCTTTGATGCAATATTGTTATACAGATGACATTCTATGACAGGTACCATATGAATGTGATAGCTTTCGGTCAGGCCGTTGACAGAATTGCCTCATTGATCCCTTTTGAATGAAGCAGAAGGGAAATGTCGCCGGAGCATCTTTGATATCCTCAAATTGCACCGGGATGAAAGAGGGAAAGTCTGAGCACCGTGACCGTCAGTTTCCAAATCTGGAAGGGAGGGGCAATTGAATTTCAAGGTAATGGAGCTTTCTAAATTGTTAATGGAAGCCTGCTCGGAAGGAAAAAGGGACGAGGCTGAGATTCTAATTTCAAAAGGAGCCGATGTCAACACTCAAAATGACGATAAATGGACACCTTTGCACATTGCAAGCCAAAACGGCTATGGAGATATTGCAGAGTTGCTGATCTCGAAGGGAGCCGATGTCAACGCCGGAGACATTGATGACTTTACCCCGCTGCACATGGCAAGCCATTACGGACACAGCGATATCGCAGAATTCCTCATCACCAGCGGGGCCGATGTCAATTCAAGAGACAGGAATAGCTGGACGCCTCTTCTTTCTGCATGCCAGGAGGGTCATACTGATACGGCGGCCCTTCTCATTTCAAAGGGAGCCGATGTAAATGCCAGGGACAATAACGGATTGAATCCTTTATACTTTGCCGGTTTCACGGGCAACAGGGTTCTCGCCGAGATTCTGCTGAAAGCGGGCGTTGATGTGAATACAAGATCTTCATCCGGCTGGATATCCCTGCATCCGGCGAGCCAGGAGGGTCATCAGGAAACGGCTGCCCTACTTATCTCAAAGGGCGCAGATGTGAACGCGCAGGACAGGGATGGACAGACTCCTTTATTCATGGCAGGCTGGTTCGGCCACAAAGGAGTCGCGGAGCTTCTTATTTCCAGAGGAGCTGATGTGAATGCCAGAAACAAGCCAGGCTGGACTGCTCTGCATAAAGCCTGCCAGGAAGGTCAGAAAGAAACAGCATCCCTTCTCATATCGAAGGGAGCAGATGTTAACGCAAAGGATAAATACGGTTTTACTCCGCTGCATATGGCAAGTATGAAAGGCCATGAAGATGCTGTAGGCCTTCTCATCTCCAGGGGAGCGGATGTCAATGTCAGAAACGGAGATAACTGGTCTCCTCTGCATATGGCAAGCCGCGAAGGCAAGAGGGCTGTTGCAGAGCTTCTCATCTCAAAGGGTGCCCTTGTTGATTTAAAAAACCGTAAGGGCGAGACGCCGTTGGTTCTGGCCTGCATAAAAGGCCACAGAGAGATTGCGGAGCTTCTCGTCTCGAAGGGGGCAGATATCAACGGCAGGTTCAGGGCGTCCATGTCCATCCTTCATTTTTCATCAATGTACGGGATAGACGGAACAGAAGCTCTTGAATACGTTATTTCGCAGGGCCTGGATGTAGATGTGAGAGATGGCTGGCGGAGGAACACTCCTCTGATTGCCGCGGCGCAGTTTGGCAACCTTAAACTGGTAAAATTTCTGCTGGATAGGGGTGCGGATATCAATGCGAAAAATGTGGTTGGATGCTCGGCGCTGTATTATGCCAGATATTTCAGGCAGAATGAAGTCGTGAGCTATCTGCAGTCCCAGGGCATAAAGAAAAGTTTTATGGATAAGGCAGTCCCGTACTCTGAATCGGCGCGCTGGCTTGACATCCTGTTCAGATTATTCCGAGTCTAGGACGGGATTCCACTTTGAAAATTAAAAACCCCTGGGACGTTGTCAACAGTGGGTTTTTATTTAGTGGGCGGAGAGGGGCTCGAACCCCCGACCTCCTGAATGTAAGTCAGATGCTCTGCCAACTGAGCTATCCGCCCTGCGGATAAGTGACCCCGACGGGATTCGAACCCGCGATCTTCACCTTGAAAGAGTGGTGTCCTAGGCCGCTAGACGACGGGGCCTGAGAAGTTGAAATGGGCCCACCCGGATTCGAACCAGGGACCAATCGGTTATGAGCCGACCGCTCTACCGCTGAGCTATAGGCCCGACTTCTCGCGGAGATATTATAAACGAAATTGCACGAAAGGTCAATAGTGCTCTGATAAATTTATCGAACACTATGATCCGCGCCGGATGGCTTCAATTAAGCGACTCCTTCCAGACTGGGGAGCAGTCGTCAAACAGTGTAAGAGACCCTTCGCTCCGGGCCATGCCTGATCAGGCCCTTTTTCCTCGCTGTCGTCCATGTCATGAAGGAAAAGTCCGTCGCTGGATGAATTGTCTTTATACCGATACAGGAGGAATGAATGAGAAAAAGATTCTGGCGCTGCTTTGCCTGTGAAAAGAACTTCTACGATGACGATATGAAGGGGCCGATCCTCTACTACGACAAAAGCGAAGAATACTATGTCTGCTTCAACTGCGCCTGCGATCTCGGGGTGCGGAACACGGAGCAGAAGAAGTACCTGCTCCTCGAATGTCCGAAGTGCCAGCGCCCGTTTCTGCCACTGCTGGATTTCGATACTTCGCAGTATCATTCAAAAGTGCTTCCATGCCCTTACTGCAAGGAACGATGCACATACAAGTTTTCTCTCAAGCCTGACGGCCCTGTCGTAGTGGAGATGACTCCCGAGGCCTTCAACGCCTTTGTCAGGAAGAAGTAGCCAGAAGGTTTCGGCCCCCCCTGTGCCGCTGGGTGGTTGTGATCAGCGCCTTAAGTGAAGCCATCAGTGATGTTCTCTCTCTTTCATCCCGGAGGCCCAGCATGATCGTGAGGAGGCGGATGGGCACGGCTCCTGCTTTCAGAAACGCTTCATGGAACTGTTTCTCGCCGGCGGCAGGGTTTTTCTTCAGATACTCCTGCTTCAGCAGATCGAACTCCAGCTTCCCCAGGCAGTATGCGCTCGCCTCGCCGGGGTTGATTATGCATCTCAGCGCTTCTGCCTCCGCAATCTCCTGGGTTGCGCAGAGCTTTTCCATTATCGTCCTGCAGGCGTCTCCATAGCTTATCTTTCCCGAGTGGAAGCCTGCTTCTATCCACATCCTGGCGAATCGCCAGGCTTTGGCTTCCAGCGAGAAAAGAACGCCC
>Ga0302252_1000169_pt1 | contig 79608 bp, 72 predicted proteins | sample AAG_RA_Leu_MG_FD_193511 | JGI IMG/M metagenome (GOLD analysis project Ga0302252, IMG submission 193511) | Enriched activated sludge microbial communities from anaerobic digester in WTTP, New Holstein, Wisconsin, United States - AAG_RA_Leu | ecosystem: Engineered > Bioreactor > Anaerobic >... | reverse complement strand
CAGCCCCTCGAACATATCGACAAAACGCTCTGTAAAGGCAAGCTCCTCTTCGAAGATGACGGGCTTTCCGGTCTTCCGTATCTTTTCAACGAGCCCGGGCAGGTCCTTATCGCTGAGGACTTTGTAATCAGATGCGGAATCCTGCCACCCCCTCATCCAGTGCCATTTTCCTCCGTAGTAAGGAGCGGGGATCGGATCGAAGCCTGCATCGTCATAATTTTCACGTATGTAATGGTAAGGGATGAAGTCCGGGATCTTCTTTGATTCATCGAGGACCCGCACGTTGATCTCATTGTTCTCAATAGCAGTCGAAGGGAAGGGCATGATGACGACATGGGTGATGCCCGTATCTTCCTGCTGACGCTGCAACTCCCTCGTAGTTACGCCGGTGCCGAGCGTGACCGACGGGCCCCAGTGCGTGTGGCTGTCGATGATGATGTCGAAATCCATGGTTGCAGATGAATACCATAAGTGATATATCCTTGTAAATAAATACGTTCGGCGTTCGGCGTTTAGTAATGAAGGAGAGGATACATGGAAAACTTTGATTTTGAAAAGTTGAGGGCTTATCAAAAGGCTCTGGATTTTACTGATGCTGTTTATAAGATTACCCTTAACTTTCCTTCTGAAGAAAGATTTGGATTAGCCGATCAGTTTAGAAGAGCAGTTGTCTCTATTCCCCTTAATATTGCTGAGGGAAGTGGCGGAAGCACTGCTGAATTTAAACAGTTTATAAAAATTGCACGTCGTTCAACAAGAGAATGTGTTGCAATAATCGAAATAGCTGTCCGACAGAAGTATTTTACTACAAAAGAAAAGGAGCATTTGAGAACTTATTGTGCAGATTTATCACGAATGTTAAACGGACTATTAAAATCCTTGTCGCCGAACGCCGAACGCAAAACGCCGAACGATTAACCTGATGAATAGCATAAGTACCCCCTACATTACCGTCGACATCATTATCCGCTACCAGGGCGGGATCGTGATGATCGAGCGGAAGAACCCTCCTTCCGGCTGGGCGATCCCCGGCGGCTTCGTGGATATCGGTGAGTCCCTCGAAGACGCCGCCGTCCGCGAGGCAAAGGAAGAGACCTCCCTCGATGTGACGCTTATCGAACAGTTCCACGCCTATTCGGAGCCGGGCAGGGACCCGCGCTTCCACACCGTTTCGGTAGTGTTCATCGCCGACGGTCAGGGGGCCCTTGCGGGCAGGGACGATGCGAGAAAAGCTGAAGTGTTTTCAGAAGGATCGCTGCCCGGCCGGATCGCCTTCGACCACGCAGAGATCCTCGCCGACTATTTCCGTTATCTCCGGACCGGCAAACGGCCCTGAAACTCTCCATCAAAATTTTACCCATTTCGTGCATTGCATGAAATGGGTAAAATAGACTCAAAGATGGTGGGAAAACATTACGCCTTCTTATAATGCTTGCGGCTGGAAGCCAACCGCAAGCAGCGTTCTGAACATATCTGAAAGGCGTGCTATCCTTTCAGGACAAGATAAATGGTCCCTCCGTTCCGCTCGACAAGCAGCAAAAGGGATTTTTTATCTTTTGAGTTTGCTATTTCGGCCTTCATATCTTCCACTGTTTTTATCGGTGCGCGGTTCACTTCAATGATCACATCTCCTCTCTGGATGGAGGCATCCTCTGCCGGACTCCCCGGCCTGACGCCGACAACCAGTGCCCCGTAATCCTTTTTGATGCCCATCTGGCGAGCTGTTGCGGCGTTCATATCCTTAAGCTGCAAACCCCATTTGCCCTGCGACGCTTCTTCTGCGGGCAGCCCGTAGGTTTCATCGTTCTGCAGTTGTTCTATCTTTACCTGCAGCGACACCTCTTTCCCGTCGCGCATCACGCGCACCGGAACTTCCTTTCCTGCCGCCGTTGAGGCAACTGCCGGCGGCAGCGCGCGGCTGTCCTTTATCTCTTTGCCGTTAAATGACACGACCACATCCCCGCGCCTGACGCCCCCTTTTTCGGCCGGGCCGTCCTTAACCACATCGCTTACCAGCGCGCCCTTAGCCGTTCCAAGGCCGAGAGAGGCGGCAAGTTCCGGGGTTACGTCCTGGATCTGGACGCCGAGGTAGCCCCGCGCGACCTTCCCTTTTTCAACGAGCTGAGGAACAAGCATTTTCGCAGTGTTCACGGGGATCGCAAACCCGATGCCCTGTCCGTTCGGGATGATGGCCGTGTTTATGCCGACTACCTCCCCCCTCATATTGAAAAGGGGGCCGCCTGAATTCCCGGGATTGATTGGCGCGTCCGTCTGGATAAAATCATCGTAAGGGCCGGCGCCTATCACCCTGCCTTTTGCGCTTACGATCCCTGATGTAACGGTGTTGCTGAGCCCAAAAGGATTTCCGATCGCAAGGACCCACTCGCCTACGCGCAGCGCATCAGAATCGCCAAGGGTGGCCGACTTCAAAGAAGACGGGGCATCCACTTGCAGGACTGCAAGGTCTGTCTTCGGGTCGCGTCCGAGCACCTTTGCCTTGTATTCCCGCTTATCGCTCATCGTGACGACGATCTCCTTCGCCCCTTCCACAACGTGGTTGTTCGTAAGGATCGTGCCGTTATTGCCTATTATCACGCCTGACCCTGCGCCCTGGGCCTTATACGTTTCCGGCGGGCGCTGCATATCACCGAAGAACCGCTTGAACATATCACCAAAAGGCCCTTCCGGGATCCCCGGCCCTCCTGAAAATCCTGTTGCCTGGATCTTGGTCACCTTGATATTTACAACCGTGGGGCCAAGGTCCTGAGCGATGTCTGCAAACGATGCCGGCGTGATCTGCGCTCCCGGCGCCGCAATGGTAAGTGCCTGCGAATGCCCCGTGAGCTTGAACGGCGACGCTATGAGGAGACCTGTGAGCAGGAACGCGAAGGCTATCCCTGCGAGGGTTGGGAACCCGAAATGCCTGTCCTTGAAATAGTGCTTGATCTGATTCATCATGCGTTATCCTCCTGTTCTGATTTTCCGGAAATATCCCTTCCGGAATCCCGGGATTTTTGCTTCCCTGTAGATATAGTAATGGAGAAAGATTAAGATGAGATTAGAGCAGGATTAGAACTTTTTAATCCGGATTTTCCATGTCCCTCGCTACTCGTTGCGCCTCACGAATTACGGTTGTTCTCGCCGAACGCCGAACGGATTTATTAGAATCTCGATATACGATATACGATATACGAAATACGGCCATTAGGCCGGCTGCGGGCGCAATGGAAGATATATCCTGAAAGTGCTTCCTTTGCCGGGAGCGCTTTCGAGCTCGAGCTTCCCTCCGTGTGCTTCAGCTATGGACCTCGCAATCGAGAGGCCGAGGCCGGACCCTCCCTGTCCAGCGGAGCGCGCTTCCTGAGACCGGAAGAACCTCTGGAAGACCTTTTCCTGTTCCTCAGGGGGGATTCCGGGGCCGGTATCTTTAACGCTCAGGATCGCTGCTTCGCCCGTTCGTTCAATTGAGACCCTCACCGTGCCTCCGGGAGGGGTGTATTTTATCCCGTTGTCGACAAGATTGAGAAAGAGGCGCCTCAGATGCGCGTAGTCTCCCGTTGTTTCGAGCGGTTCTGTGCTGCCCATGATCAGGCCTATTGACTTCTCCCGGGCAAGGAGAGCGGTTTGATGCAGCACCTCTTCAATAAGATGAACAAGATCGACGGGCTGCGCATCCATCCTGAGGACCCCGGCGTCTGCCCTGGCGAGGAGAAGGAGCCCCTCGACGATGCGGGAGATCCTTTCTATCTCCTCAAGCGCGCTTTTTAATATTGCCGCGTATTCTTCTTCGCTTCTCTGCGAACGGAGGGCTACTTCAATCTCACCCTTGAGAATGGTCAGCGGCGTTTGCAGTTCGTGGGAGGCGTCGGCCGTGAACTGGCGCATTTCCGCAAAGGCATCATCCAGGCGGCCAAGCATATCGTTCAGCGTTTCCGCAAGCCTGTCAAGTTCGTCTTTTGTGCCGGCAAGCTCCAGGCGCGCGTTCAGCTGTCCCGCGCCGATCTTTCTCGCCGTTTCGGTCATGCTGTCAACCGGCTTCAAGGCCCTGCGGGCAAGCATCCACCCGCCTCCGCCGGCGAACACCAGCGCAACAGGAAGGAGTATGAGGACTATTAAAAGAAAGCGGTACATGGCGCTGTAAAAACCTTTTCGCGACATGCCCACGCGCACCACATTGACAAGCCTTCCGGATTCGACCACAGGCCACGTGAGGACCCTGACGGGATATGCGCCGGCAACCGCCATTGTTTCAAAGGTGGCGATGCCCCTCAGGGCATTCTCCTTTGCTTCTTTTGTAAGAGGGTACCCCTTCCGGCCAGAGAAGCCTTTTTCAAAATTTCCTAAGGGGTCGTACCAGTCGAAATAGCGCTCAACCGGCGGAAAGCCGAAAAAACGGCGGAATATTTCATCCACATCAGGAGCTGAATACTCCCTCGCCTCGCCTTTCGCGTTTTCTGCAAGGGCGATCGCAACGCTTTTGAGCGCCGAATCCGTCTCCTCGTAGAGCGTATATGCCACCACAGAGTAGGTAATCCCTCCGAGAATAAGGAAGCTGACAGCTAAAATGCCGGTATACCATATTGTGAGCCTGAACCTTATAGAGCGTAAGCGCATGTCTACCCTGCTTTCAGAATGTACCCCACGCCCCTTACGGTGTGGATCAGCTTTACATCGTGCCCGGCGTCGATCTTTTTCCGCAGATAATTGACATAGACGTCGATGACATTTGTCTCCGTGTCAAAATCATAGTTCCATACGTGGTCGGTTATCATCGTCCTGGTCAATACGCGGCCTTCGTTCCGCATGAAATATTCAAGAAGCGAAAATTCCTTCAGCGTCAGGGCGATCTCCTGGCCCTTTCTTGTAACAATGCGCCGGACAGGGTCGAGCGTAAGGTCGGCGACCTTGATGACCGTTGCGTCCGCGTCTCTCTTGCGTCGCAAAAGCGCCCGTACCCTGGCGATGAGCTCTTCAAAGGCAAAGGGCTTTGTAAGATAATCATCCGCACCTGAATCAAGGCCGAGGACCTTGTCCTCGATGGTAGCCCTCACCGTCAAAAGGAGGACAGGGGTTTCAACCTTTCCGTCCCGGAGCTTTTTGAGAATTGTGAGGCCGTCAATGCCGGGAAGGTAGATATCGAGGATTATGAGGTCGTACGACTGGTCCGTAGCGAAATTCAGGCCATCCTTGCCGTTATGCGCCACATCAACGGCATACCCTTCTTCCAGCAGGCCCTTTTTTACGAAGTGTGCGACCTTTTTTTCGTCTTCAACGACAAGGATCCTCAACGGCCTCCCCCTTATCCATCATCTTCTGATAACACAAGTCTCAGAAAACTTCAACCTTCCGCAGCATCTGTTCTTATCCTTGCCGTAAAGTGTAAACCATGTATCCGGTCTGTTTTGTAAACTATGTTAACAGTTTGTACCCGACACCATTCTCTCCCCCCGCGGGAGAGGGAATGGTGTTATCAAGGTGAAGGACGTCAGCGAGGAATCCCCTCTCCCCCCGCGGGAGAGGGCCAGGGTGAGGGGGCATGATCGCAGCGTGCTGCGGAGCAAGTTCATTGAATATGGCAGGATATTAACGGCCGCGCCCCGCGCGGGCGAGCGGATCGAGCAGTTGAATAAAGCATAAAAGGGATCTGATAAATTGATTCGGCGGAAACGCCTTATCTTTTATCGCCTCACGTCTGACGCCTCACGCCTTACGGCATCATTTCATTTCTGCCGCGGCTTTTTTGATCCGGTCGAGGCCTTTTTGTATGATCTCCATCGAGGTCGCGAAGGAGAGGCGCAGGTAGCCTTCTTTTCCGAACTCGATGCCGGGGACGACGGCCGTGTGGAATTCTTCCAGGAGGATCTCTGTGAGCCCGGCCGATGTCTTCACCGGCCTGCCTTTGTATCTTTTTTTCATAAAGGCGCTGAAGTTAGGGAAGACATAGAAGGCCCCTCTGGGGTCATAGCACGTCACGCCGTCGATGCCCCTGAACCCCTCAACGAGAAAATCCTTCCTCTTCTTGAATTCGACGAGCATATCGGCGATGCAGTCCTGCGGCCCGTTCAGCGCCGCGATGGACGCCATCTGGGATATCGAGGTGGGGTTGGAGGTGCTCTGGCTCTGGATGTTCGACATGGCCTGGATGATATCCTTCGGGCCTGCTGCAAAGCCTATCCTCCAGCCGGTCATCGCGTAGGTCTTCGACACGCCGTGGCAGACGATCGTCCTGTCCCTGAAGGCCTTGTCCATGGAGGCAATGCTTACGTGTTTGTAATCATCGTAAACGAGCTTTTCGTATATCTCGTCGGAGACGATGAAGAAATTGTGCTCGGCAGCGTATTTGCCGATAAGCTCGAGGCTCTCCCGGTAATAGACCGAGCCGACGGGATTTGACGGATAGTTGAGAATGATCGCCTTTGTCCTGAGGGTGATGTATTTTCTGAGCATCGCTTCCGTTATCTGGTAGTCTTCCTTTTCGCTTGTGTCCATGATGACCGGCGTCGCGCCCGCGAGCTCGACCATGGGCGGGTACGAAACCCAGTAAGGAGCGGGGATGAGCACCTCGTCTCCTTCCCCGAAGAGCGACTGGAAGAGGTTGAAGAGCGAGTGCTTCCCGCCGCAGGAAATGATGATCTCGTCGCGCTTGTATTCGAGGCCGTTGTCGCGCTTGAACTTTTCTATGACGGCATCCTTGAGCTGCTCCATTCCGGCGGCGGGCGTGTACTTCGTGAACCCGCCGTTGATGGCGTCTATGGCAGCCTTTTTGATATGCTCGGGCGTATCAAAATCAGGCTCTCCTGCACCGAATCCCGCAATGTCGATCCCCTGCGCCTTCAGGGCCTTTTCTTTTGCCGATATCGCCAGCGTCGGCGATGGCTTAAGTGATGCCGCTCTTTTCGATAGCATATTAAAACTCCTTTGGTTTAACGATGATCTTCCGTATCTTTATCTTGAAGAAGTTGTTCGAGGAATTTGCCCTTATCAGGCATGCCGTATCTGCGCCCCGCCCCGTTCCCGCGATGGCAACGACGTCCGAGAAGGGTATAAGCCCCGCATCCGCCGCCATGGCAACGATCTCCACGCACACCTTAACGCCCTGGCAGAACATCCTCAGCGTGTTTGCCACAAGGATCTGCTCGGAATAGCCTGTCTGCTCGCGGATCGCCGTGCCGAGGCTTCTCAGCACCATCGTCCCCGTGTGGACCCTGACGCCTTTGTTTGTTAATTCCTGCTTCAGCCCGAAAGGGAAGTCCTGTTTTCCTTCTTCGCCAAAACCCGTGTTGTGCGTAACGACAACGACGTTGAAATCCTTTACGTTGTACCTGGCAGCGATCTTCTCGGCCGTATCGCCCCATGTTGACGCGACGACAATATCCCTGATATTGTTCTTAACAGCATACTCGAATGCTATTTCCAGGGTATCGTCAGTATTTTCTCTGCCGGCTTCTTCGTGAAGCATAATCACTCGTGATTAATATTATTAATAATAACAAATAACCAGATAATATCCGATAATCAGCGGCTGTATGTCAATCGAAATGTTAGGATACAAACCGGCTATTTTCCCAGTATCTCCCCGACGATCTCCACGGCATCGCGGACAAGTTTAACGCAGACGGCGTCTTTGAGGCCCCTGTCCTTGAATGCCTGCGACCCTTCCGGCGTGCCGATATGAACGCTGAGAAGCTCCCTGCATACGATCGATCGGTTCCGCTCCTTGAACCTCTCCACGAACTCGCGGACTAGCTGATAGGTCCTGTCTTTTGCGTCCCCGTCGCCGGCCTTTGTTTGTCCGTATTTGAGCCCTATGAGCATGAATGCCCCGGTAACGGCGCCGCAGGTCTCGCCCATCCTGCCCATGCCGCCGCCGAATGCCCCGGCGGCCCTGAGGGCCGTTTCTCTGTCGACTCCCATTGCAGGCGCATAGGTGGCGAATACCGCCTGCGAGCAGCTGAACGCTTCATTGAAAAGGGACAGGGCCTCTTCGGGTTTATCCATACGTTTTACCTAATGGTGTTTGAATTTTTCATCTACCTTGAGCTTGAAGGAAGGCTCCTTCTTGTCTGTCTCGTCTGCCTTGATCTCGGACATCTTGATCTTGAGCCGCAGGTCGTTAGGGCTGTCTGCATAGGCTATGGCATTGTTGTAATCGATAACGCCCGATTGAAAGAGGTCGAAGAGGTGCTGGTCGAAGGTCTGCATGCCTTCGTTGTATGAGTCGGCCATTGTTTCCTTGAGGAAGTGCACCTCGCCCTTGAGGATCAGGTCTTTCACCCTTGCGCTGTCGAGGAGGATCTCGATGACGGCGACCCTTTTTCCTTCAGGAGTGGGGACCAGCCTTTGCGATATGATGGCCCTCAGGTTCAGGGAAAGCTGCATAAAGATCTGGAGATGCCGTTCTATGGGGAAGAAGTTGAGGATCCTCTCGATCGCCTGGTTCGCGTTGTTCGCGTGGAGCGTGCCGAGGCAAAGGTGCCCCGTCTCGGCAAAGGTGATGGCGTCTTCCATCGTCTCCGTGTCCCTGATCTCGCCGATAAGGATCACGTCGGGCGCCTGCCTCAGCGTATTCTTCAGGGCGTTCATAAAGTTATGGGTATCGAAGCCGACCTCGCGCTGGGTAATGACGCTCATCTTGTGGTTGTGGACAAATTCGATGGGGTCTTCTATCGAGATGATGTGCCCCCGCTGGTTCGAGTTCCGGTAATCGATCATCCCGGCAAGGGTGGTTGATTTGCCGCTGCCGGTTGCTCCTACCACAAGGACGATGCCGCGCTTGGTCATTACAACGTCTTTTAGCGTATTCGGCAGGCCGAGCTCGTCGATGGTCTTGATGTTCAGCTTTATCTGCCTGATGACAAGGCCCGCGTAGCCCCTCTGCCTGAAGATGTTGACCCTGAACCTCCCGAGGTCGGCATAGGCAAGGGCAAGGTTCATCTCGAGCTCTTCTTCAAAGATCTTTCTCTGCTTCTCGTTCATCACCGAATTGGCGATCGCTTCTACGTCTTCCGCGGTCAACGGCGTTTCGTCGGTGTACGGAAGGGTTGTCCCTTCAATGCGGAACATCGCCGGTATGCCCACGGTGAGGTAGATATCTGAAGCATCCTTTTCAACCATGTATTTTAAATACTCTAAGATCTCTGCCATGGCATCACCTCGGATTAGGAAGGAAAAAGGCGACCTCATCTTTTGTGACAAGGTTCTTTGCGAAAAGGTCCTGACAGGCCGCTTCCATCGTCTGCATCCCTATCGCCTTGCTCGTCTGCATGATCGATGGGATCTGGGCAAGCTTGTTCTCGCGGATCAGGTTCCTGATCGCAGGGCTTGCGACCATGATCTCGTACGCCGCAACCCTCCCCCTGCCGTCCTTTCTTTTGAAGAGCGACTGGGAGATGACGGCCATGAGCGATTCTGAGACCATTGCGCGCACCTGGTTCTGCTGCCCTGCCGGGAAGACGTCGATGATCCTGTCCACCGTGTTCGGGGCGCCGCTTGTATGCAGGGTCCCGAAGACAAGGTGGCCTGTCTCTGCGGCGGTAAGAGCAAGCTGGATCGTCTCTAAGTCCCTCATTTCGCCGACGAGTATCACGTCAGGGTCCTCACGGAGGGCGCTCCTCAATGCGCTTGCGAAGCTGTGGGTATGAGGCCCGAGCTCCCGCTGATTTACGAGGCATTTTTTCGACAGGTGAACGAACTCTACAGGGTCTTCAACGGTAAGTATATGGCCCTTTTCGTCGTTATTGATGAAGTCGATGATCGCCGCGAGGGTCGTCGATTTGCCGCTTCCCGTAGGGCCTGTTACCAGCACAAGCCCCTTTTCGTACCGCGCGATGTCCATGAAGACCTTGGGCAGGTTCAGCTCTTCGAAGGTGGGTATCTTCGTGGGAATGGTCCTGAAAACTGCCGCATCGCCCCTGTACTGCTTGAACACGTTGACCCTGAACCTGGCGAGGTCTCCGAGCGCAAAGGAGAAATCGAGTTCGTGGTCCTCTTCGAAGACCTTTCTCTGAAAGTCGTTGAGGATATCATAGATCATGTTGTGCACGTCGTCTTTGTCAAGCGACGGCATGTCGATCTTTGTCATTTCGCCGTGGATCCTTATAACGGGCGGTTCCCCGGAGCTGATATGCAGGTCGGAGCCTTTGCTGTCAACAACAAACCTTAATAATTCAGAAACGTCCATAAGTGCCCTCCTATTTTTCTAACAGTTCAATCTCTTTTAATGTCGGGAGATCCTCCAGGCTTTTTAAACCGTAGGTTTCCAGAAATTTATCGGTGGTCCTGAATACGAGCCTCTTGCCCGCATCCCCGTCCCTTCCGGCTATTTCGATAAGCCTTCTTTCGAGAAGCTGTTTTATCGCGCGGACCGAGTCGACGCCCCTGATGGTATCGATCTCCTTTTTCGCAACGGGCTGTTTGTACGCTACGATAGAGAGCGTCTCGAGGACGGACTTCGTGAGGCTCACGTCTCTTTCCTTGACAAACCGCCTGGCCCATTCGCGGTAGTTGATCTTTGTTCTCATCTGGTAGCCGCCTGCAACCTCGACGACCTCGAAGGATCGCTGTAGTTCTTTGTATTCATGTACCAATTCATGCAGCGCCTTCTCGATATCCTCGGAAGGGAATTCCGGAAGCTTTTTCCGGAAGAGCTTTGGCGATATGGGTTTTGGAGACGAAAAGAGGATTGACTCAATGATCCTTATTAGCTCCACTCTTACAGAAACTCCCTGACCTTTTTAAAGATTCCTGCAATATCCTCAGGATACTGAAACCAGCTTACGTCCTTTTCCTTTGCGAACCAGGTGAACTGTCGTTTGGCATAGCGCCGGGTATGCTTCTTTATATCTTTTACCATATCTTCATAACGAATGAAACCTTTAATGTACAGCACGATCTCCCTGTACCCGATGCCCGAAAAAGGCTTCAGCCATTCGCTGTAACCCATTGAGAGTATATCTTTTACTTCTTCGACCCATCCCTTGTCAAGCATCTCTTCGACCCTCCGGTCTATCCTTGAATAGAGCTCATCCCTGTCTTTCTGCAGGCCTATCTTCAGGGCGCTATACCGCGGCTCCCTGAAGCCGTGGCCTTTCTCCAGGCTTGTTACCGTCATTCCCGTGAGCGTATAGACCTCCATTGCCCTCACAAGCCTTATCCTGTCCCTGTGGCTTATCCTCATGGCATACTCCGGGTCGATCTCCTTCACCTTTTCATAGAACCCGGAGGGGTCGTCATGGTACTCGCCATGAAGGCGCTCCCGTAAAAGGCTGTCCCTCGGGGCCTTGAAAAGTCCATATATGAGTGCCTTCATATACAGCCCGGTGCCGCCGACGATAACGGGAACCCTGTTCCTTGACCAGATCTCCCCGATCGCACGATCTGCCGATTCCTTAAACATGGCCGCCTGGAAATCACCGGAAGGGTCAACAATGTCAATAAGATGGTGAGGGACGGCATCCCTTGCAGAAAGGTCCGGTTTGGCAGTGCCTATGTTGAAATGCCTGTAGACCTGCATGGAGTCCCCGTTGACGATCTCACCGTGGAAGGTTTTTGCCAGGTCGACGGAAAGCGCGGACTTGCCTGTGCAGGTCGGGCCTATGACAGCGATGATCTTCCTTGTGTTTGATAACATATGCGTTATACAGTATAATATTTCTTCCTATGTATTCAAGAGTTGTCAAGCTGGTAATCCTGCTGATCCTTGTGCCGGCCCTGTTCGGGGCCGGTCTGGGATACGCCCTCGTAAACTATCTCGAGATCCCCGATGTTAAGCAGCTTGAATCATACAAGCCCAAATCGGCAACCAGGCTTTATGCCGACGACAGCACGCTGTTCGCGGAGATCTATGTTGAGAAGAGGATACCCATCCCGATCACCGAGATGCCGGCACACCTCAAATACGCCTTTATCGCTATAGAGGACGTAAGGTTCTACAGCCACTTCGGCGTCGACTTCCGGGGGATAGCGAGGGCGCTTTACCGGAACATTATGAAGAGAAGCGTTGCAGAGGGGGCTTCCACGATCACCCAGCAGCTCGCCAGGAATCTCTACCTCACCCCGCAGAAAAGCCTGAAAAGGAAGATCGAGGAGGCGATCCTTGCGATCCAGATAGAGCGGGAATATTCAAAAGAAGAGATACTCAATATGTACCTTAACCTCATTTACCTTGGAGAGGGCGCTCACGGTGTTGAGGCTGCCAGCTATACATATTTTCATAAAAAGGCAAAAGACCTTACCCTTGAGGAATCGGCAACCCTGGCTGCCCTGACGAAATCCCCCTCAAGGCTCTCGCCTTACAAGAATCCGGCCAAGGCGGCCGAAAGGCGAAACGTTGTGCTCAAAAGGATGTACGATGCGGATTTTATCAACAAGAGGGATTATCAGAGGGCCGTGCAGGCCCCCATTGCGCTTGCCTCCCTCAAGGCCTATGAAAAGAAGACAGGCTATTTCATCGAGTACGTGAAGCAGGTTCTCGAGGAATATGTCGAAAACCCCCAGGAGATATACACAACAGGCTTCAATATCAGAACGACGATCAACCTGCAGATGACGGAGTATGCCTACGAGGCGATCGACAAGGGCATCCAGGGCTACCGGAAAAGACATCCCAAGGTGAAGCACCCGCCGGAGGTTGCGCTTGTCGCGATGGAGGTGAAAACGGGGGACATCAAGGTTCTCATAGGGGGAAGGGATTTTTCTGTCTCGCCTTACAACAGGGCTGTGCAGGCAAAAAGACAGCCAGGCTCGGCATTTAAGCCGATCATATATCTTGCCGCCCTGGAACAGGGCTATACGCCAGACGATCTCCTGATGGACGCGCCGGTATCCTTCACCAATCCCTATACCGGCGTAGTGTGGCAGCCGAAAAATTACAGAAACGAATACCACGGCAACGTGACGCTGAGAAGGGCGCTGGAGCTCTCGCTGAATACCGCAACGGTGAGGCTGCTCAACAGCGTTGGCGTTGAGAATGTCATAAATCTCGCAAAGCAGCTCCACATTGACAGTAAGTTTGAACCCAACCTCTCCCTTTCGCTGGGCACGACGGAGATCGCCCCCCTCGACCTTGCTGCGGCGTATGCAACCTTCGCGCGGGGAGGGTACTACCTGCCGCCCGTTGCGATCAAGGCGGTGGCGACAATTGACGGCGAAGAGAAGTACCGTGAGGAGCCCACCGAGGAGCCGGTTGTTTCCCCGGAGGCGGCTTCCCGGCTTGTCGATATTATGCAGGGCGTTATCAGGAGCGGTACGGCAAGAAGCGCTGCCTCCATGCCTTATATCCTTGCCGGAAAGACAGGAACGACCGACGATTTCAGGGATGCCTGGTTCATCGGGTTTTCGCCGAACCTCCTCTGCGCCGTCTGGATAGGCTACGACAAGAGAACGAACCTCGGCAATAAGGAATCGGGGGCTACGGCAGCGCTGCCTATATGGATAGACTTCATGTCAAAGGCGCTCACGCATTACCCCAAAGAGTATTTCCCCCAACCAATGGCTGAATATTAGCCGCTCGATACTCGTCACCGGATACTTGATGATATTTTTGTGCCTGACCAGCATCAAGCATCCAGATGCTATGCGGCAGTTACGTTGTGGATGGCGCTTGAAAGATGAAGCTGAGGACGTTCCTGTTCTCTGAACGTTTATATTCGATATTTCCTATGAACCGTTTCATGACCTTTGTGGACGGTCTCTGGCCGGAGGTCAAAGCGTCATCGGGCGTAAGGAAAGTATCCGCCTCAAGAAGCATGTTAAAAGGCCCCCCGTTGTCGCTGATGGTGATCGCGAATCTTCCGGCATTGTCAAGGCTGCAGGCGAGCTGCACCTCGCGATCCCCGCCGCCGCAGGAGAAGCGGAGGATGTTGCCGATAGCCTCTTTCATCGAGAGCACGATCTCCTGGATCCTTTGATCGGGAAAACCGGAGTCTTTCATGCGTTCCGAGATGAATTCTGCAAGATCGGGGACAGAACCTTCGTTCGCAGGGCGGGAGATCTCTCCAAGCGGCTCCATTGTTTCACACCTCCTTGTTCGAGCCCCCATTATAACCTTGATAATATTCAATGTGCAAAAGATATTTCTCATTGATGATTTTTTTTAGTTCAGGTAACATGGAAAGAACAGGGGCATCATTTGATACCGAAAAATTCCCGATACCCAAAGAAAAAGAATAAGCGCACCGGCATTTCGGATAAATTTTTCCGCCTTCTCAAGATCTATACGGTCATCGCGCAGAAGCAGTACCCATCGGCCGGATCCCTTGCCGAAAACCTCGGGGTCAACGAGAGGACCATCTACCGGGACCTCTTCGTCATCAACCTCGTTGATCAGGTCGACTATGACCCGGAGAGGAAAGGGTACGCCTTCACCCACGGCGACAGCATCAAAAAGCCCCTGCTGAGCGATGAGGAGCTCATGACGCTCTTTACGGCAGGCGAGGCCGTGTCGCACCTTGGAACGCCTTTCCGCGAGAACTTCCAGCGCCTCATGGAGAAGATGGTCGCATCTGCCGCCAAGGCTCCATCAAAGGGCAAGCCGCCGATCATCATTAAAGTCCCCGATACCGCCCGGGGCGTCATCATCGACAGGTCTATCAAGGTCATTGCCGCCTGCCTGCGGGATAAGCGTTCTGTTGACCTTACCTACAAAGCACATGGGGCAAAAGAAGTAACCAAACGGACCGTCGACCCTTATGGGCTCATCTTTCATGAAGGCATCTGGATCCTGATCGGGCTATGCCACCTGCGAAAGGAGATCCGGAGCTTTGCCCTCGACCGTATCCAGGACTGCAAGGAAAGATACCTGTATTTTGAACCCCGTTTTGATTTTAACCTGGAGGAATACCTTGCAAAGAGCTGGGGAGTTATAGACGGCGAAGAGGTGACGGTTGTTGTCAGGTTTAAGCCTGAGGTTGCCGAATATATCACGCGAAAAGAGAAATGGCACTCGTCAGAGGTGAGAAAGATGCTCCCCGATGGCGGCGTTGAGCTCACCTTCACCGTTGCCGGTATTTACGAGATAAAGAAATGGATCTATTCATGGATACCGAACATCGAGGTCATTAAACCTAAGATATTACGGGATTTGATCAAGAAAGAGCTCATTCAGGCCACGAAAGACCACAAATAATTCAAGCCATCAGCGACAAAACCAGTTCAATGTTCTATGTTCAACGTTCAATGTTAAAACAGGAGAGATCGCTCCTCGTTCCTTAAATTGCATCTGGCAAGCATCCAGTCTGTTTGTCTTTAACCTTGAACATAGAACATTGAACGTTGAACGGTCCTTTTACCCCCTCTGACACCCTGTTGTCATTGACGGTGTTTATACTATATCTGTTTGGAACACATATCAAGGCAAAGGGGGATTGATTATGGAGAAATTAATTGCTGAATATCTGGCCCGGATCCAATTGGGCGGTGTACAGATATGCGAGAACCTGGGGGTTGTCCCGCTCCTCTTCCCCGGCAACGGCGGGCCGGAGTACATGACCCTCAAAGAGGCCCTTGAGAGGGGCGCAATGATCGTCACAGAAGTAAGCGAAGGGGGCTCGGTCCCCGAACTGAAGGTTATCAACAAGGGGGATGCGGCGGTCCTTCTCCTCGACGGTGAGGAGCTCGTCGGGGCAAAGCAGAACCGCGTACTCAACACGACGATCCTCGTCGGCGCCCACATGGAGGCGGTCATACCGGTGAGCTGCACCGAGCACGGGAGGTGGTCGTACACGTCCCGGGAGTTCATGGACTCCGACGTGGTCATGTATGCCAAGGCCAGGAGGGAGAAGGCCCGTGATGTCACAATGAACCTCAAGACATCTGCAGGCTATCGATCTAATCAGGGGGCCGTCTGGGAAGGCATCGAAGAGATGAGGATGAATGCGGAGGTGAGCGCCCCCACGGGCGCCATGAAGGACGTTTTCGAGCAGAAGGCGCTCGACCTCAACGAGTACATCGAGGCGATACCGCTCATCCCCGGCCAGAATGGCATGATGGTCTTCATCAACGGCGCCATAGTCGGGTTTGACATCCTTTCGCGTTCTGCGGCGTATGCGTCCCTCCACACAAAGCTCCTCAAGAGCTACGCCATGGAAGCGCTCCTTGATCGGAAAAGGCACTTTCCTGTCCCTGCCATCGAGGCGGCAAAGGGCTTTCTCCGGGCGGCCGATATGATCGAGGAGAAGAAGTACCGTTCCACCGGCCTTGGCTGGGACTACCGCTTCGAGGCGCCGGGAAAGGTGGGCTCCGCCCTTGTCCATGAGGACAGCGTGATCCACATGGCTTTCTTTTCCATCACCGAGAGCGAAAAGATCGGCAATATGTCAGGCTTCAGGCAGCGAAGAGGGTACAGGAGGTGAGAGGATCGAGGTGCGAGGAGCGAGGGGCGAGGAGCGAGGTTGTTTTATTTAGCGCGCCCAATGCTGCGTGTTCATGCTATACTGAAATTAAGATGATGGAGGGAGAGATTGTCAAGGACGCTTAATGATGTTGTATCGCTTATCAGGTCAGGTGCATTGAAGTTCATTAAAGTCGAGATCGGCGGATGCGAAACCTTTGCCATCAGTATTGTCAAAAATGAGGAGGGGAGCATGACGATCGAGCCTGTAGCCATCGTCGTCAATGATGATATCTTTGCATTGATAAAGCCCGACCTCGGTGACATAAAGTTTACCGTCGAGGGATTTACGAAACAGTAAAACGATGGATGATCTTTTTGACATGCTCGGCATATCGATCTTCTCGTCAGGCGGGAAGTGGTGCACGCTGAACAACATGCCCTGCATCCCGCTGCCGTCCTGCGATCAGTACCGGGAAGGGGGTTCCTGCAGATATGAATCCGGCAGAGAAGGGGGTGACGATGATGAATGACCTCCATCTCAGCAAATCGCTCTTTATCCGCGGGCTGCAGTGCCACAAGTCCCTTTACCTCCACAAACACCACCCGGAGCTGAGGGACGAGACGCCGCCCTCACGGGAGGCCCTCTTCCGGAGCGGCTCGGAGGTGGGTGTCGTTGCGCAGGGCCTTTTCCCCGGCGGGGCCACCATCCCCTACGACCCCGATACCTATGACAGGCAGGTAGCGCTCACGCAGGAAGAGATCGCGCAAGGCGCATCCACGCTCTATGAGGCCGCCTTCCACTTCGACAACGTCTTTGTGAAGGTGGACATCCTCAACAAGGGCAAAGACGGCTGGGACATCTATGAGGTAAAAAGCTCCACCTCGATAAAGGATGTTTATATACCGGACGCGGCTGTCCAGTATTATGTGGTGAAAGGCTCCGGCCTGCCGGTCTCGCGCATCTTCCTTGTCCATATCAACAACCAGTATGTGAGGGAAGGCGGGATCGATGTCCGGCAGCTCTTCACCGTCAACGACGTGACCTCCGAGGTCCGGCAGATGCAAGACACCGTCGAGGGAGAGCTCGATGCCCAGAAGACGATGCTCCGCGGCGACATCCCCAGGATCGACATCGGCCCTTACTGCTCGGACCCCTACGAATGCGACTTCGTGGGGCACTGCTGGGAGCACATCCCCGACGAGTCGGTATTTGATATCAGGGGCAGTAAAAGCTTGCCGTTCACGCTCTATAACCGGGGCATAGTCCGCCTCGAAGAAGTGCCGCTCTACATGCTTACGCCGAACCAGCGGCTCCAGGTGGAGGCAGCCCTCGAGAGGAAGGTCGTCATCTCAAGCGAGGCGGTCAGGGAATTTCTCGATTCCCTCTGGTATCCGCTCTATTTCCTCGACTTCGAGACCGTCGGCGCCGCCGTCCCGCTTTTCGACGGGACGAGGCCTTACCAGCAGGTGCCGTTCCAGTATTCGCTGCATTACCTGGAAGATGAGGACGCCGGCCTCCTGCACCATGAATACCTCGCAGACCCGAAGATCGACCCGAGGGAAGAGCTCATCAAAAAGCTCGCCAGCGAGATCCCGCAGAACGCCTGCATCCTTGCCTATTATGCGGGGTTCGAGGCAGGGGTATTGAGGGGCCTTGCCGAATGGCTCCCGAAATATCGCGACGACATTGATGTGATGCTCGGCAACCTGAGAGACCTCGCTGTCCCCTTCCAGAAGAAGGACGTTTATCACTGGCAGTTCAGCGGCTCCTATTCGCTGAAATACGTCCTCCCTGCCCTTGTCCCTGACTTACGCTACGAGGATATGGAGGTTCGCGACGGCGACATGGCCATGCAGGCCTATTTCAGGATGCGGGGATCAGGCGATCCGGAAGAGATCGGCAGGCTCCGCAGCGCCCTCCTCGCATACTGCCGCCTCGACACCCTGGGGATGGTGAGGATCATTGAAAGGCTGAAGGAGATGACGAAGTGACCGTTGCAATCCGGATGATTCCCCGCAGCACGCTGCGGGGCAACACTGTTCCCTCTCCCCTCGCGGGAGAGGGTAGGGTGAGGGGGCATGATCATGCCGTTTCTATCCCCTGATACCCCGATGCTTGCGGAGGGATAGTTCATTGAAAGAAAGGATGCTCGGCGGATTGTGGGGCGCAGTCGTAGGGGATGCCCTCGGCGTGCCCGTGGAATTTCAAAGCAGGGAAGAGCGGAAGAAAGACCCTGTAACCGATATGCGGGGATACGGGACCTTCAACAAGCCGCCCGGCACGTGGTCTGACGACAGCTCGCTTATGCTCTGCAGCGTGGAGAGCCTGCTCGGTGGTTTCGACACGAACCGCATGGGGGAGCTCTTTGTCCGCTGGATGAAAGACGGGTATTGGACGCCGCAGGGCGTTGTCTTCGATATAGGCAATGCAACGAGGAGCTCGATCCAACGGATGATGAGCGGCACAGCTCCGGAGGCGGCAGGAGGCGACAGCGAGTATGACAACGGGAACGGGTCGCTTATGCGCATCCTGCCGGTCGCCATCTATTTCGGGAGATCCTCTCCTTCCGCTATCATCGGCCATGCGCACAAGGCGTCGGCCCTCACGCACCGGCACTGCATCGCCCAGGCGGCGTGCGCCTTCTACTGCATCATGGTGAAGGCCCTGCTGGAAGGAGCAAACCCTCACGGGGCATATGAGCTGACGGCATACGTAGTGCAAAGCTATTATGACAAGCTGCCTTTCCGCAGCCGATTGCCGTTCTCCCATTTCTCCCGCCTCTTCTCCGGCAATATAGCGGATCTCCCCGAAGACGAGATACGGTCAGGCGGCTATGTCGTTCACACCCTCGAGGCGGGCATCTGGTGCCTCCTCAATTCCAGCTCATACAGAGAATCGGTCCTCAATGCGGTCAACCTCGGCGAGGACACCGACACGACCGGTATTGTCGCCGGCGGCCTGGCGGGGATCCATTACGGCTACGACGCCATCCCGGAAGAATGGCTTTGCCGGATAGCGCGGAGAGACGATATCCAAAAGCTCTTCGAACAGTTCATCGGCTCTACATTATCCCGTTGACCTGCGTAGTTATTCTTGGTAATCTTTCACGCCTCAATACTGCGGCTACAATTACAAGGAAGGTGAAATATTATGAGAAGGATTGCCTGTTTTTGCCTGACACTTTGTTTGATCGTTCTTGCCGTAAACGTACATGCGGCCCCGAAGGATATAAAAGGAGCTTCTGAGCTGACAATGCTGACGGAGGAATACCCGCCTGTCACGTTCATGAAGGACGGGAAGGTCACCGGTTTTGTCACAGACATAGTGCGCGGGATCATTGGCCGCCAGGGCATTCCGGACAAGATCCGGCTGACATCCTGGGACGAGGCTTACACCACAGCGCTGAAGACCCCCAATGTAGTGCTTTTCAGCGCCGAGAGGACCGATAAAAGAGAGAAGATGTTTCAGTGGGTGGGGCCGGTCGGCAAGAACAGCGCGATATTTTACGCGAAGAAAGGCTCCGGCATAAAGATCAAAAGCCTGGAAGAGGCCAGGAAGCTTACCGCCATTGCTACCACTACCAACTGGTTTACCGAACAGTATCTCAAGAACAAAGGGTTTACGAACCTGGTCAGCTCCCCTCTCCCGACCGCCAACGTCAAGCAGCTCATGGACGGAAGCGTGCAGGTCTCGGTCTTTACCGATATTACCGTTCCGGAGATCGTGAAAAAGGCGGGATACAGCATGGAAGACCTGGAGCCGGTATTTCTTGTGAGCAACACCTATTTTTATATCGCCATATCGCTCGGAACACCGGCGGAGGTGGTTGCAAAATGGCAGTCCGTTTTGGATGCCATGAAGGCGGACGGCACCTTCGAAAAGATATACCGGAGCTACATTCCCAATGCGGACCTCAAGGACCTTCTAAAGCTTTCCCGATAAGCGCCGCCTTTGCTTACATGGCACCAAGGGCAGGGAATCAATAGGATCGGGTCACGATCACCCGCAAAATATATATATGACAAACGCTATTTTGCCGGCCGGAAGGCGAGATAGGCCAGCCTTATCGAAGAGAACTGTCGGCGCAGTAGATCCTGAAGCTGCACCGGCAATCATCGACAGGATCCGCAAAACCCTGAGGATTAAAAGCGTCCCCACGGGGATTCGAACCCCGGTTGCCGGCGTGAAAGGCCAGTGTCCTAGGCCTCTAGACGATGGGGACATGTGGGCCGTGCAAGACTTGAACTTGCGACTCTCTGCTTAAAAGGCAGATACTCTACCAGACTGAGTTAACGGCCCATGAAGTTTATTAAGATAAGAAAAATTTTACGCAAAGTCAAGGGTTATAAGAACAGCTGTCAGCGATCAGCCGCCAGCTTAAAGCCTTTTTTGTTTTAGCTGAAAGCTGATCGCTGTTTGCTGAGAGCTTCTGCTTACCCCTTACGCCTCACGACTTACGACTGACGGGTTCAATATGTTGACAAGCTGCGGCATTTTACATATTCTAACCACATGCAGCAGGCCGTCTATGTGGTCATAGCTTATCTTATCGGCTCGATACCGATCGGCGTGATGCTTGCCAGGCTCAAGGGCAAAGACCCCCGAAAGACCGGGAGCGGCAATATAGGCGCAACAAATGTGATGCGTACGGCAGGAAGGGCACTCGGGATCGTTACGCTTTTCGGGGATATCGCAAAAGGCTTCCTGCCGACATTCATAGCGATACGGTGCGGTATGCCGAAGGAGGTCGTGGCGGTAATAGGTTTCGCAACCTTCGTGGGCCACCTGTTCCCCGTCTTTCTGAAGTTCCGGGGAGGGAAGGGGGTGGCAACGGCGCTTGGCGTCTATCTTGCCGTAGGCCCCATCGCCATAATTCCCTGCTTTGTTGTCTTTGTCGCTATTTTACTGATATGGCGGTATGTGTCCCTGGGGTCGCTCGCCGGCGCAGGGATAGTGCCTTTCGCGATGTACGCGCTGAAAGTGCCCGTTGAATATGTCTTGCTCGCTTTTGTCATTGCGGCCTTCGTGTTCATCAAGCACAAGGACAACATCAGGCGGCTTATTAAAGGGCAGGAGAATAAGATAAAATTCAGATGACAGCTCGACATTAAATAACCAATAACCAAATTCCAATCACCAATTAATATTCAATAACCAATGACCGAATACCCAAACGAGAGGCAATGCCGACGATTTTGTTTGGTGATTGGGTATTGGTGATTAATTGGAGCTTGATTATTGGTGTTTGGTCATTCTCTTCACTCCACGAACAAGGATACCAGCTTCTTGGTCTTTATATCCGCAAGCCCTTTGTCGGTTATCCTTAAGAACGGCAGGCCCGTAAAGGGAATGGTCTGTATGTTGAGAAAAGGCTTGTCAAAGGACGTCCCTATCGTAGGGAGCTTTATTCCAAGCTCCTTGATCTTGTCCTTTATATTTTCCATGCTGTCGGTCGATATGAGGCCGAAGACAGGCGTGGGAAACTCGTAGACGATCTCGCCTCCCGATATTATGACAGCGCCGCCCTGGATGTCTATGATCCTGTTCACGGCAATCGCCATATCCTTTTCACTGCTCCCTATGACGAATATATTGGCGGTATCCCAGACGATGGTTGTGGCCAAGGCGCCGTTTTTGATGCCGGTTCCTTTAATGAAGGCGTTGCTGCGCTGTCGGGAGTTCGTCCTGTTAATTACTGCAACGGGTATAATGTCATTTTCAAGGTCTTTCTCCAGGTAGCCTCCCAGGACAGAAGGCCTGTGCCTGACCTCCCTGGTAATGGTCTGGTTCACGACCTCGATGACGCGTATCTCAGGGCGCTTCGGGTCTGCCTTGATCTTAAAGTCCTCTTCGGCGCATTTTGCGGCCGATATTGTCTGCCTTGCGCTGAGCGGATATTCGTATGGCTTGATGTCTTTCAGGAATCTTCCCCCTTCAAAGACCATTTCCCCGCCGACCATGACCTTCTCAATCGCTACATCCTCTATGCTTTTCAAAAAGAGGATATCGGCATATCGCAGAGGGGCTATCGCGCCGAGGTACCGCAGCCCATAATAGTCCGCGGGGTTGATCGTGGCCATTTTGATCGCGTCCATCGGGGTGAAGCCGTACCGGATGGCAGTTCTTACCACGGCATCAAGATATCCCTCCTCGCAGAGCATGACGGGGTCGAAGGTATCCGAGACGAGCATGACCCTCCGCTTGTCCACGTCGTGATCTTTCAGCTTCGCAAGCTCGGGGAGTTCCCTCCGCACGAAGCCTTCCCTGATCATGACATAGATGCCGTATCTCAGCTTTTCGAGGGCCTCGTCGACGTTTACCGATTCGTGGCATGAGGTGATGCCGGTGAGGGCGTACTCGACGAGCCTTTTCCCGCGGGCGCCCGCGGCATGGCCGTCAAGCCTTTTGTTGAGCGACATCGCAAGCTCCGCCTGCTTAAGGATCCTGTCGTCGCCGTTGAGGGCCCTCATCCAGTATGCCTCTCCTACGCCCAAGAAGTCCTCACGCTTCAGGAGCCTTGAGAACTCTTTGTAGGTTATGCCAAGGGCGCCTTCCATCGAGGGGAAAGGCGGCGTATGCGGCGGGGCGACAAAATAGCACCGCAGGGGGTATCCTTTTGTGCTGTCGATGAACGCTTCCGCTCCCTGGATGCCCGTCGCGCAGCTCACGGCGCCCATCTCCGTTACGATCGTTGTTGTCCCGCCCTTTAACGCATAGGGGACAAGGGCATGGAATGAATGGGAGTTGTCTATGTGGGTGTGGGCGTCGATGAAGCCCGGGCAGAGGTACGATCCTTTTGCATCGATCACCGGCGCATTGCCATAAGGCGAGCGGCCTTCATCTTTTTCAACGGATGCGATGAAGCCGTTCCTGACCGCGATGAGGAGGTTTTCTTCTATGGCATTGGTAAAGACGTTCACAACCTTGCCGTTGCGCACAACGCAATCGGGCGGGGTTATTCCCTTTACAACATTCAGCAAATCTTTTAATATCTCTTTTTGCATGGCGCGTCTCCGTTGTTTAAAATTGCTTTATTGTACATGAAAGCATATAGAATGTAAAATCTGGATGGACGATCATTGTTAAATGAAAAAAGGGCTTGAAAAGGTTTACAGATACCGTTGGTATATCTTTGCAATACTTGCCGCGCAGTACCTCATTGTATATTTCCAGAGGGTTGCGCCTGCCGTTGTGGCGCAGGAGCTGATCGATGATTTCATGATATCGGGCGCAAGCCTGGGGCTGCTTGCCTCGGCCTATTTTTATCCTTATGCCCTGACGCAGGTACCGGTGGGCATTTTATCGGATTCGTGGGGGCCGAAGAAGACCCTTGTCGCGTGCGGTTTTTTTGCGTCCTTCGGGGCCTTGTTTTTCGGCCTTGCGCCGCGTTTTGAATTTGCTTTTGCGGCAAGGGCGTTCGTGGGGCTTGGCGTTTCTGCCGTCTTTATCGCGACGATGAGGGTATTATCGGAGTGGTACAGGGGCATTGAGCTGGCAAGGATATCGGGCATCCTTATGGCCATCGGTGGGGTAGGATGGCTGACGGCGACAACGCCGCTCGCGGTCCTCTCCCAGGCATTCGGCTGGAGGACGTCCTTTATCGTGACCGGCGCAGCGTCCCTTGCCTTGACCGTTATGACGTGGCTTTTCGTCGAGGATAGTCCTGCGAAAAAAGGGATGGCCGGCATTGTCGGGCACACATACAATGATATGCCGGTGAAGAGAAGCATTGGAAAAGACCTGAAGGTCATCTTGCGGGAAAAGCATTTCTGGGCCATTGCCATATGGTTCATCATGAGGGGAGGGGCGCTTTTCGGCTTCTTCGGGCTCTGGGCGGGGCCCTACCTTATGGACGTCTATCAGCTATCGAAAAACACCACGGGGAACATCCTCTCCATGATCGCCTTCGCGATGATCTTTTTGAGCCCCGTCATCGGGCATCTTTCCGATAAGACATTGATGAGCAGGAAAAAGGTGCTTGTCGGCACGTCGGTACTTAACTGCCTGTGCTGGCTGGTGGTGCTGCTGTTTTATAAAACGCTGTCGATCCCGGCGCTGTACGTACTTTTTTTTCTAATGGGCGTCACGATCAGCTCGGTGGGCACCATCGCCATTATTGCGACAAAAGAGCTCTTTCCCGGCGAGATCGCCGGCACGTCCATGGGAACGATGAACATCTTTCCTTTTATCGGCGGGATCATCTTTCAGCCCTTGATGGGATATGTTCTCGACAGCGCCGGCAAGACGCAGGGCATGTACCCGCCGTCGGCATACAGGACGATCATATGGATCCTCTTTGCCACCAGCCTTATCGCCCTCGCGAGCATCATGCGGTCAAAGGAAACGATGAAACAGCCAGGTGAAAGGTGAAAGGAAATAAGACAGCTGTCAGCATTCAGCACACAGCTGTCAGCTGAAACAAAAAAGGTTTTTAGGCTGATGGCTGAAAGCTGATCGCTGATAGCTATCCAGCATCGAGCATCGAGCATCCGGCATCCGGTTTGCCATAATCCTATTGATAAAATGTCTGTTTTGGTATAGAAATGTAAGCAGGTTCTCGATATGAAAGAGGAATTGCAAAGAAAAATGGCAAAGGACACGCCTTACTTTGGGCATATCGGCATTGAGGTCGTCGAGATCGGCGAAGGATATGCGAAGCTCCAGCTCGATTTCAAGGACCACCTGACGCACCCCTTTGGCTACTTCCACGGCGGGGTTATCGCAAGCCTTGCAGACTCGGCGGGTATCAATGCCGTGATGTCGATCCTGCATGAAGGCGAGAAGGCCCTCACCCTCGAGATGAAGATAAATTATTGTGCGGCCGTCAAGGATGTGCCTATCTATGCCGAAGGCAGGGTCGTACACAGGGGAAAAAGATTTGCGGTAACAGATGTGGACGTAAAAAGCGCGGACGGTAAATTAGCTGCCAAGGCTATAGTAACCTGTGCAATCTCATGACATGCCGAAGGGCAATTCTGCTTTATCCCTCAAAGGCAGGAATGAATAATTATCGTTGTTCAGCGGAGCAATGCATTGGCTAAGAAAAGGACAAAGCCCTACAAAAAGAGACTCCATTTCTACCTGATCATACTTGTCCTGCTATCCTGCGTGCTTCTCTCCGCGGGCTTCGTTATTTATATCATGAGCGACATACCGTCAGTTGATGTTTTAAAACATTTGAAGAACAAGCCGGTCACCAATATCTACGATAACAACGACCAGCTCATCTATCTTATCGTGCCGGACAACAGGATATTTGTTGCCTACAATAAGATCCCGAAATACGTGAAAGACTCCTTCCTCGCCGCCGAGGACGCCGATTTCTTCAAACACGGCGCAGTGGACCCGCTCAGCATCGTAAGGGCGCTCTGGAAGAATATTCTCTACGGAAAGGTTGTGCAGGGCGGAAGCACAATAACGCAGCAGGTCGTCAAGTCGCTCATGCTTACCCCTGAAAAGAACATAACGCGAAAGGTGAAAGAGGCGATACTCTCCTACCGCCTGGAAAATTCGCTGACGAAAAAAGAGATACTCAATCTCTATCTCAATAATATTTACATGGGGCACGGTGTGTACGGCGTCGAGGCGGCCTCCCAGGTCTATTTCGGGAGGCACGTATGGGAGATATCGAGGGCTGAAGCGGCGCTTCTCGCCGGTATTGTGCAGGCCCCGTCCCGCTATACCCCTAAGAAACATCCCGGTAACGCGAGGGCGCGCCAGGAATACGTGATAGATCAGATGGAAGAAAAGGGCTTCATAAATGCCAGGACGAAGAATGCCATGCTGAAGGAGAAGATCGCCATCAGAGAGGACCACGGTGTCTTTGCGGACAGCTACTATAAGGATTTTATTTTCCGTTATGTGGAAGAAAAATACGGGAAGGGCGCCGTTTCGAGAAAAGGCCTTAAGATATACGCTGCGGTGGATATTCAGATGCAGAGGCTCGGGGAGGAGGCTGTCAGGAGAGGTCTGAACCTTTACGAGCAGCGGAAAGGCGATTACGTCGTCGCCTACCGCCTGGACAAGAAGAAATGGGAGGGCTTTATAAAGGCCGAAGACAAGGATATCAGGCTTTCCGGATTGAGGGAAGGGAAGACGTACAACCTCCTCGTGTCGGAGAGGATGAAGAAAGGCTACCTGGTCCATGCGGGCAATGAAAAAGGCGTGCTTCAAACAGATGACTTTCCCTTCAAGCCCGGCGATGTGGTAAAAGGCAGGTACTCCGGCACCGATAAAAAGAAGACCCGCATCTTTCAGCCTGTACGCAGTTTAAAGGTAGAGGGAGCGCTGCTGTGCATGGATGTCGGGACGGGATATGTCCATGCGATGGTCGGCGGAAGGGATTTTGAACGGAGCCCTTACAACAGGGCGGTCTCGGCAAAGGTCCAGTCCGGAAGCGCATTCAAGCCGTTCATATATATTACTGCATTAAAAAAGGGGTATGACCTTGATACGGTGATCGTCGACGAGCCGAAGGAATACCGCATCGGCGCCGGCAGGACATGGACTCCGAAAAATTATGACAATAAGTATGACGGCCGGATAACGATACGGGACGCCGTTGCGTATTCAAAGAACGCGGCTACGGTGAGGCTTCTTGAAGAGGTCGGCATAGGCCCCGTGAAGGAAACGCTGAAAGAGCTCGGGCTTAATGTTGAGGTTGAAGACAACCTTTCCATCGCGCTGGGGACATCAAACCTGACGCTCCTCGACCTTGTGAAGGGATTTGCGGTGTTTGCGAACGGGGGATACCGGATAAAGCCTGTTTTCGTGAAGCGAATTATCGACAACGAAGGGAATGTTCTCGAAGAAAATCCCGTGGAAAAAGAACGTGCCGTCAGCGACGACATAGCGGCGAAGATGAACGCCCTCCTGAAGGGGCCGACAGAATACGGCACGGCAAAAGGGGCTTCGAAGATGGGGTACCCTGTGGCAGGAAAGACAGGCACCACAAGCAACTACTACGACGCCCTCTTTGTCGGCTACTCTCCGCATATCGTCACGGGCGTGTGGGTCGGTTTTGATGCGAGGACATCGCTTGGCAAAGGGGAAAGCGGCGCCAGGGTATGCCTGCCGATCTGGATGAGCTTTATGGGTTCGGCGCTGCGGCGCTATCCTCCTGATGATTTTGCGGGAATCGCGATGCCGGCTACTGATCCGTTTCTCTATCATTGATAGAAATAACGTCTCTGGGAGGTCACTATGAAGATGTCTGCAAAAATTTTATCAGTCTTTTTTCTTGGCCTGATCATAACAGGAGCCTGCTCAACATCATACGGGCAGGAATGGAAGGCCTTCTACGAAAGCGAAAAGGAACGCTTCTATTTCGATAATACAAGCCTCGAGCGCCTTGAAAATAAATCGTTCAAAATATGGCAGAAGGCGACGGAGAAGCAGGGAGGCACCGACGAAGTCGACAAGTTTAAATCTCTGATCGAAATAAATTGCGCGCAGAAGATCTACAGGACACTTGCGCTGGTTGAGTATGATACGGTAAGCGGAAGGGCTTTGCCCGAGCAGAGATACGGGGACGACCAGCCGTGGATAAGGTTCTCGCTGGAATCAAAATTCGGCGCCCTCTACGATAATTTCTGCCCGTGAAGCGTTAAAATCCGTAAGTCGTCAGTCGTCAGGCGTCAGGCGTCAGGCGATAAAACCTATGAAAGGCGTCATTGTGGGCCTGCAGGACGCGGCAATCACATTCAAATACGGTCGTCAGCAGTCAGCGCACAGCCCATCAGTTGAAACAAAAAGGCTTTTCTGCTGTATCTCCCCTTACGACTCACGCCTTACGACTTACGGGTGTTCTCCCTCTTGCGACTTACGACTGCGGCCTGGGATAAAGGCCGGCCGATCTGACGATCTCCGGCACCATCTGCTCCCATTCTATGGCCATGATGTGGATGCCGCTGACCCCCTTGATGCCCCGTATCTTTTCGATGGCCTCCAGGCAGATCCTGATCCCTTCCTCTGCCTGCTTTTCCTTCGGGGTATCCTGCATGCGCCTGATGAGGTCATCGGGCACATCCATGCCCGGCACGGAGCTTTTCATGTACTTCGCCATGCCGGCGGATTTCATCGGCGTGATCCCCGCGAGGATATAGACCTTCTCGTGGACGCCGAGGTCTCGCACCATCTCCATCCATTTCCCGAACTTCTCAGCGTTGAATACGCACTGGGTCTGGACGAACTGCGCGCCGGCCTTTGCCTTCTTGGCGAGCCTCATGGCCCTGATCTCAAAGGGGTCGGCAAAGGGGTTTGCGGCGCACCCCACGAAGAGGTCGGGTTTGCCTTTTATCTCTTCGCCGCTCAGGAACCTGCCGTCGTCCACCATCTGCCTGATACATTGTATGAGCTGCATGGAATCGATATCGAAGACGTTTTTTGCGGTGGGGTGGTCCCCGAACTTCTGATGGTCGCCGGATAGGCAGAGGATGTTGTTGATGCCCAGCGCCGAGGCGCCGAGGACGTCGCTCTGGATCGCGATCCTGTTCCGGTCCCTGCACACCATCTGCATGACGGGGTCAAGGCCCATCGCCTTCAATATGAGAGAGGCCGAGAGGCTGCTCATCCTCACGACGCTCGTCTGGTTGTCGGTGACGTTCACCGCATCGACATACCCTGCGAGGAGCGAGCCTTTCTTTTTCACTACCTCCGGGTCGGCACCGCGAGGGGGGCCGCATTCGGATGTGACGGCAAAGTTGCCGGCCTTCAGTACCTTTTCCAGGTTGCTCGCAGTGCTCATATCTTCAGATCCTCCCTGATCCTCTTCCTCGGGCCGCCGTCCCTGCTTGTCGACCAGTCCTTTGCCGGCTGTATCTCGAGGTATCTGTCAAGCATGCCCATCTCTTTGTAGCGGTCTACGATAAGCTGCCACGCGCAGGGCGTGTCCTTGTCCACTTCGCAGACGCCTCCCTGCGAACCGCCGCAGGGCCCGTTGAAGATGCTCTTCGCGCAGCGCGTAACGGGGCATATGCCGAGGGTCCTGTCGAGGACGCAGTTGCCGCACCCCTGGCAACGCTCGGCCCACATGCCGTGCTGCTCAGTGACGCCGTAAAACGTAGTGTTTACCGCTGGCAGGACGATCTTGTTCCGGTAATGCTCGCCCACGAACTGTATGCCGCAGCCGCACGCCATCGAGAGCACAACGTCAAAGTCATTGATAAAAGGCTTCAAGGCCTCCACGTATTCCGGGTCGCAGTTCCTTTCCAGGGTGACCTCTTTGATCTCTACGGGCTTGCCTTCCTTCGCCCTGAACAGCTTTATCTCCGAGGCGAGCACCGCAACCTCCTTCGCGCCGCCGGCAGCACAGACGGTAACGCATTCGTTGCAGCCGAGAAGGAGTATGCTGGAATAGGGCTTCAGCATCTCTATAATTTCTTCAAAAGGCTTTCTGTCAGCGACGATCATGATACACTCCTTTTTAATTCAAATCACCAATAACCAAACATCAATCACCAATTAATACCCAATAACCAATGACCGAATACCCAAAGGAGAAATAACACCGGAGATTTTGTTTGGTTATTGAATATTGGGTATTGGTGATTAATTGGTGATTGGTTATTGGTGTTTGGTTATTCATGTTGTTTTGCCGGGTTTGGCCCGAGCCCCCTTATCTTCTCCGTCATTTCGCGCGCTATCTGCGCGAACTTCTGCCCCTCTGCCGATGACAGGTTGTACATGGCGACCCGGCCTCCGCCGATGCCGCACTCGTCAAGTAGCTGCTTCGCGTATTCGACGCGCTTCCGTGCCCTTATGTTCCCCACAAGAAAATGGCAGTCCCCTTCAAGGCAGCCGACGAGGCAGACGCCGTCGGCGCCATTCTCAAAGGCCTTCATCACGTGAATTATGTCCACCCTGCCTGTGCAGGGGACCTTCACGATCTTTACGTTTGCCGGGTACGAAAGCCTCATCGAACCTGCCAGGTCCGCCGCTGTATACCCTCAGTACTCGCAGCAAAAAGCGATTATCTCCGGCTCAAAAAGATCCAATGTTACTCCTCGCAAAAAAGGACGATGGACGTCCACTCACTTCGTTCGTTCGGACGACCGCTTCGCTCGGACGAAAAGGCTTTCGCGTCCCTCGTCCTAATGAGTCCCGCACTCTGCGGGATGAATGATCGTCCTTCGTCCCTCGTTGTCACTTCACGCACAGCGCCTTCACCTTCTCCTCGAGCTGTATATCCTTGTAGTGCATGAGGTCGATCGCCTTTGCAGGGCATTCGGCTGCACAGGTGCCGCAGCCCTTGCATTTGCTGATGTCGATCTCCGCCTCGCCCTGCTCGTTGATAACGGGCACCGAATAGGGGCATACCCGGACGCAGGTGAGGCATGCAGCGCACTTCTCTCCATCAACGCAGGCGACGACGCCGCCGACAGCCATCTTCTCTTTTGAAAGTATCGTCATCGCCCTCGCTGCCGTGCCCTCTGCCTGAATGATCGTCTCCTTTATATTTTTCGGCGAATGGGCGATACCGCAGAGAAACATCCCGTCAGAGGCGAAGTCCACGGGCTTAAGCTTCATATGGGCCTCGAGGAAGAACCCTTCGTTCGTTCTCGGCAGTTTAAGGAGCGTCGCGAGTTCCTTGTTGTCCGAGGGTATAACGGCGCTGCTTAGCACGATGAGGTCCGTGTTGAAGGATATATCCTCCATAATGGACGGATCGCGGCAGGTAATGTTGAGGCTGCCGTTTTTCCGCTGAAGAACCGGCTGCGATGAGACATCATACCGTATGAACCGCACGCCGAGCCTCCTCGCCTCCAGATAATACCTTTCCAGGAAGCCGTAGGTGCGGATATCCCGGTAGAGGATCACCACGTCGCACCCGGGTCTTGCATCTTTCAGCGTTATGGCGTTCTTTATAGCCGTCGAGCAGCAGACCCTGCTGCAGTAAGGCCGCTCCTCGTTCCTCGACCCCACGCACTGGATCATAACGCACCGTTCAAACGGGCCGGGCCCGCCCCCGGCGATCTTCTGTTCGAGCTCCTGCTGCGTCATGATCCTCTTGTCCTCGCCGTAGCCGAAATAGCCGTGGGGCTTCAGCTCCTTGCCGCCTGTGGCGAGGATGACGATCCCGTGTTCTATCTTCCTGTATCCCTTCGACGCCGCGGTCACGATGCCCGTTGAAAAATTTCCCTTGAAGCCGCTGTGGTCTGTAATAGCGGCGCCTATCTCAACGTGGATCAGGGGATGGCTTGTTACCTTCTCTATCGTATCGCTCAGGAACCTCTGCACGTCCATGCCGTCAAGGGTGCGGTAGATATGGCGGAGGTTCCCGCCAAGCGCATCTTCTTTTTCGATGAGGAAGACCTCGAAATTCTGGTTTGCAAGCTTGAGGGCCGCAGTCATGCCGCCGATGCCGCCGCCGACAACGAGCGCCTTTCTGTTAACAGCTATGGTGGCCTCTTTCAGCGGCTTTATATGATTGGCGTTCATGACCGCCATGCGCACGAGTGTCTTCGCCTTTTCCGTCGCATTCTCTTTATCGTGCATATGGACCCATGAGCACTGGTCGCGGATGTTCGCCATCTCGAAGAGATATTTATTCAACCCCTTCTCGCGAATGGTCGCCCTGAAGAGTGGCTCGTGCGTCCTGGGGGAGCAGGAGGCGACGACGACCCTGTTTATCCTGTGCTCCTCAAGGAGCTTCTTCATCTTGTCCTGGGTATCCTGGGAACAGGTAAAGAGGTTGTCGTCGGAGAGGACGACATTGGGAAGCCCTTTTGAATATTCCTTCACCTCGGGGACATTTACCACGCCGCCGATATTGACGCCGCAATTGCAGACAAAGACGCCGATCCTCGGCTCCTCGGCATCGACGTCTCGCTCTTCAGGGAGCTGCTGTACGACGAGGTCCTTTCCCCGTGCCCCCGTGATAAGCGATGCCGCCTCGCAGGCCGCGCCGCAGGCGGCCGTCACCGTCTCGGGAATATCCTGCGGGGATTCGCATGCGCCGCATGCGTAGATCCCCTCGCGCGAGGTAAGGAGGGGATTTTCTGCACCTCCCTTGATAAAGCCGTATCCGTTGAGCTCTATGCCCAGAGTCGTTGCAAGCCTTGCGAGGTTTTTTGATGGCCTTAAGCCCACAGAGAGAACGATCATGTCGAATGTTTCTTCCCGCAGCTCGCCGCCGTCGTCAACGTATACGACGGACACGTCTTTCGTCGCGTGATCCTCAAGGATCCTCGACACCATCGATTTTATATACCTGACGCCATACTCGCCTTTTGCCCGCTCAAAGTACTGATCGAAGCCTTTTCCATATGCACGTATATCCATGTAGAAGATCGTCGCCTCGATGTCGCTGTGGTGCTCCTTCGCAATGACCGCCTCTTTGGTCGCGTACATGCAGCATACGGACGAGCAGTATTCGTTCACCTTATCCCTGCTTCCTACGCACTGGATGAAGCCGATCTTTTTCGGCATCTTCCCGTCGGAAGGCCTCATGACAACGCTTCCCGTGGGGCCTGTCGCAGAGAGGATGCGCTCGAATTCGACGCTGGTGACCACGTTCGGGTATATCCCGTAGCCGAATTCCTTTTTCCCGTGGGCGTCGTATTCATCAAAACCGCTTGCTACGATGATGCTGCCTACCTGCAGTTTTTCCTCGACCGGCCCTTCGCTGTAATCAATGGCCTCAGGCTTGCAGAATTCCTCGCATATCCTGCACCCCAGGCACCTGCGGCAGCTTAAACACCTCTTCGCCTCTTCCATGGCCTCTTTTTCGTTGAGCGCCAGATAGACCTCATGGAAGCCTTTTCTTTCTTCGACCGGTATCGATGGTATGGCAACGCGCGCCTTCTTTGCTATCCCGCCGGGAACATCCTCAACGAGAGTATCCTCGCGGGCCAGCCTTCCTTCCCTCAGGTCTCTTCCCTCAAGATAGCGCCTGATCGACTCGGCTGCCTCCTTGCCCTGGGCTATCGCGTCGATCGCCATCTTCGGCCCTGTCGCGGCGTCTCCGCCCGCAAAGATGCCTTCAGCAGACGTCTGGAGTGTGACGGGATCTGACTTGATCCTGCCGTCAGGGTATCGCTCAATGGCCTGGATGCCTGCAAGGAAGTCCGTATCGATAGCCTGCCCGATGGCAAGAATGACCGTGTCGGCCATGAAGCGCTTTGTCGTCGAGTCCTCGTAGCAGGGGTTGAAGCGCCCGCTCTCGTCAAACACGGATATGCACCGTTTGCAGTCGATGCCCGCCGCGCAGCCTTCATCAGACAGCATGATCTCTTTCGGCCCCCAGGACGTGTGGATCGTGATCCCTTCTTCGAGGGCCTGCCTGACCTCCCATTTGTGGGCCGGCATCTCGTCCCAGCTTTCAAGGCACGCCATGTGCACATCGCCGGCGCCGCATCGTTTTGCTGTGAGTGCCACATCGATGGCGACGTTGCCGCCTCCGATGACAAGGACGGTGCTGCCAAGTTCCACCGGTTCATTTTTGTTGACCTTCCGCAAAAATTCTATCCCGTTTATGACGCCGCCGGCCTTTTCGTTTGCGATGCCGAGGTTCCTGCTGCCGTGTGCACCGGGGCTTATGAAGAGGGCGTCATAATCGCTGCGGATCTCGTTGATCGATACATCTTTCCCGACGGCCGTGTTATATCGTACCGTGATGCCCATCCTTTCCACGATGGCGACTTCCCTCGCCAGCACGTCCTTTGGCAGGCGGTATGCGGGGATGCCGAGATAGAGCATGCCGCCGAGCCTGTCGTGGGCCTCGAAGACCGTGACGCCGTACCCTGCCTTTCTCAGCTCTATGGCGCATGCGAGCCCTGCGGGCCCTCCTCCTATGACCGCTATCTTTTCCTTCAGCGCCCCGGCGATCTCCGGGACAGGGGCTTCTCTTTTCCCGGCCTCGTAGTCGGCGACGAACCTTTTCAGGGCGCATATCGCGACGGGCTGGTCCACTTTTCTGCCCCGCAGGCATTCGTCTTCGCAGGGGTGGCTGCATATGCGGCCGATGACGCCGGGGAAGGGGAGCCTCTCCCTGATGAGGTCAAGGGCGTCGAAAAACCTGCCCTCGGCGATGAGCCCCACGTAGTCGCGCGCGTTGAGGTTGACGGGACAGCGGTCGATGCACGGCGCTATCTCCCGGTCGATCATATAGGTTGAGGGGATCGCCTGGGGGAAATTGAGGTATGCTGCGCTCTGCTGCGACATTCCCATGTTGTAGCCGCTTCCCACCTCAAGGGGGCAGCTGGGGGCGCAGAGCGCGCAGGACGTGCATTTATCAGGCAGCACCCTGCGGGGCCTCCGCTTCAGCGTGACGGTGAAGTTGCCCGGCACGCCGTCGAGGGCCGCGACATCGGAGTTCATGAGGAGCTCGATGTTCGGGTTCCTTCCCACCTCCACGAGCTTCGGCGCCATGATGCACATGGAGCAGTCGTTGGTGGGGAACGTCTTGTCGAGCTGCGACATCTTGCCGCCGATGTTCGGCTTCTCGTCGACGAGGTACACCCTGTAGCCCGCCTCGACAAGATTGAGAGACGCCTCCATCCCTGCGATGCCGCCGCCGATCACGAGAACCTTGCCAACCTTCTCTGTCATAACCTTAAATAACCTTTCCGGTATAATTATTAAATCCTTTTCGTATACCGTATAGCGAACACAGAATCACCAATAACCAAACATCAATCACCAATTAATACCCAATAACCAATGACCGAATACCCAAACGGGAAACAATACCGGCAAGTCTCTGTTTGGTTATTGTATATTGGGTATTGGTGATTAATTGGAGCTTGGTTATTGGTGATTGGTTATTAATGCAGAGCGCGTTTGCGGGGAAGAGCCCGGCGCCAATGCTCCTCATTTTCATATCCTCTTCCTCCTAAAGATCACATCCCTGCCCCTGTGTCCTGCCATCTCAACGAGGTTCTTTCGCACAAGCTCCTTGAGGTGGTCGAATACCTTTTTCTTCTCCATGCCGAGCTTTTCTGAAAGGGCAGGTATGGTTTCGCCCTGTTCCGGCAGCGCCTCCAGTATCTTTGCCCTCTCAAAGGCAGCGGCAAGGAGGGGCGCAAAAACAAGGGAGAACTGCCTGTCCGTAAAGCGCTCCCCGTACACGTTCCCCGTATTCAGCGTATCCTTCCTGCCGAGAAGCCTCTTCAGCCTCTCCGCCCCTTCGGGATCATGAGTTCCTATGAAAGTGAGTTTTTCTGTCAAATCAATATTATTCACAGGTATCTCTTTTATGAATTACATATCCAATCTCAAATCACCAATAACCAAACATCAATCACCAATTAATACCCAATACCCAATGACCGAATACCCAAACGGGAAACAATACCGACAGGTTTCTGCGAAAAAGATGTACTTCATTTTCTTTTCACCTTCTTCACAATTTCATCAACGGGTATGATATGCGAGCCTGTCCCTTTCAATGCGCCGGAGAACGCAAGCTCAAGGACCTCGGTGAGAAAGAGCACCGGAACATTCCTTTCTCCCCTGCCGAGATACGGCAGGAGGTCGAGGTTCAACTGGCACAAGGGGCAGGGGGTCACAACGGCGTCTGCGCCCAGGGAAACAGCCATGTCCATGATCTTTGCCGATAGATTCAACGTCATATCCTTGTTGGTAAGGGTTTTGCTTGCGCCGCAGCACTCCATCTTGTAAGGCCAGCTTACAAGCTCCGCGCCCGCTGACCAGATGAGGCTGTCCATGCTTGTAGGGTCCTCTTTGTCGTCGAAGGCGTCCATCTTCATGAGGCGAGTAAGGACGCACCCGTAATAGGGGACGACCCTGATCGAAGAGAGGTCATAGGCAATACGTTGCGCGATCATTTCGATGCCCGCATGATCGTGCAGCACCTCAATGATATTCTTCACCTCTACGGCGCCGGTGCATTGAAGAGGGTAGAGCATCTTATTGACCTCTTCCCTCAGTCCTTTGTCCTCCCTGATCTTTGTGTTTGTTATCAATGAGCGGTTGTAGCAGGCGGAGCAGGGGGCGAAGAGGTGGCGCCCTTCGCGTTCTGCAAGCGCAAGGTTCCTTCCGGCCAGCGCATGGCCGAGCAGCTCGTCGATCGTGTGCGCCGCCGATGCGCCGCAGCACGACCAGTCCTCAAGCTCCTTGAATTCAATCCCGAAGAAAGAGAAAACGGCCCTGAACGATTCTTCATAGAACCGGCTTGACGTTTTCAAAGAACATCCTGGATAGTAGGTCAACGTTACCAACGTGTATCTCTCCTGCCGTAGTTCCTATATCGAATATAGAATACCCAATAATCAAACATCAATCACCAATTAATACCCAATAACCAATGACCGAATACCCAAACGGGAAACCATACCGAAAGTTCTTGTTTGGTGATTGAATATTGGGTATTGGTGATTAATTGGACCTTGGTTATTGGTGATTGGGTATTGATACAGTTTTTCTCTCCGTTGAAGCACCAGCCCGCGGAGGCAATGCAATTCCTTCTCATCCTCTCACCTTCTTACCCTCTATCTTCCTAAATATCTCCTTCATCCCCTTCCTGTCCTTGATATTGTGCGGAAGCAGCCCCATCCTGCCTTTCTTCATCATCCCCATGCCCATCTTCGTGTCGCTGAAGAGGTCTTTTTTGCCGATCTTGTACCGGAGGATCGCCTCCAGCTCGTTCAGCCTGCCGTGTTTTCGAACGCTTTCGAGGAAGATCTCGTCAAAGCGCCAAGCGTCCTTTTCCGCCATCTTCCCTTCCCGTGCAGAGATCTTCCTGAGGGCGTCAAAGACGCGGGCAACGTCTATGTCGTTGGGGCACCGCACGCTGCATGTCGTGCACTGGAGGCATGTCCAGATCGTTTTCGATCCGAGCACCCTGTCTTTGTTTCCGAGGATTATATGGCGTATGATCCTGTGAGGGTAAATATCCATATCGGCGACGACAGGACAGCCGGCAGTGCACCGGTAGCACTGATAACATGCAGAGATATTTTCGCCTGTAGCCTTCTCTACTTCACGGAGAAAACCAAGATCATTCATAAAGCCCCCGGGACATTATATCTTAGTATAATGCGTGTCGTGGTGAAATAAAATATCCGGTACCCCTTCGACGCTCTTTCCCGTCACCCACTCTTCATTCATTGCCACAGCGCTGCTCGCGAGTACCGAAAGCTTTACGGCGCCGATGGTGCGATAGACCTCCCCTGGCTTCCGGCGTTTTCCGTCAACGGTGAGCAGGTGCCTGTTGATGGAGATGCCGAAGAGCCGCTCATTTTCTCTCAGGTAGGGAAGGACAAGTTCCCAGTCGCGTTCGTCGAAGGGCAATATCTGCCCGCCGTTCAACTGTTCGGGAACGATCTTTTTGTAGGGGTCCCTGATGAATATGGCCCCGCCTGACGCGAGAGAGAAGAGGTTCGACCCCGGGTAGGGGGTATCCTGCGGGATGACGCGTCCGCAACCATCAAATGCCAGGCCGTTCACGATCACGAAGCCTCCCCCGTTATAGGGGTCTCCCGCCATGAACGATTCGGCGAGGAAGTCAAGGGCCGTGCCGTTGATGATGACCCGCGGCCTTCCCACGGCGTTTATAAGGGGCCTCCCGGCGGCATTGCCGAGGACATAGACCTCGCCGCCTTTTGCCCCGTACATGAACGTCTGCCCCACGTCGCCGTAAACGACGAGCTTTCCCCGCTTCAGGATCTGCCCGAGCTGGTCCTGCGCGTTGCCGTGGACGTATATCTCGAGGCCGTCGATCCCCGACGCGAGGTAGTCCCCCGTTGAGTCGTATGCATCGATGCGCACGCCGTCTGTTTCAGGCCCGAAGCCGCAGCCGAGGAAGCGCTGGCCGCGGTGGCCGAAGCAGATAAACCTTTTCCAGCCCAGCCCGTATGCCCCGGAGATGAGCCGCGCGAAGGAGTCATCCCCTTCCGGCGGAAACCCGGCGGCATCCGCGACGAGAACCTCTTCCCCGGAAAGAGGCGGACGGAGGCCCTGTCTCTTTTCAAAGTTTATCCGTACAAAGCATCCCGCAGGCGTATCGTCCAGGAGGGGGACGGCATTGAACATTGAACGCAGCGTTTCCGTTGCCATCTGCAGGATCGAGCGGCGCCTCTTTTTCCCTGTAGGATAATGCCGGTCAAGGAAGAGCGTAAGGAGCCGGATCGCATTTCCTTTCAGCGCATCGTCCTTCGCGAGGCCCCTGAGCTTTGCAAAAACCGAACTTGTGAGGCTGTAATCCCACCCGGGCAGTCCTTTTGCAAGCGCAGCAAAGAGCCCTTCAACATCTCCTGTCCCAAGTTTTTTTCTTAAACCCGCCTGGAAGGTTCTTTCGAGCCTTATGAGAGGAAGCTTCTTTGTGAGGTCGCAGGGCCTTTGATCGCGGGGAACATCGATCTGCCTGCCGAATTTGTCGCTGCAGGTGAGGCTCTTTTGTCCGTTGCCCGATCCGCTGACCGTGAAGATGAAGGCGCCGCCGTCGGTGTAGCTGCCGCCGCGGGCATTCCAGTAATGGTCGGCAATGGTTCCGAAGCGGGGGTCCTCCCTGGAGAGGCTCTCAAGGGTTGCGTCGATGGCCTGTTTTTCGGAGCAGATCAGGCCTATCTCAACGCCGCCTTTCTGGATCGCGAAGACCTGCGGCCTCAGCATAGCCGTGTCGGTAATGCCTATGAGCTGGCACTGCCTGTTCTTTACATCTTTGCGGGCGATGATGAAAAACCACGGCCCGTCGGGCGATCCATGGATGTGCGCTGCCTGGATCTGCCTGTAGACGCGCTGCTTCTCTTCCGGCAGGTGGTCGAAGTCCATCTCCGCTGTCGGCGCCAGCGCCTCGATGATGTACTCGAGGGGATATCCGTAGACCCTGTTCAAAAGGTCAAAGATCTGCACCGATACCTCCGTGTCGGTAAGAAAAAGAGGGTAGATATTCCTCTGTTTCAGGTATTCCGTTACAGAGTAGTAGTTTGCGAAATCGCCGTTATGTACGAGGGCCTCGTCGAGCCCGATGAAGGGGTGGGCGCCTCCGGGATGCCATACGCGTCCCTTGGTCGGGTAGCGCTGGTGGGCGATCCAGATATGGGCATCGAAATTGTCGAGCTTATAATACTGCGCAACCTGCTCGGCATAGCCGACGATCTTGAGTATCATCATGTCCCGGCCGTGGGAAAGGACAAAGGCCCGTTTCTCGCCGAGGGAGCTGTAAAGGGCGAGGTTGAGCCGGTAGGTGTTCTGGTAGATGAATTCCTCTTCGGCCTTGTCTTCAGGGAGCATCGCGAGGTTCCTTTCTTTCCGGAAACGGGCGAGGGCATCCGGTTTGACGCGGGCAAAATAGCGCTTCACTGCGGGAGGCTTTACATCGAGGCCGGGGATGTCCCTGTAGTCATCGACGGTATCGACGAAGGCCTCGTGGTCGACCCTGAAATGCGGGCGGATGAACCGCTCTTCCATCTCCGGCGCCACGGTTTCGTCGAGGAGAGCGACCTGGAGAAGAAAATCCTCATCGAGCGTCTTTTGATCGACGCCCAGTTTTGCCGGCGTGAGGCCGACGGCGGCAAGCCCGCCCCCTTTGCCGTTGCCGCGGTTGTGCATCTGGACCGACGGCTCAAAGATATGCCGTCCGCTCACGGGGATGTTGCAGGCAAAGCCTGTGACTCCGCAGCCTCCCTCTTCGGCATCCACGCGCGGGCGGCCCATGGCCCTTGCCCCATCCCGGAGATGACGGCGGGAATCGATGATAGACTGCGCTGACGATTTATTTTTCATGGTGCGTTATACCTTTACTCCTTTTCATTGAGTTTGCTGTGTCCCTTCATTCCCCCTCACCCTGACCCTCTCCCGCCAGGGGAGAGGGAATGTTGTTGATGTGACCCTTTCCCTCAAAGGGAGAGGGAATGTTGTTGATGTGACCCTTTCCCTCAAAGGGAGAGGGAATGTTGTTGATGTGACCCTTTCCCTCAAAGGGAGAGGGAATGTTGTTGCTATGTACGATTTATCATGAGCCATGAGCAATGAACCATGAGCGATCTTCTTCTCCTCACGCCTTAGTATATCTTTAATACGGTCGTAAGCCGTGAGTCGTGAGTCGTAAGGGGTTAAATCGCCTGACGCCTTACGCCTTACGGCCTTTATCGGGTTTAGTATATCTTTAATACGGTCGTAAGCCGTGAGTCGTGAGTCGTAAGGGGTTAAATCGCCTGACGCCTTACGCCTTACGGCCTTTATCGGGTTTAGGATTGGCATTCAGTCCAGTTCTCCTTCTATCTCTTCCTGCTTTATGTAGTCCAAATGTGCAATGACGTCGAAGCGCCCCACGAGCTCCGTGACGCTTTTCATGCCGAGCCGCCCGAGGATGCTGACGAGCTGGGCGCGCCACGCGCTGTACATATTGATGATGCGCTGGGTGCCCCATTCAAGCTCCATAAGGCCGGTAAGCTCCTCGTCGGTCGTGGCGATGCCGCGGGCGCAGCCCCGGCCTGACTCGCAGTGGTGGCAGCGGATGCATTCGAGCGCCACAAGGTCCGCCGTTCCGAGGCAGACCCCATCGGCCCCCATGGCAATGATCTTTGCCATATCGTATGCCGACCTGATGCCGCCGCTGGCGATAATAGTGATCTTGTCCCTTATCCCTTCGGCGAGAAGGAACTTGTGGACCTTGGGCAGCGCGTACTCGATGGGCATGGCGATGTTCTTCTTTGCAATATCGGGCGCGGCGCCTGTTCCGCCGTAGCTGCCGTCGAGCTGGACGATGTGCGCACCTGCGTAATAGCTGCCCACAACGACCATATCGACGTCGGTCGGCGTGGACACCTTGACCGACAGGAGGGCCTTTTTGTTGATCTCCTTGATCCAGTCCACGTGTTTTTTATGGTCCTCAACAGAGTATACGCTGTGGAACGGGAACGGGGAGAACAAGGCGCTTCCCGCCACCGCCTCGCGCATCTGCGCCACGCGGGGCGTCACCTTGTCGCCGAGGAGGTGCCCGCCGAGCCCCGGTTTCGCGCCCTGCGCGTATTTGAACTCCACGATGCGGACGCGCCTGATCGTTTCTTCCCGCACGCCGAAAAGGCCCGTTGCGACCTGCGTGATGATATGGTCGTCGTAGTCCATCAGCTCCTCGGGATAGCCGCCTTCCCCGGTACAGCAGAATGTGCCCAGCGCCGCTGCGGCCCGAACGCGGGAGAGCATGGTCACGATGCTCACAGAGCCGAAGGACATGCCGCCGAGATAGAGCGGCACCGGGATGGTTACCTTTGGGCGGGAGTCGCCCGAGCGGTTCAATTCAATGGCGGTGGAGATGTCCTCCTCTTCGTCGGTGCGTCCGTTGCCGTTTTTTTTCGGGAGGATAAACCGTATCTTGTCGAAGCCGCCGCCGGAGCTGCCTGTCTTGTAATCCAGGTCCTGGTGCGGGACAGCCCCTGTCTCCGCCATGTGCCACGTGCCGGCGAGGAGCTCCGCGGGCCAGCGTCTGTCGCCCAGCACTTCGAACGAAGGGTTCGGGCGGATATGGATCGCCTTTTCGGGACAGCGGCCCATACAATAGAAATCGTTTTTTGAACAGGAAGGGCCGAGGCAGAGATGCTCGTCCGACGGCTTCGGCCGTTTTGAGCCGGCGCGGTATACGCCATAGGGACAAAGCCCTACGCACAACCCGCAGTTGGTGCACGCCCTGGTTATCGTGATGCGGTATTTGCCGAGGGCGTTGCGGAAGCGGCTTGGGGCCCTTCTGATCTCGGGAAATTGGAAATGATCTGTTGCCATCCTTTAACCTCTCTTGCCCATTGTCGCGAAGATCTCACGCTCGAGATCCTCGAAGAACATGGCTCTCCCCATCTCGCCGCGGAGGCGCCTTGCCTCGCGGATGCCCATGGCGCCGAGTATTTCAAGGAGCTGGCTGTGCCACGCGGCCATCAGGTTCGCAATGCGGAGAGAGCCCCACACGGGGTCCACGCCATCAAGCTCAACGGGGCATGCGATCCCCTCTTTGCACCGCCTGCATACCCTGCATTCCATTGCCACGAGGAGCGGTATATCGATCGAAAGCGCATCGGCGCCGCAGATGATGAGCTTCGCCATGTGCTCCGCCATAGCGATGCCTCCGCCGCCGATGATCGTAACCTGGTCCCTCGCGCCTTTGTCCACGAGGTGAAGGTGGACCTCTTTTACCCGTTCTTTGATGAACAGCGGTTCGCTGCCTTCTTCAAGGCCATACTCGTCAGCGACGAGGTGGAGGACCTCGGCGCCCTGCTCAATGAGCGCAAGCGCGCGCTCCGTGATCTTTGGGCCGGGCCGCAGCCTTATCATGACGACGAGTGCGGGATTTATTGACTTGAACCTCTGCTGCAGCGCTATGGCGTCTTTTCCGTCGGGGATCTCGATGATCCGCGCGGAAGAGAGCAACTCTTCCTTCAGGCTACCGGGATTCCCGTCGACATAGATGATCGCATGGGGAAGGAATTCCCTTGTTGCGGGGCTGATGCCCGACTGCCTGACGACGGCAAAGGTGCCAAGCGCCCTCGCGCCATAGAGGAATGCAAGCGGGATATTGTCTCCCGGTGGAGACCATGGCAGCATATCGAAGATGACCGGCAAGGGTATCTCAACGAGAGGCGGCGCCGGGGAGGCGATCTCGCCGCCGGGGCCGAACTCGATGGACATGGCCTTGCGGCCGACGTCGACGGTGGTGCTTATGTATTCGCGCCCGTGGATCCCGTCCCTTGTGGGCCGGACGATCTCGGACATATCCGTCCACATGGCGTCGAAGCCCGGGCCGGAGAAGGGCCCTCCATAGCCTGCGCCTGAAACCGGTATGCGGCCGCTCTCCGCCTGAAACCATAGCCCCGAAATGATCTCCGGGGTCCAGTAGTGGTCGCCCAGCGCCTTGTAGGAAGGGTTAAGGCCTTTATGGATGAGCCTGTTGGGGCAGTTCTGGACGCAGCGGAAGCAGTCCATGCAGGCGCTGTCCAGTGAATCGAGCATCTGGCGGTCATCGAGGCCCCGCTTTTCGTACACCTGGTAGACGCAGTCCTTTTTTACGCAGCGGGCGCACTTCAGGCACCCTTCTTCCCAGGCGATGATGCCCGAGCGGGTTATCTTCTGATACCGGTTCGGCGCCTGGGATGTCTCAATGTGATATTTAGGCGGCATTATGCTACTCCCTTGAGGTCTCTGGCCTGGGATAGAGCCCGGCCTCTTCCACGATCTGGGGGACGACATCTTCCCATTCGATGGCCATGATGTGGACGCCGTGAACCCCTTCCATATATTTCAGCGCCATAATGGTTTCGACGGCTATCGCGATGCCTTCCCGGCGCTGGTCCTTTGGGTCAACGCCCTTCATCCGGCTTATGATATTGTCGGGCACGTCCATCCCGGCTACCTGCCTGCTCATATATTCAGCCATACGAGCCGATTTCAGCGGTGTCACGCCGCCAAGGATGTACACCTTCCTGTCGAGGCCCCTGTCGCGGACCTGCCTTATCCATTCCGCGAAGCGCTTCAGGTTGTAGATGCACTGGGTCTGGATGAACTCGGCCCCTGCAGCGGCCTTTTTGCCGAGCCGGACGACCCGGTAGTCGAAGGGATCGGCAAAGGGGTTTGCCACGGCGCCGATAAAAAGCCGCGGCGGCTCTGAAAGCTTTTCTCCGCCGATGATCAGGCCCTCGTCCCTCATCCTGCGCACGGCCTGGATAAACTGTATGGAATCGATATCAAATACGCCTTTTGCCTGTGGCTGATTTCCAAAGGATTGATGGTCTCCCGAAAGGCAGAGGATGTTCCTGATGCCGAGCGATGATGCCCCGAGAACATCCGACTGGAGGGCTATGCGGTTCCGGTCGCGGGTTACCATCTGGAGGACAGGGTCAAGCCCTTCCTGCCTGAGAATGGCGCAGGCGGCCATGCTGCTTAAGCGGACCACCCCGGTCTGGTTGTCCGTCACGTTGACGCTGTCCACGTAGCCCTTCAGAATATCGCCTTTTTTTTGTATGACCACGGGATCAGCCCCTTTTGGAGGACCGCATTCGGCAGTAACGGCAAAATTGTGTTGGGTCAGGACATTTTTCAGATTGCTCTCAGCTTTCACTTCTCTGGTCCTCCCTTACTATTTTCCTGGGCCCCTTACCCTGCTGCTTTGACCAGTCCGCAGGGGGGTAGATCGCCTCCAGGAGGTCGCTGCGGCCTGCACTGTCAAGGCGCTCGACGATAAGCTGCCACGCGCAGGGGGAGTCGGGGTCGACCTCGCAGGCGCCGTTCTTCGAGCCGCCGCAGGGCCCGTTGAAAAGGCCTTTTGCGCAGCGCGTGACAGGGCAGACACCGGCAAAATAACCAAGCTTGCAGTCGCCGCAGGCGCGGCAGTTCTCCACCCACAGTCCGGACTCTTTCGTCTCGCCGATGAAGGTTGTGTTCAGGGCAGGGACGACCGGGGTCTTCGGGAATACCTCCGCCACGGCCTGGACGCCTGCACCGCAGCCGAGGGAAAGGATTACATCGTACCTGCCCACGGCCTCCGTAAGCTTGTCGATGAATTCGTAGACGCACTGGCGGTCTATGGTCATCTCATGCGCCTCGATCGTGCGCCCCTCTATCTGCGCGTCCATGCGCAGCGCCGACGCGAGGAGGCCGACCTCCTTTTCTCCTCCGGAAGCGCATTCGGCAACGCAGGTCCCGCAGCCCACCACGAGGATCTTCCTGTAAGGCGCAAGCATTGCCTTGATCTCGGCCAGGGGCTTTCTTTCTGCAGTAATCATTTCTTTACTCCTTTTAGTTAATGGGAAACCCGCAAGCGGGTACCCGGCTCAAGAACTAACTGATAAAAGATTATAGGTCCAATAAGTCCTATAGGACCTATTTTTCCGCTTTTTGCTTTCTGCTCTTCTCACCTTCTTATCTTCTCACCTTCTCGTTTTCCGCTCTCCGCTGCCTTATTTGCTCCTTACCGCTGAGGTGCTTACCTTCGCATCACGGGCAAGCAATTCCTTTGCTATTGCGCCGATATTGGCAGGCATTGCCGCCGTCTTATTTATCAGCTCTATGCGCGCGCCTTCGAGCCCGATCTCTTCGATCAGCTTCTGTGCATACTGAACGCGCTTTTTCGCCCGCAGGTTCCCTTCGCGGTAACGGCAGGCGCCCTCGGGACAGGCAATGAGATAGACCATATCCGCCCCTGATTCAAACGCCCGCAGGAGATGCAGGGGCTCTATGCGGCCGCTGCAGGGCAGGGGGAAGAACCTGACCCGCGGGCCGAGCTCCTTCTCGATGGTGCGCCTGTTTTTGTCCTGGTTGATATCCAGTTGCCGGCAAAAAAATATGGTGATGTTCAATCCTGCAGATATCTGGTCCATATATTAGTCCTTACGTAAAGGCATGTTTTTCTCTGTCCCACCACAGCGGGTGCTTCTTTTGCCGGCGCCTTTTCCCGTCTTCTATAAAGATATCTATTACGTTCCTGATCCGCAACGATGATTCAATGATCTTTTTAAAATTATCCAGAAACCGCCCCGCGTGCCTGAGAAAGGACTTTTCCACCCTTGCCGCGTCGCTGAGCGCTTTCAGGGCAGCTTTTTTATCTTTTTCATCCTCCATCCATTTCCTAACCATGTCCGGAGTTGCCTCAACGTGGAACTGGAGGCCGTAGGCGTTGCTCCCTACCTTAAATGCCTGGTTTTTGCAATGTTCGCCCGTTGCCAGCAGCATGCCGCCATCGGGTATTTCAAATGTATCTTCATGCCACTGGAATACCGACATGCGCTCCGGAAGATGCCTGAAAAGCATGTCCCCTTTGCCCCCCTTTGTTGTTTTGATCCTATACCATCCTATCTCTTTTTCCGGTGCTTTGTAAATCTTTACGCCACAGGTCTTAGCCAGAAGCTGGGCGCCGAGACAGATGCCAAGGAAGGGAACTTCTTCGACAAGGGCTTTCCGGATGAGCTTTTCTTCCTCGCTCAGGAAGGGAAATTTTTCCACCTCGTAGACATTCATGGGCCCGCCAAGCAGAATGACGGCGGCTGTCTTCCGGAGGTCTTCCGGCAGGGCCTCCCCCTTTTCGAGCTCTACGGTCTCAAATTCCCACTCATCAGAGCGAAGCGCGTCCCCGACCAGCCCCGGGCCCTCATGCTCTGCGTGCTTGACTATAAGGATCTTGTTTTTCATTCAAAACTCCCTGTGTTCATTTGCACCGCCGATCCGCCCTGCGCGGGAGGAGGACCCCATCCCCCCGGTTGGAAGGTATGGTGTGGGGGGTTACCGGGGGAATAGGGGGTTTCAAGCAGCCCTACATATCAAAATAGAGATAGAACTCATACGGGTGCGGGCGAAGGCGCACGGGATCTATCTCTGCCTCTCGCTTGTACTCTATCCATACATCAATGACATCTTTCGTGAAGACATCTCCCCTCAGCAGGAACGCATGGTCCTTTTCGAGGGCGGCAATGGATTCTTCGAGCGAGCCGGGAACTGTAGGTATCTTTGCCGCCTCTTCGGGCGGAAGGTGATAGGTGTTCACGTCCGTCGGTTCGCCGGGATCTATCTTGTTGATAATGCCGTCGACGCAGGCCATGAGTATCGCCGAGAAGGAGAGGTAGGGGTTGCATGTCGCATCAGGAGGCCTGAACTCGATCCTCTTGGCCTTGGGGTTCTCCGAGTACATGGGTATCCTGACCGCCGCCGACCGGTTCCGCGCTGAATAGACAAGGTTGACGGGGGCCTCGTAGCCGGGGACGAGCCTCTTGTAAGAATTGGTGGTCGGCGCGCAGAATGCCAGAAGGGCGGGTGCGTGCCTGAGCAGGCCGCCGATGGCATATCTGCCCAGCTTGCTCAATCCCGCGTATCCCTTCGCGTCATAGAAGATGTTCTCGCCTTTGTTCCAGAGGGATATGTGGGTGTGCATGCCCGAACCGTTGTCCGCGAAAAGGGGCTTCGGCATGAACGTCGCCACCATGCCGTTCTGCTTCGCCATGTTCTTGACGATATATTTGTACATGAGGCACTGGTCTGCCATCTTCACGAGGGAACTGAACTTCATGTCGATCTCGCATTGCCCCGCTGTCGCCACCTCATGGTGGTGGACCTCAACTTTAATTCCCGTCTCGAGCATCTTGAGCGTCATCCTGCTCCGCAGGTCCTGGATCGAGTCATGGGGCGGGACCGGGAAATACCCTTCTTTGTATCGCGGTTTGTATCCGAGGTTCGGTTTCTCGTCCCTTCCCGAGTTCCACTCGCCTTCGTCGGAGTCGATAAAGTAATAGCCGCAGTTCTCCGTCTGGTCGAAGCGGATGTCGTTAAAGAGGAAAAATTCATATTCGGGGCCGTAAAAGCTTGTATCGGCAAAGCCCGTTGTCTTCAGGAAAGCCTCTGCCTTTTTCCCGACGTAGCGGGGGTCGCGCGTGTAGGGCTTCCTGGTGATGGGGTCATAGATATCGCAGAGGATGCTCAGCGTCGGTATTTCACAGACCGGGTCTGCAACGGCCGATTTGGGATCAGGCAGGAGTATCATGTCTGATTCCTGGATCTTCTGGAATCCCCTGATCGAGGAGCCGTCGAAGCCGATCCCTTCCTCCCAGATGCTCGTCATGGGGTCGTCGATCTCTGTCAGCTCTGCCGTCGGGATGGAGAAATGCTGCCATAATCCGGGCAGGTCGTTGAATTTGAGATCAACGATCCGGATGTTGTTCTTTTTTACGAGGCGGGCTACATTGTCGATATCTGCCGACGTTGCTGCTCCATTCCACCTGAACGATGTCTTCGATCTTTTTGGCTCTTTCATATATGCTTCCCTGGCGTTGACTTTTTGAACTACGTTGTTCGGAGTTTAAAAGATCCCCTCGAAGGTCGGTGAGGGATAAAAGACATGCACATCGACGTGCATATGTTGATACGCGTGTTGCTACTATTTAAAGTAAAGAACCCTTACGTTTGTTAACTCCATTGCCGTAATTCGTATATAGTATATCGTATATAGAAATCCAAAACGGAATCCGGAATCCGAATATCGAAAGCTACATTTCACCGGCAATCTTATTAACAGATTTTGTTTTTCTCGCCTCACGCCTTCCGCCTCACGGATTTTTTACCCTATCGCTTCTCCTCCGCGCTCCTCTGTGCGTATCCTTACGCACTCGACGAGGTCGAGGACGAATATCTTCCCGTCGCCGATATTCCCGGTCTGGGCGCCTTTTACGATGGCGTTGATCGTGGGATCCACAAAGCTTTCGTTGACGGCTATTTCGAGGCGTATCTTCCTGAGGAGGTTGCCCATCTCCCTGACCCCGCGGTATACCTCGGCCACACCCATCTGGCGGCCATGTCCGAGGACCTCGTTGACGGTGATGAGGTTCACCTCGGCCTTATAAAGCTCCTGTTTGACCGCCTCCAGCCTGTCAGGCTTTATTATCGCTATTATTAATTTCATGCTAAATACCTCCTTCTTATTCCAGGATCGTGTAGGCGTTTTCGTGGTGCTGCGTGAGGTCAAGGCCCATGACCTCGTCTTTTTCCTTTACCCTGACCTTCATGACAACATCGATCAGCTTATAGATGATGAGGCTGACGACAAAGCTGTATGCGAGGGTTATTGCAACGGCGATCAACTGGACAACGAACTGCTTCGGGTTGCCGAAAAAGAGCCCGTCGGCCCCCGCGGGGTTGACCGCCTTCGAGGCAAAAAGCCCTGTTGCCAGCGCTCCCCATATGCCGCCGACGCAGTGGACGCCGAAGACGTCAAGGGCGTCGTCGTAGCCCAGCCTGGGTTTTATGATCGTTACCGCCATGTAGCAGAAGATGCTTACAAAGATCCCGATTACGATGGCGGAGAGTGCGCTCACGAACCCCGCCGCCGGCGTTATGGCAACAAGCCCGGCAACAGCCCCTGTCGCGGTTCCGAGAACGGTCGGCTTCTCATGGAAGGCCCAGTCGAGCAATGCCCAGCTCAAGCCCGCCGCCGCCGCAGCGGTATTGGTGACGACAAAGGCATTGACGGCGATCTCGTTGGCGCCGAGCGAGCTGCCGGCGTTGAACCCGAACCATCCGAACCACAGCAGCGCCGTCCCGAGTATGGTGAAGGGAAGGTTGTGCGGCAGGATCGCCTTCTGCGTGCTTCCCCGCCTCTTCCCGATGAATATCGCGGTCATCAGCGCTGCGATGCCGGCGTTGATATGCACAACCGTACCGCCTGCGAAATCGAGGGCGCCAAGCTCCTTAAGCCATCCGCCCACTCCCCACACCCAGTGGCACACGGGGTCATAGACGAACGTCGACCAGAGGACCATGAAAATGAGGAATGCGGAGAATTTCATCCTCTCCGCGAAGGCGCCGATTATGAGGGCAGGCGTGATGACCGCGAACATCATCTGGAATATCATAAAGAGCTGGTGCGGTATGGTGGCGGCATAATCCGGATACGGGGCCAAGCCCACTCCCCGGAGGCCGGCCCACTCAAGGCTGCCCCAGAACCCTTTCCCCGGGGCGAATGAGAGGCTGTAGCCGAAGAGGACCCACTGAACGCTGACAACGCAAAGGATAATAAAACACTGCATGAGGATGGCGAGCACATTCTTCCGTCCCACCATGCCGCCGTAGAAAAAGGCGAGGCCCGGCGTCATCAGCATGACAAGCGCAGTGGATATGAGGAGCCATGCCGTATCGCCCGTGTTGTTCCTGGCAGGCGGAGATTGGGTGGAAGGATCAGCCTGGGATGCTGCCTGAGGCACCGGCGCTGACGCGCTTTCCTGCTCCGCGCCGAATACCGCCCCGGTCAGTGCGATAATAAGTACCAACAGCAACACACCCATCAATAACTTTTTCACTGTGTACCTCCTTTCGAAAAGGATAAGCATCGGTGTCGGACTTTCCCCACAAACACGCTCATTCCGCTCCTGCGGCTCCATTCGCTCGCGTTCGGCTTCGGAACTTTTGCTTCGCAAAAGACCGAGCTTCCTTGCCTCACGACGGTTTGCTCGGGAAAATCCGCCACCATGCTCTCCCGTGGTGTCCGGGTTGAAAATAAGACCGGCGTCTTCATCCGTACAGCGGTTGAAGACGCCGGCGTCTGTGCCGATCAAAAAAAACGGCGTTCACGATTCCCGGAACGCCGTTGTCTTAACACATCAGTGTGTCGATATAATTTAAAGTAAAAAGGATCGGTCTTTGGTAACTAAAGGATCAGCTCACAGCTATCAGCAGACAGCCGTCAGCTTAAGCAAAAAAGCCTTAAGCTGTTTGCTGATGGCTGAAAGCTGATAGCTGTTTCTCACGGAATCATCATTCCCCTGCTCGGTATAACGACGCGGGCGATCATGCCGGTGAGGTAAAAGACGATGATGCTCGCGACGATGACAACGATGATGTACCCCACCACCTTCTCTTTCGGGGTTTCCATGAGGACGGGGAGGCCGAGGTAGAGCAGGTAGAGGGAATACAGGGAGGCGATCATAACGATCGGTGAAAGAGAGGGGATGATAAAGAAGACGCTTGCGATCCAGATCGGGGTGTTCGCATAGACGGCGGCCTTCATGGCCCCGGTCATGTTCTTTTGAGAGCCGAAGTTCGGCGCCAGCATATCGATGATGAAGGCCACAGCATAAATGCCAACGAGGGACAACACGTAATGGAAGATTGCGTAGCCGAGGCCGTTTGCAAAGGGTACCCTGTAGCTCATGCCCATGAAGGACATGCCGACGACCGACCATCCGATGAAGGTCGCGGCAGGCGGAATGATCGCAAGGATCGCCGCATAGGACATGTACAGATCCTTGATCGTTGTCTCCTCTCCTTTAATCTGCTCCCATGTATCTTTTGGTTTAAGAATAATGGCCTTGACCCTTCCGACTAAGTCCATACATACACCTCCTTATAGAATAGACATCTCGAAATGATATCCCCTCTCGGGACTTCACACCATCCCCGCTCCCCTCGCGGGAGAGGGCCAGGGAGAGGGGGGGATAATCATGGCTCTTGCCCCTTGCCCTGATCTCTTGTCAGTACCCCGATGCCCATGATGATGAATATGTAGAGCGTGACGGGCCATACAGGGTGAAGCACCTTGTAGCTGCCGAAGGCAAAAGAAAGTATCAGGATGGCGATGGTCCCCAGCAGCGAAAGGAACGCATAAAGGCTATGGACCTGCTTCCATGCCCAGCCGATAAAGACGATGTAGACGATGGCGCTCAAAAGGACCGCTATCCACGTGACCTCCCTCAATATCTCTTTTACAAAAAAACCCAGGAGAAGAGAAACCGCGCCTATCAAGAGCGTGGTAAGCCTTGAAACAAGGAGGAGGACCCTGTCGTTGGTGATGTTCAGGGCAGGCGCTATATACCCTTTTATCGCGAGGGTTGTGGCGCCCATCAGGAAGGGCGAGCCTGAGCTCATAAGCGGCGCCCACATGCTGAGGAGGAAGAAGACGGCAATGAAGGGGGGCACGATGTTGAGAAGGGCGGGCAACGCCGAGATGGATGGGATATCGGGAAAAACGTATTTTGCAACTATGCCGCAGAGCGCTGCCATGACGACCACAGGGATGGATATGAAGTTCCCGATAAGGATTCCTTTCCTGCCCTCTTCAGGCGTTTTTGCCGACGATGCGGTGTTGATGACGGGCTGTGCGAGCACGCCGAGGGTAAAGTTGATATATGCCCAGCTCAGCGCCTGGACGATGCCGAGATCGCCGAAAGGGCTGAAATAGTGCGCCTGGCTTGCCATCTGCGACAGGGCGCCTGTATTGAAGACGACGTAGAGGCCTCCCAGGAATATACCGAATATTATTGCGCCGATATGTATGAGGTTCGTGTAAGCGGTGGCGACGAAGCCCCCCATGACGTTGTACAGGGTGAATACTATTGCGGTCAGTATCATCCCCTCCCGGAATGAAAGCTGTCCTTGAAGGATCACCGTGAGTATCGCCCCTCCCCCCACGATCTGCATTGTTACGATCCATATTGAGAAGACGAGCTGCAATATCCCGGCGAGCTTTGCCGTTTTCTTATCGTAAAGGCCCCCGACCACGTCGAGGATGGAGTATGTCTTTTTTCCCTGAAGGATCCTGGAGAGGAGGACGCTTGTGGCGCACATGGCGATCCAGATGCCTGCCTGGAACCACAGGGCGCTCACGCCGTGGATGTACGAACCCTGTGCCATTCCAACGATAGACACGCCGCCGATCCACGTCCCCGCTATGAGCACCGAAAGAAAAGGCACGGAGAGGCTGCGGGAGGCGACGAGGTAGGCCTCTGTTGAGCTCGATTTCCGTGTCACATAGATGCCCGTCAGCCAGAGTACGCATATGTAGCCGAAGATCGAGAAGAGATAAAGGCCTTTCACGCGCTACCTCTTTTTGAAAAACTCTTCCAGCCTCTGTTTGAAGAGCTTGGTCCCGCCAAGCTGCGAGACATAGTACCTTTCCTTGTCAAGGTGTATGTCGAGCCCGTGAAAGAGCGAATGGTTCACGAGATTTTTAAAGCTGCCTATCGTCTCCATGGGAAGGGCCTTCAAATTTTTGATCATCTCCGCGAGCTTTGCCTCCAGCTCTTCCTCTTCGCAGACGACGTTCACAAGCCCGAGCCCTTGTGCCTCTGCCATGGTGATGTTCCTCGAAAAGAGATAGAGCTCGTTGAACCTTTTTGCCCCTACGAGCCTCGCAAGGAAGATGCTGCCGCCTCCGTCAGGCGTAAGGCCGATCCGCCTGTAGCCCATGTTCATTATCGTATTTCTGGTCGCGATAGAAAGGTCGCACGCCAGGGCCAGGCCTATGCCCGCACCAACGGCAACCCCTTCGATGACCGCAATGACAACAGCATTGATATTCCTTATAAGCCTGATGCCCTCGTGAAGTACCCCGGCCTCTGCGTCGATCAAGGCTTCGGAATCCTCGGCTTCTTTGAAGGCAACGATGTCCCCGCCGGAGCAGAACGCCTTCCCGGAGCCGCGTATGACGACGAAAGACGCCTTCTGCTCCGCGGCATTTTTCAGCGCCCCGTAGATGCCGTGGAGCAGGTCATAGTCCATGGCATTCTTCCTGTCCGGCCTGTTGAGGGTGATCGTAAATACATCGTCCTTATATTCTTCCAATACAACGCTCATCGTGCAACCTCCTGTTAAGAATCAGCTATCAGCCATCAGCTATCAGCTTAAAGCCTTTTTTGCCTCAGCTGAAAGCTGTATGCTGACCGCTGACCGCTGCTTAAAGCCTTTTTTGCCTCAGCTGATAGCTGTATGCTGACCGCTGACCGCTGCTTAAAGCCTTTTTTGCCTCAGCTGAAAGCTGTTCGCTGTCTGCTGATAGCTTCTTTAGCTCCTCCAATGATGGAACATCCTGATAAAATTTGCAATACAAAACTGAGGTGAAAATTGCCTTAATAACTATGCTTTTTGTCTTGACATAGATTCTTTTTGACATATAATATAAGTCTTATTAAAATTTTCACAAATTTAAAAAAAAAGAGAGGGGCCGTCATGAAATTAGAGGGCAAAAATGCTGTAGTTACAGGCGGTGGTAGAGGCGTGGGAAGGGCGATAAGCCTGGCCTTTGCGAAGGAGGGCGCGAATGTCGTCGTCAATTACGCAGGGAATGAAAAGGCCGCCAACGAAGTAGTGGAAATGATTAAGAAAATGGGAAGAAAGGCCGTGGCAGTGAAAGGCGACGTGGGACAGGATGCCGATGCCCAGAAGATCGTCGAGACCTGCGTCCAGAACTTCGGCTCGATCCACATTATTGCGAATAATGCCGGTATCTCAAAGCCGGCGATGATGCACAAAATGTCGGTGGAGACCTGGGATGAGGTTGTCAATGTCCAGATGAGAGGCCCCTGGCTGACCGTCAAGGCGGCGTCAAAATACTTTATGGAACAGAACTACGGGAGGATCATTAATGTAACCTCTGTGGCCGGTGTTGTTGGGACCATCGGACAGATCAATTACAGCGCTGCAAAGGGCGGCGTCATATCCATGACAAAATCAATGGCAAGGGAGCTCGCGAAGTTCAGCGTTACGGCGAATGTCATCTCCCTCGGCATCGTTACTACAGATATGACGGAAAAGATATCCACAGACGAGAAGCTGAAAGAGATCTACGTAAAAAGGATTCTCCTCGGCAGATATGCTGAACCGGAGGATGTAGCACCTGCATTTGTATTCTTTGCATCAGACGACGCACGCTACATAACAGGGCAGCTTCTGTGCGTGGACGGCGGTTACGGTATGACGTAAAAGGCAGAGGTGCTGTCATCTTTCCATTTCAAATATATAAGGAGGTGTTGTAATGGCTGATGTACCGAAGGTAATAAAACAGTGGCAGATGGTTCAACCGACAGTTTTTAACAGAGAAACAAAAGAGACTACACCCGGAAAGCTTGCCATGGCAGAGATCCCTGTTCCCGAACTGAAAGAGGGCGAGGTTCTCGTAGAGGTCGCAGGGTGTGGTGTATGCCATACCGACCTTGGATATTTCTATGACGGCGTTCCGACGGTCAGCAAACCGCCGTTGGCCCTTGGCCACGAGATAAGCGGCGTGGTGGTCGCAGGCGATCCCGCCTGGATAGGGAAAGAGGTCATTATCCCCGCGGTTATGCCCTGCCGGAAATGCATTCTCTGCAAGACCGGAAGGGGCAACAGGTGCCTTGCGCAGAAGATGCCCGGCAACTCGATCGGCGTTTATGGCGGTTTTTCAAGCCATATCCCTGTTCCTACCGTTGACCTTTGCCTGGTAACCGACAGAAAGGGGTATGCGCTTGAGCAGCTGTCGGTTATCGCGGATGCGGTAACCACCCCGTACCAGGCGGCGAAAAGGGCTGACCTTCAGCCCGGCGACAACGTGATCGTTATCGGCGCGACCGGCGGGGTCGGCGTCTATATGGCGCAGACCGCGAAGGCGCTCGGCGCAAAGACCGTTATCGGCATTGCAAGGAACCCGAAGAAGCTCGAAAGGGCTCTCAGCTACGGCTGCGATGCAGTGATCAGCACCCTCGAAAAGACGAACAAGGACGTTGTCGGCGAATGGAGGAATTTCGTAAAATCCAAAGGCCTTGCCAATACAGGCTGGAAGATCTTTGAGGTAACAGGGACAAAGGCCGGGCAGGATCTGGCGCTTGACCTGCTTTCATTTGTCGGGAAGCTGATCCTTGTCGGATTCGGGATGTCAAAGAGCGAGTACATGTTCTCCAAGCTGATGGCCTTTGACGCAGAGGTGATAGGAACATGGGGCTGCCTGCCGGAATATTACCCCATCGTCCTCGACATGGTATTGAACAAGAAGATCGTCATCGACCCATTTGTTGAAGTAAGGCCTATGAGCACAATAGCAGCGACATTTGACGAGATACACAAAGCAGGTTCGCCTGAAAAGAGGGTTGTCCTGAAACCCGATTTTTAAATAAAATACACTTAGAGGAGGAAACATATGGGATTAGAGTGGATACCAAGAGAACATGAAATGAAAGACCACAGCAGGCACGGGTCGGATCACTGGGGAACGGAAGCTCCCTGCGTAGTGTATGAAAAGAAGCCCCTGAAGGACCCTAAGGGCAATGTAATACCGGGTCTTTATTCTGCATGGGTCAGGCTCAACAACCCGGCTCAGTATAACTCCTATACCACCGATATGGTAAAGGGCGTTATCGCGGGTTTTGAGAACTCTTCAACGGACCGCGAAGTAGTTGCAACGGTTTTCACCGGAACAGGCCCGAATGCCTTTTGTACAGGCGGCAACACAAAAGAGTATTCAGAGTACTACAGCAAGAGACCGGAAGAATACGGCTGGTATATGGAGCTTTTCAACAACATGGTAGACTCCATCCTTATGTGCAAGAAGCCGGTTATCTGCCGCGTCAACGGCATGAGGGTGGCGGGCGGCCAGGAGATCGGCCTTGCCTGTGACATCGCCATTGCATCCGACCTTGCGATATTCGGACAGGCGGGTCCAAGACACGGTTCCGCACCGGTCGGCGGCGCCTCAGACTTCCTTCCGTGGTATCTGACCGCTGAAGATGCAATGTGGAACTGCGTAAGCTGCGAGATGTGGTCGGCATACAAGATGAAGGCCAAAAACCTTATCTCGAAGGCGATCCCTGTCCTGAAAGACGACAAGGGCAACTGGGTAAGGAACCCGCAGGTTATTACCGAAACCTACGTAAAAGACGGCGAGATCGTCTACGGCGAGCCCAAGGCAGGCCAGGAGGCAAAGGATGCCAGGGCATGGGTGAACGAGCAGCTGAAAAACAACAAATACGATTTCTCGCTCCTCGACGCAGAGGTTGAGAGGGTTATCTGGGTATTCGCAAACCTCTTCCCCGGATGCCTGATGAAATCTATCGACGGCGTCAGGCAGAAGAAGAAATTCTTCTGGGATCAGGTCAAGAACGACCACAGGTACTGGCTGGCAGTAAATATGATGGGCGAGGCGTTCGCAGGATTCGGCGCCTTCAATACCAAGAAGATCACCGGTATGGACACCATCGACTTCATCAAGAACCGCCAGCTCATCGCACAGGGTGCGCTGAACGACGAGGCATATTTCGAACAGATCTTCGGCAAACCGCAGGCGAAGTAACGAAGCAAGAACCCATAGGGGGGGGTGTTATGCCCCCCTTTTTTTATTGAACGACAGGGCTAAAAGAAAGGAGAATTACAATGGCATTCCAGCATATTCAATATGAAAAAAAGGACAAGGCCGCAACGATCACGCTCAATGTCCCGCCGTCAAACTGGCTGACCATCGTCATGATGAAGGAGATCAACCAGGTGCTCGCAGAGATAAAGAAAGACCCCTCCGTACAGCTCCTCATCTTTGACCACGCCGGCGAGAAGGCATTTTGCGATGGCGTCGATGTTGCCGACCATACGCCTGACAAAGTGGATGAGATGATCGAGGTCTTCCACGGGATGTTCCGCCTTCTGGCAGAGATGGATGTGACCACCGTGGCGCTGGTGAACGGCCGTTCCCTCGGAGGAGGATGCGAGCTTATGTCGTTCTGCGACATCGTGATCGCATCAGAGAAGGCGAGGATCGGTCAGCCCGAGATCGCCGTCGGTGTTTACCCTCCTGTGGCTGCAGCCTGGTTTCCGAAGATCATCGGCCTCCAGAAGACCTACGAGCTCCTCCTGACAGGCAAGATCATCAGCGCAAAAGAGGCCCAGGCAATTGGCCTCGTGACCGCTGTGTTGCCTGCGGAGAATTTTAAGGCGGAAGTTGAGAAGTATCTCGCAGATTATTTGAACAAGAGCAGGCCGGTGGCGATGTGGACGAAAAAGGCGATCAAGGCAGGCTTAAGCCTCGATTTCCTCCAGGCCCTGAAGGCATCGGAGATCATTTACCTGCAGGGCTGCATGGCCACGGACGACGCCAAGGAAGGGATCGGGGCCTTCATGGAAAAGAGAAAGCCGGTCTGGAAAGACAAGTAGCCGGTATCATGCAGTACGCGCCAAAAGAAGAGATCGACGCAAGGATCGCGAAGGTAAAGGTATTGATGAAAAAGGCCTCTCTGGACGGGGCCTTTTTTCATTACAAGATCGATTACTATTATCTCTCCGGCACGATGCAGGATTCGCTCCTCTTTGTGCCTGTCGACGACGAGCCGGTCCTGTTCGTCAAAAGGGAGATATCAAGGGCGCGAAGGGAGTCCCCTATCGGGCAGATCATGCCCATGCGCTCCGTCAAGGAGATCCCGGGGCACCTGAAGCCGATGAAGAAGATAGGGATGCAGCTTGATGTCGTGCCCTACAACGACGTCGTAAAATTTCAGGAGCTTTTCGGCAATGCGGAATTCATCAACGTATCCCCGCTGACCAAAGAGGTCCGGAAGTTCAAGTCGCCCTTCGAGATAGCGCTGATGGAAAAGGCCGCGGAGATACAGAAAAAGGTCTACGCCCTGGTGCCGGAGCTCCTGCGCGAAGGAATGACGGAGATCGAGCTGGGAGGGATGCTGGAGGCCCGCGCGAAGGCCATGGGGCATGAGGGCCTTTTGCGGGTCCGCTCGCTGAATTACGAGGCATACACCTGGCATGTCCTGAGCGGGCGGACAGGGAGCATCGTGAGCCAGTCCGATTCGCCGATGGGAGGCCTCGGGCTGTCCCCTGCGTTTCCTGTGGGCGCGAGCATGAAGAAGATCAAAAGGAACGAGCCGGTCCTTGTCGATTTCGGCATCTGCTACCACGGTTACCAGGTTGACCAGACGAGGATGTACGCCATAGGAAAGATGCCCGACCTTTTTTCAAAGGCCTTTGAGGCGTGCAGGGAGATACATTACAGGGTGCTCGATAAGGCGCTTGAAGGCTTAACGAGCAAAGAGCTCTTCGAATACTCAAAGCAGCTTGCCGACAGATTGGGCTACGGGGAATATTATCTCGGCTTCAAACCGCACAAGGTCCGCTTCCTCGCCCACGGCATAGGGATCGAGCTTGCGGAGTTTCCTTACATCGCGGCGACCCATACCTACCCTATCGAGGAAGGGATGGTCTTCGCGATCGAGCCGAAGATGGTGTTCCCGCGGAAAGGGGCCTGCGGGATTGAAAACACGATCATCATGGAGAAGGGGCGCTACAGGGTCATCACCGACAACGATGAGGATATCATAACGGTATGAAGATCCTCTTTTCTACCGGATGCCTCTTTCACCTGCCCATTGAAAACGTCTTTTTCTATGCAAAAGAAGCGGGCTTCGACGGCTGCGACCTGTTGATAGACATGAAGTTCAACAGCGACGGTTATCTCGAGAGGGTCCAGAACTGCCTTGATATCCTCCCCGTCTATTCTATACACGCCCCTTTTGTAAAGATGAAGACATGGGGAACAACGGCCGATATTCTGACCAGAACGATCAATATCGCGCGCACCGTTGGCGCCAGGGTGGTAAACTTTCATCCGCCTTCGTGGTATGCTATGGAGGTGCAGTTCCTTAAGTGGTTCAGGGAGATAAGGGACTTTCAAAAAGAGCTGGGATGCGACGACGTTTTCCTCGCAGTGGAAAATATGCCCCGGACAGGAACCCGCTTGATGCTTACCTGCTTTGTCCTCAACGAACTGAAAGACCTCGTTGATTTCGGCGTTGAAAGGAACCTCTACTTTACCTTTGACACCACCCATTTCGGGACCTTTGGCGATGACATTATCGCGGGCTTTCTACGCGTCTTCAAAACAGGCAGGTTAAAAAATATCCATCTCAGCGACCACGGGTTTCACAAAAGCCACCTCTTTCTCGGGAAAGGCGACCTCCCGATCGTCAAATTATTAAACACGCTCGGTAGGCTCGGATACGACGGGATGATAACCCTTGAGCTGGATGCCCGCGAATTCCCGAAGACGGAGGAACCGCTTATGAGAGTAATGAAATATCAGTACGACCTTATCAAGCTGCACACGCAAAGGCAGTGAATAGCAGATAGCCGTCAGCCGTCAGCATACAGCTATCAGCCGAAACAAAAAAGGTTTTTAAGCTGATGGCTGAGATCTGATAGCTAAAAGCTGAATAAAGGGGGAATGGTGGCTAAGAAAGTAGTGTTCGTCTGCGACGCGTGCGGGTATGAGACGTTCAAGTGGATGGGGAAGTGCCCAAGGTGCGGGGGCTGGGACACGATCAGGGAATTCAAGGTCGACAAGGCGGCGGAATCGCAGGAGAAGAAAAGCCCCGTCATTGTTAGCGACGACGATATCACCGAAGAGAGGGTCGTTCTCGGCATCGAAGAGATGGACAGGGTCCTGGGAGGAGGGCTCACGACGGGCTCGTCGATACTCCTCGGGGGAGACCCCGGGATAGGAAAGACGACGCTGTGTTTCGCGATTGCGGCAAGGATGGTAGAGCTCGGGCTGAATGTCCTTTATGTTTCAGGCGAGGAGTCATTAAAGCAGCTTGCCTCGCGGAGGAAGAGGCTGAACCTTAACGGCAATTTCCCGATCCTCGCCACAAACCAGCTGGACGATATCATAGAGGCCGCATCGGGGAAGGCATATGACCTCGTTATTATCGATTCGATACAGTCGGTCTATAACAGCAGCCTGCCCATGCTTCCCGGGAACGTGAGCCAGATAAAGGATGTCTCTTCGAAATTGACGATGGCCATGAAATCGATGGACACGACGCTCATCTTCATCGGCCACGTGACAAAGGAAGGCGCTATCGCCGGCCCCAAGATCCTCGAGCACATGGTGGATACGGTCCTTTATTTCGAAGGCGATAAGATGCTTCCCTACAGAATGCTGCGGGCCATCAAGAACAGGTACGGGCCCGTCGACGAGGTCGGCATCTTCCAGATGAAAAAAGAGGGGCTGATAAGCATAGAAAACCCGTCGCAGTTTTTTGTCTCCGAGAGAGGAGACATCGGCTCAGGCAGCGCGCTTTTCCCTTACATCACCGGATCGAGGCCTATCATCCTGGAGGTGCAGGCAGTAACGCCCAAAACGAACTTCTCGATCCCGAAGCGACTCTCCCTCGGGTATGACGTCAACCGCCTTTTTATCCTCATTGCCGTTATCGAAAAGGCGATCGGGAAGCCCTTTTTTGACAGAGATGTCTACGTGAACGTTACCGGCGGCATGAAGGTCAACGAGCCGGCGGTAGACCTTTCCGTGGCCGCATCGATCATTTCAAGCTTGAAAGATATCGCCATCGGGCAGGACACGGCCCTGTTCGGGGAAGTCGGCCTTACGGGAGAGATCCGCAGGATCGTCTATATGGACATGAGGATCAGGGAGTGCGAACGCCTCGGGATCAGAAAGATCTTCTGCCCGAAAGGCATTGAAAAGGTCCAGGGCCTTGAGATCGTACCGCTTAAGAACATCCGGGAACTGTACGAACACCTTTTATAAAACATCGGAGAAGGTAAGAAAGCAGAAGAGCAGAAGGTGAGAAAAGCAAAAGGCGCAAGATTCTTTTGCTGTTCTTCTCACCCTCTCACCTTCATGCCTTCTTGCTGTTTACGGCATCTGGAATGATTTGTTTTTCGGCCGTATTGTCAGGACAGGGCAGGGGGCTTTCCGGACGACCTTTTCCGCTACGCTCCCTATGAGGATATGCTCGATCCCGCTTCGCCCGTGGGTTCCCATGACGATGAGGTCAATCCCTTCGGCCTTCACATAATCAATGATTTCCACAAAGGTAACGCCGGTCTTTACGATCTTTTTTACAGGGATATCTATCTTTTTGATGATCTTATCGAAATCGCTATTCACTTCGGTGCTGATATTCTTTTCGATCGCCACGAGATTTTCCGGGGTAAGGAATGATTCGTAGGGTGTAAAATAATTAAGATTGGGTATGACGTGGAACAGGTGCAGTTCTGCGCTGAACTTTTTTGTGATGCTTGCGGCATAGGAGACGATCTCGCCTGAGTATTCTGAAAAATCGATCGGACAAAGTATCTTCTTAAACATGGCACGCACCTCCAAAGTATTGTAAACTATATTAATCTATATACATAGGAGTTCTCATTTAGTCAAATTATTTTATTATTCCACCATAAGAGGCTTCAAGGATCCAAGGGGCCGGCGGTATGGCTTGAAAAATCCTGGGCAGACAGGTATATTACGTAATAAGCGAGATTATGAGGAGGCGAAATGGCGCTCATCGATGACCTGAAAAAGAAGACAGGAGAGGGCTTGAGGACGCTCAGGGAAACAGCCCAGGACATTGCATTCAGTGTCGAGAAGCAGGCAACGATCGGAAAGAAGAAATATATCGACATCACGAAGGCCCGGCGCAGCATGGAGAAATTGTATGCCGAGATCGGTGAATACGTATACGATGCATTTACGTCAGAAAAAACGGTCAGCAGAGAAGATGGCTACATAGGGGAGCGCGTACTTTCGATCTCAAAGCTGAAACTCCTCATCCGCGACATCGAAGAAGAAATAGACAAGATAGAGAAGGCGCAGCCGCCGAAGGAGAACCAAAACCCGTAAGGCGTTAGGCGTGAGGCGTAAGGGGATTAAACCACTTACGAATTTCGATTCACGACTTACGGGTGTTCCGTTTTTTGCTCGCCTTACGCCTCACGACTTACGGCATTTTGCGGATTTACAGGTATTTCCTTATCAGCGCTTCCGCGATCTGGACCGCGTTCAGGGCCGCCCCTTTCCGGATATTGTCGGCGACGATCCACATGTTCAGGCCGTGCGATATTGTTTCGTCCCTTCTGATGCGGCCCACAAAGGTATCGTCTTTTCCCGCCGCGTTGATCGCGAGCGGGTATTTGTTCTTTGACGGGTCATCGACGACCTTTACGCCAGGGGCCTTTTTCAGCAGGGCCCGCGCCTTTGCCGGGGTTATCTCTTTTTCAAATTCAATGTTCACCGATTCTGAGTGGCCGTAGAAGACGGGAACCCTGACGGTCGTGGCGGTGACGGCAATATTGTAATCTTCCATGATCTTCTTTGTCTCGTTGACCATCTTCATCTCTTCCTTTGTGTACCCGTTGTCAAGGAAGGAATCTATGTGAGGGAGGCAGTTAAAGGCTATCTGGTGAGGGTAGACCTTGATCTCTACCTTCCGCGCGTTATAGATGTTGAGCACCTGCTGCTCGAGCTCCTTGATCGCCTTCATGCCTGTCCCTGATACTGCCTGGTAGGTCGATACGACAACCCTTTTTATCTTTGCAAAATCATGGAGCGGTTTAAGGACGACGACCATCTGTATCGTTGAGCAGTTCGGGTTCGCGATGATCCCCTTGCTCTTATACCCCGCGATCGCGTGCTCGTTCACCTCGGGCACCACGAGGGGGACATCGGGGTCCATCCTGAATGCGCTTGTGTTGTCTATTACCACGCATCCGCTTGCAGCGGCTATGGGAGCGAACTTCATGCTCACTGAGCCGCCGGGGGAGAATAGTCCGATATCGATCCCCTTAAAAGAATCTTCCTTAAGCTCCTGTACCTTTACGCTTTTCCCTTTGAAGGACAGCGTCTTTCCGACGCTCCTTGAAGATGCGAGAAGGATAAGGTTTTTCACGGGGAAATCCCTTTCCTCAAGGACGCTGATCATTTCGTTTCCCACGGCTCCGGTTGCACCGGCGACGGCTACGTTGTAGGTTTTCATGTTACTCCTCCAGTTGTTTTTTCAGGTAGTTGATGAGGCCACCTTCGTTAATAAGCTCCACCATGAATGGCGGTATAGGCTTTGCCGTCACCTCCATGTCTCTCCAGCGAATAACCCCTGACGAGAGATCGATCTCGACCTCTTCCCCTTCATCTATGTTGTCTGCGATGTCTGCCTCAAGCAGCGCCAGCCCTTTATTGAAGGCGTTCCTGTAGAATATCCTTGCAAAGCTTTTCGCGATCACAAGGGGGATGCCGAGCGCAGATATGGCGATAGGGGCGTGCTCCCTCGAGGAACCGCAGCCGAAGTTTGACCCTGATACGATGATGTCCCCTGCGCTGACCTTCTCGTGAAATGACGGGGAAATAGGCTCCATGCAATGCTCTCCGAGCGACCTGGGGTCCGTCATTGCGAGGTATTTCGCAGGGATAATAATGTCCGTGTCTATGTTATCGCCAAACTTCCATACTCTTCCTTTGATAAGCATACAACCTCCATTTTTAGCTTTCAGCTATCAGCTTTCAGCTTAAGACCTTTTTTGTTTCAGCTGAGAGCTGTGTGCTGACGGCTGTCAGTTGCTTTATATTTCCTCCGGATGCGCTATCCTGCCTTTTATCGCGCTTGCTGCAGCTACTGCGGGCCCCGCAAGGTAGACCTCGCTTTCCGGGTGCCCCATCCTGCCGATGAAGTTCCTGTTCGTCGTTGCCACCGCCCTTTCCCCTTTTGCCAGGATGCCCATATGCCCTCCAAGGCAGGGGCCGCATGTGGGCGGCGATATGACGCACTCCGCATCGAGGAAGACATCAAAGAAGCCCTCTCTCATGGCCTGACGGTAGATCTTCGGCGTGGCGGGAATGATTATGCAGCGCGTATTCCTCGAGACCTTATTTCCTTCCAGTATCTTCGCGGCTGCTTCCAGGTCGTCGATCCTGCCGTTTGTGCATGAGCCGATGATGACCTGGTCTATATTGATCCCTCCCAGCTCGCGGGCGCTTTTCACGTTCGAAGGCAGCGACGGGCACGCGACGTTAAGCTCGATCTTCGATGCGTCGACCTCGAAGACCTGCCGGTATTTGGCGTCGGGGTCGCTTTCAAAGACGCGGTAAGGTTTTTTGCTGTGGGCCTTCATATAGGCCTCGGTCTTTCCGTCGGCCCTGAATATCCCGTTCTTGCCGCCCGCCTCGATAGCCATGTTCGCGATGGTGAAGCGCGAATCCATGGAAAGGGCGGAGATGGCCTCCCCGTCGAACTCCATGGCCGCATAGAGTGCGCCGTCCACCCCTATCATGCCGATGATGTGCAGTATGAGGTCTTTTCCCGTTACCCACTTTGACCATTTCCCGTAGCAGTGGAACTTGATGCTCTCCGGCACCTTGAACCATATCCGGCCTTTTACCATGCCGTAGGTGAGATCCGTGCTCCCAACGCCGGTCGCGAAGGCCCCCAGGGCGCCGTAGGTGCAGGTGTGGCTGTCTGCCCCGATGACGAGGTCGCCGGCGACGACGAGGCCCTGCTCCGGGAGGAGGGCGTGCTCGATGCCGCAATTCCCGCCTTCGTAGAAATGGGTGATCTTGTGACCCGCGGCGAATTCCCTGATCTTCTTGCAGTTCTCCGCAGACAGGATGTCCTTGTTGGGGGTGAAATGGTCCATGACCAGGACGACCTTGTCGGGGTCGAAGACGTCCTTCGCGCCGACCTTTTCAAACTCTTCGAGGGACAGCGGTGCGGTGATGTCGTTGGCAAGGGCAAGGTCGATCTGTGCGTCGATGATCTCTCCCGGCTCTACAAATTCCTTCCCTGCGTGCGATGCGAGTATCTTTTCCGTTATTGTCATGCCCATCATTTCACCTCAACTGTTTTGCTTTTCATGTATTCAAGCCTGTTCAGCGCGTTGATGTAGGCCCTGGCGCTTGCCACTATGATATCCGTGTCGGCCCCTTTCCCTATAACGATGAGGCCTTTTTCCTCGAGCTTGACGAAGACCTCTCCCTGGGCGTCCATATCCCTGGTAATAGAATTGACGGAAAATTTGACCAGCTTGCTTGTCGTCTTTACGAGCCTCTTGATGATCTTATAAGTGGCGTCTACCGGCCCGTCGCCGACGCCGACGTCCTGCAGTACGCTGCCGTCTATCTCAAGCTTGACGGTAGCGGTGGGGACCGTGGTGTTCCCGCAGCTCACGTTGAGGTAGACGAGCTTGTACCGCTCCGGTATCTTGTGCACCTCATCCATGATGATCATCTCAATGTCTTCGTCGTAGACGTTCTTTTTCATATCTGAAAGCGCCTTGAACCTCTTAAAGGCGAGGTTGAGCTCGTTGTCGTTCAGTTCATACCCGAGCGCCTCGATCCTCTCCCGGAAGGCGTGCCTGCCGGAATGCTTGCCGAGGATGAGAGAGCTTTTCGCGATCCCCACCGACTCCGGCGTCATGATCTCATAGGTGAGCTTTGCCTTCAGAAGGCCGTCCTGGTGGATGCCCGATTCGTGGGCAAAGGCATTGGCGCCGACGATAGCCTTGTTGGGCTGGACCGGCACGCCCGTGATGGAGGTTATGAGCCTGCTCGACGGGTAGATCTTTTCCGTATTGATCCCGGTGTCGGCAGGAAAGATATCCTTTCTCGTGCGAAGCGTCATGGCGATCTCTTCCAGGGATGCGTTGCCTGCCCGCTCGCCGATGCCGTTGATCGTGCATTCTACCTGCCTGGCGCCGTTCATGATCGCCGAAAGCGAATTCGCTACCGCGAGCCCCAGGTCGTTATGGCAGTGGACGCTGATCCTTGCCTTGGAGATGTTGGGGACATTTTCCATAATATACCGGATCAGCGCGCCAAACTCTTCAGGCACCGCGTACCCGACCGTATCGGGCACATTGAGCGTTACCGCCCCCGCGTTGATGACCTCGGCGAAGACGCGGCAGAGATAGTCCCTGTCGCTCCGCGTCGCGTCCATTGCCGAGAACTCGACGTTGGGGGTATACTTCTTCGCCCTCTTGACGGAGCTGACGGCGATCTTCAAGACCTCGTCCCTGTTCTTCTTCAGCTGGTATTTGAGGTGGATGTCTGAGGTTGAGATGAACGTATGGATGCGGGGTTTTGCGGCGCCCTTAATGGCCCCCCATGCCCGGTCGATGTCCTCGTTGTTCGCCCTGGCGAGGCCGGCGACCTCGCTGTTCTTTATTGCGCCAGCGATCTGCCGTACGGCGTCGAAATCACCTTCAGAGGCTATAGGGAACCCTGCCTCTATGATATCGACCCCGAGGGCCTCGAGCTGCCTGGCCACCCTGAGCTTTTCCTGGGTATTCATCGTATTGCCCGGCGACTGCTCTCCATCCCTCAACGTTGTATCAAAGATATAAACCCTGTCTGACATATACGCACCTCTTTTATAATTGCCGGGCTGTCAGCTAACAGCTTTCAGCCTTAAGCTATTTCCGGGGCTCACGTCGCCCCCTCCACGAACAAAGTCCGTGGAGCCTCCCCCTCGCGCCCAAGAATGGGCTATAAAATTCCGGGGCTCACGTCGCCCCCTCCACGCGACCCACCCACCGGGTGGGTACCCCGGTCCGTGGAGACTTATAAACCCTGAGCAGTAACTGTTGCGCCTGCCCGTAAAGAAGCCTTCCTGCATGAAAGTATCCTGCCGGTGATCAGCTCCAGCAGTTTCTCTTCGCCCTCGATGACAACATCTATCGAGAGGTAGAAAAGGTTCTCCGGAAGCTTCATTCGGACCAGCTTCACCGCATCCTTTTCCGTTGTTACCATGCAGTGGACGTCCCTGAAGGACGCGCATTTTTCTATATCCCTTTCCGTGTAAACGTGGTGATCCGGGTAGGATATGGCGTGGACAACCTCTGCGCCCAGGTCATTGAGGAGATCGAAGAACGATTGATTGTCGCCGAGCCCGCAAAAGGCGAGAACACGTTTTCCCATAATGAAATTGTAATGGGCAAAACGATCGTTTTTCATGTTGTAAAGATAGGCAGGCTTGTATGCGACGCGGAACGTCGGTATCGCTCCGGCATTGCATTGCGTCCTGCTGTCAGGCTCGCCTTTGTTGACGAGGATAATGTCTGCTTCACACACACGTTTTTCGGGCTCACGGTAGGGTCCGAGGGGAAAAAGACACCCGGCTGCCGCGCCTTGCCTTCCGTTGAGAACGAGTATGTCCATATCCTTTTTGATGTTCCTCAACTGGAACCCATCGTCGAGTATCGCTGTATCGATATTGAACGCCTCTATCCCCTTTTCGATGGCCTTTGCCCTGCTTGCCCCGACAATGACGGGGACTTTTGACCTCCTCGAAAGCATCATCGCCTCGTCCCCGACATCTTCTGCGGTATCCTTTTCGGCATCGACATAAAAGACGCCCTGTCTTTTCCTCATATATCCTCTTGTCACTATCCCCGGGTTAAAGCCTTTTTCTTTTAGCATCCGCGCAACGATGTCCACGATGGGCGTTTTCCCTGTTCCGCCGAGCGTTATGTTGCCGACGCTGATGACGGGTATCCTTGCCTTTTCGACCCTGAGGAGGCCCTTTTTGTACGAGCATTCTCTCACAACAAGGCAAAACCGGTAAAGGGCAGACAAGAAGAGAAGGGGGATATAGAGAATAAGCCTCAGGGCCTGTGCCTCCCCACTCCATACCCTTACCATGCTATCCCTCATACTCAACGGAAATTTATAGCAGAAAGTGCGCGAAAAATCAATGAAACCGCATATCGGCATAGCCGATAGCTTCTCGATGCTGGATGCTCGATGCCGGATAGGGGATCAACATAGCGTAAAGCGCATGGCGGAACACCCGTAAGTCGTAAAAGGACCGAAGGACGAAAAGAAAAGCAGCGCACGGCTCATACCAGAACACCGTTCATGTCTTTCACTGCTTTGTCCGGCCCATTCAGTCTCTCTTTTATTTGTGTTAACATTGAACGTTGAACATAGAACATTGAACAGATTTTGCTGTCAGTCTACGTGGAACATCGGCGCCCGGATGAGTGTGCTATGGCAGGACGGGCACTTGCCCGGCTTGGTCAGCCGCCCCCTTTTCCTGAATATAAAACCGCAATGATCGCAGCGGGCAGGCACAACGACGAACCTGCGGTTGTTCTTCTGGACCGTCTTTTTGATGTGCTCCAGGTGGCCATTGACATCTTTCTCGGCGATCCTCGCGTAGACCGATATCTCGCGTGCCGCAAGGGTCTGCTCCTCAAGGAGCGCCGTAATGAAATGGCGGATCGTCTCGTACCGTTCAACAGGCGCCTCGGGCTCTCTCAGCCGTTTTTTCATTGTAAGCATATTCTACAATAATTCGGCATGGTCCACTATCGAATAAACAGACACGTTTTAAATTTTGAATGTTTGAACTTGTTTAGGATTTAGAAATTCGGATTTCGGATTTGCAGTTCGTTATAGAACCTTATTTTACCCATTTCGTGCTATGCATGAAATGGGTAAAATATCATAATTGGCCGGTAGCAGTTTACATTCTCGTCAAATATGCCAGGGTTTCAAGGTGAGAGGTGTGCGGAAAGAAGTCGAAGGGCGCTATGGTCGCGACGCGTAAGCCGTGGCTGAGAAAGACCTTGAGGTCGCGCGCCAGGGTTGCGGGGTTGCAGGAGACATAGGCTATCCGCGGAGGCGTAAGCCTGGTGATGAGCCCCATGCCGTCCTTGCTGATGCCGCTCCGGGGCGGGTCGATGACGAGCAGGTCTGCTGTTGACAAAGAGATCTCCCTGAGAACCTTTTCGACCGTTCCTGCGTAGAAAACACAATTTCCAACCCCGTTTATCTGACAGTTCTCCTGCGCGTTAATGATATTTTCTGATGACGAATCAACGCCGGTAACTGCCTCGGCGCGGCGGGAAAGGTAAATCTCTATGGGGCCCATGCCGCAGTAAAGCCCCAGGACACGATCATTGCCTGACAGATGTGCGATATCGGATATCTTTTCATACAGAAGCCCTGCCGCCTTTGTATTGGGCTGGAAGAAGGATTGAGGATAGACCCTGCATGTCATCCCGGCAATATCTTCAGTAATATATGATTGTCCGGCAGCGCGCTGCAGCTGGTTATAACGTATCGTGTCCCCGCGCTTGTTATTGACCGCGGCGTACATGCTCTTTACCTGAGGAATATCTTTCTTGAATATCTCGAAAAGTTCGCCGAGGTTCCTGACCGCTCTCTGCGCTGTTTCCAGCGTGACCATAATCTCACCGGCAGTCTTTGATTCCCTCACGATGAGGTGCCGTAAAACTCCTTTGCCTGTGACCGCGTTGTATGGCGTAAGCCTCTCTCTGCCCGCGAATCCCATGACAACAGGTATGATGGCCTCAACCACGGAACTGAAGACGGGACATGCTGTGACGGGGACTGTAACAGCGCCATATTGCCGGAAAGGCGAAACCCGTTCCCGCATTCCGAGGACGATCCCGCCGCCCTTTTCTCCGAAGGCAAGCTCGACCTTGCTCCTGTAGAAATACTGATCCGGCGAAGGCATGATCGGCAGCACCTCGATGCGGTCAACGTCGATGCCGCCTATCCTCTTCAGCGTCTGCCGGAGGTAGTTCTCTTTAAGCTCAAGCTGTTTTCCATAAGCGAGATCCTGCAATGTGCACCCGCCGCAGATGCCAAAGTGCGGGCATGCCGGATCTGTCCTGAATGGTGAAGGCTTTTCTATGGAATCTATCGCGCCATAGGCATAGCCCTTCGCCTCCCTTGCTATCGATATTCGGACGATATCACCCGGGACACCGCCGGGCACGAAGATCACCCTGCCATCCTTTTTGGCCACGCCGTAATTGTTGGGGAAGGCAACATCCGTTATCTCAACCGATACGTGAGTCATAATCAGTACAAACAGCCATCAGCACACAGCTTTCAGCTAAAACAGAAAAGGCTTCATGCTGAAGGCTGATAGCTGATCGCTGATAGCTAAAGTGGTTGCCAGCATCGAGTATCGAGCATCCAGCATCGGGTTTTGTTTTTCTCGCCTTGCGGATCTTGCTTTCACCCCTCACGTGCCTTTCTGCCTACAGGGAAGGACACCGTGAAGGTGGTTCCTCCTGAGTTGAAGCAGTCATCTTCTGTCTTGCAGTAAGGGCACTGCGAGATGTTGCCGGGGCAAAGGTCGTGGTCGGTGGGGATGAACCTGCACCGCGTGCTCGCGAGCGAGATATCGAAGCCGAATCGCTTTCCGTAGAACTTCATACGGAGAAGTTCGAGCCCCTTTCCGCCGGCGCCAAAATCATAAGGTCTTTTCGATGAGTACATCTCCGTGTCCTTTGTGTGAAAAAGCCCGTCGAAGAGGTACCGCTGATCGTCAGCGGTTATCCCCACGCCGGTATCGGTGACGCTCAAAAGTATCATGTCGCCTTGTTGCTCTACGATGATCCTTATCTTTCCTCCGTCAGGGGTGTTCTCCACAGAATTTTTGATAAGGCCGTCCCCGATATCTCTCAGGATGACAGGGTCCATATAGATAAAGAGATCGTTTTGTCCTTCAACCTCGAAGCTTATGTCCCTGTGCGCTGCCGCATGCTTCGCCTTGTCAATGATGGGGAGGATGAACGAATAGAGGTCGATCAATTGGAAGGAGAGGGTGCTTCCGGCCATGTACTGGCTCATCCACTCCTTCACGATGTTCCAGTGGGTGCGTATATCCCGGGGGATGTCGGACAGCCCTTCTATCCTTTGCCAGATACGCTCCAGCTCATCGAGGGTTGCCCCTGCCTCGAGCTCATGGGAGACGCTGAAGATCCTGTCCGTCTCTTTTGAGATATCGAGAAGCCTATCCAGGTTCCTCTCAAGAGATTCCAGGAGCCCCGTCATGGCCTGGAACGGCTGCTCCATATGCTCAAGCTTGCGCTTCAGGATCCTTATGTTGCCCTGTATGACCGACAGGGGGGTCTTTAATTCGTGGGAGACATGGTTCACCGCCTTGGTCTTTGCCCTGTTCAGCTTTTCCAGTTCGTTGCGCGACTGGATAAGGGCCTCATGGGCCTGGATCCGCTCTGTAATATCCTCGCAGGTAAGGATATGCTCGCCGGTGGCAAGCTGTACGGGGATGAAATTGATGGTTTTGGACGTCTGATCCTTGCAGGTCACATCGAAGGTCCTCGAGAAAAGCTTATGTCCGGGCTTCGAATATTTGATATCGTTCGTCCAGGCTGTGACGACAGTTTTTCTGTAGACGGGATCGGGGAATGCCTTTTTGATCCACTCCCTCCCGTTGGGCACATCATTCAGGTCATATCCGAAAAGCTCTTTGAATTTCGGATTAATATAGGTAAATGCCCCCTGAGGGTCGATCATTGTGATCCCGAACGGGGCATTGTCAGAAAGGATCCGGAACCTGTTGCGTTCGTTCCGCAACGTTTCTTCGGCCTGCTTGCGCTCGGTGATGTCCCTGAGATACACAAGATAAACGAATATGCCGCGGGAAGGGATAACGGCTGCGGATACTTCAATAAAGATCGTCTTCCCTTTTTTTGTGATGCCCTTGAACTCATATCGCGACGGCACCGGTTCGTTCCTCTGGCGCCTGTTGTTTATGCTGATAAGCTTTTCCACGTCATCGGGATGGGCGACGACGGTAACCGGTTTTCCAATGATCTCGTCAGGGGTGTCGTATTCGAACATTTCGACAAAGCGCCTGTTCACATACTGATGCTTGTGCTCGTGGATGATGGCCACGCCGTCGTTGGAGTGCTCGATTGCGGTCCTGTAACGCTCCTCGCTCTCCATGAGGGCCGCTTCTGCCTTTTTCCGCCGCGTGATGTCCTGCATCGTCCCTTCGTAGTACAGGGCGTTGCCCCTGTCGTCCCGGACCTCCCGGATGTTGATCAGTATCCATTGGAGGCTCCTGTCCTTGCGGTGCATCTGCACCTCAAAGTTCTGTACCACTCCATGTTTCTTAAGCAGGTTGACAAGCTCAACGCGGTTCGCGGGGTTTACATAAAGCTGCCGGTTGATGTTCGTTATAGACCTGATGAGATCCTCGGGGGAGTCGTACCCGTGGATGCGGGCAAGCGACGGGTTGGCGCTGAGGAACCTCCCGTCGATGCTTGTCTGGAATATCCCCTCTGTCGCATTCTCGAACATGTTGCGGTATTTTTCTTCTGTTTGCCGAAGCGCTGTTTCGACGTTCTTCCGCTCTGCGTCTACCTTTTCGAACCGCACGACGCACTCGCGAAGATCGGATATCTCCTTAAGCAGCTCATCTTCTTTCTTGCCGGCTTTTCCCATGGAATATTCCTTAAGGAATTATTATAAAATATTTTTGGTATTTTGGAACGTTATAATTGTAAAATATCTCGATCGCGGAGCAGCAAGAGCATTGCAGCGAAAGGAGAGGAGAGGATGAACGGCGCGGAGATACTTTTGAGAACGGCCGCAGAGGCCGGCGTAGAGGTCTGTTTTGCCAATGCAGGGACTACCGAGCTGCCCATCGTTATTGCCCTTGATTCAGTACAGGGAATCAAGGCGGTCCTTGGCGTCTTTGAAGGCGTATGCACCGGCGCTGCAGACGGTTACGGCAGGATGGCCGGGAAGCCTGCCATGGCCCTTCTTCACCTGGGCCCCGGCTTTGCGAACGGCATTGCCAATCTTCACAACGCCAGGCGGGCAGGCACGCCTTTGCTGAACGTCATCGGCGAGCACGCGACATGGCACCGCGCGGCGGACGCGCCGCTGACAATGGATATCGAGGCGCTCACCGGCGCCGTTTCAGGATGGCAGCGGACAAATGCGTCTGCCGGGCATATTTCGGGCGACGTGGCAGATGCCATAGCGGGCGCTCTCGCGGGACAGGTAGCGAGCCTGGTCGTTCCCCATGACCATCAGCTGCGGGAATGTCCCGGGGCGGAGATCATCGGGGCCCGATTTTCCTTTGCCCCGATAGATGGCCGCGAGATGGAAAGGGCGGCGCAGGCATTGAGTTCCGGCAAAAAGGCCGCCCTCATGCTCGGCAGGAGGGCACTGCGGAAAAGAGGCCTTGAGGCGGCGGCAAGGATCAAGGCCGCAACGGGCTGCAACATTGTCACGGAGACCTTCCCGGGATATATGGAGCGCGGGGCGGGGCTGCCCCGCGTGAGCCGTCTTCCCTATTTTCCGGAAGACGCGATCGCCATGCTTTCCGGATATGAAACGGTGGTGATAGCAGGCGCGCACGACCCGGTAACCTTTTTCGGCTACGAAGGCATCGACAGCTTTATCATCTCGCGAAACCAGGAAAAGATCCAGATCGGCACGGGCGGCCAGGACATGGTTGCCGTGCTTGAGAACCTCGCCGGCTCTCTCCGCGCGCCAAAAGGGACGGCCATGGATGACCATATCTTCGCTCCATTGAATCGCCCTGGCATTCCTGCGGGAGAATTGACAGGGGAGAAGGTCAGCCTCGTGCTGGCGGCGCTGCAGCCCGAAGGCGCGATCATTGTGGATGAAGGGCTTACCACGGGATTTCCCTATTACCAGATCGCGGCAGGCACGCCGCCGCATACGCTGCTGACCATTACCGGCGGCTCCATAGGCTACGGCATGCCCTGCGCCGTAGGTGCGGCCCTTGCCTGCCCCGAAAGGCCTGTCATCAACTTCCAGGCAGACGGGAGCGCCCTCTATACCGTTCAATCGCTCTGGACAGAGGCGCGTGAAGGGCTCAACGTGAAGACCCTCCTCTGTTCGAACAGGAGCTACCACATCCTCGAGATGGAGCTCGAACGAGCCGGCATTACATCTCCGGGGCCCAATATCAGGTCGCTCGTTGGGCTTGACGGCCCGGCGATAGACTGGGTAAAGGTTGCAGCCGGCTTCGGCGTCCCGGGGGCATCAGTGAGAACCGCCGAAGAGCTCGCCGGCGCGCTCGGCAGGACGCTCGAAGAACCGGGCCCGTTCCTCATCGAGATGATCCTGTAACGAAGGAGGCATCCTTGATTATTTATTTGAATTTTGCGCAATATCTTCTATGATAATATGAGATGGGGGCGCATCATAATTTTGATCGCAGGGGTAGAAAGATGAGTGTAAGAAGAACGAAAAACAAAGATGCTGCAAAAGCTCCCGGCAACATCAGCGCCAACATGATCGAATCGCACAAGATGGCTATCGTGGGGCAGCTTTTCCGCGGGATCGCACACGATATAAAGAACCCGCTCGCGATAATATTGCAGGGATCGGAGTTCCTGGGATTGTCCCATACCCTCGATGATTCAAGAAAAAAGACGCTGACGATGATCGGGAACGCGGCGGTGAGGATCGACGGCATACTGGAGAACATATTAAGCTTTGCCAGGCCCTCCGGGGGCCAGGCGCAGATAAGCGATATGAGAACGCTTATCGATGAAAGCATCGCGCTGCTGGGGCCGCAGCTCAATACCGGCTATATACAGGTAGGAAGAGATTTTCCCCCGTCTCTGCCGGGATGCAAGGTGAACAGGAACGAAATAAAGCAGGCCCTCGTGAGCGTGCTCATGAACGCGGCCGATGCGATCTCAGAGGATGGGATCATATCAATAGAGGTAAAGCCGGTCCTCTACGGGTCGGGAGAGAAAAGCGTGGCGGTCATGATCACGGATAACGGGTGCGGCATCCCGGAGAAAGATCTCAGCCGGGCCTGCGAGCCTTTTTTTACAACGAAGACGGACCGGGGCAGGATCGGGCTGGGCCTCGCCGTTGTCCGGGATATCATAGAAAGGCATAAGGGGTACCTCAGCATCGAGAGCAAGACGGGAAAGGGCACGAGCGTGCTGCTTGTGCTGCCGGCGGTATTACCATAGCTCTGCCAGGGGGCATGAACAATGAAAAAAAGGATCCTTATTATCGACGATGAGAGGGACCTTTGCAGGATGGTGAAGTTTAACCTCGAACGGACAAAGCAGTACGAGGTGCTTTTTGCCACTGACGGCAGATCCGGCATAGAGATCGCCAGGAGCAAGATGCCGGACCTTATTCTCCTCGATATCAAAATGCCGGGGAAGAGCGGCGGCGAGATCGCCGAGGAATTGCTGGACGATCCTTCGACACGCTCAATACCGATCATCTTTCTCACGGCGCTCGTGAAGAAAGGTGAGGTTGCGAAGCAGAGCGGCTACATATCAGGGCGGCCTTTCATCGCCAAGCCCGTTACCGCGAAGGACCTCATCGAGCGGATAGAGGAAGAGCTGCGGTAAGCGATCAGCCGTCAGCTTTCAGCTATCAGCCTTCAGCATAGCGCAAAGCGCAGGGCGCATAGCGAACACCCATAAAATCATCGCGAGGAGCTAAGATCTTTATCTCACGCCCGTCACGCTTGTGCGTGACTCGAGCACGCAGAGTTCGCAGAGAAAGACAAATTATACTTGTCGGCAGAAGTAAGAGGAACCATCATTCTGCCGATACTTTCAGCACCTGACGGTGCGAGAGCAAATCTTACCCGCAAGAGTATGCAGGTTTGTCATGATTGCGTCTTTCTCTCAATCATGGCAAGATACATGAGGTTTTCTCTGCGTCCTCTGCGATCTCGAACGAACGGAGAGAGTGGGCGAGAGACGCTTTAAGGATAAGATTTATTTGATTGCAAAAGTTTCAGCGCCTCCCTGATGAGATGGCGGTTCTTTGGATTGTTGTACTGGATGAGGGCGCGGTGCATCTTCCGCTCGCGGAACGTCTTTGCCACGTATACGCGCTTGCCCGTGTAAGGATCTTTTTCCGTATAGTAGATCGTTCCGGAAAGGGTAAGGGGCAGGGGGGTGAAATCCTGGACCTGCTCCGGGTGGATGCCCCTTCTTTTGAGATACCGGGAGAGCTCCAGGGCATCCGACAGCGTGGCGCCCGGGTGGGCGCTTATAAAGTAATTGACGAGATAAAGCTTTTTCCCGGCCTTTCTTTGCGCATCCCCGAACCTCCTGACAAATTGTTCATACGTATCGAAGGGCGGCTTGTTCATGATCTTCAGAACGTGATCGACGCAGTGCTCGGGGGCCACCTTCATCTGGCCGCTTATCTGGAACGCGCAGATGTGACGCAGGTATTCAGCGGCGCGGCCCTCGGCAAGCAGGTCGTACCGTAACCCGCTTTCAATAAAGACGTGCCTGACCCCGGGCAGCCCCATGATCTCCTTGTAGAGGCCGATGCTCTCTTTGTATCCGGGCTGCAGGTTGCCGCACACCTTTGGGACAAGGCAGCTTCTTTCGCTGCATGCGCCTTTGCCTTCCCACCGTGCGCAGCGCGCCTGGTAGAGGTTCGCCGTAGGCCCGCCGATATCGGTTATCGTGCCGCGGAAATCTTTTTTCCCGGCGAGGGCCTTTGCCTCCGCGATGATCGACTTCTTGCTGCGCGACTGGACGATCCTCCCCTGGTGCATGGAGAGCGAGCAGAAGCTGCAGTTGCCGCAGCACCCCCTGTGGGAGACGATGGAGAACCGTACCGTTTCAAAGCCGGGAACGCCGCCCTCTTTATCGTACGAAGGGTGGCATGCCTTTTGGTAAGGGAGGCTATAGATGTGATCCAGCTCCGACGGCTTCATGGGAAGGGGAGGAGGGAACTGCACCACATGATGCGTGCCATGTCTTTGGATGATCGTTTTGCCGCTGAAAGGGTCCTGGTTGAGGGATATGCCCCTGAACGCCTCATTGAACTTGTCCTTGTCTTCCTTGACCTCCTCGTACGGCGGAATATCAACGATTATCGATGATCGTGAACTACCTTCTGTGTCTTGCAGTGCATCTGCTGATAGCTGACCGCTGATAGCTGAAAGCTTCTTCAGTACCGTTGTTCCCCTGATGCCGTACAGCTCCCTTCCGTCCTTTATCCTCTGTGCGATCTCCACTATTTGCCTTTCGCCCATCCCGTAGACGAGTATATCTGCCCTTGAATCTACGAGGATAGACCTCCGCACCGTGTCATCCCACCAGTCGTAGTGGGCGAACCTCCGCAGGCTTGCCTCGATCCCGCCGATCACGATAGGGACGTCGCCGTATGCCTCCCGCACGCGGTTCGCGTACACTATGACGGCCCTGTCAGGCCTGAGCCCCGCTTTGCCGCCCGGCGAGAAGTCGTCCTTTTTGCGCGGCCTTTTTGTGGACGTGTAGTTGGCGACCATCGAATCGAGGTTGCCCGCCGTGATGCCGAAAAAGAGACGAGGTTTTCCGAGCTTCCTGAAGTCGTCGGCCTTCCTCCAATCCGGCTGGGCGATGATGCCTACTTTAAAGCCGGCGGCTTCAAGGACCCTGCCGATCACCGCTGCGCCATAGGAGGGATGGTCCACGTAGGCATCGCCGGTGACGAGGACGATGTCGGGACTGCCCCACCCCCTTAGCCGGAGGTCATTGTTGTCGACTGGAAGGAAATGCATAATCACAGCTCTATTGTAACAGAATGGGGCACCAAAATATAGCGGCCAATAGCCGCATTGCAATGAATGGGAATTGCCTTGTGCAGCCGTCCGGGAGTGTGGTATAAAAGATGTGCCGGAGAGATGTCCGAGAGGCTGAAGGAGCACGATTGGAAATCGTGTGTACGTGCTAAAACGCGTACCGAGGGTTCAAATCCCTCTCTCTCCGCCACTGCCTATTTTTTATATGTTTTTATAATTCCTTATAAGTACTAAAATACCTTTAAAATTAGTTAGATATCAATTTTGACTGTTCATATGAGTCCATTAAAGACCATTGACAGCCATCAATTTTCTGTGGTAACTTTTTGGGGTAACCATGCTTACCTGTTCTGAGTTACCACAGTTTCACAGAGTTTGAAAAGGGGGCTGCCTTATGCCGCTTACGGACATACGCATCAGGAACGCGCGTCCCAGGAAAAAACCCTACAAGATGTACGACGCATCCGGTCTGTATCTTCTTGTCGCTCCTTCCGGAGGCAAATGGTGGAGGTTCAACTATCTCCTGAAGGGAAAGCAGAAGACCATCAGCCTTGGCGTGTATCCCGATGTAAGCCTGAAGGAGGCCAGAAACAGAAGAGATCGGGGGAAAGACCTCCTTGCGGAGGGCGGCGACCCCTCGGCGATGAGGAAGGCGCAGAAGACTGACGGGGCCATGACCTACGGAGAGCTGACCATGGAGTGGTTTGAGAACAGGAAGTCAACGTGGGTGAAAAGACATGCGGAAACGGTCTTGCAGAGGATCAACAACTACATCCTCCCCGCCTTCGGGGATACCCCCGTCACTGGGATCACGACGCCTCTGCTCTATAAGTTCCTACAGGGCATAGAGCAAAGCGGCAAGATCGAGACGGCGCACAGGGTAAAACAGATAACGAGCATGATATTCCGGTATGGCATCGTGAAGGGTGTTGCAGAGAGGGACCCCGCATCGGACCTGGGGCGGGGGATGCTTACGCCGTCTCGGCCCCAGCACTATGCGACGATCCTCGAACCTGCGAAGATAGGCGCCCTCATGAGGGCGATCGACGGGTATGAGTACGTGCTCGTAAGATGCGCCCTCAAGCTCCTTTCACTCACCTTTGTCCGGCCGGGAGAACTCCGCAACGCCCGATGGGAAGAGTTTAAGTTTGATGAAAGACTGTGGGAGATCCCCGCCGAGAAGATGAAGATGAAACGGGAGCACGTGGTCCCTCTCTCCAAACAGGCAATCGCCCTGCTCAAGGAGTTGCGGTCGTTCTCGTCATACCTGAAATCGGAGTATCTCTTTCCGAGCCTGCGGAGCAGGCAAAGGCCCATCTCCGACGTGACGATGCACGCGGCGCTGCGGCGCATGGGGTACGACACGAAGAAAGATATCACCCCTCACGGGTTCAGGGCTATGGCGCGTACGATCCTTCATGAACGGTTGAAGTTCCCTCCCGAGGTGATCGAGCACCAGCTGGCACACGCCGTTCCCGATGCGCTCGGAGAGGCGTACAACAGGACGAAGTTCATCGACGAGAGAAAGAAGATGATGCAGGCATGGGCGGACTATCTTGATACATTAAAAACATCAATTTGACCTCAACTGCTCAATCTGGCTTACGAGTTCTTTAATTTTTTTCTTATCCATTCTCTTATAAATGGCTTCCATGATCCTGTCAACTTCAGCCTCATTCCAGAGAGACATCTTTTTAAAAGGTTTGACCGGCCTGGGAAACAGTCCTTGTTTTATCAACTCGTACAAATGTGTTCTGCTCACTTTCATTTTCCTTTGTACGTCAACGGGTCTCATGAACGTCATTCGTTCCTCCTTATATGTTTTTCTTAATACATATAGGTATTACTCCGGCGGTGATGTTTTCGGTGGTGTCGCCTGCCTTGCGGGTTCCTGCGGAAGAATTAACCCGAAAAATGCATTTACCTGAACTTAATCCTTAATAAAAACCTCCTTTCGCAGTAGAATCAATTGTCTCCAAACAACAGACCCTAAACGAAAGGAGGGA
>Ga0302252_1000168_pt1 | contig 79681 bp, 68 predicted proteins | sample AAG_RA_Leu_MG_FD_193511 | JGI IMG/M metagenome (GOLD analysis project Ga0302252, IMG submission 193511) | Enriched activated sludge microbial communities from anaerobic digester in WTTP, New Holstein, Wisconsin, United States - AAG_RA_Leu | ecosystem: Engineered > Bioreactor > Anaerobic >... | reverse complement strand
TGGCCATATACTGAGATTCCTTTCAAATGGAATGTGTTGTAACTCAGTATATTGGCCATTTATCATGCCAGTACCTTCTAAAGTGCATATAAATCAAAGAAAAAAATTTCTTAAACGATCACGGATGCATGATGTTATTTATACTCTTGAGTGGGTGTTCCGGGAATGTGCACAGGCAGGATATGCTTTGCAATTGAAAATTAACTAAATATCAACAATTTGATAATAAAAAACATTTATAATGGAAGGGAGGATACTATACAGGTACATGCCCATTTTTGATCGGCAAATCTCAGGTGTCAGGCCTCATGCCACGGTCCTATCCTTGATTACTCCTGCCATCTGAATTATGACTTTAATCGACACATTGAGGAAAGGGAGACTCCTTATGAGCGGCGCCATTGATACTTCCAGAACAGGAAGTCTGACACAGGCTTATACTCCATCAATAATTCATGGCCCGCAGTCAGCAGCTCCTGCAGGCAGTGAGGACAGGATATGCTCCGATGCGCAGGATACCACTGCTGTCAAAGGATGGAAACAGCTCAAGGACAGCGGCACAGGCGCTCTTCTCCCCCTCTGGAAGATGAACGGATCTCCTGAAGCGGGATACCAGTATGTGCTCACCGATGGACTCGATCAGAATGGCAAAGTTTCGAACATGCGCGTGAAATACGATGATAACTGGTATACCTATGTCATCTTCCCAGAAGGACGGACAGGTCATCAGTATTCATTAGATCTGAAAGATGGAAACCGGCTGAAGGCGTTCAATGCTGATACGAACCGGATACTTCCGGCAAGAAAAGATGGCAGCTATCTCATCCTTACACTTGAAGACGGGTCTGAATACAGAATTCATTCAACATATCTGAAACCGGAGAAGACCGGCATGACCGAGCCTCCTCCAGCAATCGACCGGGACGGTGTGTTCAAGCAATATGCCACATTGTGGGATGCAGCGGGAATACGTCCAAAGACCTTTGACAACGGAATAAGAGGAGATTATATCGCCCAGGGACCGGATAATCATTATGCGCGGCGTTATGTATTCCCGGACGGGAAGAAGTTGATCGAGGACATCTATCACGACGGGAAGGTGTATACATATCAACAGGAGCGGCTGACAGACGGGAGAATCAGGGAGCTCTTCCTGAAAGACATGGACATGCTGCAGAGCTCCATCCTCGATGACAGTGGATATGCCCGGATTTCCAGGCAGATGAGCCCCTGGGATGCCAAAACCTTCATCGTCAATCAGGGAGTCTTCGACAGGAATCCCGAATGCCGCTATGTTCAGTTCGCACCGGGCCACAAGGGCAGCCAGTACTCGCTTCTTGATGCTCCAGCCGAAGGAGGAGGGAAAAAGAGGTTTCATATATTCTCGGAATCACCTCTCGATGCATCGGCAGCAGGCACACTGATGAACATCCTCTCTGATATCCCCGATCGCATCATCAGGTACGCGCTGGGTGAGAAAACCGATTCAAAGCTCTATGTCGTCGATGAGGTAGGAAAGGCACAGATACTTGGAGAAGTCTCCATAACCGCTGGAGGTCATGCAGACAGTACCATAAACGGTGAGGTCATTATTACCAGAGCCAAGTTGGATCTTCCTCAGAATGAGAAAGGAGCGGGCTGGGCAGTGGCACACGAAATGGGCCATAAGGCCGATACGCTGCACAGCGGCATCTCGGATAAGGCCAGAGATTCACAGGGTAGTCTTCTCTTTGGAAGCGGAGAGTTCACCTGCTCCAGGAACAATGATCTTACCTACGATCAAAGCGATTTTGTCTCCTCCTATGCTACTACCTCCGCGGCAGAGGACTTTGCGGAAACTTACGCCTTTACCTCCCAATTGCTGATAGACTATAAAGAAGAGCATCCAGGCCATGATTTTCTCTCACTCCCAAATGCTCACAAGCAGAAGATCATTGAACAGAAAGGCTGTTCGAAGAAGCTTCTCAAAAAGATCCTGTTTGTGACAACCATGTTGAGTAACGCCTGATATAAGGACGGTACTTTGCTTTTCTATCCCTCAATGATAGCATTGACCTTCACCTGTGTAATAAATTCATCAACTGGCGCTGTATGTTCCATTTTAGGTACATAGCAGGAAAATCCTGGCCTACGATGGCGAATAACGTTCAAGATGTGCGTCCCCATTCTTCAATAAAAGCTCAATAATCTCGATGTTTTCCTTCGAAGCGGCAGCATGAAGGGCGGGAGAGACCCTGGAATAATCTGATTGTTTTATTGTATACTGTACGGCTTCCAGTGTGGAGGAACTATGAACAATGCGATTTGTGCACTCATGATGATAATCCTGGTGGCAGTGAGTACTGCAGATTCCCTTTGCCATGAGGAGAGACGTGTGGAAGATACAGAATGCAGATTGATGCTCAATAAAACAGACTTCTATGCCGGTGAGCTTATTTCCATAGAGTTCATATGGAAGTCCGCAAAGAGCTTTCAGTCCGGGATAGCCGGCGATCTTATGTCAGGGAGGGCCTGCCTGCAGTTCATCAGGGATCGCAAGGTAGTCCATACGGTTCCGCTTGCACCCTTCAGTGCCCCTCGGAGAAAGGGTGACAGTTTCTCCATAAGCACCGCCATTCCTGTGAGAAGCGGGAATTATTTCTTCCAGAAAGGTGAGTATCAGTTACAGGCAGTCTCGAAACGGTGGAAAACCGGTTTGGCGGCCTTCAATGTGCACACGCCGGAGCTTTCGTGCCGGATTGAAATGGACAGGAGAACTGTTGTTCCAGGCAGCTCCTTTGTTGTTTATGTCACCACTGCAAACATTTCGGATCATAAGATTGATCTGAAGGCAATTCCCGCTTTTTATGTGGACGGGAGGAAGTTCTGGTGCCCTGTTGAAATAGTGCGGGGTGGCGGGATGCTGCCTGCAGATACCCGATCTCATATTGTCCTGGAAAAGGGTGCCTCCATCACCGCGAAGATTGATCTGGCAGAGGGAGGCTGGGACCTCTGCATAAGCTCTGTCTGGCCTTCAAAGGATCTGTGTGCCGTTGTTCCTCCCGGGCACCATGAGCTCCATCTGGACATTGAGCTTGTGCAGGAAAGAACTCATATCGACTCAAACATAGAACAGTTTCAGGTGAGCCGGTAAAGTGCACAAAGGCTCTATAACCTGCAACCCATAACAAGCTTCCTGCTTCTTCCTCATCTCCCGGATTTGTTTGACCAATTGTAAAAACCTTTGTCAATTGATCGCAGGAACGGCATCTGGTATAATCCATGGAGGTGGCACCTGCCGAGTCGTAAACATCCTCCTCACTGTGACATAAATCACATAATTTGTCCCGCCTGCAGTATATAATGGTTGAGTGACACCAATTCCCAGATAGAAAGGAAGAAAGGCATATGCCGGAAAATGTGCGTGAGAGAGATCTGGTGCTGGCCCCGAATGAATACGCGTTCATTCTCGACGAGACGAAAGGCCACGTAATAGCATACGTCGGCCCGTTCAAGACAAGCCTGGCAAATACTGACAGGCCCGTGATCTTTGAAGAGGCTACGCGCCGATTCAAGCGGTGCAGCCTCGAAGAGGCGATCGTGCAGTTCCCGTTTGCCGAAGAGGGATGGTACATCGTCCTCGAAAACCCTGCAAAGGAAGGCGAGGAGGAGCATCCCAAGAGCGGCCCCTCCACGCTGCCCAAGCTGGCGCCTGGCAGAAAGGTGAACATACCAGGCCCGGTGACCTTCCCACTCTGGCCGGGCCAGGTGGCGCACGTGATACAGGGACATCATCTGAGATCCAACCATTACCTCGTGATCAGAGTCTACAACGAGGAAGCCGCAAGAGATAACTGGGCCAAGGCCGTCATAAAGCCGCAGAAAGCCGCCCCTGCAGAGCCTGCGGCCCAGCCTCAGGGAGGAGCCGAAGGCGCGGAGACAGCTACAGGAGGCATCACAGTCAAGCCCCACGAGGACATACCCGATCTGACGATAGGGAAGCTCCTCGTCGTGAAGGGAACAGACGTCTCGTTCTACATCCCTCCCACAGGCATCGAGGTGGTCAGGGACGAGAGCGGGAACTACATAAGGGAGGCAGTGACGCTCGAGCGGCTCGAATACTGCATCCTCCTTGATGAAGACGGCAACAAGCGTTTCATAGAGGGGCCGGCCGTCGTGTTCCCGAGACCCACCGAGCGGTTCGTCGAAAAGTCAGGAGCCAGGAAGTTCAAAGCGATAGAGCTGAATGAGATAAGCGGTCTCTACATAAAGGTCATAGCTCCCTACAAAGACGAGAAGGGTACCGAGTACAAGGTCGGAGACGAGCTCTTCATCACCGGAAAAGACCAGATGATATACTTCCCCAGGCCTGAGCACGCCATCATCAAGTACGGCGATCAGGAGATTCATTTCGCCGCGGCAATTCCGACAGGCGAGGCCCGGTATGTGCTGAGCAGGCTGACAGGAGAGATCAGCCTCAAGAGAGGGCCGTGCATGTTCCTGCCGGATCCGAGGAAGGAAGTCAACATAAGGCGCGTGCTCGAGCCCAGGGTCGCCCAGCTCTATTACCCAGGCAACCAGGAGGTACTCGAATACAACATGAGACTTCTCGAGCTTACCAGGGAGACGAGGACGAACTTCATAGACAGCATGCAGGTCAAGAAGGAGCTGGCCCAGACAGCGGACAGGGCCAGGAAGGCTCTACCGAAGATGAAGGCCGAGGCTGAAGAGCAGGCCCACGAGGGATTCGTAGGCGATGACTTCAACAGGAAGCAATTGTACACGCCTCCCAGGACCATCACGATGGACACCAAATACGAGGGAGCCGTGTCGCTGAACGTGTGGACAGGATATGCCATAATGGTCGTCAGGAAGACAGGCGAGCGCAAGGTCATCGTGGGGCCTCAGACATATCTTCTCGAGTTCGACGAGACGCTGGAGGCGATGGAGCTCTCCACAGGAACTCCCAAGACCGATGAGACGACGATAAGGACGGTCTACCTGAGAGCGCTCAACAACAAGGTTTCAGACATAGTCGATGCCGAGACGCAGGACCTCTGCAAGGTCAGCATACAGCTCTCATACAGGGTCAACTTCGAAGGCGACCCGATGAAATGGTTCGACGTGGAGAACTATGTCAAGTTCCTGACAGATCACATGAGATCGGTTCTCAGAAACGCCATAAAGCGGTACGGTATAGAAGAGTTCTACGGAAATGCCATCAAAATCATAAGGGACACCATTCTCGGCGTCACAGCCGAGGAGGTGAAGAGGCCCGGCAAGCGCTTCGATGAGAACGGCATGAGGATCTACGATGTAGAGGTGCTCGGAGTCGAGATAGGCGACGACGTAATCGCCGAGCTGCTCGTGCAGGCGCAGCACTCAGTGGCCCAGCAGACGATCAGGATCACCCAGGAGCAGAAAAACCTCGATATGACGAAGAGGATGGAGGAGATCAAGCAGCAGATCAGCACCGCCCAGTCCGAGACTGTTCTGAAACATATGACGCTGCAGATCGCCGAGGTGGAGAAGAGCCTGGAGCTCTCCCTGTCGAAGATAAAGAGCGAGATACAGGCGGCAGACCTCAGGCTCACCTCTCAGATGGCCCAGCAGGATAAGCTCAGCGATATCTCGAGGGCAGAGCTCGGAAGGGAGAAGGAGCGAAAGGAGCAGGAGATGGAGTTCGCGCGCGAAGCTCTGCAGCAGCGGATCGACGAGCTCGCCGCGCAGGTCAAAGCCGTGGTCGACAAGGCGTCTGCCGTGTCGCCTGATCTCATAGCGGCTCTCCAGGCCTTCGCGGACAAGAGCCTCGCCGAGAAGATGGCGGACACGATGGCGCCGCTCGCGATACTGGGAGGCAAGAGCATAGCGGAGGTTTTCGCGCAACTGCTGAAAGACACGCCGCTCGAGGAAGTGATAAGAAAAAAGGCGAAGTAGAGTAAGGCTGTTACAGGCACAGAACTGTGACTATCAGGCTTCGGGGAAGGGCTCAAAGGCTCAATCCCAGAAGCCTGTCGCTTTTCCGCTTCCTGTTAACGGAGGATTTGAAGAGCTTGTGGAGAATGGAAGCACACATGTCGAAAAAGAAACCTGGAATCTTATCACGGCTGCGGACATATACGGCGCTCGTCTCGACGGTCATCCTCTACATGGGGGCTTTCGGGGTAAAGAGCCATAAGATCTGCTCGCCAGGCTTCACATGCCACGGATGCCCCTGGGCGACCTGCGCCTGCCCTGTCGGAGTCACCGCATACAGCTCGGCAGTGAGGAAGATCCCTTACTTCGCGCTGGGCTCGGTGCTATTGCTCGGCGCCCTGATCGGCCGCCTGGCCTGCGGATTCGTCTGCCCGTTCGGACTGCTGCAGGACCTCCTGCACAGGATCCCCTCAAAGAAGTTCAAGCTGCCTGTCTTCACGAGGTACATCAAATATGCGGCGCTCGCGCTGCTCGTATTCATCTTCCCCTTCCTGCTGGGCTTCACGACGAAGGGATATGTCAAGATAGAGAACGCCGCGTTCGACAAGAAGGCGGACGGCACTATCGACGCATCCATAACCGTCGTGAATCCAGGCGCAGGGCCTGTCAGATCGCCAGGCGTGACAATCACATACAAGGATAAAAAGAGCGGGAAGATCGTCGAAGTCATTTCGAGGGATATGAAAGAGATGACCGTGGAGCCGGGACAGACCACAACGATGCCTGTCAAGGGGATTCCGGACAGAACTGCTGACTGCGATCTGTCATTGGATTCGCCGCAGAGCGTTGTCGAGCAGGCTCCTCCTGTTGACTTTCTCTACTACTGCAAGATATGCCCCAACGGGACGCTGACTGCCACTCTGCCCTCCTATTTCTCGAAGGATTCGGGCCAGTCGGATATTTATAAGGGTCGCATACTGAGATTTGTCATACTTGGATTCTTCCTGCTGCTGATGGTTTTCGTCTCCAGGCCTTTCTGCCGGACCTTCTGCCCTCTCGGCGCTCTGTACGCTATCGCCGCCCCACTCGCCCTCACGCGCGTGATGCTTGATAAAAGCCTGTGCATCAACTGCGGGCAGTGCGACAAGGTCTGTCCTGTGGACCTGGATGTGCGCAAAGAGGTGGGGGGAACAGAGTGCATAGCCTGCGGAGACTGTATTAAAATCTGCCCGAAGGCGGCCCTCACGAGAAAGATTGGATGGAAAGAGAAATAGCGGCCCGGGATGGATTGACGCCTGTTGCGTGAATTCTCCGAAGCTATTTTCTCTGAAGCTTTACGCCGTCGACTATGATCTCGGCGTCTCCGACCTCCACCGTCTTTTCGCCTGCCTGAACGCCGCTCTTATCATCACCGGAGATGCCTGGAAGGTCTTCGCTCTTAAGCGCCTTTCCGTTTTCGGTCACGAAGAGGTTGTCACTATTGATGGAGAGCGCTCTGATCGTGTCGGGCCAGGCGTATTCTATCAGCGAGCCGTCCGGAGCGAACGCGATTGAGTGTATGCCGTCCTTTTCACCTGTGCTCTGCTTCACATTCTGACGAACCACCTGCGTGGACGTGTCGATGAGAGTGATGTTGTCCTTATCCTCCGGCTCTTCCCACTGAGGGATCCACGTGGTTTTCGTGTGCAATACTGCAACAGCAGGGCCTTTCGGACTCTTCGCGAGCTGCCCGATCCTTCCGTCAATGGGGAACTCACAGAGGCTTTTTCCAGTCTTCGGATCATATGCCATCACCTTCTGGCTCTCGCCTGCGTTGTCGGGCCTGATCCATACAGGGCCTTTCGTACCAACATAGACAGTGCCGTCATCGCCGAAGACGGGCTCTGTCACCATCCCGCCGGTGCAGTTCTCCCACAGCTTCTCTCCCGTCTTACCGTCGAGGCAGACGAGCTTCATCGGGTCCTTCTCGCTCTCGCTGGCCTGCAGATAGACTCTGCCGTCCCTGTCGCAGACAGGGACGAACGAGAAATAGATCGATTTTCCTGCCTCGAATGTCTTGAACTCTTTTTTCAGCTTTCCTGTATCGCTGTCGACGGCGTGGATCGTGCCGTTTTTGCCGACTATGTACAGAGTGCCGTCCGGAGCGAGAGCCGGCGGGTGGTTGACAGGTGACGGGATCGTGTTGGGCTCGGCCTTGAATGCGAAAGCCCATTTCTTCAGATCCCAGACAGGCTTTCCTGTCTTCCTGTCGAGGGCGTAAAGGTATCCGTCTCCGTCCCGGAATATGACCTTGTTTCCTGAGATGACAGGCGATGTGACGCCTTCGTCGCACTTTGTGTTGAACGCCCAGATCTTCTCTTTCTTCGAAATATCGAATCCGTGGAGCCTCCCGGAGCGATCCGGAACATAGGCGCATCCGTCCTCGCTGAAGGCAGGCGGCTGGTTTACAGCCAGGTCGCGCATTCCGGGATATTTAGCCGACGGATCCTTCAGCTCTGTGGAAAAGATCTCGGCGCCATCCTTGACGACTGTGAAGTTGCCGAACGTGGAGGCGTTGATCTCACCGTGCGGGCCTGCGTTCGGGACAGGAGAGATGCCGCTTCTCCTCGGAACCTCCCAGAGCTGGGTCATCTCGAAGGCGGGCTTCGTCCCCTTCGACAGCAGCACCTCTGTGAAAGCCGCGTTCTGCAGGCTCTTCATCGACCTCGCCGGGCCGGCCTGGGACTGCCCTGAGCCGGATGCGAACGAGTCGGCAGGCAGCGGCACGTCTTCCGAGCGTCTGATGCCCTGTTTCACCTGAGGCTGTGGGATCTGGGAAAAAGCACCGGTTATCTTTCCTGCATCCATGGGACTGTCTCCTTCACGACATTGTGCTACTATTATAGCACCGTTCAACAGATGTGAAAAGAGCTGCTCGAAAGCTGCAGCAAGCCGGAATGATCGATGCCTGAGCGACCTGGGGAAACAGATGAAAAAGCCGGCACAGGATAGTTTTCAGGGCAGGCGAAAAGTATAATATTAAAGATCATATTCTGAACCAGGGAGCATTACCGAAACATGACTGCAGTGCCCAGGTCCCGGTCTGCAGACGGGCCGTCGCTTCTGAAGAGGTGGTATACGGCCATCAGGCCCTTCTCTCTGCCTGCATCAATCTCGCCTGTGATATTCGGAACAGTCACCGCGGTGACGGCCGGGCAGGCTCATTTCAGGCCTGTTCTGTTCCTGCTGTCACTTGTGGCTATGATGGCCATCCACGGAGGGGCCAATATTATTAACGACGTAGTCGATTACAAAAAGGGGCTCGACAGGGACGTGACGCCTGTGAGCGGCTCAGTGGTGAGGGGATGGCTTTCTCCGCGCACTTCGATTGCAGGCGGAGCCGCATTTTTCATATTCGGCTCACTGCTGGGGCTTATAATCGCATTGTATACAGGGCCGTTCATCATCTGGCTTGGCGCGGCGGGAGTGGCCATCGGCCTTTTCTATACACTGGCGCCTGTCGGACTGAAATACAGGGGACTGGGCGATCTGGCAGTATTTCTGGACTTCGGAGTCTTCGGGGCGCTCGGGGCCTGGACAGTCCAGACCGGCTCCCCGTCGTGGACACCTGTCATATGGCCGGTCCCCATATCCCTTCTCGTCGTGGCGATCCTGCACGCAAACAACTGGAGGGACTGCGCGACTGACGGCGCGGGCGGGTTCAGGACAGTGGCGCAGTGGCTGGGCGACATGGGCTCGCAGCGTTACTATGGCTTTCTGATCTTCTCGCCGTTCGTGCTGGTCCTGGCATTTATCTGCATGTCGCGACTCGGGTGGATGGCCGATTTGATGCCTCTCGAAAGCCTTGTTACACTGTGCTCGATCCCTGCCGCGCTCGCTCTGTGGAAGAAGGCGCTGCGCCGCCGTAACCCGGAAAAGCCTTTCGATTTCATCGCGCTGGATGGCGCAACAGCCCGGTTCAGCATGATCTTCGGGCTTCTGTACAGCCTGTCATTCCTGATTCATGCAGCGCTCGCGCAGGTCATCTGCCGATGACGTGGACAGAATGGGCTTTGAACGTGGAAGTCACATCGTCGCCGGCCTTCAGGCCCATCTCTTCGCTCGACTGTTTCGTGATATAAGCGACGAGAGGGAATCCGGCATCTACGACGACCCTGTATACCGCTGTCTGGGGCTCGAGCGACACGACCTTTCCCGCGATGCAGTTCCTGGCGCTCGTCAGGTCCCTGTGACCGCCCTTTATCAGCGTCACCTCTTCAGGCCTTATCGTGACGAACACCTTTCCCGACGTGATTTCATCGGAGACAGCCTGTACCACCGTATTCCCCACCCTGATGTCGAGGAGGCCGTCGACTGATTTCTCGACAGAGCCCTCCCAGACAGTCTCAAAGCCCACGCATTTCGCGACCTCCAGCGAGGCCGGCCTGTTGAAGATCTCAGCCGGATCTCCGATCTGCACGAGATTCCCTGAAGACATCACGGCAACCCTGTCTGCCATGAACAGGGCGTCGTCGCGCTCGTGCGTTATGTAGACTGCCGATATGCCCTTCTCTCTGAGAATCGACTTGACATCGCGGCGGAGATGGATCCTTAGGGAATGATCGAGCGACAGAAACGGCTCATCGATCAGCAGAAGCTCAGGGTCCGTTACCAGCGCCCTCGCAAGCGATACGCGGTGGGCCTCGCCGCCGGACAGCGCCATTGTCCCCCTCCCTGACAGGTATCCTATGTGTAGAAGCTCCATGGCCTCCTTTACCCGCTTCCTGACGGCGCCTCGCTCAACTCCCCTTATCACGAGGCCGTATGCTATATTGTCATCCACGGTCATGTCGAACAGGCAGGGCTTCTGCTGCACCAGCGCCATCTTCCTCCTGACTGCGAGCGCCTCCCTGCCGTTTGACAGCTCGGCTCCGTCCCAGAAAACCTTTCCGGTCTTCGGCTTCTCGAGAAGGCCGAGGAGCCGGAGCAGTGTGCTCTTTCCCGAGCCGCTCCGGCCTATGATTACGAGCACCTCGCCTTTCAGCACCTCGATTGAGAGAACATCCAGCACGAAGTCGCCTTTTCCCGACCATCTCAGACCGACAGCTTTCAGAAGGGGATCGCTCATTCTCTCCTCCCTCTGTGCTGCAGCATGGTCAGCGCCGAATTGACGGCGAAGGAGATCAGCAGCAGTATCATTCCCAGGGCCAGCGCGCGCTCGTAGTTGCCCATCCTGGTCTCGAGCACGAGAGCCGTGGTGAGAACTCTCGTGTCGCCCTTGATATCGCCGCCTACGATCATCACGGCGCCCACCTCGGATATCACGGCGCCAAAAGCGGCCATCACCGCAGCCACGTTGGAGAAGCGCCCCTCCCTGAGCAGCAGCAGCGCGCACTGCAGCCACGACGCGCCGAGGCCCAGAGCCTGCAGCCTGAGCGCCGGGTCGAGGCTCCTGAGCGATGCCATGGTCAGGCCGGCCACGACAGGCACCGCTATTATGACCTGCGCTATCACGATGGCAGCCGGAGAATAGAGAAGGTTGAGATCGCCGAGAGGGCCGCTGCGGCACAGAAAAAGGTAGACGACAAGGCCTGCCAGCACGGGAGGAAGGCTCATGCCCGTATTGATTACAGCCACTATGAAGCCCCTTCCGGGGAAGTCCGCCAGCGACAGGATAACGCCGACAGGTATGCCGATCAGAAGCGCGACGGCCACGGCAAGCAGCGACACTTTGAGCGAAAGCACGGTGACGGAGATTATGTAAGGGTCGAGGCCTGCCATCAGAGCCAGGGCCTCTCTGAAGCCATTCAGCAGAACGTCCAAAGAATACCCCCGGAGCTATTTTTCGTTGATCGGGATGAACAGACGGATCCCTTTCGGGCACCTGAAATCGCCTATAAGTTTCTGGCAATCTTTCCCTGTCACGAACTCCCAGAACTTCCTTGCTTCGGCGGCGTGTACCTTCGGAAACTTCGCCGGGTTCACCAGGATTACAGAATAGACGTTCCTCAGCTCGCTGTTTCTACCCAGGTACGGCTTCAGCGCGATCTTTCCCGACATTACGGTGAATGTGCTCTCGTCGCAGAGCGCATAGGCCTTTTTCTCACTGGCTATCTGCAATACCTTGTCCGCTCCTGCGCCACTTTCGAGATACCAGGGGCCTTTCGGCGTCATATTCAGCTTCTTCCAGATTGCCAGCTCGGCGTGGTGAGTGCCTGAGTTGTCGGCCCTCGATACGAAGATACTCTTTGATTTGGCGATTCTGCTGAACGCTTCTTCAGGAGTCTTCACGCCCTTTATTCCGGCAGGGTCATCGGCAGGCCCCGCTATCAGGAAGTAGTTGTACATTATCTCCTTCCTGTCCCTGCCGGATCCATCCTTGACGAACTTCTCCTCATCGGGCTTTGAGTGCACTATGACCAGATCAACATCTCCTCGGGAGGCCATCTTGAGGGCCTCCCCGCTTCCGACGGCGACGGACTTGACCGTGATGCCTGTCTTCTTTTTAAATGTGTCGGCGAGGAAATCCATGAATCCGGTGGTCTGGATGCTCGTAGTCGTGGCAATCATGAGAGGCACCGGATCTTTGCAGATGGCCGCACCGGATATGGCGAAGAGGAATAAAAACACGAGAAATGGCGTGATACGTTTCATCGGGAGAACTCCTTTCGACAGCGCGCCTTGTACGGTGAGATGCAGATGGCGCCTGTCACAGGTGCTTCGACAACTATAATATATGACAGCAGGCGAAGAAAAACCTCTCCGGCCGACTATAAAGACGGACTGTGGAGGAAGGAGGACCGCCGGCATGCAGACCGCCGATATCTGCGGCGCACCTGCGTCCCGTCGCGGTTATGCAGACGGCAGAGAGCTATCTGTGCATTATCAGGATCCACAGTATCCCGCCTGTTACTCCTGCTATAGAGATTCCGAGGCAGTAGAGCAGCGCCGTCCCTTCAAACAGAAGGAAAGGCAGTGCGGCGAAACCAGCGCCGCATATGACGAGCGCGGCTGCAGTGGCCGTCCCGGGCGCTATCCTGTTCTTCCAGAAGATTATGAAGAGAAGATAACTGATTGTTATTGCGATGACAAGGAAAAAGGCCACATAAAGCGGTATGTGCAGGAAAAATCCCTCTTTCTTCTCCTGTTCCTGCACCTTTTCTGCGAAAGAGCCGACAGGCGTCACGTAGATCTGCCTGATCCACAGCCATCTTGCCGTCTTCTCCTCGAGTACGATGGAGAACGTATTCTTTCCAGGCACGCAGAAACTGGAAATCTCAAATCCGTTGATAAGGTAGAGGACAACGCCTCTCTTCAGAGAATCGCGCTCCCTGTCATTGATGTAAAGGGTGTAGCAGGCATGGCCGCCTTCGGAATCATTCTTCTTCGCTTTATTGCTGAAAGGGTAGTTGTTGATCTGGAAATAGAGCTTCTTCGGGACACTGGAAAGCGTGAAAGTTCCTTTGACGACGCTCTTTCCCGGCTTGTTCATCAGCAGGTGGCAGATATCTGAGTTCTTTTCCTTTTCAATACTGCATCCTTCGAAGCTCAGATCCAGGTTCCCGGTCTTTGTGCCGGTTACAAACGAAGCGGTAAAGATCCCGTTCTCGCTCGACATGAGCGGAGCAGTCGAGAGCACGACTGCGACGATAACTACTGTGATGAAGCACAGAGCCTTCAATGTAACGGCACCTCCGCTGCAATGACGTAATGGCAGAGTGACTCAGAAATCAAATGATCCATTCTCCTTATCCCCGCCTGATGAGCCGGCGCCTCCCCCGGAGTCCGCCGAGGTCCCACCGGAATCGGCACTTTCGGCATATTCCCTGCCGGAGCCACCGGCATCAGAATCTGAAATCCCGGCCTTCTTTGCGGAAAGCATTGCAATGATAGTCAGTACTATAACAATGGCAAGAAAAACAGCCGTCAGGACGATCCTGGTTTTAACGAGCACGATGGAATAAGCCGTGGCTATGGACATTATCATGATCCCGATTATGGCAAACGATGCAGAGTATACATCGAGGTTTTTGTACAACGACCGGTTCAGCAGAAACCAGATGATATATAGCAGTGTCACAATGAGCAGGACTGTTGCGAATGCTTTCGCATAGGGAGGGACGAGATTGGGGACATTGACGGTGCTTCCCAGCACGGTTGGGTCGTGCGTAAACACCGCGCTTTTAATTCTGAACTCCTTCGAGCTGTATTCCGCCGTTGGAGACGCCAGCCTGACTGTTACCCTGTTCTCTCCCTGCTTCAGGAGCCTCGAAATCTCCAGGCCCTCGGAGAAAAACTCGATAAAACCTTCACCAAACTGAACATCGTGAAACAGGCTTCCGTTGATTTCTATTCGCAATATCGAAACAGATGGAAATATTTCCAGCAGGGCATAGAATTCCTTCGGCTTTTCATCGAGGGTGAACGTGAAGCTCACCTCGCTCTTTCCCGGAGAGCGGAGGTCGAGACAGGTCGTGCCGTCCGGATTGGCCAGGTAGACCGTGTTCTGGGTCTGTGACGCCATATTCCCCTGATACTCGCCTTTTGTGAAAAGACCCCAGAAGATCTCAGGAGCCTTATTCGAAGGAGAGGAACAGATATCAGATGTCAGCAGAAGAATTAGAATACACGATATGAAGACTGCGGCGTGGATCCTGATCGGGGAAAGCGCTCTGTGCGGCCGGCCGCCATTTTCACCGGCTTTCCTTATCAAAGAAACAGCCTGCCTGCACCTGGACAAATAACGATACCCCCACCGATTGTATCTGCTGCTAATCTATTCGTCACAGATCCACCCTGTTTCCTCCCAGGAGCCGGCTCGCCGGGGTTAAGTGCCGGGACTGGATAAAATCCCCATGGCATAAAGGAAATTTGGCGGGGACAGGGAACACAGTAAATGAGAAAAAAACAACAATACGGAAAGGTGGGTTCGTGCAATGCAGAAAGGCATATTGACTGCAGGACTGCTGCTCTTTATCGTAATCTCATTACTTGCCGGAGGCTGCGGCGGAGGGGGGAGCAGCTCAGGCGACTATCCCAATCCGATAAGCTCGCCGGTAATAGGTCCATACATATACACCTACACCACAACGGATGCAGACAACCACAATCACTCGGCGAGGCTCTATAACACCAACCTCAACAGCCCTCCCGCTGCCGGTGTAAGCGACACATCGACGACCGTCGAAAACCACAGCCACGGCTTTACAATTACACAGAACCAGCTCACATCGATCAACAGCGGAAGCCAGATTATGATCAGCCTGACATCGGCTACGAACCCGGACACAGGCGTCAGCCACACCCATAACGTGACGCTGATAAAAGCATTCACTCAGTCATCGTCGCTGGCGGAAAACCACTCGCACAACATCACGATTACGACAGCAGACATGGCCGGCCCGCCGATACAGGGCGTCACATACACAACCACCCAGGCTCTCAACCACACCCATACAGTCACTCTTACGCAGCAGCAGCTTCAGGATCTCAACTCCAACCTGATGGTCAACAATGTGGACTCCACATATGCCAACAACCCTGTCACAGGGATGAACCATTTCCACTCGTGGACAGTGTTAACGAAGCCATTCTAGGTAAGGCCGGGGAAAGCAGGGACAGTTAACTGTCCCTGCTTTTCAGCTTTTCGAGCTCTTCGTAAAGAAAGGTAGTCGCGAACTGTATCTCCGAGCTGCTCCTGTCATGGAGGCGCGTGATAATCTCGACGAACACTTCCACTGTAAGGTTGTCCTTTTTATCCACTCCTGCCTGAGACAATACTTCCGGAAGCTGTATGAACGCATACTGCGCTCTTTCGAGGCGATCCGCCGCTTCCTTCACTGCCGGCGATTCAAGCAGCCCTTTCTCTCTCCACTCCTTCATCCAGTCCATGATCTCTGCTCCTTTGCAATTGGGATAATGCATGTCTAGCTTCATCAAAGAGGCTGGATCTCCTCTGCCTTTTCTGTCCCCACTTATTTCGGGGGCTGGTTGACCAGCAGCCAGTAAAAGCCCAGGCTGCTCATCGCCTCGAAGAACTGGTCGAAGTTGACAGGCTTCACCACGTAGCTGTTCACCATCATATCATATGCAGCCTGTATGTCAGGGTCTTCCCTGGAGGAAGTCACAATCACTATCGGTATCTTCCTCACTCTGTCGTCTGCCCTTATGGCTTTTATCACATCGAGGCCGCTGAGCTTCGGAAGCTTGAGGTCGAGCAGTATTACCTTTGGAGGCCTGTCAATGTTCCTCTCAGCGTATCTGTTCCTGCAGAAAATGTAATCCAGCGCCTCTTCGCCGTCTTCCAGCCACAGCAGCCTGTTTGCCAGGTTTTTCTTCTTCAGGGCCCGAATAGTCAGCTCTGCATCTTCAGAGTTGTCTTCCACGAGCAGTATCTCCACGGCATCCCAGCTATCCATGCGCCACCTCCTCATCCGGTATCGTAAAATAAACCGCAGCGCCCCTGTCAACTTCGCCTTCCGCCCAAACGCGTCCGCCGTGTCTTGTTATGATCCGGTGAACGATAGCCAGCCCGACTCCTGTCCCCTCAAAGCTCTTCTGGCTGTGCAGGCGCTGGAATACACCAAAGAGCTTGTCCCTGTATTTCATGTCGAAGCCTGCTCCATTGTCCTTAACAAAGTAGACGGGCTCATCACCGTCCATCCGGCTTCCTATCTCGATGACAGGCCTTTCACGCTTCGAGCTGAACTTGACGGCATTGGAGATCAGGTTGACCCACATCTGGCTCAGCAATGCCCGATCCGCCTTCGCAAAGGGCATCTTCTCGATATGGAGCTCAACAGCCCCCCTGCCCGCTTCAGGGACTACCTCATAAAAGGCAGCTTCGGCCATTGCAGTCATGTCGATTGAATGACGGTGCATGCTGGCCCTGCCCAGCCTCGAGAATGCCAGCAGATCGTCTATCAGCTGGCTCATGCGCATCGTATTTGTTCTAATCACCGTGCAGAGCCTGCTGCCCTCTTCTCCCAGATGAGGGCCGAAATCATCCATGAGGATACGGGTGAAGCCTTCAATAGCCCTCAGAGGGGCCCGGAGATCGTGAGAAACGGTATAGCTGAAAGATTCGAGCTCCCTGTTACTGATTTCGAGCTCCCTGTTGGTCTCCTCGAGCTGCCTCGTCCGCTCCCTGACCCGCTCTTCCAGCTCGGCATTGAGCTTTCTGATCTCCTCTGCCGCCTGCCTTCTCTCTGTGATGTCGATAGTCACAGACATCACACCGATGGTATCTCCTTTCTCATCATGCAGCGGGGCGGCCGAAATGCTCATATGTATGGGCGTTCCATCCTGACGGACCCTGCAGATCTCCCTGTCTGTAATCTTCCCGCCGGATATGACCAGAGATTTAAGCTCATTGAACTCATCTACAGTCTCAGCGGTTACTATGGGATGCAGTCTGCCCAGCACCTCCGACTCAGACCATCCGAACATGCGCTCAGCAGCCTTGTTCCAGCTCATCACGAGGCCATCCCTGTCAAACGTGTAGATGGCCAGCGGCGAAGACTCTATTATGCCTCGCAGAAGCTCTGAAGTCCTCTGCAGCTCTCTTTCTGCTTCTTTCTGTTCTGTCACATCTATCTGATGCACCACCGCATACTTTATGAGTCCCGATTCATCCCTGATCGGAGCAACTGTTGTATCGAGCGTCCTATATACCGGAGAGCCCTGCATATCACTGCTGAACCTTCTGATATCGAGAGTTACAGTATAGCGAACGACCGAGCCTTCTTTGAATACCTTTTCGATAAGGGAGGTCAGCCCTTCGGATATGAGAAGCTCATCTTTGAAAAGGTTGTATTTCCCGACGACATCTTCGTCCCTTAACATCAGAAGCCTGCGGCAGGCGCTGTTCTGCCTCAGAAAGTAACCGTCAGAATCGGAGATCCATTTGGAAATCGGGCTCTGCTCAAAGATCGCAGTCGCCAGCTCCTCTGACTGCCTCAATGCGCTCTCGGTATTGTACAGCTCCACATAAAGGTTCCTCTGCCGATAGCGGTAGACGTATCCTGTCATCACGACGGCAAGCATCAGAGCCATCAGCGTAATCAGAGCCACCACAGCTGTCCTGAACCGGACTATCTTCATTGCCTCATCATAATCGACCTTGGCGACCATGAACCACGGAAATCCATGCACAGGACGTATATCAGCCAGAACCTTGACATCCCTGTAATCATATCCTGTATAGCTTCCTGTATAGCCCTGTATGGCTCTGACAGCGGGAAGGGATCCACTGGAAAGCGGAACAGTCAGTTTCAGGGCGCTGTGCGGGAGATGGCGCAGCTCGTTCAGGAATATCACGCTGTCCCCCTCTCTCCGGACAATGAGCGTCTCGGCGCTGCTGCTTGATGAGGGCCACCATTGAATCAGAGGGTACAGATATTCGCGGGTATCTATTCTCAGAATGACCGCTGCAATCGCCTTTCCCTCTGCGTTCTTCATCGGTGCCACAAGATCGAGATAGATCCGGTCATCTCCCGGACGCTGGAAAAAATCCGAAAATGAAACCGAGCCTGAAGACAGCGCTCTACTGATGTTTTCCTGAGCCACAGGAACCAGCTTCTTCATCTTTCCGGCTGCCGACGCGATAACCTTACCATCAGTGCCTGTCAGTATCACGTTCCAGTACGCATACTGAAACTCCATCGTGTTGAGCCTTCCGATTATATATTGGCGTGGCCCAGGGAGATCGGGGTGCTCGATCACTTCTTCTACTGTACGGATCAGATAGGTATCATGGGAAAGAAGAACAGAGTCTCCTATGCGTTCCTGGCTCCACTTTTCAATCTGTTTGATCTTCAGCATCGCTATGGCATCGAGCTCTGAATAGACTTCCTCTCTTGTCTTGCGCGTGTCCTGCTGATAATACCAGATTACTCCTGCCGGAAGCCCAATGGCCAGCAGCACGCACAGGATTATCCACACTCGCAGGATTGTGGCAGGATCCTTGTGCTCAGGATGCCTTCTCTGCCTGTTGGTATTCACTACTTCACTGCCTCATTCAGATTATCCTGACACGCCTGCAGGACTGAATCAGGAAAGATGCACAGGAGAAATAATCACACAAGGAGCTTATGCTGCTGATTCTGACAGGGCTGCAATACCTCTTTTGAATAGTGCAGCTACTATCGTGGGATGAATGATGTATATTTCCGGTACAGACATTCACTGTCTGCCGCTTTGACTCCTGCCTGCATGCGACAGCGTCAGTATGAAAGTTCACGGTATCGGCACTTCATTGTGTTGAAATTACTGAACAAAGAAATGAGAAAAGCCCCTGCGATCTTGATAACCGCAAAGGCTTCTTTCAATGGAGCTGTGGGGAATCGAACCCCAGACCTCCTGCATGCCGAGCAGGCGCTCTCCCAGCTGAGCTACAACCCCTTATAACTGCACCATTATTATAGTGGAATTCAACTCTCAAGTCAAGAAGGGCAGAGCCCTTTCCCGATCTTTATCTTCCCTGCGCAAAAAGCGACGCCTTCTGCGTATCCACCTTAATGCCGGGGCCCATCGTCGACGTGAACGTCACGCTCTTCAGATAGGTTCCCTTTGCAGTCGCCGGCTTGGCTCTGATTACCGCATCGAGCAGAATCGCTATGTTCTGGCTCAGCTTCTCTTTCTCGAAGCTCTTCTTGCCGACCGGCGAGTGAATGATGCCGAGCTTGTCGGTGCGGTACTGGACCTTACCAGACTTGAGTTCTTTGATCGTCTTGCCTATATCCTTCGTAACCGTGCCTGCCTTCGGGTTCGGCATGCGCGGGCCGAGAATCTTGCCGAGCACCTTTCCAAGTGCGCCCATCATCTCAGGCGTTGCAACCGCCACATCGAACTCCATCCAGCCGCCCTTGACGGCCTCGATGAGATCTTCAGCGCCGATTCTGTCTGCGCCGGCCTCTTCGGCTTCCTTCGCCTTGTCACCCTTTGTGAACACGACGACTCTCGGTGTCTTGCCTGTCCCGTGGGGCAGCACGACTGTTCCTCTGACGTTCTGATCGCTCTTCCTGGGATCGATGCCGAGCTTCACGTGCAGTTCGATTGTCTCGTCGAACTTCGCCGTGGCGTTCTTCAATACCATATCGAGCGCCTCATCGACAGGATATACCTTCTGCCTGTCAATCGTTCCCGCCACTTCTCTGTAGCGCTTTCCTCTTTTTGCCATTTCTTTCGCCTCCTCGTGGTTCTGGCGGAGCTGTCATGAGCCCCTCCCACTTGATAAAAACCGTTGTTAATTCTCTACCACTATGCCCATGCTGCGGGCAGTTCCCTCGATGATCTTCATCGCCGCCGGAACATCGTTCGCATTCAGATCGGGCATCTTCACCTTGGCAATATCCTCCACCTGCTTCTTCGAGACTTTCGCCACCTTTGTGATGTGAGGCTCGCCTGAGCCCTTCTCCACGCCGGCTGCCTTCAGCAGCAGCGTCGACGCCGGAGGAGTCTTTGTGATGAATGTGAAGCTCCTGTCCTCGAAAACCGTTATCTCGGCAGGAATGATCATGCCCACCTGGTCGGCAGTTCTGGCATTATACTGCTTGCAGAACTCCATGATGTTGACGCCGTACTGACCAAGGGCCGGGCCGACGGGCGGCGCAGGGTTTGCCTTCCCTGCCGGAACCTGTAACTTGACGATTGCTTTGACTTTTTTTGCCATCTCGGTTCACCTCTATAACTTCTCTACCTGGCTGAATTCCAGCTCTACCGGCGTTTCTCTTCCGAATATCGTGATCAGCACCTTCACTTTTCCGCGCTCCGGGTTCACTTCCTCGACGATGCCGTGGAAATCCTGGAACGGTCCGTGAGTCACTCTGACGCCCTGGCCCACCGAGAGGTCGATCTTAACGCGGATCGGAGCCTCGAGACCCATATGGCGCAGAATCGTCTTCACTTCATCTTCAGGGAGCGGGATGGGCTTGACGCCCGGCCCGACGAAGCCGGTCACTCCCGAGGTGTTGCGCACCACGAACCAGGAGTCATCACGCATTATCATCTCGACGAGCACATAGCCGGGATAGATCTTCTTCTGGACAGTCTTACGCTTGCCCTCTTTGAACTCTATCTCTTCCTCAGTCGGCACGAGCACCTGAAAGATCTTGTCTTTCATTCCCATGGACTCGATCCTTCTGAGCAGGTTGGTCCGCACCTTGTTTTCATACCCTGAATAGGTATGAACGACATACCACTTCCGGTCGGGGTCTTTCTCCTCCTTCTCCTCTTCAGGGAGAGGCTCGCCGTCAGGCCCCAGCTGCGGCTCGGCAGCAGGCTCCTCGGAAGCGGGCTTTTCAACCTCGGCAGTGATCTCATCTTTAGAAGGCTCGGGAACCGCCATCTCCACGTCTTCCTTAGCCTTCTTTTCCTTCTTTGTCTTCCCGGTTTTTGTCTCGGGGCTGCTTTTAGCCATATTGTTCCTTATCCTTCAATAAGACAGTATAAAAAACGCTGACAGTAAAACCGTCGCTACTCTAAATCTTCTGGAATATCGCGGCCAGCAGGACATCCACTATATACAGATACCCGGTGACCAGGACCAGAGTGACTATCACGACGATAGTCGACGTTTTCAGCTCCTGTGGTGAAGGCCAGGATATTCTCTTGACTTCAGAGCGCACAGTTTTGAGATATTTCACTACATCAAAGAACAGCTTCTTGACAGAGTTCATGGATACGCTACACCTTCCCGCAATTCACTATTGCTTTATTTAGTCTCCTTGTGGGGCGTATGTTTCCTGCAATGGCTGCAGTACTTTTTGAGCGCAAGCCTCTCTGTGGTATGCTGCTTGTTCTTCTTGGTCGCATAGTTTCTTCTCTTGCATTCCCCACAGGCCATTGTAATGATTATCCTGACTTCCTTCTTGGCCATAGTATCACCCTCATCTATCCCGTAATAATTTGGAGTGTATTAAACACCCTGTCACTCAATGATTCCAACCACGACTCCGGCGCCGACTGTGCGGCCGCCCTCTCTGATGGCGAAGCGGAGGCCTTCCTCCATGGCGATTGTCGTGATCAATGTCACTTCGATTGTCACATTGTCGCCGGGCATGATCATCTCCATCCCCTCAGGGAGTTTGCAGGATCCGGTCACATCGGTGGTTCTGAAATAGAACTGCGGACGGTAGCCGTTGAAGAACGGGGTGTGACGGCCGCCTTCTTCCTTTGAAAGGACGTAAACCTCTGCCTTGAACTTCGAGTGAGGCTTGATTGAGTTAGGCTTCGCGAGAACCTGGCCGCGCTCGATCTCTTTTCTGTCGACGCCGCGGAGCAGAAGTCCCACGTTGTCGCCGGCTCTTCCCTCATCGAGCAGCTTTCTGAACATCTCGACGCCGGTGACGACTGTCTTCTTGACATCGGGATGGAGCCCTACGATCTCGACTTCCTCACCGACCTTGATGATTCCGCGTTCCACTCTTCCTGTTCCGACAGTTCCGCGTCCCGTGATTGTGAACACGTCTTCGATCGGCATCAGGAACGGCTTGTCTACCGGACGCTCAGGAAGCGGGATGTAGTCGTCGACTGCCTTGGTGAGCTCACCAATGGCGTTGCACCACTTGCAGTCCGGCTTGCCGCATCCGCACTCGAGAGCCTTCAGGGCCGATCCCTTGATGATGGGAATCGTGTCGCCCGGGAATTCGTATGTATTGAGGAGGTCTCTGACTTCCAGCTCGACGAGATCGATCAGCTCAGGGTCGTCAACCATGTCGACCTTGTTCAGGAACACCACGATGTAAGGCACGTTCACCTGGCGGGCCAGGAGGATATGCTCGCGGGTCTGAGGCATCGGGCCGTCTGCAGCTGATACGACGAGCACTGCGCCGTCCATCTGGGCTGCGCCTGTGATCATATTCTTGATATAGTCAGCGTGGCCCGGGCAGTCCACATGCGCGTAATGGCGCTTCTCGGTCTCATACTCCGCGTGGTAGATGGCGATTGTGATACCGCGCTCTTTCTCTTCTGGAGCGTTGTCGATCTGATCCACGTCAAGAGCCTTCGTGCCGCCGCCCTTGGCGGAGAGAAACTTCGTTATCGCCGCGGTGAGCGTCGTCTTGCCGTGATCGACGTGTCCGATTGTTCCGATATTGACATGAGGCTTTGTTCTGTCAAATTTTTGCTTGGCCATCTCTTTCCTCCTGTTACCTCTAAAAAATGAATAATTAATTAAGATTCAACCCATTCTGCCTTTTTCCTCCACCGCGGGAAAGAACATTTCATCGCGGTGACAGAGAAAGGCAGGCACCATGCACTTCTCTGGGATTCTGCCATACTCCGCTTCGGGCCGGATATTGTGAAGACAGGCCCGCTCGATCTCGTATATATATCAAGGTCATTAAACTCTGGCGCGGCCGAGAGGACTCGAACCTCCAACCTATGGCTTAGGAGTCCATGGCTCTATCCTTTGAGCTACGGCCGCACTTTATGCAAACATCCGATTCGTCTGTAAAGCTGGGGAACGGGATTGAACCGTCGACCTCATCCTTACCAAGGATGTGCTCTACCGACTGAGCTACCCCAGCATCGACACATATAAAAAGATTCCTCGCAACGCTTCACTTTTTCTATGCGCGGAATCTCTACTCCTTGAGAGCGGGGGACGGGATTCGAACCCGCGACATCCAGCTTGGAAGGCTAGCGCTCTACCAGCTGAGCTACCCCCGCTTATAAAACCGCCGTTTCAAAGATCCTCTAATAAACAAAAAGTGCATTTGCGCTACTATAATAGCCGATGAAATATATTTTGTCAAGCCCTCAGTTTTCCCTGTATTGATGGGAAATGCGGCAGTCAGGGGAGCCGGACCGGGCGTTTGGCCATGCATCTCATGACAGAACAGCTCTGGAGGAGATTCACAGACGGACATACAATAGTCTCTGCAGCCCACAAAGACCATGCCGGCTGCGAGGTGAGCCATGTATAGCAGAAGCCTTTTACTCTTTGTCATGATATCGCTCCTGCTGATGTCCGCACCGCCCTGCTCCGCCGAAACCGGCTCGGGTAAACATGCGCTTCTGATTGGAATCGACAGGTACATCTCGAATCCGAGCCGCTACAACCTGGAAGGGTGCGAGCACGACGTGGACATGATTCAGCAGATGCTGCTGGAGAGATTCCGGTTCAGCCCTGCCGACATAGTCGTGCTGAAGAGCCGTAATGCCACGCTGGAAAACATACGGAAGTCCTTCAGAGAGCATCTCATTGCAAAGGCGAAGCCGGGAGACCTGGTCTTCATACACTACAGCGGCCACGGCACGAGGACGAGAGACCTGAACGGAGACGAAGAAGACGGCTTCGACGAGGCCCTGTGCCCGACAGACTGCGATATAGCGGCATATCCGCCTGTGAACCTCCTGCTCGATGACGAAGTGGGGGCGCTGATAGATTCGCTGAAGACAGACAACATCGTGGTGGTGCTGGACAGCTGCTACTCAGGGACTGCGACGAAAGCGCTCGACATCATGCCTGTAAGAAGGAAGGTCAGGTTCATGGAGCCTCCGTCGAGCGACGACTTCACGAATCCGGCCAGATTCACAAAGCCTGCGCTCTCCGGTGACGGAAAGGCGGCGGGACGCTCCCCTGTCGTGCTCTCGGCCTGCTCACCGATTGAGCGCGCGTCGGAAGGAACGGTCATAAGAAACGGGATCGAAGTCACCTGCGGCCTGATGATAAAGTATCTGTACAGGACGCTCTGCGAAGACCCTTCGCTGTCATACTGGGATGCGTTCAGGAAGGTAAAGCGCGAGGTCATGGTGGACAACCCTTCACAGACTCCGCAGATCGAGGGGAAATCGCTCACGAGGACGTTCTGCTCGCTCGGCGGCTCTGCAGGCTCTGTTGCTGATAATGCCAGCCCTGAGGACTCGGTAAAGACAGGGTCGGAGAAGACAGCCTGGCAGGGAGAGGTGGATACCAATGTGCGAAAGGGGAATGAAGCAGCTCTCAGCACTGTCAGCTCGGTAAAGGACGGCGAATTGACCATAGACTCAGGCCTGCTGGCAGGAACTACGCCGGGCTCCCGCTTCACAATATACGACCGCTCTGCCAGGGAAATCGGGGAGGCCGTGGCCGTGTCATGCAGGGAGCTTACAAGCTCGGCGAAAGTCGTTAACGGAGGCGCCGGGATCGCGATCGGCTGCCCTGTCCGGGAGGTCTCGCGGTGCTTCGGCACAGAAAAGCTCGATGTCGCCTTTGCAGGGAACGATTCGCTGAAAGAGCTGCGGGAGAGCCTGAAGGCGCTTCCATATATCCGGATCACGGATATAGTAAAGAGCGCGGACAGAATAATAGCTCCCACAGGACGGCAGAAGGGCTTCAGCCTCTATGCGGCCGACGGGACTCTTCTCAGGAGCTTCAGCGGCGGCGGCAGATCGGCAGATGAGCTGGTGACATCTCTGCAATCTGCATACCTGATAAACAGAATGAAGTCTCTCAGCTCGCCGGATCCGTCGTTCAGAGTCAGGCTCGATCTGGATGAAGACCGCTCCACATTCGCGATCAGCGACAAGACAGGCTTCACTTTCAAGGCGGACAGGGACTGCCATCTGCTATTGCTTCACATATCCACAGAAGGGATCATCTCCGTGCTGTTCCCGAACTCGTATGAAAAAGACAGCAGGGTAAGGAAGGGGCAGGTCTGCTCGGTGCCTCCCTTCAGAGACGGCAGGTTTCTCTTCAATTACCGCCTGGGAGGCCCTCCCGGCCAGGAGATGGTGCAGGCGATAGCGACTGAGAGCCCTCTGGAGCCCTGGGGCCCGCCGGCATCGGAAGGGAAAGGCCGGGAAGTTTTCAGCGAGATAAAAGGGGACCCTGCGGCGCTCTTTGACAGGCTGATGCTCGAACTCGGCAGGAAGCTCGGCAGGACGGAGCCCGGACGAAACGGCGCAGTGGCGCTCCCTGTCGGCCTCGGCTCGCGGTGGGCTGCTGACAGCGTGACCTATGTGATCCGCGAGAAATAAGAAGCGGCCCGTCAGGGCCGCCTGCAGATTCGATTCATCACCGTGCTCAGGCTCTACGCCATCGCCGTGCCGCCCTCTGACACATCCTGGATGCGGTTTAACGCCACATGCATCAGCGCGGGGTTTTCAAGGCTCTTCTGCACCGACTGGGTCAGCAGATCGCGGAAGCTCCCGTGCTCAATCATGTTCTTTCCGTCGCCCATTCCCTCGTAGTGATCGCGGGCGTAATCGGTGAAGCCGACCCGGTAAGTCCTTCCCATGTCGAGGCCCTCGCCGTTGATCGTGACTCCCTTGATCCTGGACCCTTCAGGCGCAGTAGCATCGAACTTGTACTGCATGCCCGATATGGCGAAGTTGCCGCCTGTCTCCCTGGCCTTGCTCATGCCCTTTTCGAGCATGGACATGATCTGGCTGCCTGTGAAGTCGCCGGAGACGACCTTGTCGTTGTACGGGAACGTCTCGTAAAGCTGCTGCTTCGTGATGTCGCCCATCTCGATCCCTGAGCGCACGGCCCGCTTATCCAGCAGGCCGATCGTCGCAAGCGCGACACTCTTGATCGTATCAACCAGGAAGTTGCCCAGGTTCGTCTCCTTCTTTCCGTTCGGGCTGTTGAGAGGCACGAATGTATGTCCCACAACTTCCTTCATGGAAGGATCGTCCTTCGATATGTCGGATATCCTGTCTGTGGATACATCGAACACGTTGTCTCCGCGCTTCGTATCGCGGATCATGTCGTAGAACAGATCCCTTGCCTTTCCGACATCGGTTCGGTTCGTGAACGCCGGCTCCCTGCTCCCCCCTTTTGCCGCGCCCTTTGCCGCATCCTTTTCAATCGTATCGGCCATCCAGCTCAGCGTGGACACAGAGTACTTCTGGTCGTCCTTCAGCTCTTCGTAGTAAACCTCGCCGTCAGCGCCTGTGCGCTGGACCTTGATGCTCTTGATGCGCGAGCCGTCCTTGCCGTTGTAGCCCTCATATTCGATCTTCATCCCTGACGTGCAATATGTGCCTCCGAGCGGATCCTTTGCAAGGCTCTTCTCCATCAGCTCTTTCATCTTCTTCCCGGTCATGTCGACCTTTACCACTTCGTCTTCGTAGTGATAGGCGCTGTAGGCCTGCTGCTCCGTCACCTCGCCCTTCTTGAGGCCTTCCCTCAGGGCGCCCTTGTTGAAGAAACATATCTCAGAGCCCGACTCATTGCGTATCTTGTCTGCGAATGCGTTGCCGAGCTTTGTCTCGCCCTTTGTCCCCCTGTCACAGGGAAGAGATTCGCTGATCGTGCCCAAAACCTCGTTATACTCAGCCTTGTCGTATTTCTGGACGATCTTCTCTATATTCGGGTCCTTCGGCATCGAAGAATCTATCTTGTGGAGCTTGTGCTCGGCCTGGTCGAGCATGATCTTCTTTGTCTTGACGTCTATCTTGAGATTCAGCTCGCCGAGGTCGCCTGCATTGGACCCTGCCTGGACTATCACGGCATTGCCCTTCTGAATCGGCTTGTCTATTCTGTCGTGCGAGTGTCCACCGACTATCACGCTGACGTCCTTGCAGTTCTCGGCTATCTTCGTGTCTGTCTCGGTGCCGCAGTGTGAAAGCACTATCACCACATCGGCGCCTGCCTCCTTAGCCTGGGAGGAAGCCTGCTTTACAGCTTTGACAGGATCTTCAACGTCGATGCCGCCCTTTTTCGCGATATCAGGCGTCGTAACTCCCACTACGGCGGCCTTCACCGTGTTGCCGTCCTTGTCCTTGAACGTGACCAACTGGTAGGGTGTGGTATTCTCGAGGGGCTTCCCTTCCTTATCTCTGAGGTTGCAGCTCACTATCGGGTGCTTCGAGTTCTTTATGTTCTCCTTCATCGTCTCGGCGCTGTAGAAGTTCTCGTGGTTCCCCAGCGTCGATATGACCTTGTGGGAGCCGTCGCCCTTCTGATTCATCAGCTCCTGGTCGAGTGTATCCATGGCCTCGATCATCGGCTTTCCCTTGTTGTCGTTGACCATGTGGGTGCCTTCCGTGCTGTCACCGCCGTCGAGATAGAGCACGTTGTCCCTGTCCTTCGCAATGCCCTTGGCCTTCTCGGCTACCTGCGAGAAGCTCCCTCCGCCTTCCCTGCCTGTCACATAGCCGTGCATGTCGTTGGTGTGCAGCAATGTCACCGAGATTGTGCCGTCATCCTCTGCCTTCGCCTGGGCCGGGCCGCCTTCGGAAGGAGCCGGGCCGCCTGATTTCTCAGAGGCCTGCTGAGGCGCCGGAGCCTGCTTTGACTGCGGGACCTCAGCTGCCTTCCCGGCCGTGCCGGACTGCTGCGAGGCCGGGCCTGCTATCTCGGGAGTCATCTCGTCCATTATCATGAGCGCTCCGCCTGAAGCCATCTCGACCTGCTTCGGCTGGGCCGTGCTTTCCTTCTTCTCGTTGTATCGCTCTATGGATGTCTCTACGCCTGTGGGAACAGGCTTCTCAGGCTTTGCGTCCTTCGGCGCGGCTTCCTTCTGCTGCGGCGCTTCGCTCTTCGCAGCGGCAGCCTCCCTGTCGGCCTTCTTCTCAGTCTTCTCCGCAGGGACGCTTATGTCGGCGCTGTCCCTTGAAGCCGTTTCTTCCTCCTGTAACGGCGCAGCGGAAGGGGACGCCTTTGTCCCGTCGGCCCTTACCGGAGCGGCTCCTCCCTTCAAAGGGGCGTAGGGAGTTATTCCCTGGCTCATGCCTGGAAGATCAGAAATTGGCTTCATGCCGTACCTCCTGCATAACAGATAATGCGGTATATAGTAACGCTTAAAATAAACACCATCATGAAGCGGGGTTTATTTTGATTCCATGAGGCCTGCCTCATGGCGTTACTTATGCTCTTGAGTATAACACCTGATAATAATTATACAGTAATATCCGGACAGACTCTGCATCATGATGATTAACGTTTTGTAAACATTTCGAAACTTTTTTGATCTTATGCTCAGGAGCACAGATAACCCCGAGAGGAAAGATGGCTGGCGCGGCGCGATCCCGCCTGGCTTCCTGTCTTATACCGCAGGAAGCTGAGTGAAAATCGAGAGGTATTTTTCCTCACAGGCGGTATATCATCATGTGCTGTCAAATAATCTCCGGCGAGTCGGGAGCAACGTGAAAAGAGAACTGTTCATACTATTTCTGCTGATATGCTGTCTCGCTCTGCCTGTCTTTCCGCCTGCACATGCCGCTCCTCAGAAGGAAAAGAGCCGCGAGCTGCTTGAGAAAGCCTCCCGCCTGCTCTCTTCCAGCGCCTACAGCGAATGCGGACGGGCGCTCGACGAGTGCGACAGGGCGGCAAAGGAGGAAGGCAGCCGGAATGTCCAGATCGATGCGATGCTGCTTCGCGCACGGTACCAGCTGGAACTTCTGCAGTACGACGGCGCGAGAGCCAGCGCGCTCCAGGCTTCGGCGCTGGCCGGGCAGGCAGGCGACAGAAACGGGATCTTCGAAGCGCAGCTCCTTCTCACAGACATATACAGGGTCAAGGGCAGATGGGAAAAGGCCTGCGAGATCTTCGAAAAGGCGGAAAAGCTCCACAGCGCATCCTATCCCGCCCCGCTGCAGATCGACTATTACATCGAGAGGGGAAACCTCAGGCGCGAATGTGATGACTTCGACAGGGCTGAAAAAAACTACGCCGAAGCGCTGAAGCTCTCGAAGGGCTCGCACGACAGGGAAAGGGAGAGCCTCGTCAAATACCACCAGGCATTGCTGCTGCTAGGTATGGAAAAATACACCGAAGCGGAGGAGCTGTGCTCCAGCTCGATGGAAGAGGCGCTGGCCACAGGGAGGCCATATCTTGTCGCCCTGTTGATGGAGACAGACGGCAGGATAAAGACGGAAAACCCTCAGAGCGGCAACGGCATAAAGAGCCTGATCGCCGCAATATCGCTGCAGCAGGCCCTCGGGAACCCCGGCAGGACAGCCAGGCTTTACGCGAGACTCGCAAGCTGCCATATGAATGCAACCCGGTGGAATGATGCGCTGAACGATTTCGAGAAGGCTCTGAAGCTCTACTCCGAACCCGTCGATAACTACGGAATCATCTCAGTATGCAGGGGCATGCTGTCAATAATGTTTCTCAGCGAAAGAAAGGAAAAGGCCGCGCAGACTCTTGCCACTATGAGGGCTGCGGGAGCGCGCTCAGCCGATCCTGAAGACCGCGCCTGGGCTCTCTTCGAAGAGGGGAGATTCAGGAGCAAGCTCAACGCACCTGTCAAGGAAGCCCTTGCATGCCTGCAGGAAGCAGAAAACGCCTACAGGGAGATAAACGACCGCCGGGGAGAAACCAGATGTCTCGTCGAGAGAGGGCTGGTGCTCACCCAGAAAGGGCAGTATGAAGAAGCTGTCACAGTGTATAAAAAGGCTCTCGAGTTATCAGCCACGCTCAAGCCGCTCCCCGAAGCAGCCGATGAAGGGTCATTCAACCTGATCTCTCCAGGCGCCATATACCGCAATATCGCGATCCTCAACACGGTTCAGTCGCAGCTTCCTGATGCGCTCAGCAACTATGAGAAGGCGCTCAGCGCCGATTCCGGCCCTGACAGGATAAAGAACAGGATCCAGGACCGGTGCGGCATCATCAACGTCTGTTACGCCACGATGGATCTGCAGAGGCTCAACCAGGAGCTTACCAAAGCCCTCAGCGAGGTGGATCAGCTCCCGAAAGTCGAGATCAGAGCCGCCAACTACCACCTGATTCTGAACTCCCTGCTGTCCGGAGACATGGGCAGGGGGATGAACGAAATCAACGAGTCCTACTCGATCAAAAACATGCTGTCGTCGCAGATCATACAGAAGCTGTTCAGTGATCAGCAGCAGGTCCGCAAAATCCTGTCCGGATACAGGGAATGGCTCGACCTGTGCAAGACAAGAAAAGACGTGTTCGGAGAGGGAATCGCCCACATGCTGATGGGCTATTTCTATCTGACAGGGCTTAAATACGGGGAAGCGCACAATTCATTCAGGGAATCAGTCGCCATCTTCCACAGCGCCAAAACGCCGCTCTTCGAGGGCATCAACAAATTCCTGGACACAATCGTGATGATAGAGGAGGGCAGAAAGAAGGAGGCAGTGGCGGAGCTGGAAGATGCTGTAAAGCTGTTCGGCCAGAGCGGAAACACGGAAAGCGAGATAAGCCTCAGAAACTACCTCGGCGTGCTGAAAAGGGAAACCGGAGATTCATCGCAGGCAATCGCCGAATTCAGGAGATCGCTCGCGATACTGGAGAAGCAGCCCAGGGCGCAGCTTTCTGCAGCAACATCGATACAGCTCGGCTATTCATACTACCTGCTGAAAGACTATGCAGAATCGGAAAAGTATTACAGGCAGGCCCTGGCCTACCTTGAAAAGACGGGAAACAACAGAAACAAGGCTTACTCGCTGGCCTTTATCGGCAGGAACAGGGCCGCCCTGGGGTTTCCTGAAGAGGCGCTGAAGTTCTACCAGGAAGCGCTGGCCTGCTGCAGCACGTCGAGCAACATACTTCTCGAGCGGGACATAGCCCTCGAGATGGGCGAGATCCTTGCGAAATCGGGCAGAGACGGCGAGGCTCTCGAGCTCTACACGAACACGCTCAAGCACATGAGCAAGGTCAAGGAGACCCTGTCGGCATCGATGCTGAAAGCCAGTGAAGAGAGAGGCGCCAAGACGAAGGAACTCTTTGAGCGCGCCGTGTCACTGATGATAAAAAGCGGCCGATACGACGACGCCCTCAAATTCTTCGAGATGTCCGAATCATACGACATGCTGAACAGCATCGACCTCGGCTCCGTGCCCATCCAGAACGAAAAGATGAGAGGGCTCATCGCAAAGATGACCGAGCTCAGGAACAAGATGGGCCTCATAGAGCAGAGCCTGGAGAAGGACGTCGATAAAAAGAAGACCGACTACCTCTCAGGCGTTCTCGCCTCGACGAGGCAGGACTTCTTCCAGATAATAAACGAGATAAGAAAGACAAATCCGGATTACGAGCAGCTTCTGGCAGTGCAGGGAGCCGACCTGGCGGAGCTTCAGCCGTACATCCCTGAATCGGCGCTGCTCCTCGAATACTACCCCTCGAAGGACGGGCTCTACATCTTCGTGGTGATGAAGGAGTCGTTCTCGATAAAGTTCGTCGACCTGCCCAGAGAGCGCCTCTATGAGCTGGTGCGCTCCTTCAGGGAAGAACTGGCATACAAGGGCGCCCAGGCGCACGAAAAAGAGCTGGAAAAGAGCAGCGCGCTGCTCTACCGCTATCTGATCTCGCCGGTGAAGGGAGAGATAGACTCAAAGAAGTCGATCACGATAATCCCGGGCGGGCTGCTGTGGTATATCCCGTTCGACGCGCTTGCAGACGAGAGCGGCCGCGCGCTTGTGGAGACAAAGGGCGTGAGATATCTGTATTCGGCTCACATCCTGAAGCTTTCCCTGTCACGCAGGGACATTCAAAAAGGCGAAAAGCGCTTCATCGGCTTTGGAAACCCTTCCGGCTCGGACCTGCCGTCGTCGGCAAGCGAGGTGGAGCAGATAGGCTCCCTCTTCAGCTCTAAAAGCATATACACAGGAGACAGGGCCACCAAGGAGAGCCTGCAGCAGCAGGCGACCACGGCGACGATCCTGCACATAGCGGCCCACAGCGTGCTGGACAGTGAAAACGTCAACAACTCTTACATACAGCTTGCAGGCAAGGACGGGAAGCTTTCGCTCGGAGAGATATACGGCCTCTCGCTTCCGCAGACCGATCTCGTCGTGCTGTCGTCCTGCGACAGCGCCGTCGGCGAGATGAATCCAGGAAGGGAATTTGCAAGCCTCGCGTCTGCTTTCACGATAGCAGGCTCGCACTCGGTAATCGCGTCGCTTTGGCGCGTCGAGGACAGCTCTACAGAGAAGCTCTTCCAGGAGTTCTACAGAAACCTGAGGGACGGCTCCTCAAAGACGGAATCGCTCCGGCTGGCCAAGTGCGCGCTGAGAAAGAACGGGCCGACATCCAGCCCGTTCTACTGGGGCGGATTCATACTGCTCGGCGAAGAGCATTGAAGCCCCGGCCCGAGTGGAACGGCGTCTGCAGACTCGCGGAGCAGTCACTATTGCGGTGCGAAATGAAAAAACAGGTGTGGATATGCTCCATCCCTGTTTATTATTATTATGAAGAGCAGTATTAACGCTGAAACCTGCCCGGATTAGAAGAAGTATGAAACTCCCGCGCCTGCCGCAGTACCCAGCACTGCAGCGGTGATAGGCGAGCACTGCCCCAGAGTTGCCACTGCGCCGATAAGAGCGCCTTTGGCGCCGCCGTAGAGAGCTTCCTTCATGCTGGTTTTGAGGCTGCCGCTCAGAATGTCATCAGCCTTCTGTCTTGCTTCATTGACATTCTTGTCAACGTATTTGGCCCGGGCCCAGGATACCATGTCCTTGCAGCCCTTGGCAGCGCCGAGCGCGAAACCGAATGCCGCGCCTGCCGCGCCAAGGCCCACTACACCTGGAACTCCCATAACGCCTATTATGATTCCGGCACCAAGCGACCCGAGCGTCGCGCCCTTTATAATCCTCGGCACGACTGAATGAGATGAAAAATGCTCCTTCATGGCACACTTCAGATGGTGGTATTTCGCCTTCAGACCTTTCTCAGGGCAGGCTTCCTGACTGCCGCAGCTCGTGAAGGTCTCCTGAGCTGCACCGCAGCCGGACGCCGCCTCGCCGCTCCCCATCTTCTCAGTATCGGCTCCGGTTCTCATCGAGGCTGGAGCTGAAGCCTGGTCTGCTCTTCTGAGTATGCTGATCATTTTTTTCTCCTTTATGGTCAGTTTTAGTTTTGTTCTTCGTGAATATCGTAATACACCAGGCCGGGAAAGTCTATGACATCAGGACAAACGGCAAATTTATCAGCTCAGGATGCTAAAACGAACACATAAGATGCATTTTTGCGCTCACATCGCCTCTATTATACTATATTATGACATTTATTGAACACTAATAGGCTGATTTAGATTGTTATAGAAATCTCTTAACGGCCAAAAACGCACTTCGAGGCTGCGAATCTACCTTTTACAGAAAAAGACTGGCCTATTCCGGATTTTAACCATAAAATGAACGTGACAATGAGGAAACAGTGTGCGGCCGGCCTGTCAGTGCACACCAGACGAAACAGGCCTGCTGCTCCGAAAGTAGAATGAACCAGGGAGGCAGTGGAAAACATGAACACCATCCAGAGAGCGCCAGTCACCCAGAATACCACCATATCAGGCCAGAGGCCGGCCGGGCAGTCGGACATCGCAGATAAGGAGAAGACAGACGAAGGCTGGCAGATTACGGACAGGATCTTCATCTCCAGGTCATCGGCCAGGAAGATAATCCGCGCCACTGCAGGATTGGCCGCCGCCGCGATGGGAGCGTTCGTCAACGCAAACGCCGGCACTGAATCCGGCATCATCGAGGGAGCGGATTTAAAGGGCGACGGGACGAAATACAGGCTGTGCAGGAACCTTCTTCCAACTGCAGTCAGTGTGGCGGGAGCCATACTGTCGGGAAGCGCCGGAACTCTCGCTGCCTATCTGGGCTCCACGGCTCTGTGGCACACCCAGGAAGAACATCTCCAGAACAGCGTCACAGAAGAGGTAAGTAAATCAGTGCACCGCGTGCTGGGAGAAAAAGAGGCAGATCGCTCCACAGCGGGAAGAATCCGAGACGGCCTCATAGGCGGAGTTGTGGGATTCGCCAGAGGCGGGCTCACAGGTGGAAAGGAATGGTTCAACGAAGGCATGAAGTACGGAGACAAACTGGCTGACAAGCTGTTCGCCAGAATCGCATAAAGCCTCATGAGCGCCGCGCATCAAGTGGCAGAGAGAGGCTCGAGCCTCTGAAACAGGAAGAAGGCAGAGCAATCAGCAAGCCTGAGCGGATCCATCCGCCTCAGGCTTTTTACTGTCGGGCCCAGACAGGGAAGCGCTGAGTATCAGTGTGTAATAAGTGAAGTGTCTCCAAAGGGACGCAATGCATGCAGGCAGGATTGAAGAATCAGCAGTCAAAGTCAGGAGGCTTTCAGGATTACCAGCAGCAACCTCAGGCAGCGACAGCCGTCAGAGGTTACAGCTCCGGGCCTGCTGCGGCAGCGGGAGCGGGAGCATCAGCCCTGGCTTTTGCGCCGGGCTTGACCTGACGGTAGAAGATAAACCCCTGCTTCAGCGCCTCGCCTGTGCAGGCAAGGATGGTCTTCATCGGATCTCCGTCAGAAAGGGCATATGTTCTGATACTCTCTTTCACAAGACTCGCCGGGAAGGTGCCGATGATATTTCTGGCCGTTTTCGAGAATTTCTTCCTGATACCGGCCTTCTCTGCCAGCTTTGCTATCCCTGCGCCGATATCACTGGAAAGATTGCGGAAAAACTGGCTGAACCGCGGACCGAAGAAAGGCCCGATTGCCCCTGCCGCGAAACTGGCGGCGATCGCCACAGGAATGCCAACAGGCGCTATTCCGAGAGCTGCAACGGCTCCGGCGATGAGTCCAGAGGTTACGCCTCCCACAATCGCCTTCCCGACGGCGCTGTCCACTTTTGTTCCAGTGGCGGCCCCTATGGCACTTGCAATCTTGAGGGGGCCGGGAAGAAATGGAGCGCTCAGTATATTGGCGCCGCTGGCTGCATCGCGGGTCGTGGATTTCGGATTTCCCCTGTAGGTCTCATAAGCGCCCAGGAGGCTGCTGAAAACGGCTGTCTGAAGCATCGGAACACCGGTCACCATCGACAGGCCCACTCCCAGCGCTGCCGCCGCCGCTCCTCCGGCCAGGACGCCTGCCGCAGTGTTATCCGTCACGTTCGCGGCAAAGATCCCGACCTTCGAAGCCAGCACGCTGCTCAGAAGACCGCTGAGCCCCATCACCGCAATTCCGTCAGTAACAGAGGTCCCCAGGATGTACGAGTGCTTCTCCAGATCTCCGCCTGTGTCCTCACGGGGCTTCGAGTACTCATCCAATGCATGAAAAGCCTTCTCAGGGAACTCCCTCAGCTTTCTGAAAAAGCCGGGATGCTCCCGTGGCGGAGGTGCGGCGCAGGCTATCGTGTCAGTCATCTCATCTCCAAAAAATGTGTTGCAGCATCGTTCTTACTCTACCTTACTACAATGCACGGATGCAAAGATACAGAAGTCCTGCAAGAGGCAAAACCAGGGCAGTGACCAGAGAAAAGAAAGGCACGATATTCACCGGCTGCAATGCGACAGTGAGCCCTTCCCTGCCCCCTCAGGCGCCATCCGGAGAACCCAGGACCATCGCCATACCGGTCCGCCTGATTATCAACAAGACGGGAAGGGAGAAAGAGCGCTCTGTATAATAGCAGAGATTGGAGAAATGTGCCGGAAGGAGAATATCATGAGAGATCTGTCAGTTACATACCTGGGCCTGCCGTTGAAAACACCCGTCGTCGCCTCCTCTTCGCCGCTGACGCAGAATCCCGATATGGTTAAGCGCATCGAAAAGGCCGGAGCGGGAGCAGTCGTACTGCATTCCCTCTTCGAGGAGCAGATACTTGCCAACGAGGGAGCGCTGCGCAACTCTCTCTCGGGGATCTCTCCGGAATCTTATCGGACAAAGCCTGAAGACTACCTGGAATACATAAGAAGGCTGAAATCAGAGCTGTCCATCCCTGTGATAGCAAGCCTGAACGGCGTATCGACAGGCGGCTGGATTGTGTGGGCAAAAAAAATCGAGGAGGCCGGAGCCGACGCTCTCGAGCTCAACACATATTTCATCGCTTCCAATCCGGAACAGACGCCGGCCCAGATGGAAGACATGTATGTCGAGCTGGTCAGGATGATCAGATCCATCCTCTCCATACCTCTCTCCGTGAAATTGTCGCCATACTTCACAGCCTTTTCCCACACGGCGGGAAAGATTGCGGGAGCCGGCGCCGCAGGCCTGACGCTCTTCAACCGCTTCTACCAGCCAGACATAGATATTGAGAGCCGCCAGATCATACACAGGGTATCTCTCAGCACATCGGAGGAGCTCCTGCTGCCCCTCCGCTGGATCGCCCTGCTGTATGGAAAAACGGGCTGCGATCTCGCGATTACAGGAGGCGTCCACAACGCGGACGACGTCATAAAATCGATAATGGCCGGAGCCAGCGCGACGATGATGGCCTCCGCCCTGATCAGAAAGGGCGTCGACCATATAAGCACCGTGCTCGACGCCCTCTCCCAATGGATGGATGGCCACGGAATAGCTTCGCTCAGCGAGATACGGGGAGCCGTCAGCCAGGGAGCGGTGGACGATCCCGCGGCATTTGAGAGACTGCAGTATCAGAAGACGCTGGGAGCGTTCCGCTGAAGAGAGTTCCGGCAATCCGGCAGCCTTCATCAGACATTCACACCCGGTTCATCGTGCTTTCACATCACTGCGCTACAATATATCCAGAGGAACCAACAGACTGGAGGATGCGAAGATGATAGAAAAAGTATTCAGCGGAAACGAAGGAAAAGGCACTGCAGATTTCGGAAAGGAACTCACATTCGTGCTGGCCGGAGATTTCATGATCTGCGCAGTCTCGCTGCTTGGAAAGTAATGTTTTTACGCCCTTCATTCAGGGCTTGTCATGCCACCGTCCACTTCCTGGTGAGTATATATGACGCCGCTGCAGGTAACAGCGGCGTTTTTTTATGCCGGCGATGATGGCGGGTTATTTCACGCTCCAGAATAGCTGCGCTGATGTGACGACAACGGCTGTGCATACAGTCAGATTCAGCAGGGATCTTCCATCTCTGCCGGATCTGCCGGCGACAAAAAGACAGGAGTCTCTGAAATTGTCGGCAATCTCATGAGACTCCTGCCCTGAAAACAGCTCACCTGGAGACATCAATATCTGCGAAAGCTCACGCAGCCTTCCTGTCTCTCATTTCAAACCTGTCCATAAGCGAATTGACCACACCGGCTCCTATCCTTCCTGCAACCGCGCCGGCCAATCCTCCCACAACGCTGCCGATAACCGGCGCTGTAACTGCTCCGGTAAGTCCGCCCAGCACGGAGCCGCCAATCGCTCCCGCTGCTCCACCAATAACAGCCAGCGCTCCGACGGCAGCCGCCTTGGCGAAACCGGCCATATGCCCTCCGCCTGGAAGCAGTCTGGCAGCGCAATAACCAACGGCAACAGCTCCTCCTATCGCTCCGAGGACCGCTCCGGACAGAGTCCCGACAACAGTTGAAACAGGTCCGGTCATTAAGCCCAGCTTCAGTCCCGTGGCTGCACCCGCAATAGTTCCGGCTGCAAAACAGATGCGGTTGCACATCAGTTTCCTGTGCTCCCCTGCGGCATTGCCAGACTGAGCCGCTCCGGCACTTCCTGAGCCCATCTCCACAGAGTCTTTCGAGGCGCCTGCGCTATTATCCGCTGCCTTATATGATTCGTTATTCCTCTGGGATGCTTCCAGAGTAAGCAATCTTCCGCCTGCAGTATTCATTATTGTCGTCATACTCATTTTATCGTCCTCCCACTGTTATTATGCCATCAGTATAGTATGCGCAGTACAATAATGAAACAGAAATCCCATAAAAGGCTTGAATATCAATTCAAGCTGCGCAATTCTGCGTACAAGATGCATAATCCAAAGGGTTCGAAAGGCACGGACGTCGAACTGTCTAATGGATTGCAGGTGAAAGGGGATAATAATGTCTGCAGACACGGTGCAACTGAAAGAGTATCATCTTTTCTCATATGACGGGGAATATTATCTCTTCATTATTGACGACATGACATCGTTTATCATTGATGAGGAGCAGTATGGAATTCTGAAGGAGATAAAAACCAGGCCTTTTGACAGCGCAAAATACGGAAACCTTAACATTTATCTCAGTTTGTTGAATCTCATCAAGAGCGCCAATAAGAACCGGAAAAGAGAGCTCCCTGCCTCTTTTCCTGTAAGCCATATCATGCTCAATGTGACACAGGAATGCAATCTGAACTGCAAATACTGTTTTGCCGTGGGAGGGGAATATGGCAGCAGGGGATATATGAGCAGGGAGACTGCTTTCAAGTCTGTCGACTGGCTGATTGAAAACTCAGGAGCCCAGAAAGATCTCATAATCACGTTCTTCGGAGGCGAGCCTCTGCTGAATTTCGCCCTGATAAAAGAAACCGTTCTGTATGTGAGAGCAAAAAAGACAGAGAAAGAGGTATCCTTCGCCATCATTTGCAATGGAACACTGCTGAACGCCGAGATAATAGAATTTTTCAAGATCCATGACTTCAGGGTCGGCATAGGGTTTGACGCTCTCGAAAGGCTGCAGAATTATTACAGACCCTTCAAGGACGGGAGAGCATCGTACGATCTCGTAAGGAAGAACATATCGGATCTCGTGGATTCAGGCATCACGAGAATCAATATCACCTGCATGGTTTCCGACGAAAAGTCAGACTTCAGGGAGGCAAGGCAGGCTCTTATCAACACGGGATGCGCTGTCATGGGCATCCAGAGACCGGCGCCTCCGATTCTGAAAAGCGATGAAGCTGACACCATGGAGATCTTTGCCACCATCAGGTCGGGAGAGGTTAAGGAATACACGGAAAAGCTGCTTCTCTCCGTAGAGGAAGAGGGCCGGGACTGGCTTGCTTCCATCAAAGAGAGAAAGGCATTCCCTTCAAAGCTCTATTCAGGGATCACAGGGCTGCTCCGTGCCGGAAGAAAAAGAGATTACTATTGCGGCGCAGGAAAGGCAATGGTGAATATCTCCATCTCGGGAGATATCTATGCATGTCACAGATTCAACGGTCTCGAGCATATGAAGATGGGCACCATAGAGAATTTTAATGCACAATCCCAGACAAGATATATTGAAAATCATACATCCAGAATATCCGAATGCAGCCTGTGCCAGGCCAGATATTTCTGCGGAGCGGGATGCATTCACGAAAATCTGTCGGTGGAGGGCTCTATTGGAAAACCTTACGGGGTATGGTGCGAGATGATGAAAAGAGCGATGGAGGCCGGGATTGCGGTTTATCATCAACTGGATGACCAGGACAAAGCTTATCTTAAAAGCACAGCACTCGGCTCAGGTCTCACATTTGCATGAGCACCATAATCTCTTGAGATACTGATAATCAGAACGGACACCATCACAGATATAGTTGATATTCTTATGTAAGCGTCTCATTCAAATGGCGGGCCCCTGAAGAATCGGGGGCAGGCAGCCAGGTCCTGAAGTATAGCCTGCCTTGCCTCTGTCGCTACAGAGTATGCGCAACATACCACGAGACAAGTCTTTCACACTTTACCGTATGGCACATGTGTTGGCGCAGACACAGCTGGGATTCTTCCAGCATATTCCCTTGCCGCCAGCGATGACTTCGAGCTGGTCGTCGGAGAGCTCTGTATTGCTTTTCTGGGGAATCACTATGAAGAGCTCATCGGGCTTTTCTTCCACCACGGTGATCTTTAGATTCTTCGGCAGCTTCGCCTGCAGCCTTGTTTCCACTGCTGTCTTCGGATCCTCGAGGAGAGATTTTTTAAAAGCTTCATTCTGAGCGGCTCTCAACCCGATTTCTTCCAGAAAGTCTCTTCCTGATGTTTCCATTCATCCACCTCCTGAGTATTGGATCACTTAACAATAGCGCAGTTCTTATTGCAGAACATGCAGGCAGTGTTTTCCAGCAGATTCCTTTGCCTTTAGCTTTTTTAACATTTTATCACAGAGAAGCTTAAATATCAACAGCGCAGAAAACCGCCTGCGATGACCAAAGGCACAGGAGGAAACAAGCCACCAGAGCCTCCTTTGAGCGGAGCGGGTGGTGGAGGGACAATGAGACCGGGAAAATCGTCGTGGATTGAGGTGCCTTATGACTGGCTGGATAAAGAGTATTCTGCCCATGCAGGCCATAGGACTCTCCAGAAGTTTTTCAATCTTGCTGTAAAACCTGAGATTGTCAATGGACACCTTTTTAAAAAGGGATATACCCCGCCGTTTCTTCATGGCATCAGTTATTCTTTTGATTATATCGGCGGCACTTCCATTGACACATTGTGCATGAATTATGTACAATCAGATCCATGGAACTGATTAATGCACTGAATGAAAGAAGGCGATCAGACATGAATACTTTAGAGCCCCTCTCATGTGTGGTTGGATTGATAATCGGCTTTTTTCTGGTGCTCGTTATATATGCAGCAATAAAAAAGAACAGATCCGGCGCTCTCCGGTCCACACCCCAACAGCCTGTAACCAGCCGTCCTGTCAGTGACCATCCTGAAACTGCGCCAGCAGAAAGTAAATATGGTTTCTGCACACAGTGCGGCGGCAGGATAGCCGAGGGCGACGGCTTCTGCAGCTCCTGTGGCGCGGCATGCTGATTATTCTGCCACTGTTCAGTCAATTGATAATGGAACAGGCTCCAACGGCCAGTGAGGCTATTCCCTCGTCCAGAGAGCGTGCCAGTCACCCTTGTCGTTTGCCAGGTTTATCTCTTTCCCGCCGGGATCAACGACTCCCCAAACCCTGTCGCCGGATGGTGTTCTGTAGGTGAACTGCTGGCGGAAGCCCTTTTGCCATTCAGCCTCGTAGACGGTGTAATCGCCTTTCATTGACTACGCCTTGATCTGGAAACGATCAGCCTCTCCATAGGGGGATATGTTTATGGTGGCGCCTGTGGACGACCGCCTTGTTCCAGAGATATCAACTTTACCGGACGATTCCCCTGGAGCCTGGGAAGATGAATCCATATATCTCAACGATTCCGCGATCCTTACAGCTTCTTTCGAGTCTATGCTGTAAGAAAAAACATGTTTGTCAAATTTAACGTCTACCTTGTTCAGTGTAAAACCTTCCGGTATGTAGATCGGGATCACCAGAGCGATGCCGGTCTTCTTAATCTTCTGGATATCAGCTTCAGAAAGAAGCGCGTTTCCAGACAGGTTTTCTCCCCTGGCGGAAACAGCATGGATCATACACAGCATTATTATCCCAATGAACACGCCTGTCACTCTTTTCACAGTTCATCCTCCCCTCGAAAGCAGTATCATTTTGAAAGAGTTATCTTCCCGGTGAGAAATCCCTTTAGCCTCATTATTGTGATATCCCTGTATTGAGTACATCTCTCGAAAACCCAGACTATGCTTCAAAGTTTATCATGGCAGTGTGGAGCATCATTCCGGGTGATAAGCAGAAAGAAGACCTGAACGGTTCTCTCTTTCACATAGTCAAGCAGAAACAGGAGCAAAACGAATGAAAACGGGGAAGGAGTTCACAATCGGCAGCAGCGATCCACTCAGAAAGCCCAACCCCGGCATGCTTCTGGAAACAGGGGGAGAACTGATATTCCCTCCACCGCAGGTTTACACTCATTCACAACAGCGACGAAAATATGCAAACACTTATCATCATTACAGGATAGCCGTGGTTGCACATGATATGGTTTCCTGAGCCAGGGCAGATGTCCTGAAGATCGCCGGGCCTTTATCGCGGCATATCTGCAGCAAGTTCAATCACGCCTGTGCAATACAAGCAATGACTACCTTGAAGAGAGTCAGCCGGGGCGGCTTCACATATGCCTTCTGAAGAGTCAAAACCAGTGAGAAAACCTCGACTGTTGGCCGATCGAGAGTAATGGCCCCACAGGAAGAATGGATGGTTTGAAAACAGTTACCAGAGCAAGCCTGCCATCTCCCTGCGGTGAAGAAAACAAAGCCCGCCAGATCAACCACATCATACACCGCTCCAGTCATCAGTCACATTTCTTTCCTACACCCCTTCAGGCGCCGGTGAAAAAGCCTTTCTGCCGCTGCTGTAGATCATGAAAGGCTGACCTTCAGGGCTTGAAACAGGTCCGAATGTGAATGTCAGATCATCAGGGGCCGCCCCTTCTATCTTCAAGCCGTGCAATATGTGCAGAATCCAGAGATGGTGCGAGCAGGCACAGTAAGTTTTGTATGGCGTCGCTGCCGCCTCTTGAGCGGAACTTGAGATGATGAGCGTGAATGTTGCGGCGGTTCGAGCATCCAGGCACCTGGCATCTGTATCCGTCCCGCTCCAGCACTTTGTTGTTGTGCGCCGCTTTATGATGCGCCTTCTCGTTCAGCAGGTATTCGGTCAGAAGCAGCGCGATGAAGTTTTCGACTCCATCATTGTTTACGAGAAGCTCTACGCCGTCATCGGGAGATACGAGCGAGACATAGCGGCGCACCGCTTCGTTCCAGACTCCGTAAAGCCCGCGGGGGATGAAGAAGCGGATGGACATCGCAGGCTCGTTGCGGTGCGGGTGGGAGTCATCTGTTCCTGAAGCGCTCAATGCATCCGAGGCGGCTGAGGAGTCCGGGACATCGCAGTCATTCTTCCTGCCCAGGCTCTCCAGCACATCGAGAAGGAGCGTGGCCGCAGGGCGGTGTTTGTCCGGAAGCGTGCAGAGCGCTCTCACCTGTTCGAGTGTTTCATCTGATATTTGCTTCTCTTCGCTCTGGCAATGGCAGGACCCTGATTCGATACCCGTCGCACACTTTGACAGTCGGGATGATTCTGTCTGGTCTGAGCCTTCGCCCGAGTCCGCCGCACACTTTGACAGTCCTCAACGTCTTTTTTACCAGTGCGTCGATCTCCCTGACAGACATCCCATTGATTTCGGAAAGCAGCTCTGCCTCATTCTCTTTCGTCGTCACACGGAGAAGCATCCTCAGCGCTGATTTGACGATATCGCCCTTTATGTATGCCTCACGCGTCAGGGGCAGCGCCTGCAGCCTTTCGTAGTTCAGAATCATTTCCGAGGCAAGCCGCCCCGAAAAAGAGAGATGCTCATCCGCGAAATCATCGAGCCTGCTGTATCCTATCTCTCCGTATGCTTTTCCGTCTGCTTTCCTGAATGCGCTGAGCAGCTCTCCCAGGCATAGATCAATGAGAGATCTGGCGTGCGACAGTCTGCACAGATGATAGTCGAAGGTGATGAAATCCTCTTCGCGGTCGATGCAACGGCTGTTGATATGCCGGGCAAGGTCGTGCAGCTCTTTCGGAACGAGAGGCGCGCCTTCTTTGATGTCGAACAGGCCGGCATCCTGTTCGGACGCTCCAGCTCTCCCTGCCTGAAGGCTCTCATCCGGCGTCGAATCCTTATATGTTCTTCTTGATTGTATCAGCCTTTTTCTTCTCTGCATATATTGATCTTATCACAGCAGAGGATTGAAATCAAACCAGCCGATCGCTGAAAAGCTTGCCGGTATTGAGGAAAACACACACGTAGAAATGCTGCTCAAATCCATAGAGGAGAAATTTTAACGGTCGAAGCCCAAATATCCCGAAAACTCGAAATAACCAGCCTTCCTGCCCCAGTATGGGGCATCCCGTTGAAAGCCAGAAACCGAACGGCGCTGCCCGATCCAATTAGAAAATTTTCCGACAATCAGGTTCATGCGCCTGGCCCGGCCGAGGGGTATGATCTTTCCCGCATGCACGGAGAGTTTCACCTCCTCTCCAGTTGCATTTTATGACATAAAAATCAAACACAGAAGCTCATTAGAGCCATCAGAACTCAACCACGACAGAAAGAGCACGATTATGACAATCGCTCCAAGAGGGCATAATATTACTCAGAGCCCATAATTGTCAAGATAAACACTCGCTGTCCATCTTCGTGAACAATCGCTGCCGTAGCTCTTTATACTATGCCCTCAAGCATTTATAGATAAAAAGACGAATGCTCTGCGCAATGTGATATCTATATATGGAATCTCCCATAGAGCCGTTGTTTCAATCCTTATTTTACTGGACTTCTGAGCGGGACCTTGATATCGTCGGTCTTGGCCATCCTATCAACATATTGTTTCAATCCTTATTTTACTGGACTTCTGAGCGGGACGGTGGAGCTTCGGGGCGATGCTGATGTTCCCCTCGAGTTTCAATCCTTATTTTACTGGACTTCTGAGCGGGACCAACGAACGGCGCTCCAGCAGGGCCGATCCTCGTATAGTTTCAATCCTTATTTTACTGGACTTCTGAGCGGGACCAGGTATACCGTTTTTCTAGATATCTGTAGCAATTTGTTTCAATCCTTATTTTACTGGACTTCTGAGCGGGACACGGATGGCTATATTGAGAGCGATAACTACCTCAAGTTTCAATCCTTATTTTACTGGACTTCTGAGCGGGACCATTGCGTGTAGCGGCGGTACGTGCGCGTCGTATCTGTTTCAATCCTTATTTTACTGGACTTCTGAGCGGGACTGTCTCCGTCAGAAAGTGCGGATACTGGAAATACGCAGTTTCAATCCTTATTTTACTGGACTTCTGAGCGGGACGGGCAGGCATTGAAACTGTCGCCTTTTGCGAGATCGAGTTTCAATCCTTATTTTACTGGACTTCTGAGCGGGACAACTCCTGTACTGCTTACGCATCTCTCCACCTCCAAAGTTTCAATCCTTATTTTACTGGACTTCTGAGCGGGACTCTACCGGCTGGATTTTTCGCCAGCCAGCCCCATTGTTTCAATCCTTATTTTACTGGACTTCTGAGCGGGACGAAATTATGGCAAAAGACTGTGCCTGCTATATCTGCAGTTTCAATCCTTATTTTACTGGACTTCTGAGCGGGACCTTATTGCGGCGCCGTATATGACAGTTTTTGGGAAATGTTTCAATCCTTATTTTACTGGACTTCTGAGCGGGACCAAGTCGGCGTAAGAATTGTGATTGAGGAGGTGAAGGTTTCAATCCTTATTTTACTGGACTTCTGAGCGGGACCCTGCCGAGGCCCCTTAAAAACGCGCATGGCCTCCCCAGTTTCAATCCTTATTTTACTGGACTTCTGAGCGGGACCAACCCCCCTCGCCAGTCGCTGCACGGTATATTTTGAGTTTCAATCCTTATTTTACTGGACTTCTGAGCGGGACCGTACTGGGCACTGAGAGACTACGGAGTTGATGGGGTTTCAATCCTTATTTTACTGGACTTCTGAGCGGGACTTATCACTAACCTTTATACTGTCACGATATTTCAAAGTTTCAATCCTTATTTTACTGGACTTCTGAGCGGGACTCTGTCCCAAGTCTGCCGCAGTCACGCCCTCTTTGTTGTTTCAATCCTTATTTTACTGGACTTCTGAGCGGGACCGCATACTTCCCACATTTTCCCATCGTTGAGCCATTTTATACTCAGATTACTCAATGCCTTTCGGGGGAGATTTCTACCCAAAAGGAGCCTTTTCCTCCCCCGAAAAGCATGTGTTTGCATCCTTCGCACAGCTCTCTATCCTTTATTTGAAGCCAATTATTCAGTTGTCAAAGATCAGATGCAGATATTTTTGTAACAACAGTCTGCACATCTGTTTCTGCTGGAAGCCTTCCTGGGATAGTATCCAGTGAGTATTATCTTGAATATCTCATCCAGAATCTCTTTTGCATTCTTAAAGTCACTTTCAAGATAGACTATTTCCTTTAACTTGCTGCCTCCGCGCGTATAACAGACATATCCCTTGTTGACTGTCTTTTTATAGATCTCTTTTATCAACATTGCGTACAGCACTGACTGAACCTTGAAAGTCTGAAAGAGATACTCGGCATATTCTGTATACTTATAATCCAAAGGAGACGCTGTATCCTCACCAAAGAACAAAATTTCATCGACTACGCCTCTTACTCTTATCAGAGGCGAAGCGAGATAGACACTTATCTCTTTTCGGGTGCATCCAATTCTTTTTCGAAGGTATTCCGTGTTTTCTCTCTCCCGCTTTTCGTGCATAGCCCGGCCTTTCTGCACTTTGTAGCGGAGCTCTTCGTGCTGCGGTATGTTCAGGCAGTTCATGAAATATATGAATCTTGGACAGAATAGATATTCTATTACTTCTGAGGGAGTGATCATTAATGTAGATTCCGGATTTATTATCTCCATTAAAGCTCCTAGAAAAACTGGGCGAGCACCTCGTCTGATACCAGCTCTTTGTCAAATGCCTGGCCAAGCAGCTTCACTTTCCTGAAATCTTCATCGCACATCGGAAAAATATAAACGGAGTCAACCTTTTCGTCCATTTCATCGGAACAGATCATAGCCAGCTCATCTATCTGGTTCCTGTTAAGTGATCCCAGAAAAACTGACTTCTGAACCCGGTAGAGCCCCATCTGCTTACATTCCTTCGCTATGAGCGTCCGGGTCTTCGTTTTAACGATATCATATATGACCCAGACGAGCATTTCTCCCTGTTTCATGTTTTCCTTATTTTATAAGACTATTTGCCATCTTATGGCAGTCAAACTGTATAACATCTCCCCGCTTTATATTTCGTCCGTTGTATCGTATACTTTCATCGAGTGAAGTGCTTAGCGCGCCAATGAGCAAAGCTTTGCCCTCTTTATTCAGAGTAAAGCCATTCTCGAGTTTGTCAAAGCATTCGACCTTAACCTGACGAGACGCGAAGAGCTTCACCACCACTTCATCAGCCCAGATGCGATAGTTTTCCATAAGATCGAAGACCATGGACTTCTTATTGTAGTGATCCGTATGAATGAAACCTACATATGGATCTAGTCCGGCAATTATACAGGCTTTCTCAACTTTTGAGTAAAGCACGCCATAGGCATAATTGAGAAGCGCATTGAATTCGTCTTTGGCCGGATTTCTGGAACGTCCATTAAACTTGAATCGGTCTGGAAGAATGAAGCTCAATGCCTCGAAATAATAACGTCCGGCACTTCCCTCAATCCCCATTATAGTTCCGCGCACATCATCAATTACTCCATCTATGGAATCAAGCTTTGTCCTATACTCTCTGAGTTTATCGATAAAACTTGTTATCTCGGCAGATAAATGCGATCTGCTCTTCCTCAGATCAATGAGAAGCTCTATCTGGTTATCAAATTTCCTTTTCACAAAATCTAGAGCAATTGTCAGCCCTTCCTTTACTTCAGCTATTTCCAGCTGCCGCCTGCGAATGAGTGTCGTGCTCCCCAGTTTGCTGTGCCATACCCGGCCATATGGATCACCGAACTCATCAAGAAATATGACATCGATATTATGGTCCATAGCCAGTTTGATGGCGTCCGTCGTAATATATGCGGCAGTAGTGATCATAATGGAAGAGACCTTTTTTACGGAGACTTCGAAGACTTTATCATCATTCCTTACTTTGAAACAGTCTCCATTTTTCTGGAGGTATGATCCGTATGTATTGATGACGAGCTGCATTTCCAAGCACCTCACAGATCAGGATCAGATTGCATCTATGCTCCATACAGGAATTGCTGAAACAGAGCTATTGATTACTTCTTCTCTGTCTAGAGTCACTATATAACCTGTCTTCAGTCCATGAACCGACATGGCAGCGTTCAGTCCATCGAGCTCTCTTTTACGATTGTTATCATCCAGAGTCACTGTAGCTTGAACCGCAATAAACTCATTGTCCTTTTTTACGATGAAATCACATTCTTTGTTTCCAGAAAAGAAGAAAACCTCTTCATAGCCATTTTTCACCAATTCAGAATGCACCATATTTTCAAAGAGTCTGCCACGGTTTTCAGAGAAGGAGAAGGATAGAGCTCCCGGAATTCCATTATCCAGACAGTACATTTTTTTTCTTGATTTCATGGATGTCTTGAGTGAGTATGAAAAGCTTCTCAGCTCCCTGAACAGAAAACTGTCCTCCAATATCTCAATATAGTCTTTTACTGTATTCTCATTGCTGCCAACTACACCGGCCAGACTATTATAAGAGAAAAGCGCTCCATTGTTTGACACGAGATAGTGAGCAAGAGAAGAGAAAGTCCGCCTGTCTCTTATCATTCTTAACGATATGCAGTCTTTGAGCAGTATGGTCTCATAGTAACTGATGAGCAAATCTCTCTTGAGCAAAGGATCATCTGTTTTGTAGACTTCAGGAAAAGATCCAAACTTTATGACATCCTCAATTAGTCGAAAAACATCGGCTTTACTATCAACAATCTCCAATGAGGACCGTATCTTTCGATGATTGAAAATCTCTCTCAGTGATAGAGGGTACAACAATGTTTTAACATATCTGCCAGATAGAAGTGTCGCATATTCTCCTGTGAGAAGGTTTGAATTGGAGCCACTTATGTAGATCCTGTCTACAATATCATTGTCATACAGGCTCTTTACAAACTTCTCCCAACCTGAGACATTCTGCACCTCATCTAGAAATAGATACCGCACCTTTTTACCTGTCAGCTTTTCGGAGTTTTCAAGCAAAACATAAAGCTGTCTGGGATCTTTCCACAGCTCGTAGAAAAAGGGGTCATCCAGATTGGCATAGAGGATGCTCTGGGGATCCATTTGGCTCATCAGCTCATTGATGAGAAGCCTGAAGATTGAAGATTTGCCGCTTCTCCTCATGCCAGTGAGCACCTGAATCTCTTTAAGCGCGCTCCTGTGAAGGATCTCACGAAGAGATTTCCTCTCTATGAGATCGCCATATCTCTCACTTTTCCAATGCCTGTTTTGAATTGCAAGTATACTATCCATTTTACTAACCATACTTCGTATTTTTATTATATTATACTAATTATACTTAGTAAAGTAAATATCTTCTCTACCAGAATCAGTATTGACTATGATTCTTTCATCCCCAGCAATCGCTTTATTTCATCGAGAAACTTCTTCCCCTCTTCAATCTTGAGAGAAGCAATGGGCTCAACAATTTCCTCAGATATATCATAATCTGCCGTTTCTCTGATCTTTCGCGCATCGATAAACATGCGATGATAGACTGGATCCAATCGGCCGCTCTTTGCGAAGTAGTAGCCCAATGCAGACTCCACAGCGGAATGTTTTGAGACTTCAATATCCTCAGATTTGAGAAGGGCCTGAGCTGCATAGAACATGGAATAGTATATCTTGCTGGCTGCATCTGAAGAATATCCACCCTTCATCAGTTCCTTTGCGACTTCCAGTGCATGCTCAGATTTGTTTATAAGCCGCCGTATCTCATCTTTCATATTGACAATCCCTCTCTCTCCACATTCCTATAGAAGGAAAAGCCATTTTCAACACACCTCTTGAATTCCGCCTCTGCAAAGACTTTAAGCGAAAGTACAGGCTTGAAATCAAAGTCCCACATCACCTGATAAGCGATATCATCAAGTATCCTGTCGATTTCATCATTTCTTGCATCCACAAGCGCAATCAGATCAAGATCAGAATCTTCGGACTCTTCTCCTTTGGCCCGCGAGCCGAATACAATGAGCTTTCTCAGGTTCCTCGAAATCTCAGGCGATATTCTTTTCTTGAATTCATCCAGAATGCGCCAGTCCCGGTCTGTCATTCTGTTATCCTCCTATGCGGCGTGATTTGGGCAACTTAGGACAGCTCCGAATCCACTTTTCGATGATAATGCCACCATATCTCTCATCTCTACAATTCCCTGCAATCTTAATGTCTTTTCCACAGGTCATAATGTGCACGCTGCGATATTCAGAATAACGCTCTCAAATGTCTTCCTTGTGATTTCCATCAGCACCCTTCTGTTCCTGCGGATCTGATATTCGCTTCACCGTGCCAAAACCCCGAGATACAGACTTGCCGATGCCCCAGTAGTCTGGAATGGAGAAGTTGACGGAGAAGGTGCCGAGGAAGCCGAGCATGGAGACTTGCTTTAGAGAAGTTCCTATTTCCTTAAAGCATAGCAAGTCTAAGTCTATAGTCTCAGGGACAGTATAACCAAGGTTTTTGGCTATTGAGATGATATTGCCAATAAGGATTTTCTGTAATAAATCTTTTCTATCTTTTTTGTCTGTCAGATTAATAAATCTTTCAAAATTCTTTTCATTCAAAGCGAGCCACGGTGTAATGAATTTATATTTTACGGCTGTTTCGCTTACTTCAAATACAACATTCTGGAAGTAGAGCTCATTCGATACAATTTGATATCTATGTTCCCCAAGCAAAATTGTCTTATTAATAAAATCTAACTGTGTAAGTAACTCTGCACCTTCATTGAAGCCTAATATCAGACATTCTCTGTTTAAAATTTTATACTGAATGATTGGATATGAATAGTTAAGCCTTCCATCTTCAAGATGTTGGTGTAAAAGAATTTTTTCCGGATATAAGTGAGCTACGGCGCCTCTTAAATCCTTTACCTTAACATATTTCTCCAAAGGCTGATCAAATTTCAATTTCAGGAGTGATTGTGAAATTCTATTACTCATAGTATTTTACACACAACTTCATCTGATTCATCTTTATAGTTCAAACCGCATTCTTTTGAATAGAATGAATCTTTCAAAAGCGAATGTCCCAGGTATTCTTCTGCAATGTCGCCAGGCTCAAATCCAGTTTTTGCATAAACACTTATTGTTATCCTCGATATTTTTCCGGCGAGAGCTCGCCATGCTTCTCTTTTCGACCATTTATCCTTAACTTCATTTGCAATTCTCATTTCTTCTTTTAAAGCCGGGTTTTCCTTAATAACTATAAAATCATATTTTTCTCTCTCTTTCCCACGCAGAAGAGTCTTGACTGATTCTACCGTCCTCATTTTAGCAAAATTCTCAAGATGAGCTTTTCCTGTATCCTTCTTGCCTAATAATTGATCAAAAAAGCGCCTGGTAAAAGATAGAATATCTCTTTCTTCAATTTCTTCATATCCTTCTAATACTTGTCTGGTCACCTGTAAATGCACTTCATCATAAATCATCTCTGAATAACGCTTTCCCTTGCCATTAACCAAGTCTACTATCTCAACTGTTGAGTGGTCCAATAGATGACCGTTCCTGTTACACCTCCCTGCAATCTGAACCATGCTATCCAAAGGCGCAAAATCGCGAATTACATATTCCATATCAATATCTACCCCAGCCTCAATGCATTGTGTTGAAATCACGATGCAAGGTTTTCCCTGCTTGATAATCCCAATTTTTTCCAGCCTATCCTGAGGAGTTACATCAGCACTGATAAAAAGCAATGGTATATTGTCATATTCTTTTGGCCAATCCTTTAATAAAATATCATAAATCAATCGTGCGCTACCACGAGTGTTAAGCGTAATGAGAATTCTTCTTTTTTCTTTCAGCCATTCATCTCTTCTTGGGATTAATTCTCCAGCGAAATCACGAATATTTAACCTTCTTTCAAGCCTGAACACCAATTTGTATCTGTTTAAATGTTTGAAATACTCTTCATAGCACTCGATAAGTGGTTTTGCATCAGAAATAATTGAAGGTAGAGTTGCTGACATCAATAAAATGCTGGAATTTCCTTTGTTAGCCAATACCTTAAGTGTTTCTTCAAGCGGCTTCCAAAGCAAGCAAGGAAGTGCCTGAACCTCATCCATTACTATTAGTGCATCACAAAGATTGTGAAATCGCATTTGATATCTTGCTTTTGAGTCCATAAGGGTCATCAAAAACTGATCATATGTGGTAATTACTATCTCAGTTCGCCATGTGTCGATGAAAAAGTGCCCGATCCCTTCTTCAAGATCTGTACCGTATCTTCTATCTGACAATGAATGACTTGTCAACAACCAGGAGCCATCATGCTCCTCACCGGCATTTTTCAATATTTCTTTATACTCTTCCGTAGTCTGGTCGATAACAGAAAGAAATGGTAATACTACAATTGCTTTTGGAACTATACCTTCTGAGTCAAATTTTTTTCTAAGTCTTAATAGCCATGTTGCCGAGAGAAGCGTTTTTCCAGTTCCTGTTGGAGCGGTAAGACTAAAGACTCCATTTGATTGTATCTTCTCTATTTCACTATTTAACAATGTTCGGATTGATTGCCTGATTTTTTTTACTTCATTTTCAGGTGACTTTTCAAATGTATTAATTCTGTCTTCGACCCATTGAGGATCCCAATACTTACTGTGAGATTTAATATACTTTTCGGGTTCTTTTATCGCAAGAAATGCCTTATCAGCTTCGAGAAGCAGAGAATACAACAATTGTGCTCTCATCCTTGTTTCAAGTGACTCAGGAATCGTAAGCTTTTCAAATGCTGGCAAGACATAATCATCCAAAAAAAACTGAGCTTTTGCCCAAACTCTTTCTTCTTTAAAAAGCTCTTCAAGATAGATTCCGGAGTGCTGATACAATGCCTCTCTCAGGAGGTCAGCAGTTTGACTTTTCAGCAGTTTTGCCAGTTCTCCACATCCAATTTCTCGAAGTTTTTCAATGGTCGGTAATTCACCATGATGCCCATATACAGCAGCAGCAATAATAAGTGTGTCGATATAGTTCCATTTATTTTTCCTCGATACTAGCAAAGAAATAAGGAGCGATAATGGTGTATGAGCCTTCTCTCTGGGATCTCCCCTATAACCGCTTGGATTTTTTATATATTTCTGAAATGCAGCTGTACCTTTTCCAAGATCGTGAAGCACGACAATATCCTTCAAAAGTTCTTTTTCTTTGAAAGTAAGAATTTTGGATGAGTGTCGTCTGCATAAACTGTCCACAGCACATTGAACCTGTTCTATGTGCTCACAGAGCTGTAAATCAGGGTGAGAATTTAAGTACATCATAAGAACATAATTATTTGGTCGGCTGCTTGATAAGCCAGGCCTGTCTTTACAGGGACGGGCCTAGCATCTCGCTCTAAAAAATATGCACAATGGGAAAAAACTCTATCCTGCGTAACAGTTTGCGGCATCCTAATCGCATGGAGAGCTAACTGCAAGTCAAAAACTCTATTCAACTCGAGTTCAACCTCATCACGTTGAAAAACCGTGCTGATTTCATAGATCCCTTCTGGAAGAATGCTGCTTTCAAGAGTACTTATGTATTCAAGCTCCGCAGACATTTCAGATAGTCCCAGACTTGGAGAGTAATGCCATTTTTTTTTCTGCAATCTATCATTCAGCTCATTGTGGTAAGGATCAGGAAGCGAAACCCATACGTGATATTCAGGCTGAAACAGCCATTCCTGGAGGATAAGAGATGCCTTTTCCGGTGCTGTGGTCCTATCGATATTTTGAGATTTCTTCACTGTCCAAGCCAGTGGCTGTGGAGGGTCTTTCCGCAATTTCACTTTATGCCAGTGAGTCCCAGGTATAATTCCTGATAAGGCAATATTTGACGGCTCAAGCGCCACCTGCGGATCATCTTTCGATAAGCCTAAAACCGCTCCCAGTATTCCGAGAATAACAGTCCTGGGAGGAACAGGATAACTAAACGCACTGGCCGAAGCTTCAGCTCTTAGAAAATGTGCAAATTTGCCGTACAAACGGAAATGTAACAACTCCATCTAATTATCCTCAGTTTTCCTTATGTTCTCAATATCAATTTTAATCCAGTTGTTCGGAAGCTCTTGCCTAAATTGAATATCAGATGAGAAGGCGTAACGGACTTGTTCAATTTGTTCAACCCTCTCTTTCAGCTTTTCAAGAAAATGAGAGAGATCGATCACATAGTCCTCTGGAGTAGCCCACTCTTTTTCATCTTTTCCTTTATTAGACTCTAATTTGATATAGTCATGCAGCCTGCCAAACTGGAACTCTTCTCCTGAGTTATATGAAATATCTATAAGTAAGCGAGGAATCTGCCCTACTTTTGTTCTGGTATTACCACATGATCTCACCCCATGCCAAATGGCCTGTAATAGACAATCATAGTCTTCATCGGTCATTCTTGACAATTTTGCGGAGTGTTCGTTTGCAACACCGGAAAAGGCTATCAAAGCATAGCGAAGTCCAAAATAGGTAGTGAATGTACCAGCTGATTTGTCTTGGGCACTTGCAAATATCGACGTTCCGTGAATATCCACTTCTTCTGCCTTATGAAGAACTTCGCCCATATTAAACTGAACTGCTCCGGTCAGAGTCTTGGGAACTGGCTTCCAATCAGCTTTTCGTCCACTCTCAGTTGTACCTTCTTTGGTTTCTTTAAAGGCAAAAGAGCTCCCGAATAATCTCGCATCAATAAAAGCCTCTAAAAGAACCGAAACAAGTTCTTCCCCGTTGGCTTCCTTTTTATTATGTTTCTGGAGGTAATCAATAACTCTACCTGTCAGATTGGTCGTCTTTCCCTCTATATTATCAACAAGTATGTCTTTCCCCTGGGTCTTCATAAAATCTCGCGCGAATCGTTTCAATCGTACATCGGTAACATAATGTGTACCATCAGGCAATACACGTGGCCTGTTTTCATCAGGATCTCCATTGGGATTTCCCATCTTTATGTCGTAGAGAAATAGAAATTCATGTCTCCCTGAAAGAGTCTTGCTATCCATATACTCACTCCTTTTTAAGAATATTTTTTGTAAGTGACTGTCCAAGTAAGAGATAATAGTTTGTTGGTACTTCTTCAAGCTTTACAGAATCTCCAAGTCTTACTCCAAGCGCTCCTAACTCTCCAATGAGCGCTCTAACATCAGAGCTCTTTTCTGTCTCATAAGCAAGAAGCTTTTCTCTTATTTTTATGTATAATTCCGGGAGATCTTTCCCTTTCAATGTGAGTCGTTTAAGCCAGGTGAGGGCATTGGCGCCCACATTTACTCCTCTGGCTCCCTGCACTTCCAGAACTTTGCCATAAAGGACTCCCAACAGAAAAGCATATGCCTTCTGCAATGAATCAATCCCACTCTCGGGGCCAAAATAGGGCTTCAATTTTTCCCATTGCGGCAGATAGCAAGGTTCATCCATATCCATCACCTCCGTTTTTTTGAAGTAATATATCCACCAACAAACATGGCGTATCCATCCAGCAGTTGTGAGAAATGGCTCTCCAGTCTTCTTTATTCCCTCATTCAGAAGCCCATATTCACTGCCTTGCATTATTGCATCCATCCAATGGCATCTGGCAGTGATTAGTATCTCTTCCCAAAATCGTAATAAGGGTATCTCTTTTTTGTAATACAAAGATGAAGCAACGCTTCTAATCAACTGCTTTAGTTTCATACTGCTATTTACGTTCTTTGCCTTTTTTCCACCAGGACGATGGAATATACTGAAGAGCGAATTAAGAGAAAGGTTTGCCTGAAAATCCTGAAATAAAAAATTCTCGGGAAATATTGAACTGCGCCATTTTCTGGCTTCTTCATTGATCTTCGAGAGTTCTCTGAGACGTGAAGGAGGCATATTAGTTATCATACCCGAAACCTCTTCCAGATTCTGGCCAATTGTTGCCCATAGCAAAGTAATGTTTATTATTCCTTGTTTATCTTTTAGCCTATCAAGAATCGTGAGTTCTGCTTCTTCCACATCAGATTGAGTATTTTTTACATAGTCCTTCACATGTGTCCAGATTTTTCTTCTCTCAAAATGATTAACACTCGAATATGGTATTACTAGTGCAATATCACCTGCAATTGAATTGATAAAGGGATTTCTTTTTTCATTATCTTTTTTAAGTACATGATTTTTGTAAATAAAAAGCAGATCAGCACATGCATTACAGAGTGCATACTTTTTCCAGGCATTGCGCTTTTCGATTCCGGAGAAAACCCCCACTCTGTCGATGTTACTTATATTAAGACCAGCTCCTTTAAGAGCATTTGGATAAATTGTAAGTCCTTCATCCCCGCATAGCGGACATGTCTCATCATCATAAGCTTGTGCTTCATTAGTAACGTATCGAGTCCCACAAAGCTTTTCTTTCATAAGATATTCAAGATACTCTCTTCGTTGACCGGGGAATTTACCTTGTTGATCTTTAACTGTGAGAAAAACAGTAGATTTCTGCTCACCTATTTTTTCAACAGCAGCTTCTAATAAAGTATTATATCCTGCATCTTTCCAATTGATTGCCTCACCATCAATCAATTTAAGCTTGGGACAGTTTAATACATTTATAATCTCGCCAAAATAGCTGGACCATGATCCGTAACTTGATGATATCTCTTCAAATGCTTTCATGGTGGTAGTCAAAATCTTACCTGTAGGTCCTGCTCCCTTATCCTTACTATAGCTTCGCTTTAACACTGGGCCTATTTGAGCTCCCTGTGGGCCTGAAGGTCTCATAAAAGGAAGCCAGTTGGCTTTTTCGGGTGTCATATCTTCAACTGAAAGGACGACTGCGTCATAATGATCAGAGTATTGTAAGCTAAAGATTCTATCCAGATTCTCTCCACTTTCCACCAAAAAAGGAAACAACTTCTCTGATTCATTTACCCGAAGTTGGCGATACCATTTTTCCAAATCATCTTGTGGGTTATCCACTTCATTTAAACTTCCGTAAAGATAATCCAAAGCAAGTATTCTCATGGCATATAACATTTGCGTATCTCCTGCCAACATTCATATTCTTAAAGCATTTCATGTTCAACTGGGTCACTGAATAAGGCTAGACTCCGATGATCGCACTTTCTATCATACACCCCTTCAGTGACAACAGTGTGTCACTCTGAAAAAAAGAAACAAAAAATTTTGGGGAATGTGAAGATCGTTGCTGCAACTCAGTCGGGGATGGTATGGAACGATTATTGCAACTTATAGCATCTATCTGTATAGAAATTATACACTCACCATGGAACTCCTTTTTGCGGAGGATTATAATCAGATGCTGAAGATTCATAGAGGGTTTCAACCCGATAGAAGCATTTCCATGGAAATCCAGGAAGCTTTTCATGTTTACTGAACCTCTGATATAATATCGACGATCAGAAATACAAGGAGGCCGTTCCGTGAAAGTCAAGAACACGTTCATTAACGTTGATGCCACGTCTGATTTCATTATGAACAGAATCCACGATGCCGTGTTGCCTCTTGTCGCTTCATCCGGCGACATTCGAGTTTCCTTTACGGGAGGACGTCCATTCAAGGTCGAGCTTTCTTTCAAGCCGTCGACGGAAGCTCTGATCAGGGATGCCAGAGCCATTCCAGAGGCGATTCGAAGACTGGAGCGCGAGTTGACAGGCGCAAAAACCTCTCCTGAAAGAAAGAAGAGTGATACGATACCGGACATGGAATTATCCAGACAGCAGAAGAATGTGATCCCCTTTCACAGGACAACAAGCGCTTTATTGGAACAGGACTCTGGTTCTGAGACGCTGCATTCCTCAGAATCTCTAAAGACTGCCGAATTTGATGTCATCAGACAGGAACAATCAAGCACCAGAGAATTAGTGGCGCTTGCAGTGAAGAGAGGCGCTATTAAGGTAAAGGATCTTTACGATGGAAGACTTCTGACCTTCCGCCCCACCGGAGGGATCCGATTTCATGTGGAAGGAGAGATTTTAACAGTTGAGCCTGTTAAAGAGTGGATCTTTAAGAAAACCACCTATGTATCCGGGAGAATTGTCTCAGAGAGGCTCGACATCAAAGCGCTGAAGCTTGTTCCACTGAGACTTGAGCCCTGCGGCATATGGAATCCGAAGGATCATTACTGGGGAGAGCCCGGCGATCCCGTTGAAAAGTGCCTCAAGCCGATTTTGAAAACAGGGAGACGTCCCCAGTTTGAGATGGAGCAGGTGCTGCCAGGCGGCTATGAGAATGACAGCGATTACGATCCGATAATCGAGGCATCCGAGCTGTACCAGTATGGGAAGAGAGTTGAAGCCTACGCTTTGATCGATAAACTGCTCCTGGCCGATATTAGATGCATCGATGCCCATACACATCTCGGAAACTGGCTTTTCAACAGCACAACACACATTTCTTCCGCAAGAGAGGCTATGCGCCATTTCCAGGTTGGCTGCGCCATAGGAGAGCTTTCGCTGGAAGAAGGATTCAAAGGAGTTCTTCCCTGGGGTCTCATAGACAACCGCCCCTACCTCAGAAGTCTTCACGGTCTCGGGCTCTGCCTGTGGAGACTCGGACAGACTGAGGAGGCATTGAAACTGTTCAACCGAATGATGTGGCTGAACCCGGTGGATAATCAGGGTATTCGTTTTCTCATTGAAGAGATTGAGCAGGGTGAAACCTGGACAGACAGTGAGTTCTAGAGGCCGGAGGTACTAGGGGGACAGACTCTTTTTTAAGGATGAGAGGCAGTTACAGAAAAAAAGAGTCAGTCCCCGGGATTGGACCTGGGGAAAAAGAGTCAGTCCCCGGGGCTGGACCTGGGGAAAAAGAGTCAGTCCCCGGGGCTGGGCCCTGAAGTGATGAGATGGCGCCTGGCAAATTCTGCGTTCCAAATCATATGTAAGGGACACCGGCAAGAACGAAATGCTTATGAGTGCAGATGCTTTCTTGACAATATCATCCTGCTATTCTATAATATTAACGAGAACTAGTATCGTTAATTTGCGTTAGTAATTTCGTTGAAGCTGTATTTCAGCAGAAGGCGGTATGTTCATATGGGTGCGAAATCCAGGCTCAAAAAGGACGACCTGACAAGCCGCGGTATCAGCATCTCGCGCAAAGAGCTTCAAAAAATGTGCATGCGGGTGTGTGATAATTTGCTTGAGCTTATGCCGCAGACTCAGTTTCAAGAGAATTCGCGCAGTGATTTTACTGTCGAAGAGGCTGGCATACTGGAGCGGGTGGGCTTTGAGCTTGAGATGAGAAAGAATATGGGAACAGAGGACCCTATTGCAAAAGGAATCTCAGAATATACTGCGATTCTGTGCAGCAGCCTGACTGTTGAGCAGGCCGCTAATATGCTTGGGGTTGAAGACAGCCGGATTCGGCAGCGGCTTACCGGCAAACCACCCACGTTATTTGGAATAAAGCTGAACTCTCAGTGGCACATTCCAGCTTTCCAATTTGAGGGGAATCGTATTGTTCCCAACATCGACAAAGTAATTTCAATGCTGAGCCCGGAGCTTCACCCTTTAACAGTGTACAGGTGGCTTACAAACCCCAATCCGGATCTGATAAAAGATGAAGGCTCTGATGATGAAACTGTCCTCAGTCCACTGAACTGGCTTAGATTGGGACTTGACGCCGGAATTGTAATAGATATGGCTGCAGATCTTTGATTGAATATGGAGCTTTGACTTAATGAAGAAGCCAAAATTTCCAGGTTCACCCGGTGTCAACGAATTAGCCAAAATACCTGCACAAATCAAAATACTCAATAAAAACGAGTTATTGGTGCGCCTGTACTATCGCGGTGGAAGCTATCCAACTCTGTGGAACGGCTTTCGGGCATACGGTCCTCTAAGCACCAGCAGATTTGATCACCATTTGCCTCCCGCCAGGATAAAGAACAGACAGATTCTATATGCCGCAACGCTTGGCGTCACAGCGACAGCTGAATTTTTTCAGCAGACACGCATTATAGATAGAAAAACAAGAGAACCGTGGCTGGTGATCTTCCGAGTTACAAGAGATCTCGAACTGCTGGATCTGACAGACAGCTGGCCTACCAAGGCAGGAGCGTCCATGGCAATTAATTCAGGGCCGCGCATCCGTGCTCAAAGCTGGTCGAGAGATATTTATGACGCCTATCCCGCTATTGAAGGTCTCTGGTATTCTTCTTCAATGTATTCGAATAAGCCGGCCGTGACCCTGTATGAGAGGGCTGCTTCCGCACTGCCGCCCAATCCGGATTTCAACAGAGCATTGAGCGATCAGACATTGACCGCTCTGCTTAAGAACGCTTCAAGCGAGATCAATTATTCGATTATCCCGTAGAGTTTTCATGTATGGATGTACCAGGGGGACAGACTCTTTTTTAAGGAAGGGAAACAGGATTAGAAAAAAAGAGTCAGTCCCCGGGGCTGGGCTTGGGGAAAAGAGTCAGTCCCCGGGGCTGGGGCTCCGGGGATGTGGGCGAGTCTGGCGGATAATGGAGGGAGAGCAGGAAAAGCCTATCCGTGGCCCTCGCTATGATGGCCGTCTCCGTGGCCGTCTCCATGATGGCCTCCCGGGTGATCAGCGGCAGGGTGGCCTGCCAGCTCCCTGATTTCGTGCTCTGAGAGGATGTGATTCCCGGCCTTTGCGGCTTCCAGGATCGCGTGGATCTTTTCATCCGAGACTTCCAGGTGGTGCTCTCTCAGCCAGTAGTCGACGTTGTGTCTGCCGCTCATTGGACCTATCTCGATGGTCTGGTGGAGGCCGAAGAGCTCGGCGGGCACGCCTGAGTATACGCGGTTCGCCAGCCAGTTGTTGCCGTGGTGGTAGGCCTTCACGACTGCCGCGGCGTGGACTCCCGTCTGCGTGCGGAACGCGTCGGGGCCGAAGACCGGATAGCTTACCGGAATGTCGATGCCTGTCATCTCGGCGGCGAGATGGGCATACTTCTTCAGTTTCGTCATGTTTCCGTCGATCCAGCCCAGTAGCTTCAGGTTCACCAGAATCTGGTCCATCGAGGCATTCCCGCAGCGCTCTCCTATGCCGAGCGCCGTCCCGTGGACGCGCGCTGCTCCCGCGCTCGCGGCGTGGATGGCGTTGATCACTCCAAAGCCCCTGTCGTTGTGGCCGTGGAAATCAATCTCCACTTCCTGGCCGGTCTTCGCGATGATCACTTTTGTGTAGCGGACCAGGTTTTTAATGCCTGACGGCGTCGAGTGGCCCACCGTATCGCAGAGGCAGAGCCTCTTCGCGCCCAGCCCGATGGCGGCGGTGAACAGGCGGTTCAGCGTGTCGGGGTCGGCCCTGGTGGTGTCTTCGGTGACGAACATCACGGGAAGCCCGTGCTTTACGGCCAGGGACAGCGAAGCCTCTATGTTCTTCAGCATCTCGTCAATCGACCACTCCTCAGAGTATCGGCGGATAGAGCTCGAGCCGATGAAGCATGCCGCTTCGACCGGCATCCCCAGCTCATCGCATATCCTGACAAGGGCTTCGATGTCTGAGACTACAGTGCGGCAGGCGCAGGTCGCGGAAATCTGCATCCTGTGATCGCGAATCTCCCTGCCGAGAGCCTTTATGCGCTCCACATGGGCGCCGCCTGCCCCAGGCAGGCCTATGTTGACGACGTTGATCCCCAGCTCGTTCATCAGGTGCAGAAGCTGAATCTCCTCTTCAAGCTTCGGCGTGCGCACCGAAGATGACTGGAGGCCGTCGCGGAGCGTTTCGTCCATCAACTGCACAGGCCGGGCCGGAGCGGGAAGGATCTCGCCGTGCACATTCCAGTCAAATATGAGCTCACTGTTCATCAGCTCTTTCTCGATGGCTTTCGTATCGTGATGCATGTCTTCACCTCGCTGAACTATTTTGAGAATCGTGACATATGAAATGCATACAGAGGCTCAACCATTGCGGCCATCTCGATCATTCCCGGATTTCCGCAGCGCGGCGTTTTGTCAGTTCGTCTTTGATGTGTCGGTTATAAATTTGCAGGAGAGCCAAGTCAATGAATTCAGTGGAAAATTGCGTAATCCTTCATGAGAAAAAATGCGCAGAGCTCGCCGCATCTTCTCCTATTTCCATTTATTGAGCTTGATTCAGCGCTTTTCCGGGCTAATACTCAAAGAGGAAGATATCATCTGACTTTTCAGCGCTCTTCCTCAGAGAGTCCGTGGGGCCGGAACGGGAGAACACCCCGTAGTAGAGTTTCCTGGCATTGGTAAAATTGAGAGCTTTCTTTTTCAATGCCTCTACGATCCCAATATCCACCTTTCTGGCAGTCCACTTACATTCGCACAGAAGGTAGGAGCCTTTGCCATCGGTTGCGAGGCAGTCTATCTCTGATGTCCGGTTCCACCATCGGCCGATTATTCTGGCCTTGAAAGGGAGGCGGTTCTCCCTGTTCAATACCCTCAGTCTTTCCCTGCAGATTTCTTCAAAAACGGGAGATGTGAAATTATCAATATCAGGTTTTATTATCTCGTCCCATACATAGGCCGAATCTCCCTCTTCAAGAGAGGATAGATGTGGAAAGACATACCTGAACCAGAACCGGAAGAAGGGATCTTTCATTACATAAATGCTTTTTCTCGAAAGATGGGGCTTTTCTTCAGTGGCCGGTGTCACTCTCGCCACCAGACCCAGCTCTCTGAGAGTCGTCAGATACCTGTTTACTTTCTGAGGCTCCTGTATGCCAACCTCCTGGCCGATCTCACTGAGTCTTGTTTTTCCTGATGCAATCGCTCTCAACAGCGAGAAATAGAGTGAAGGCTCCCGGAGCTCCTCCATCAGGAGAAAGCGGGGCTCAGCATAGAGAAAGCTGTTTTTAGCAAGAATGGCATCTTTGATTATCTCTTCGAAGCTCAATGCCTTGGCAAACATGAGAAAATAAAGAGGAGTTCCGCCTGCTGCCGCATATACATAGACCCTTTCCTCGCGTGTCAGGGAAGGAAAGATCTCCTCGTAATGCTTGAATTTCAAAGGCTCCAGCAGAATCTGGCCGGTTCTTCTCCCATAGAGGGGGCTCCTGCTCCCCAGTACTTCCTCTTCCATGAAGCTCAGATACGATCCGCAGAGGATGAGCATAATCTTATGACCAGGGGAGCAACGGTCCCAGACCTTCTGGAGGATTGATGGCAGCGCCTTGTTCCCGGCGCAGAGATAGGGGAACTCGTCAATAATGATGAGAGGAATTTTCTTCGAGACTTCTGTGATAAGATTCTCCAGCAGCGCTTCCCAGGAAGAGAATCGCTCGCTTTTCAGAAAAGGCTCGCCGGCTGCCCTGAAAATCTCACGCGAGAACTGTGCGAGCTGATCCTGCTCAGTAGAGAGATCGGCGGAGAAGAAAATATGAGCCTTCGTGAGACTGAAATGCCTCAACAGCTCGGTCTTTCCCACACGGCGTCTGCCGTATACTATAATGAGCCTTGCGCCTGATTCATTATATACTTTGTCAAGATAACGAAGCTCCTCTTCCCTGTCAAAAAACACCTGACCCCCAAAATATTATACTTTAGAGTATTATACTTTAGAGTATACTAAATAGCAGCGACGTTGTCAAGCTCATTGTGATTGGGAAAAGAGCTTCACATGGAGTCAATTGCGGCGGAGCGAGAGGAAGCCCCCTGCAGAGAACTGCCGAGGGCTTCGTCACTTTATTCATCTCAGGAAACCAGGTTCTTCACTATATGCTCGACTCCCAGAAAGGATCTTCCTTCGCGCCTTTTTTGCCGCCTTCGAAGGCGCCTGCATCACCGGCCTCCCTGATCGCCTTCCGAAGCTCGTCGAGATGCTTCTCGAAGAGAGGAACGAGGGAGCCAGTCTGGACTCCCGGCGTGCGGAGCGCGGCTATCAGCTCCATTGCGGCTGTGCGGATGAACTTCTGCAGGGCAGGCACATCAGAGCTCCTGTCAGATCCGGCGAGCGCACCAAGAACTGCATTGCGCGCTTCATCGAGGGGATCGGCCATTGGAAGGCGGCCGGCCTTCAGCTCTTCAAGAGCTTCTGCAATAACCTTTTCCAGCTTCCCGGCTGCAGAGCCGAGTGTTTCGGTCCCGGCAGCGGCGGCATCCTTCTTCCCTGCAGGGAGAACCGGCTTTGCCTCTTCCCGCTTCTCCTTTGCGTGCCCGGAAGCTTTCTGCTTCTTCCCGGCGACAGGCGAGTTTACGGCGCTTTTATCCATAGCTGCAGATGGCGGGAGCGCCTGCCCCCCTCCGGCCGACCTGTCCTCTTCGGAAAGCTCCCAGAACGCCTGCGGGGCGGACAGTGAAGCCATACCGGGCATCGGCGCCGCCTCGGCCTCAAAGGAAAGCTCCGCCTGGCACGGGGCTTCGAAGCAGGGCATAGCTCCAAACTCATCTGCATCATCATCGTATGATCTGTTTGCAGGAGCGCTCCGTCTAGGGCTCGGAGCCGCAGATCTCATCATCAGGGAAGGCGCGGCAGAGAACAGCGACTTGGCCTTGCACGGCGCAGGTGCTGCTCCCATGGGCATATCCCACCGGTCAGGCATCTCGACAGGCTGCACGACTGTGCGGGTCGCCCCATCCCTGTTGACTATCTCGCTTTCGTCCACGACTACAAAAGCGGTGAACTTGGTGAGAATGGTGTGCTCCTTCGAAATCCTTATTATCTGAGCTTTAAGGGCAGACTGGGCGTCGGGAGCGAGCCTGAACATGTCTTCCAGGTCGGCAATCCTGGTCCTGGCCCAGAGATGGGCGAGCGCAGGGAACTCGAGCTCTCTCGCCTCGCACTCCTCCTCGAACGGAGAGCCGTCTGTATACCGGCCTCTTATCTTGACTTTTCCCTTTCCCTTTGCCGTGAAATAGACCGTTGTGGAGCGCCCTGCAAACAGATCGGCTATGCGCTCAGGTGCCTGCGAGTCTTTGTCTATTCCTGCGTCGATATCGGTAATCGACACGTCCACGACGAGCGGCGCCCCTATCTCGCGGCCTATGGCGCGAAGGGCGTTCTCCAGGTTCTCGCCTGGCGCCACGAAGGCTGATGTGCCGCCTCCGAGGGAGGCCAGCCGGGACAGGAAGCCTTCGTTCACGGCCGTGTCTATCCCGACGGTGAATACACGCACGTCGCCGATCTCCTTCTGGATTCTCTTCAGGATCCTGGCCTCGTCGCCGACCTGGCCGTCAGTAAGCACCACTATGACAGGCATGGCAGTGGACTGCCTCTCCCTGGAGATCATCTGCAGCGCGTCTCCGATGGAAAGATAGAGCTCTGTTCCTCCTCTTGCCTCTATCGTGCGCAGATATTTGTCGCCTTTCTCTATTCCAGCCTCATTTGCATTCATGAAATGCCTGTTTTTACCGTGAGTAAGCCATTCCACCCTGTCGTCGAAAGCCTGTATCGCAAAGCGGTCGCGCGGCTCCAGAGTCGACAGCAGCAGCGAGCAGGCTCTTGCGGCGGAGCCCATCTTGACGCCTTCCATCGAGCCTGAGCGATCGAGCAGGAATACGACGTCCCTGGCCATTCCGAGGAAGCCTTCGCGCCTCGGAGGGATGATGGAGATCATCCCGTGAGCCTTCCCCTCCTGCGAGTGGTGCATCAGGAAGGTAGTTGCGACAGAAGATCCGGCAAGGCGCCACCTGAGGACGAAATCCCTGTTCAGGCGCTCATCTTCCCGCGACAATTCGACTGTCACGGCGCCGCTCTGCATCGCGGTCTTCGTGGCGTGCTGCGAGCAGGAGAGATCTGCGAGGCCTCCGGCAGTGCCGTCTGGAAGCAGCTCAACCTTTATGGCCAGGCCGACTTTCGGATCCATCCCTTCGGCGAGCCTCGGAGGCGTTATGCGCGAAGCATCTGGAACCACATCTGTGTCCTGCTCCACTCCCTGCCCGACCTGATCGCGCACGAGCGGGGAACCCGGGATATAACGGGGCGCCACGACGAGGGGTAGGCGGATCTCGGTGGTGCCGTCTTCGAAGAACGGAAGTCGCTCGGAGTAAGTAAGGCGGATCGTAACCTCCTCGCCTGGAGGCAGGTTCCCCACCTGCACGGTAAAGACATCGTCGCGCTCCTTCTCCAGAAAAGCGGCCCTTTTGCCCTCCTCGAGTGCCTGCCTGTATTGCCGGCGCGCCTCTGCCCGCTCCTCGACAATGCCCTTTATTACCCGGTCTTTTACCTGCATCTCGAAAGATGAGACTGCAGCCCCGCCGGCTATCGGAAATATATACACCGCCTCGAGATGCTCGGTGTAGCTGTTCTGAAAGATCTCCGTCACCGTGACCTCGGCAATCCGCTCGGCCACGCGCGCCTTGATGTCGACCCTGGAAAGCGGAAGCGCCACATCTCCACCGGGAGCGCTTACCTTGAGCTCGCCGAGAGCTCTGCAGAGAGCATCTCCTTTCAGTTCGAGCAGCGGAATCCTCTGAGCAGTAGTTCCAGTCATCATGAACTCCTTTCACCCCCGCGGGGAGTCTTTTTTAAAGCGGCCACTGCCGCGTTGAACCTTTTCTGAAGTGCCTCCATATCATCCGGCGGGACCCAGCCGCCTTCAGCCATAAGCTTCAGGCCGGGAGCTATCACCATTTCCCGCCAGGTCACCGGGACGATATCCGGCTCCCTTTCCTCCACGACGATGCTGTTGAACAGCGCCTCGAGCTCTCTTTCGTTCCTGCCGTAAAGTCTCTGCTGTATCCTGGCGAGCGAGAACCCTGCTCTCTGAAGCGCCTTGATGGCCAGCAGCTGCAGCAGGTGCCGCATCGTGTAGCGCGCCTGCTTCCCCGAGATGACCGGCCTGTCCAGAAGTCCGATTGTCGTGTAGTAGCGAATCGTTCTGGGATCGGGGACCTCCGTGACGCGGTGGTCGTCGCCTTCGGCGGCAAGACCTCTCTGCCGCAGGATCCGCTCCGCCTCTCTGGTAAGCTCTTCGAGTGTCATTTCAAGGTTGTTCATACTCATCTTGACAGTATTATAACACATTACTGTAATACTGTCAAGTTCTTCAAGATCCCCGAGGCCATCGCAATTCTGTTATACTTCACAGTCTCCCTGAAGTATACCATCTAGAGAGTTGAAAGTTTAAATCCTCTTGAAAAGAAACAACATTGCACGACAATAAAGATGAGTCTCGCCGGTACACGACAGAGCCTGCATTGCCCTCGATATTTCAGTGCTTCGACATTGAAGGTGTGTCTCACGCGACGCTTACCATTATATAAAACATCAAGAGCCCCTCCATCCTTCGACCTTCATGGCCTGCCGGAAAGAGAGGCTCTTCACTGCGCACGTCAGGTGCTGCAGGGCGACTTCCCTTCCGGGCTCTACCGCCTCCGCCGCACCTGACATTTCCAATCCTTAAAATTGTAAGAGTGTAAAAGCACAAAGTGTCATTTGGTTCTCACAAGGCGAAAGCCGGTGCCGCCTCCAAAGCCCACGGGACCGTCCCAGGTGCGGGCCCCTGACTTGCAGTCATCGGCATCAGTATTGTCCCAGGCCCCGCCGCGGAGAACACGCCAGGTGCCTGTTTTAGGGCCTTTAGGATTATTTGTGTATGGTCCTGGATCAACCCATCCATCATAAGGGAACGTTCCTCCATACCAGTCGCTCACCCACTCCCGAACGTTCCCACTCATGTCATATAGCCCAATGCCATTGGGATATAACAGCCCAACATCCTGGTGATTGCCTTGATTATACCAGCAAAAAGAACCAATCAGTCCATCAGGTGTCCAATAATAGTTGCCAGTCGATACTCCGCCTGCGGCCGTATTTATCCTGCAGGCATACTCCCACTCGGCCTCGGTGGCAAGGCGGTAGCCAGAGTTTTCAGGGTGATAGTTTGCGCCATCTACCCCCCACCTGTCGGCACCTGTATTTATATACCCGCCGTAACAGGGAACGAGGCCGTGTTTCGATGAAAGCCAGTTGCAATACGCAACAGCGCCAAACCATCTCACATATACTACCGGACGGGCACCATAATTATTCTTAACTGAATATACTCCATTGCAGGATATGCCGTTGTAACCATCGTCATTATTAACCCACCAGGTCTCATTAACGTTCATGCTGGGAGATTCCATCAGATTCCCCTGATCATTCAGAAACTCACAGAAATCCTGGTTTGTCACCTCATACTGGCCGGCATAGAATCCATTGATAGTAATATTTTGTGTTTCATTCAGGGTAAGCGTTGTTGTCTCTGGCACCTCCACAAAGCCCACCACAAGCTTTTTGGAGCCATTCGTCCCTCCATAAGCGGCTTTCACCGATATTGCCTCTATATACTTGACGTCTTTATCGGCAGCGAACTTCCCCTTCGTGCCTGCGGCATCAGACACACTGCCGGCCGTTGCAGCGTCGGCGCTACCCCATTTTGTCGCAGACCATGTGGCATCGGCGGTGACATCTTTCTGCGAGTTATCAGAATAAACGGCAGTTGCGGTGAACTGCTCCTCTTCCGCTCCCCCGTTGGCCCCCAGATTGGCAGGCGCCTTCCGGTGACCAAGGTAATCCCTGGTAGATGTTACATCGACCCTGCTGAGGGTTATCCAATTTGCATAGAGTGTTACACTGGCACCGCCCATATTGAATGTCGCGTTTGCGGCGTAACCTGTGCCGCTCCCGTCTGCCTTTGTGTTCCATCCATTCATAATAAACCCGTTTTTCTCCAGGTTTCCTGTGTTGTCAAGCACCGTGACTTCAGCACCCTGCTGATACTTATTGTTGTCCGTCGGCGCAGCACCTCCAGTATTGCCATTTCCGTCATATGTCACCGTATAGGTCGGCACGCCGCCACCGCCTCCGCCTCCGCCTCCTGAAGTCGGGCTCGGAGAGGGAGTTGGTGATAATGAAGGCGAAGGGCTTGGCGTTGGAGAGGAGGTCGGTGATGATGTCGGTGTTGGAGTGGGCGAAGTGGCATAGATATTATAACTCTGCACAACACCTCCCCCGGTCGGCGAACTCACATTCAGGGTCGGGAAGGTATATCCTGGCAGATTGAAGGTGATGGTGTACTGGACTCCAGGCGTGAGGCCGTAGAAGATGATCCTGCCGTTTGAGGAGGTCCCTGTGGCGTTCCAGTTGATGGTGGGAGGCGTGCCGTCGGTGAAGTAGCCTATTCTTACTCCTGTTGACGGGTTTATGATTGCCGAAACTCCAGAGACAGCAGGCCTGGCACCTTTGGAGGGAAGTGATGCATCGACAATGACATAATCCTTTGTGGCGTCATATGGCGCATCAGAGCCTGCTACCTGGCTCCACTGTGAGGTCTGCACCACTGTGCGGTCCACGTTTGCGGTGTCGCCTGTCACTGAGAGGTCGCTTACTTCCAGGGTAATATAGTCGGTCTTGGTGAACTTCAGGGTGTAGGCCCCGGAAGCGATGCCGGTGAAGCAGTAGGTTCCGTCGGTACCAGTCCTGGTGGTGCCGACAGTGGTGGTCTCTTTTGGAGCCTTTATGAAATCCCTCAGGAAGCCCCCTGATTTCGTCTGAGTCAGGGTGCACGTGGCATCCTGAACAGGGGTGTTAGTGATGGAGTCCCGGAGCGTGCCTGAGACTGAATAAGTCTGGGCAGTTCCTCCTCCACTGCTGTCGCCCCACCAGAAGGCAGTTCCTGAGTCACTTCCTCCTCCTCCGCATCCGGTGATTGTGAGTGCGTATGCGATGCAGATTACAATCAATGCCGCTGACCATGTCCACTTCATCCCTGTTGCTCCTTTCATTAATAAAATGATTTTGCCAAAACCCGCTCCTTTGGAGGGAAAACTGCAAAATCACGTTTGTTTGCGCTGGATGTTCGTTCACAGGACTTCGCAATCGCTGCTGCGGATTCCAGGCGGGAGGAAATTTGGGATGATTTAGAGCGATTTAGGATTATGCACAAAGCTTCCTATTCCCCACCTTTTCACGATTCAACTGTCATTTGCCAATAAAACATTACAATTATATCACAGGATGTTTGTCATGTCCAACAGAGTGTTAAAAAACCTTTCATCTTTTGCAGGCGAATGGAAACAGGCACTATTGAACCGGCTCCCGCCGCGGACAACCAGGCAGCGCATATCGCCGTGGTCAGAAGAGTCATTCCGAGGTCCCAGGGAGACCTGAGAGGCAAGTTCGTGGTCGCCATGGAGAAGAAGATACGCATACGTTAACTTATCGCGGCACAGCGCGCCACCCCGCATTACTTAAATGCTGAAGCGGATGCCCTTTACAGGAGCAAGTGCAGCATCCAACGAAGGGATCTTTATCTTTTTAAAGAAAGTTAGTATATCCCGTAAAAGAGGCACCTTCAAGGCAGAAGAGTTCAGGAGGAAACAATGGAAAGCCTACCGACCATAATTGATCCACGCAAATTCTTCACCATATTCAAAGGCAGAATGGACAGGGTTGCCGTGTACAGCGCCCGGGACCGGCGGGTGGGATCGACTGAGATAAAGCGCGGCGACTGGGAGGTCGTGGAGAGGGCGAAAGCCCATCTGGCAGGCCAGTCGCGCATGGGCATATACAACCATCTTCCTGACAATACGTGCCTCTGGGCAGTTGTCATGTTCGAAGAAGCGAGCGGCAACCCGACGGCGAGGGAATCGGTCCTCTTCGCGTCGGAGGCGTCGAAACTGGGCCTTCGCGACATCAAGAGAGAGAGAGGGAAGGTGAAAGGCGAGAACTACCAGTGCTGGGTCTTCTTTGAAAAGCCAATCATAGTTAAAAAAGTCCGGCAATTGCTCAACGCGATCCTGAAAAAGCTGGGCATCACGAAGGCCGTGCTGCTTCCCACGGAAGATGAGCTTACAGCGGGCAGCGTGGGCGATTTCGCGTGGCTTCCGTACTTCGGCGGCGTCGATACGTGGGTGACGCCTGAAGGCGAAGCCAGAGTCGACCAGGGCATGAAGCAGGGGCATACAGTCTTCCTCGACGAAGAGGGAGCCGCGATGAAGGATCCCTTCGGAGTGGTGCACCGCTGCACCGAAGAGGAGATCGACAACGCATTCACATACCTGAACGAATATATCCCGCCTGAGCCGACACCTGGCGAGGGCATCAGGATCATGGACTCCCATCTCAGGAAGCTCTCTGAAAAGTGCGACGCCTTCAAGGCGATGCAGCAGGAGATAATCGACAGGAGACTCCTCGGCGACGAAGGGGTGGCGTATCTCGGCAACATGATGAAAAGTCTGCAGCGAGAGGATTTCTACCACAAGATACTGTCGAGAACGGCCGACTACGACAAGGGCCGGTATGACAAGAAGCTCGCCACGCAGGCTGGACGCTCCTTCGCCACATGCCTTGCCTTCAAGAACGCGGGATACTGCCCGGCCGACAAGATCTGCTTCGAAAAGCGGCCGCCCCTCATGGACCGGTACGGCAAGCTCGAGGAGGACAAGAACAAGCCGCCTGAGATGTGGAGAGAGCCGTCTCCGATCCTGTGGATCTTCCAGTCAATCAAGGAGAGGATGGGCGAAGAGGAAGAAGCCGAGACAGTAGTCATCGACGCCGATATCAGGTCCCACGACGAGTATTTCGACGAGCTGGAAAAAGAGCTCACAGAGACCAGAAATCAGATAATAAAGTCCAAGCGCAACTTCTCAGGCATGGATACCGGATTTGCGCTGATGAACCAGGTGCTCGACGGCCTGAAGCCGGACACGCTGCTCGTGCTGGCAGGGGCGCCATCTTCAGGCAAGACGGGCTTCTGCCTGCAGCTGATGGACCAGGTGGCGCAGCTCGAAGGCGTGCCCTGCTGCTATATCTCCTATGGCGAGCCCAAAAACAGGATCGTGATGAGGAGCCTGTCGAGGTTCTCCGGCGTCGATGTCAGAAAGATAATGAGAGGGATCCTGACAGATGAGGAGCTGCAGAAGATAAAGGTGATGCAGGATAAGATAAAGCAGGCGTTCGCCAAGTCCGTGTTTGTCATCGAAGGCAACGACGCGATGGGCACGAGGAAATTGAAAGATATTATGGACTACATCAACGCCAGGCTTCTCATAGTGGATTCGCTGCAGTCGCTGCCTTACCTGTCAAAACAGGCTCCTCCGGACTTCGTGTCGCGCTACGAGACTATAATGCAGCAGCTCAAAACACTGGCGCGCTACAGAAAGATACCGATCATAGCGGTGCACACACTTCCGGAGGGTGACTCGAAGGAGGGCGCATTAATAGACGGGCTCGTGAATTCACTCTCCGACGTCTACCTGCAGCTTACCGAGAAGCCCCCGCAGGGGCAGGAAGCCTCCACGGGAGTCAGAGAGCTGAGCCTGCTCGTGAGGAAAAACCGGGGCGGCGACAGAAACATCGCCCTCAAATATGCAGCGCAGATTTACCTGCAGAAATTTGCAGAGGTAAAGTAGCACAATTCGAAGGACATTGCAGGGAAGGTATTGAAATTCTCAATGCGATCATACGCTTTATTTTGGGCATCAGACTGAGGCGAGGGACGGAAAAGCGTGGAAGAGAGCAACAGAATACTCATTGTAGATGATGAGCCGGATACGCTCAATCTCCTCAAGTGCTATCTCGAGACGATGGATTTTACCGTCATTACTGCCGGCAACGGATTTGACGGCATAGAGAAGGCGCAGAAGGAGAGGCCTGATCTCATCATTCTGGACGTGATGATGCCCGGCCTGGACGGCTTTCAGGTCTGCAAGATGATCAGGAGCGATTTCACGATCAACCACGTTCCAATACTCTTCCTGACCTGCAAGGTGTCAGTGGAGGATACGATACAGGGCCTGAACAGCGGCGGCGACGACTACATATCGAAGCCCTTCGACTTCAGGGAGCTGATATCGCGCATACATACGCTGCTCCGCAGAACCAAGCAGAACCTCGCGGCTAATCCGCTCACCAATCTTCCCGGGAACCCGTCGATCCACAAGGAGATAGAGCGGCTGATAGAAAACAACCAGAAGTTCGCCGCCTGCCTGTTCGACATAGACAACTTCAAGTCATTCAACGACCGCTACGGATACGAGTGCGGAGACACGCTGATAAAGGATACCTCCAAGCTGATTATCTCGGTGTTCTCAGGCCCTGGCTCTCCCGGCGGCTTCATCGGCCACATAGGCGGAGACGACTTCATTGCCACATGCCCTGCCAACCAGGCAGTCTCAAACTGCGATCAGGTGATCTCGGAGTTCGATAAGAAGGCGCCGCTCTACTATGATGAGAGAGACAGGAAGAGGGGCTTCATAGAGTGCAAGAACAGAAGGGGCGAGATCCAGAAGTTTCCGCTGGTGAGCCTTTCTGTGGGAGTGGTGACCAACGAGATCAGAGTATTGACACACCCAGGCGAGATAGCAAAGATACTCGCCGAATTGAAGACATATGCCAAGACCTTCGAAGGCAGCAAGTGCATAAAGGACAGACGCAACTCATAATATCAGCGGATCCCGCGCTCCACAGCATACAGCACCGCCTGAACCCTGTCTGAGAGACTCAGCTTGCGAAGCAGATTCCCGACATGCGTCTTGACAGTGTGCTCGCTGATGAAAAGCTTTTTGCCTATCTCCACGTTGCTCATTCCCCTGGCGATGAGCCTCAGTATCTCAGTCTCTCTCTTTGTGAGCGGGATATCCCTGGTGTCTTCCTGGGCTTCCTGGGGCTCATTGGGCTTTTCCGTGCCCTGTATCTTGACGAACTCCCGAATCAGCTTGGTGGTTATCTTGGCTTCGAGGAGCGACTCGCCCTGATGGACCGTCCGGATCGCCTCTTTCACCTTCTCGGCTGAGATGTCCTTCGAAAGATAGCCGCTCGCGCCCTTCTGAAGGGCTTCGAAGATATAGTCCTCCTGCGAGTAGCCCGTCAACATCACGACCTTGATCTTGTCGAACTCCTTCTTGACCATCTCGGCTACCTGGATCCCGTCCAGCTCCGGCATGTTTATATCTATCAGAACCACGTCCGGCTTGAAAGCCCTGATCTTCTCCAGGGCATCTCTGCCCTGGGACGCTTCGGCCACGACCTCGATATCCTCCTCCATGCTAAGCATCCCGATAAGCATCTCTCTGAAAAGGTTTTGATCGTCTGCCACAAGAACCCTGATAGGCCTGTCCATAACTCCCCCCTATGCTCACTCCTGAAATCTTTCCATATGGCCTGGCTGCTTATAGTCTCTCTGCAAAAATAAAAAAGAACTGCAAGAAATCAATCCCGGAGGGACATTTCAGTATTTCACTCCTGAATAAACGCTAAAAATCCCGACCCACCTGTCTGAACAGGCCTTCCTTCTGTGGAAGGCCCAAGGAGGTAAACTGACGAGAGCTTTATTTCTACCTCGCCTTATAATTATCCTGTTTTGTCACATTTTATCTGTCAAGCCTTGCGCGACTTGCCTGACATGTGGCTCATCCCGTCAAAGACCTGGCTCTCGTTGATCATCCGATCCGCAAAGCTGTCGACGCTGGCTGCATCTTCCTCGACCATGATGCCTGCCAGCACGCCCTTGCCGTGAGTCATGCCGTCCTTGGACTGGGAGGTCTTGATATGCTTCTCGATGTACTCCTTATCCTCCGGCTTCTGGGCATCTGTCTTTTCCTCACCCATACCGGGGAACTCCAGTTGAAATTCCTTCTTGCCTGCCAGCGTCAGCTCGGCTCTCAACGTCTTGGCCTCAGCCTGCAGGTCCTTCATCTTCTGCTCCAGTTCATTGCGCTCATCTGCACTGATCGTCCCGCTTCTCAATGACTGCTGTATCTGTGCCATCATCCTTATCGAATTCATGAACCGCCCAAGCTGCTTCTGATCGACTGTGCCCACTGAATCTACGAGCTTTTTATCCCAGTTCGTCTGCTGCACGAAGTCCGGAACTCTTCTTCCGTACGGCGCAGCCATGAGGGCGATGTCGGATGCGTTGGTGGGAGCCCATACAGAGAGCCCTGTCGAGTTCTCCATGTCATATCCGGTATGCTGCTCCGCTATGATCGCCTTCGAGAGCGCGCTCTTGATCAGCTCGGCATCTTTCCTGATGTTTTCAGGGAGATTTTCGCTCTTCGAAATCTTTTCGGCTATATCGCCGAGATCCCTCAACGTCCCGTAGTCGAAGAGCATCTCAGGCGAGTATGCGAATGAAGGGTAGTTCTTGCTCTCGTCGATGACCTTGAAAACCTCTTCACTCGAAATGCCCGAGCTCTTCCAGTCCTCCACGAACTTCTTCCAGGACGCCGTCACGTTGTCTATCTGCGAAGTGTCCACCGCCGCGCATGTGAGGTAATGCTCCTTGGAGAACTTTTTCATGAGGGGCAGATCCTTGATCTCATCGCCCTTTTTCTGATAGTAGTCTATGAAATCCTTTGCGAACTCCCTGACGTCGAAGCCCTTGCCGTCAGCCACATCCTTCTGGACGTGTCCAAGTATGTCAGGCCAGTCTGTCAGGACGCTCGATTTTGCAGACATCTCAGAGGCAATCACTATATCGGAGGCGTTTCTCATCTCGTTTATCGATTCGAGATTCCCCATGTAGCAGGAGTTGAATACTACGGCATCTATGAAATCGTTTCTGCCCGTAGTTCTGTTCGCCTGGTTTGTGCCGGCCTGTATGGCCATGCCCATATCGGAAGGACTCATCTGCAGCGCACCTGTCCATGCGCCTCCGTGGCCGCCGAGCACTACCACGTAGTGCTTGGCCGGGTAGTTCTTCATCCCCCAGGCTACAAAATCCTGAAGGTTGTGAGGGTGCTTCATGTCCACGCCAGTGCCCATATCCATGGCAACAGGCGACTGGTAGATATTTGATGCCGCATCCTTGTCCCTGAGAGGCTGCAGGGCCGACTGGAACTCGTCGCTCCACTGCCTGACCTTCGGGTCAGACGGCTCGTTGAAGAACTTCATATAGCCGAGCGATTCGGCTTTGGAGTACTCTGCTTCCGACTCCTTCTTCATTCCCTGGCTCTCGTAAAGCTCGGCCAGAACGAAGTGTATCAGAGGGTTCTCCGGATTCTCCCTCGCTATATCCACCCAGTCTCCGAGAGTTACCGTCTCTTTTCTGGGCACTGTCGACTGGTTGATGAAATAGCGCTTCACGCCTTCCCAGTCGTTGTCGATCCTGTCAGCGCCGACGCCGCCCTGATGGACATCTGTCTGAGCGGCCCTGGCAAGCTGGACCACGACGTTCATGTCCTTATTGGAGCCGACTGATTCGAGCCCCAGAGGGATCGAGGCCATGGTTGGCTCCAGATCGGGGTACTGGCCGTCCAGATAGAGGAGGACAGTAACTTCCTTCTCGGGCGTCTTCGCGGTGTCCGGGCTGTCCTGGCCGGCTGGCTGAGCCGCTGCGGCAGGCGCTCCGGAGTTGGTGCCGGCAAGAGATATGTCTAATCTGTCTTCCGGGTTCGAAAGGGATTTATCCTGGCTTTCAATATTCTGTGCCGTGGAGGTCTGGCGTCTTATATTCTGGCCAGCCAGGGGATCGATGTTGGTGCGATGGCTTTGTGAGTGCAGGTTTAGTCCGTTATCCACAGCGAAATCCTCCTTGAATTGTTCCATGGACATTATAACACAATATAAAAAGAATCTCCCTTTAACAAATTGTTAACTTTTGCCCCTTTTTTATCTGAGAGGGCAGAAAATTCCCGATTATACAAAACATATATTAACGCTCAAAATTTTCATCATCTTAAAATGGTGGAAATTTTGATAACATCAGGTTTACCTGATTGCGTTAATTATGCTGGTGAGTATTAATCGGCTGACAGAGCGAATCCGTTTATGCGCCGGAGCCTGCCATTCTTTCAGCGGCAGAGATGTCCCGCCGCCGGCTAGCCGGTGAAGATATAGCCTGCTCCCCGAATGGTTTTGATTATCCGCGGGCTCTTCGGGTCATCTCCCAGTTTCTGCCTGAGATGGCTTATGTGCACGTCTATGGAGCGGTCAAAGGCGATGAATTCCTTGCCCCTGGCGAGATCCATGAGCCTCTCCCTCGCGAGCACTATGCCCTTGTTCTGGAACAGGATCGACAGAAGCGTGAACTCCACCGAGGTCAGCTCGAGCATCTGCCCGTTAAGATAGGCCTCTCGCTTTTCGTGGTCTATCTCCAGAGGCGTCGAGGATTGTTTTCGCTCGATCACCTTGTCCCGCCTCCGGGACAGGGCCTTTACACGGGCAAGGAGCTCCCTGGGGCTCACAGGCTTCACCAGGTAGTCGTCGGCACCCAATTCGAGGCCCAGAATCCTGTCAGGCTCGTCTCCCACAGCTGTCAGCATGATGACTGACAGGGAAGGGTAATCGACGCCTATCCTCTTCAGCACCTCGAGGCCGTCCATCTGGGGCATCATGACGTCGAGCACCATCAGGTCATAGTTTTCGCGGCCCAGCGCCTCCAGAGCCTCCGGGCCGGAAGCGGCCAGCCTTATGTCTATTCCCTTGCTCTCGAGATAATCGCCGAGAGCCTGGCGCAGAGTATCGTCGTCATCAACAAGAAGCACCTTCATGTCAATTCTCCCCCCCGAAACGAACATTCTGTGACAGTCTTTACATTTCTTCACAATTCGACAAAATCCCTTAACACCCTTACAATATAATTGAACCAGAAGATGAGATGACAGGGAGTGACAGAAATGACTAAGACGATGAAAACAGCGATATGTCTCACGGCACTGGTGCTCATTCTGTGGACAGCCGGCACAGGCGCATACGCAGACTACGGCTTCTCTTCAGCAGCGAAGGGTGATTACGGATATGAGCAGGCAAAGAAGGGCGATCACGGGTTTGTAGAGGCGTCCGGCCAGGCAAACCCGGCCGGCGACAGCACTGAACGCTGCTGCCAGGATAACAGCAACGATAACAATTGCAGCTACTGCCAGAGCTGCAGATGCATCCACCAGTATGGCTGCCACCGGAACACCAATATCAACTGCAATAGCGGTGGAAGAGCGCAGCAGAATGCGCAGTGCCAGCCCGGCAATAAGGCAGGAAATCCACAGAGCATGCAATGCAGGCTCAAAAATAAATAGCGAAAGGAGGATTGAAAGGTCTCTGCAGGGCCCTGCCGTCAGGCAGGGCTTCTGATTTCCTCAGCACTTCGACAGGAACTGATCGCCGTGAAAAAGAAGGAGATAAGGATGAGCGATGTGCATGGAGGTGCTGTAAATGGAAAAATGGGAATATGTGACAGTAAACGCCAAGAGAATTCAATGGAAGGACAGCGAGATGTTCTCGGCCAGCCCGCAGCTTGATAAGCTTGGAGAGGAAGGATGGGAGATGATCAACTCAGACGGGACGTACCTCTATTTCAAGAGGAGGAAGAAAGAGCAGATCAAGAAAGAGGACCCAGGCAGAGTCATTTCGTAAGCTCATCGGCGGGATTCGGGCTCGGATAGTCGCGCTCGTCCAGACAGTGGAAATCCGGGGCGTTCAGATCGCCGTAGTACTGTTCAGCCTGAGCCCGGCATCCGCCGCGGCAGCCTTTGAAATATCTGCAGGAGAGGCACCTGTCATTCCCGATGAGGCCTCTCAGCTGGTTGAAGAATGCGCCTTCGCGCCAGATTGAAAGTAAGCCCTTCGGGCTGATATTTTCCTTCCTCCCGTCTGTATCGAAATAGTTGCAGGGCGTGACATTCCCGAAGGAATCGATATGACAGGCCACCTGGCCTGCCCCGCAGCTGAAGCTTTTGTACAGCCTTGTCGAGCCATCCTGATCGGCGTCGGGGAGAAACGTCTTTACGATGGCGGGCTTTGTGGCATGCCTGCACAGCTCCAGTGCTTTCCACACTGTCTCTCTGTACTCATCCCGGCTTAAGAGGAGCTCATTGTTTTCCCGCGCCCTGCCCTGATATCGAATGAATCCCACGCTGTAGCTGCTTACAGGCAGCTCCTCGCCGAGCTCAAAGAATTTTCTGAGCCCGCCGACATTCGGGCGCATCAAGGTCATGTGAAGGCAGAGAGAGTGCCTGGTTCTGGCAGCCAGGCTTTTTATGCCCCTTATCGCGCTTCTGTAAGCTCCCTTTCCGCGAATGCAGTCATGGGTCTTTCGATCCGCGCCGTCGATGCTTATGTTCAGATACCTGATATTCAGGTCATCAAAACCTTCAGCCAATTTATCGTCTATCAGAGTTCCATTTGTCGCGAGATAGAGCACCAGGCCTGCGTCGGATGCGCTGTGCATCAGTTCCAGGGCGTCCTTCCTGTAAAGAGGCTCTCCTCCGCCGATATTGAGCTCGAAAACCCCTGCAGCGGCCATCGAAGCAAAGATATCCTTCATCATATCCGTTGTGAGCTCGCCTTTCCGTGTCTTCTCAGAGGAGCTTACACAGTGAAGGCATCTCAGGTTGCAGCCGGAAGTGAAATCCAGGTATACCCTGAGCGGAGAGGCGAGAAATCCATTGCACGGCTCGATAGGAACAAAGCTGCCGCAGAAGGCCTGCTTTTCATCCAGCAGTCCCTCATCCTGCCATTTCCTCACGAACGCGTCTACCTCTGACTCTGAAAGGTCCTTATTGAAGGCCTTCTTCACAGCAGAGAGAGAATATTCGCCGAGAGCCTCCAGAATGGCGGTCCCGAGATGATCGAATGGCAGGAGGATATTGTTCATCCGATCAAAGAAAATTGAGCCGAAGTACTCTCTGCGGCCGACAAAACGCATCTTTCAACTCCAGTTCATTTCAATTATAAAGCGAAGCCGTGGATCAGATCGCCTGATGCCATTGCTCCGCTGTCGTTATCATTTCATCTGCAGGGACGCTGCCCTGAACCGCCTTGCTTATTTCGATCCGCAGCCGCTCGAGGGAGGCTTCGGAGACGATGAACCGCAGCCGCTCGAGGGAGGCTTCGGAGACGATGAACCGCAGCCGCTCGAGGGAGGCTTCGGAGACGATGAACCGCAGCCGCTCG
>Ga0302252_1000167_pt1 | contig 79914 bp, 59 predicted proteins | sample AAG_RA_Leu_MG_FD_193511 | JGI IMG/M metagenome (GOLD analysis project Ga0302252, IMG submission 193511) | Enriched activated sludge microbial communities from anaerobic digester in WTTP, New Holstein, Wisconsin, United States - AAG_RA_Leu | ecosystem: Engineered > Bioreactor > Anaerobic >... | reverse complement strand
CCTGAAGTCCGGCGCTCTCGGAACAGACGCCCTGAAGTCCGGCGCTCTCGGAACAGATGCCCTGAAGTCTGTAGATGGAGTCACAGGAGCAGCCGAAGGGGCAGGAAAGACAGGGGAAGTATCGGGCCTTAACGATCTGAAAGGCTTCAACGGTTCAGCCGGGAACCAGGGCGCAAATGCGCTGAAGTCCGACGGCCTCAGAACCGCTGATATTACCCGTGATGCAGATAAGACGGGAAAGGATCACAAGACAGTCTCTGCCGACGATCTGAAGGCCGGCACCCCGGAAAATAAGGCTGCCGGGCTCGGCAGGAAAGATGGAGAAGGACATGGCGGCGATAAGGATGCCGCATCAGCAATCAAAAAGGCCGGAAAGGACACTGACAAGATTCTCGGAGATCTGAAGGATGGCCTGACAGGCCGGAAAGACGATCTGAAAGACTCGAGGAATGATGGCACAAACCTGACAAGGGATGACATCCAGCGAATCGACAGAGGGATCAGGGACGTCAGGAGCAATGTCAGCTGTCTTGACACAGACGTCAAGGTCAAGGTCGAGAATACAGGGGCAGGCGTAAAGGCCGGATTCGATGAGATAACCTCGAAGATCCAGGCCATGCCTGAGCTGCAGAAGCCGGTCCAGGGATACGTGGATTCCCGAAGGAGCCGGGTGGGCGGAAGGGATGAATCTGCGCGCGAAGCCGACGGAGTCGGAGGAGCAGGCAGAGACAGGTCGGAGTGGAGAAGAGGGGCGGAGCCCCAGGCCGAGGCGCCGGGAGCGGCGCAGAGACCTGAGCAGACGACAGGCCGGCAGATGAGGAACGCCGAACTGGAGACCGGCGCGGCTGCTCCTCTCAATAAAGCCGACAGCGTGACCGGGCGCAGCGAATCACAGGCCGGTGATGGCGGCAGAGCCGCGGCTTCAGGCGCTGCTGCAGCCGTAAATGCAGATCTCAGTGGACAGGGCAGAAGAGATATCCAGAAGGAGATTTCATCTCCCCGTGCCGTGAATGATGGAAAAGAGCCTCTGAAGGGTTTGAAGGATATTGAAGGGCGCCGGCCTGATCTGACCGGACCGGCGCAGGAAGCCGGAAAAGCTCACGATGTCAGGGAGCAGCTTTCGAGAGACACCGGGCAGGCCGGAAGAGGCTCATCAGGCAGTCAGGCCCGCGAAAGAACCGGAATACGGTCTCAGTCCGATTCGGAAGGCGCCGGCCAGGTGAGAGGCGAACTGCGACATCCTTCCGCTGATCGCCGGGATTCAGCAGAGCATGCCCCGGCTGCTTCCAAGGAGGCGGCCAGGCCGAAGACTGCAGAAGGGCAGTCCCATCAGTTACCTCGTCAGTCTCCGCCAGGTCATGGGCCTGAGCACACTCATCCGAAAGATGTCGAGGCCGGAAAGGCATCTGCGGCAGACAGCGCCCCGTTGAAAGGCGCCAGGCCCGCCGACGGAGCTGCAGCGTCTGGCAGCCATACCCAGGGTATCAGGAGCGGAAGAGACCAGTCCGGGCCCGATCTGTCCGGCCTCGATCCCGCCAGGCCTCAGGCCAGGGTGAGCCGCTCGCCGGGCAACTTGAATGACAGGACAGGACCTCACGCTGTCACAGATAAGGCCGTGGAGGCCCGCAATCGTTCTCACGACGGGAAGAGCGCAGGCGCGGCCGGCAGGGACAGCCATCAGCCTGTGCTGAAGAGAGAGAATGCTCCGATAACGGACAGCCGCGAGCCGGCTGCCGGAAGCAACAGGGCCGGCGCGCCGCGCGTCACTGAGCCGGATATGATGCACAGCAAGAGTCAGATGCCCGACATGAGCCGACAGGGCGGCAGGAATGACATTTATCAGCCTCCTGCCAGCCAGATGCCGGGCACAGGCAGAGAGCCGGGAGCGGCCAACGTGATCGGCGCGCCCCAAAGGGAAGCGATGCGGGACGGCGTGCAGGGTCTCGACAGGAAGATATCGCCGAATGACTACCTTATGTCTATCAACAGGGCCGGAGATCTCAGAAGGAATGACGGCCCGGGCGTCTCATCCCAGCAGCAGTTGAGGAAACCCTGGAAGGAGGCTGAGACAGGCGGACCAGGGAAGACTCAGTCCCAGGAGCTGCAAACCCAGAAGGCGCAGACCCAGAAAGCCCAGTCCCAGGAGCTGCAAACCCAGAAGGCGCAGACCCAGAAAGCCCAGTCCCAGGAGCTGCAAACCCAGAAGGCGCAATTCCACGAGCTGCAATCCCGGAAACTGCGGACCCAGGAGCTGCAATCGCAGAAGCTGCAGTCCCAGGATCTGGAGGCCCGGGAGCTGCAATCCAAGAAGGCGCAGGCTCAGGAGCTGCAATTCCGGAAGGCCCAGTCCGTAAAGGCCCCTGCTGAAGGAGAACAGGCTCTTGACAGCAGGCCCGAACACTTCCAGAGCATGCGCGGCGACAAGAGCAGGGCTTCTCAGACTGTCAAGCCTGCCGAGCCTTCAGCAGAGAAGGAGCGCTCTTCGGACAGCAGAGCCCGGAGCTTCAACCTCGAGCCCATGACGGCGCGGAAAAGCAGGCGCAATGAAGCGACCAGGCAGACTGACGGGATGCCTTCTGATCCTTCGATTCGGAAAGGGAAGGACACCCCTTCCGGCGCCGGAGAGCCTGCCGATCGCACGGCAGCGCGCTCTTTGAAAGGCTCTGGCAGCGAAGGCCTGATAAATATGAAGGCGCCGTCCGGAGCTTTGAAGGCTGATATCGGCGTCGACAAGGCCGCGCCTCAGAATTCAGAAATGCAGAAAGCCGGGAGCGGGAATTCGCCTTTACCGCCGAAGGATATCGGAGGATACCAGAGCAGCCCGCGAGTCTCCCCGCCGCTTCAGAGCGCATCCCCTTCGACCCAGCCGCTTCCGTCGAGCGAGCAGTTCCTCGACCGGCTCAAGGAGAGCGCGGCAATCGACTCTCTCTTCGTGCTCAGGCAGTATACTGATAAGGCTGATGACAAAAACACCGCTGCAGCAGTTGATGACATCAGGACAGGGAAGCCTGTGCCAGTGCCGGGTGAATCGAGAAAAGTCACCGCGGCGAGGGGCAGGGAAGCTGTCAATCCCAGGCAGGATTTCAACCTGCAGAAGGATTTCCTGCTCTCAACCTCCCAGGACATCTTTCCGAAGCTGTTCATGAAGCAGGGGCCTGAAACCCGGCCGGTCCAGGGAGAGGAGTTCAGAATCCGCCTCGACGGAAACTCAATGGAGTTCTTCAACACGCTCAAGCCTGATCAGCAGTCAGGGGGCGCCTCCAGTTCCATTGCATCGAGCATTAATAGAGCTCCCATCCGGGAAGAGTCGCAGATAAGATCCATCGAGGAAAAATCAGGGGTACTGTCATCGACGCCAAAAAACAGAGCCGAATCCAGGCCTCCAATCCAGGAGAAATCCTTCGTCGAGCGCAGGAAGGAGATCAAGGGCCAGGACTCAGAGCCGATCAGTATGATCGGGCAGAGACACACCGAGCCGATAAGTTCAGTCCGCGAGCTGGAGCGCATGTACTCAATGACAGGAGGCTCGTTCTTTACGGCTCCCGGCATCCTCGACACGAACAGGCAGTTCATCAGGATGACCGAGAAGTTCGATATGAAAAAGGCAGTAGAGAACGAAGGCATGACTATAGTCGGGGATATCCGGGGCGGCGATGAGCGGTACGGGGAAGGTGAATATTACGACGACAGCATGAGGGAAGAGCGGCACGAAGGCTCACTGCAGGGCTCTCTGCCGAGGGCTCCGAAAAAACAGGCCGAGCACCTTCAGCAGAAGGCTGCTGAGCAGAGCCAGCGCGACACGGTGGAGATCCGGAAGGCGGAAGTGAAGAATGAGGCTGTGCAGAGCGCTGCCAGGGAAGTCGTGCAGTCGAAGGCCACGGAGAAGCAGGCAGAAGTGAAGAAGGTCGATCAGGCGTCCCAGCACGCGACTACATCGATCGAATCGGTGATAAAGAAGTCGCAGCACGAGACCTGGACAGGCGATGAAATGGCTGCCAAGCTAATATGGCTTCTGATGAAGGCGGCCAGCACATTCACCTTCGAGCACTCGTCGCGCGTGATAGGGCTTTCGACAGATCTGGCCAGGGAAATAGGGATCACCGATGAATCACAGCTCAGAACAGTCGAGGAAGGCGCGATGTTCCACGACATAGGCGAAACAGAGCTGGATCTGAAGGACGCCTCGCCTCAGGTGCAGGCCAGGCTCTCAAAGTATCTGGGCACCATGGATCTGAAGAACTGCAGCTTCCTGCACGACATAGGCAAGGTGAAGATACCTGACAGCATCCTGTACAAGCCCGGACGCCTCACAGACGAGGAGTTCGAGATATTGAAGCAGCATCCGGTGATAGGCGAGCAGATCCTTAAGCCCATACCATCGATGCAGCATGTGCTCCCTGTCGTGCGCCATCACCACGAAAAGTGGGACGGGAAGGGATATCCTGACGGCCTCAAAGGAGAAGAGTCTCCTCTCCCTGCGAGAATTGTCAGTATCACAGATGCATATGACGCCATGGTGTCTGACAGGCCTTACAGGAAAGGCATGCCTGTAGAGGACGCGCTGAAGGAGCTTAAGCGCTGCGCAGGCACGCATTTCGATCCGAATCTGGTGGAGGCCTTCGTGAAGGTAATCGAGAGGAATCAGAAGAACGGCGGGGAGTTCTAGGCGGCAGGGGATCAGTAAGAGCGCCTCTCGACATTTTCTTTCAGCGAGTTGATGTCTTCAGTGAAGCAGTCTATGATCTCAGTGGCCAGGGACAGGATCTCCTCTCTCCGCATTCCGAGCCGGCGGCATACAGAATAGAACTTCCTGCTCACCTTCCTGAGAGCCACTGATTTTTCTTCCTGCGACCTTGCCGAGACCACCTGCGTGATCGTGTCCTCGAGGCTTTCAACGCCGCATTTCTCTGTCATGAGCCTTCCCCTCTGTGGCAGTCTGTCGTATGATTACCCGGATTTCGATTGAACCATAAAAATACCTCTATTTCACACATTGTGCTCCGGCACCGATCAGGCCTCCGGATATTGCAATTCTCCGCTGATTCTGATACAATCACTCTTGCTGACTCAGATCAGGCTGCCGGGCGAAGGGCTGTCAGGCCTGCGGCGGCTCGTCAGGTAACAAGCCGAGATTTAAAATGATGCTGGTGACGATATGATACTCTGTGTGCGCTGTGGAACGTCAAACTACGAAGGAGACGGGGCCTGCGTCAAATGCGGCGCAGCCCTCCCGAGAATACCGCCTGCGCTCCGGATGATGGAACAGAAGCGCGGCCATCTCGAGCAGATGGAGAGCGCCAGCGGGGAGCTTCTCCAGGGAATCATGACTGTTGACAGCTTCAGGGACCTCCTGATCGGGATCGACGAAAAGGTGGCGAAGAGCGTCGAGACGCTGAGAGGCATGACGCGCTCCAATGTAAGCGATTATGAGCTTCAGGCCCTTCTCGACGAGGAGTATTCGCTCGCGCTGGAAGGCTCGGAGATGATGCTCGCCGCAGTGGGGGAGATGTCTCTGTACATAGGCCATCTGTGCCCGGATGAATACGCCTGCGAGGAATATGAGCACACCGCAGAGTCACATCTTGAAAACGGCGTGTCGATGGCCCGAAATGCAACCGATACGATCAACCGCTCTCTTGAGATGGGACGGGAGATAAGGAAAGTCCTCGATCTCCCTCTGACTCACGAGACAGAGTCGATGGCATAATAAAACAGACACCCGACAGCCGAGCGCCTGTTCCTTTGATACTCTCACAAACCTTTCAGCTAGCCGCCGAGTGCCTGCATACCCTGTGCTGATGTGGTTTTGCTCTGCTGCTCAGCCATCGCCTGATCGATCTGCTTCTGCTGCTCAGCCTGCTGTGCCTGCTGAGTCTCGCGCTGCTGCGACATCTGTTCCAGATACTGAGCGTTCTCGGCTTCCAGCTGCCCCGATTTTCTGTTCACATTCATCTGCCAGTCGCCGCCGCCCTGGCCGCCCTGACCACCGATTCCGGAAATTGCATCTGCCATGTTCCTGAGTCTCCTTTCAGAATGCATGATTGGAGAATGTCCTGCTTTCTTCTCGGAAACAACATTCCCCCCGATCACTTGATCTTGATATCACGACAATTACTTAAAAAGTCAATGCCCATGAATTACTATAGAATTTTTTTTTCAAGAAAGAATACAAAATAAGGAGTGTAACAACGGGGAGATGGTGATAATGCGGGGATGGGGACCATAATGCATTAATTCAGTGACTTTGTACAAAAAGTAAAGTGCATGTCTTATATCACTATCCTGGGAAAAGGCCTGCTCTTCAGAGCTTCGCCAGGTTATAGCACCGCATGATCTCCTCAATCGTTGAGAAGAGCACTTTCATGACGCTGTCCCATGTATAGTTGATGGCGGTGCGCCTGGCATTCTGCCTTATGTTGTCGTAAAGGCTTGGCTCTTCCTTGACGCGCAGAACATAAGACACTATCTCGTCCGGATCGTTCGTCTCGAGCCTGAAGCTGTTCACCGAGCTGACGGCGTAGTCCTCTCCGGTGTTGCCAACGATTGCTATCCCCGACTTGGCCATCACTTCCAGGCCCACGATGCCGAACGGCTCATATCCGGAGTTGGCGAGCACCGCATCGGCGGCGGCGTACAGCAGCATCAGGCATTCTTCCGGAATATAGAAGTCCAGCTCGAGGATGTCGAAACTGCTCGAGAATCTCAGCGCTCCCAGGATGCTTTCGAAAGACGTGTCGAAAACCTTCAGGCGGGCGTGGGACAGACCGTAATGGCTGATCAGGCTTTCCACCGAGAGCCTGTATGATTCCCAGCCGCCTCTTATGATCAGGTGAGGCCTGGCGTTGACGGCCTTGAGCCTGGCTATGGCGTTGACTGCTTCGAGCCACCGCTTGTTAGGATCATACCGCGCCACTTTTACGAGAAGCACGCCGTCAAAGGATTCCCTCAGCAGATATTTCTGCGTAGGATCGACATCGCAGACTATTCTCTTCGGAATGCCGTTCGGGATGACCCTGGGGTTCAGTCCGTACAGCTGCATCTGCCTTTTCATGAACTGGCTTACCGTCGTCACCGTGCAGATCGAGTCGAGGGCGGCGAGGTCCACTCTGGACATGCCAAACTCGTTGTTGATATTCCAGAAGATCACGCAGTTGTCTCTGAGTCCTTCGCACCGGAGCAGGTAGTCGATTGCCTGCGTCGAGTATGCCGTATGCCAGTCTTCGGCCAGTATCACTACGTACTTCCCGTCCCTGGCTGCGGGCTTGACGATGCTGTCCAGCACGAAGCTCGGCAGCGAGCTGTTCCAGTCGTTCATCTTACCTTCGAGGTTGTCATAGACGCAGCCGGGATGGTAGTGGCTGATCCACTGGCACCACCTGTGAAGTATCTGGCGGCCGTTCATGCAGAATTCCTCGCTCGGGCAGTCTGGGTCGCCTATGAAGAAGAAGTGGTTGTAAAAGCCGTTCTCGGCGAGAACTCTCGACAGCTCCGTCATCCTGACGCCAAGCCCTCCCACCTGGGAGTAAACATCAGAGCCTTCGAAGGAAAGGAGCACGAATACGACGTTTTCAGGGGTGAGTATTGGCTGCATACCTTGCTCCTTGTTAACGGCTGTGACAGATGACCATGCCACTTTCGAGAAGCAGGCCGATTATTCCTTTATTGATGAGCACCGGGTGCCCCTCTGTCATTCGCCGCGGATTGCAGGAAAGAGTGGGGGAGGGGAGAGAAGATTGTAATCAGGGAAGTGAAGACGATGAAAGGAGTGAAATGCCGTGAAAAAAGAGAAAGAACAGATAGTCGAAGTTGATATAAATGATCCGCTGTACCAGCAGATATGGAACCTCCCGAAGACAGATCTCCACTGCCATCTCGATGGCTCGCTGAGGATCAACACCATAATAGACCTCATAAAGAAACAGGGGATGCCCTATCCGATAAACAAGGACGAGCTTCGCATGCTTGTAGTCAAGGACGACATGGTTCACGCGCAGCACAAATCGCTGCCTGAGTATCTGAAGGCCTTCGAGATCACCACGTCGGTGATGCAGGATACAGAGGCGATAGAGCGCGTGGCCTTCGAGCTCGCCGAAGACGCCGCACAGGAGAACGTCAGATATCTCGAGATCCGCTTCGCCCCCATACTTCACACAAACAAGGGGCTGGACATGGAGTCGATCACATCGGCGGTCTGCAGAGGGCTCGAAAGGGCGGAGGCAAAGTACGACATCATAACCGGTGTCATCATCTGCGCGATGCGTCATTATGTATCCTGCGGAATAGAAGATAACCTGATGAAGTCGCTTCCTTACGGCGATCCGGAGAGCGCCTCGGTATTGATGGCGATGCAGACTGCCATGCACGCCGTGGAGATGGCGAAGAAGGACCACCACATAGTGGGCTTCGATCTGGCCGGCGCAGAGATGGACAACCCTCCGAAGCGCTACAGGGAGGCATTCTCAGTCGTTACGAACGCCTATATACCGATTACCGTCCATGCAGGCGAGGCATTCGGCCCTGAGAGCATTCAGCAGGCGGTATGCTATCTGCACGTCAGGAGGATAGGCCACGGCACGAATCTCTACAAGGATCCGCTGCTCATGTCGTATTTCATGAACGAGAGGATACCGATAGAGATTTGCCTGACGAGCAACCTGCAGACAAATCCCGAGCACCACTCGTACAAGTCGCATCCACTCAGGATTTACCTGAATAACAGGCTGCGCACGACGCTGTGCACAGACAACCGCCTGGTCTCAGACACGACTGTGACGAAGGAGCTCTACATTGCAGCGAAGACATTCGATCTGGACATCAACCAGATCAAGATCCTCATCACTCACGGATTCAACAGCGTCCTTTTCAACTCCCATTTCCCGAACAGCAGCAACTCTTACAACGCCCTGAGAAGGCTCAGGTCGAGAGTCTCGCAGGAGATTAAGTACAAGGAAGCTCTCGATGCCGTCAACATCAAGTTCCATGAACCAAAAGAATCCTGACAGGCTGTGTGCAGAACTGTGAAAAAAAGACTCGTGCCCATGGGAGCCTTCATTCTCATATGTCTGGCTCTTCTTCTTTTTCTTTCGGCAGGCGGCTGTGGAACCGGAGAGGTCAGGATCGGCGTGGTGCTTCCTCTCACAGGCATCAGATCGCACTTTGGCGACTCGATGAAGAAGGGCATCGAAATGGCCGTCGAGGATGCAAACAGCTCTGGCTCCATGAAAGCGAAGATGGTATGCAGTTTCGAAGATGACTGCGGCGAGCCTGACAAGGCCAGGGAAGCGGCGAGGCGCCTCGTCAGGGACAGGAAGGTGAAGGCCCTCGTCGGCTCGTACAGCAATCTCTGCACTCTTGCAGTGGCGGAAGTCGCCGAAAAGATGAAGACTCCCTTCATCTCTCCTTCCAGCGCATCTGATGTGATCTCCACGAGCGGGTATCGGTGGGTGTTCCGCATGAACGCCCCTGCGCCTCACTATGCTCTCACCATCCTGGATTTTCTGACCAACGTGCTGCAGGTGCATAAAATAGCGCTGCTCTATGAAAACGACGACTTCGGGGTCAAGACTGGAGAGCTGATAAAGGGATATGCGAAGGAGATGAAGTGCACCGTGGCGGCAGATGCGATGTATGACCCCGCGACGCCGGATTTTTCTCCGGTTCTGAAGACTTTCAGAGACAAAAAGCCGCAGGTGCTGCTGATGATCTCCCACATTGAAGATGGGGTAAAGCTCGTCAAGACGGCGAGAAAGCTCAAAGTCGGGCAGGCCATGGCCGGATGCGGGGCAGGCTTTGCGACATCGAAGTTCATCAGTCTCGGCGGGAAGGATGTGGAGCAGGTCTTTACTCTGACCCAGTGGAACGCCGACGTGAGCTGGCCTGGAGCGGCGGATTTCACATCGAAGTTCAAAGCCAGGTTCGGCCACATGCCTGAGTATCACAGCGCGGAGACATACGCTACAGTTCAGGTCCTGGCATCTGCGCTCTCTCAGAGGCCTGGGATGAGCAGGGACGATCTGAGGCACCGCCTCAAAAACATAGATGTCGATACCGTTTTTGGAGCCATACGCTTCGAGAACTACCAGAACTACACGAATCAGAACAGCCACCCTCTTCTCGTCCAGCAGGTGCAGAAAGGACGCTTTGTGCTCGTCTGGCCGCAGGAGTATAAAAAGGGTGATATCGTCCTTACGCGGCAGGACGGGCCTTCGAGTCAGAGCGCCAGGTGAAAAGGCTCTCTGCAGCAAGCCCTCAGGAGGAAACCATGAAAGATGTGCAGGCCCAGCCTGATTACCGGGGAGTCCCGCTGCTGATGGTCGGGGTGAGGAAGATTCATCTCCCGCTGTGCATAATGACGAAAGAAGGCGGGCATCAGCCTGTCTCCGCCGCAGCATACATATCTGCCGATCTCCCTGAAGAGTCGAGAGGCACGCACATGAGCAGGTTTGTGCAGAACCTTTCGCTGTGGAGCGGCAGGAAGATCTCCAGCATGGAGATTCGCGACATGCTGTGGGACATGCGGATCAGCCTTTACGCCAGGAGGGTGGAGATAGCGCTCGTATTCAGGTATTTCATCAGCAAGCCTTCGCCTGTTACATCGCAGAGCGCTGTGATGGACTATCTCTGCGAGTTCAGGGGGATCCAGCGCGAAGAGGATTTCACATTTCTGCTGGGCCTGCAGGTGCCTGTCAACATCCTCTGCCCATGCAGCAAGGAGATCTCCGAGTACGGCGCCCACAACCAGCGCGCCCAGATAAGGGTCAGGATAGAATATGACAGGGACGCCTTCATATGGATAGAAGACCTCGTGTCGCGTCTCGAGGAGCTCGGGAGCGCCCCTCTGTACCCGCTGCTGAAAAGGGAGGACGAGAAGCACGTCACCGAACAGGCATACAGGAACCCGAGGTTCGTGGAAGACGTGGTCAGGGACGCCGTGCTGCTGCTGAAAGGCGATCAGAGAGTCACATGGTTCGAGGTCGAGTGCCTGTCAGCCGAGTCTCTGCACAACCACGACGCCTTCGCTTACCACACCTGGTGCCGCGATGAAGGAGCCGGGAGACCGGCCTGCGTTGGAGGGCATATAATCTTCGGGGAGTGATTGACGCCTTCTGCCCGGACCTGGCCTCCGGAATCGTCCGGATCCCTTCAGCCCTTAATCCGGTCCTGCTCCCAGCATCTCACGAAGCCTGTCGATATATGCGCAGAGCGGAATCTCGTCTCCCTGCACGCCTTTATGAACTCTAAGCCCTGACAGGAAATCCTTCACGATGCCGAGGTCCGACAGAGTTACTCCCTCGACTCTGCGGACATTTCCGCCGCCGGGATATCTGATTACCAGATCCAGCCGGGGACTGATCACCTCTGGATGACAGAGCCTGCAGTAACGCGATTCGTCAAGGGATATGTCCAGAGATGGCTCGAAGGAGCGGATCTTCTCGACGAGCCACCTGAAGATCGTAACATCATCCTTTTCCAGCACGTAGGCCCTGTCATTGCGCAGGCCACCTGTCGCGCTTACCGTCCTGTTGCCGCAGGCAGGACATACATATTCATATACGCTCCCGTCGGGCTCCATCACGTAGCACATGGCTCCTGCGCCGAGCCTCTCCGGAGGAGGGCTCTTCGAAAGAGTCTCCAGCCTCTCGGCAATCTGCTCTCTCGTGAGCCATCTGGATGGTCCCGTTGTGTCTGTCATTACGATCCGGCCCGGCGGCTCCGGGATTTCTTCATCATTATCCCGACTATTGTGTCGTCCATATGGGCCATGCCTACGAGGGTTATTCTGCCCAGGTTTCTTATCGTATCTTCAGCCGTGAGGCCTACGAAGCCTTCCCTGTTGGTTATGCCGTGGTGGTTGATGCCCAGGTATGCCGCTCTTATCGCCGCATCGGTGGAGCTCACGACTTTGAGAGCGCATCCGCTCTTGGCTCCGTCGCAGAGCATGCCTCCGATATCGCTGACGAGGTTGTTTATGGCGAATGTGATGGCTTCCATGTCCTTTTTCCGCTGCTGGTACACTATAGCGCAGGCGGCGCCTATCCCGGCCGCGATAGCGCATCCGCATATGGGCGCCAGTTCTCCGGTGAAGACCTTTATGTACGAGTTCATCAGGTGGGACAGCGCTATGCTCTTGAGGATTGTCGTCTCGTCTATGTCGAAGTGCTTGCCTACGTTGTACGGCACGAGAGACGCGACGATCCCCTGATTGCCGCTGCATCCGCTGCTCATTACGGGCATGGCCGCCCCGTCCATCCTGGCGTCGACTGCGCAGGCGGTCATTATCTTGGTCGACGAGAAGATGTCATTCTGCAGGAAGCCCTTTTTCTCCAGATCGAGCAGGAAGAACCCGACTTTCCTGAGGTTCACGCCCAGTTTGCTGATCTCCATGTTCATGCTGACGCCTTTTCTCAGGTATTCGAGATCTTCTTCATCTATCGCTTCGGCGAGATCGATTATCTCCTCGATCTTCATTCCCTTCAGGGCTTCGCGGTACCGGAGCCCGTTGCCTGTCTTCGCCTCATCCCTCCGGTTGACAAGCACGTTGCCGTCGAGCTCCCTGTAGATAATGTTAGTGTGGCTTCCGCTGATTATGCACACGCCCTTCCCTTCCGCCGAAGAAGCCTGGGCCTCAACGTAGAACTCATTGCACTCGTTGTCGACGGAGAGCGCGGCCCTGCCTGACGAGATGAGAGACTGGGCCATATCGAGATGCTCTTTCCGGACCTCCTTCAGGATCTCCATCTCCATCTCAGGCTTTGCGACAAGGCATCCCAGCACTCCGGCGATCAGATTCCCCTTCTCGCCTTCGGTGTTTGGGATCGTTACGGCGAGGCCGTTCTTGTAAGTCCCCTGGTTGACGATGAAAGAGATATCCGTTATCTGCCCTTTCAGGCCCTGCGCCGCCAGGCTCCCTGCGTAGGCAATTGCGATCGGCTCGGTGCACCCCATGGCCGGGAAGACTTCATGCTGAATCACTTCTTTATAGAGGTTCATATGCTCTCCATCTGCAGATTTTCTTGTCGCCGCTTCCTTTCCGGCCATCAGGACCCTGGGGAGCGCAAATCTCCAGGAACTCACGGCCCGGCAAGCGGTGATCGGATCATTCACCCTGGAGAGAGAAACACCCTTCATAGGATCACATATTTCCCATGCACTTTTTCTTATTATAAGACTCCGGCTTCCAGCGCCATAGGACTCTTCAAAAGATAAATGGCTTGACTACAGGTATATGGACCGTTGTGCACATGAGAAGACAGGCTCATTCGAATAGTTTTCGTGCCCTGTCCAAAACCATGAAATAACCTGAGTTACGGGACACCAACTTTCCCGCACCTGATTTGCTCTCTCCTTTCCTGTAAAATCCATTGACAAACCAGAAATAAATAATTTATAATGAAATTGTAATATAATATTATACTAAAAAGTATCATAAAAGCCGATGATCGAACGGCCATCAAGAAAAGAGCTGACCAAGAAATTGGCTGTTGCCCGAAAACATCTTCAAAATGAAGACTGGCAGGCACTTTCATATGATGTTCTCAGGGAAGATTGTGAAGAACTTGGGCTTTGCTCTCAAAGCGAAGTCTATCAGGCGCTTTTGTCAGCATTGGAAGAAGTCACGGTCGAGGATTATATAGGCAGCAGGCCGCCGAAGAAAGGAAGCAGGGGGTGTATACTCAATAGGGAACTCTTCGAATTTTGCCGTCATTTTGAGCCTTTGAAGAGGCGAATCTATTTTAAATTTGCTGTAGATGAGGATCAGTTGTTCATTGTTTCATTTCACAGAGAGAGAAAATAAGTGGGCCGATAATAGGAAGGATGAGGTGTATGAATACCTGCTGGGAATGTGGAAACAAAATGCAAGAACAGGAATTAGAGTTCACCGGCAAAATGAAGGGTGAAAAATTTACTTTCAAGGCTATGGGGATTGTTTGTGAGTGTGGTTATCAAAATGTCGGCGCCCATCAGATGGATGAGTATAATATTAAATTGGGAGACGCTTACAGAAAAGCTCATGATTTGCTGACATCAAAGCAAATAAAAAAATGCCGGAAGAAGTTGGGTATGAGTCAGCAAGAATTTGCTGATCTTCTCAGAGTCCATGTTCAAAGTGTAAAACGCTGGGAGCACGGATGTGTGCAGGAAGAATCAATGGATGAACTGATTCGTGCCAAGATAAGGGGATTATTTCCCAATGAAAACATACCGGAAAGGGTTGAAATACCCGCGGAGATATTGAATGGGCTCCCTGTAGCCATTGATGAACTGGCAGATTATATCCTGGGGGTTTTCCAGCATTATGAAGAGCTCCTGACTCATCTGAAGCTTCAGAAGTTGCTATATTTTTCACAAGCCTGGTTTCTCGCGTTTTATGGGCAATCTCTGATTAAAGAGAATTTCCTTGCATGGGAATATGGCCCTGTAGAGCGCAGCACCTATAAACGATTCAAGCACTATGGAAGAGATCCGATCACAGAAGAAATTGCACCACCCAAATTGCCCGAACCCATTAAACATCATATTTTTAATGTTCTGAAAGTCTATGGCGCCTATACCGCTTTCAAACTCGCTCAAATCACGCATGATGACAAGCCCTGGAAGGATGCACGTGGAAATCTGCCAGAAGATGCACATTCAGAAAAGGTTATAACGAAGCAATCTATCACTGATTACTATCAAAATGTCATGGAAATAGCAACCTTTTGTCAATGATGGGCTTTACAATTGAGAGTGGGAGGACATCATTGTCTATCTGCGACTTTTCTGTTATGATCTTGCTGAAGGCAGGCAGGGAGGCTTCTCGGCGAACGGCCGGCCCTGTCTTCCGGATAGTCAGATTTTCACACAGGAGAGTGCATGCCGGAAACGGGAGCATTGCTGCAGAACCGTTACAGGATATTGAAGCTCGAGTCTGAAGGCGGCATGAGCTTCGTATACAAGGTCGAGGACGTGCGGCTCAACAAGCTCTGGGCTTTGAAAGAGCTGAAGGCTGCGGCGGAGTTTACCGATGACTCGCCTGAATACGGCCAGTTCAAGGCCGAGGCGACGATCCTGGCCGGTTTTTCCCATCAGGCTTTCCCTTCAGTGATAGACTTTTTCATAGACAGCGGCAGGGCGTATATCGTCGAGGAGTGGATAGAAGGGAAGACTCTAGACTCGATATGCGGCGGAGGCCTGCCTGAAGAGAAGATCAGGGACATAACAGCCCAACTTGCCGATGCTCTCGAATATGTGCACGGCAAAGGCGTGATCTACCGGGACCTGAAGCCACAGAACATCATGATCACCGGAGGCTCGAAAATAAAGCTCATCGATTTCGGGATAGCCAGGTTCTACAAGGCCGGGAAGAGGAAGGACACAGTGCAGGCAGGCACTCCGGGATACGCGCCTCCTGAGCAGTACGGGGCGGGGCAGACCGATCCCAGAACAGACATATACAGCCTCGGCGCCACGATATATTTCATGGTTACAGGCGCCCATCCCCCTGAAGAACGGTTCGACATATGCCTTCCTTCCGAATATGCCGCCAAAGTCTCTCCGGAGCTTGGGAAGGCCCTGACAAAGGCTCTCAGATCGAAGCCTGACGAAAGGTTCCAGAGCCTGGATGAGCTCAGGAGCTCCCTCAGAATATCTGCAAGAAGCTTCCCGACAGCCGTGCTGATCACCATTGCCGCAGCGGCGGCTCTGTCAGTGCTGCTGACAGCCGAGGCCAGGGTTCCGTTTCTCTACTCCCTTCTGCTCATCGGGCTGGGCTGCGCCTTCATCTGGGCTGTCAGGGAGATTCGAAGGAACAAAAAGAAATAATCATCAATGAAAGGGGGGTGGGCAGATGTCAGACAGAAAGCACGAGCATCACGAGCAGAATCAGCCTGTCAAAGCCCTGAAGGAGCTGTTCAGACTTCCTTCAGGAATAGACAGATCGGTGCCGCACATAGTGCTGGCAATAGTGATCGTTGTCTTTCTCGCGCTCTTCCTGACCTGCTTCTACACAGTCCAGCCTGAAGAGGTGGGCGTCATCAGGAGGTTCGGAAAATATATCGAGACCACGGGGCCGGGCCTTCATTTCAAGCTCCCCTTCGGCATCGACCATCTGAAAAAGGTCAAGATCCAGAGGATCTACAAGGAGGAGTTCGGCTTCAGGACCATGAAAGCGGGAGTCCGCTCGCAGTTCGAGCCGGGCGCCAAGCTCGATGAATCGCTGATGCTGACAGGCGATCTGAACTCTGTCGTGGTCGAGTGGATAGTCCAGTACAAGATCAAAGACCCTGTCAAGTATCTTTTCAACATCAGGAACCCCAACAAGACCATCAGAGACCTCTCAGAGTCGATCATGCGCGAGGTCGTGGGAGACAGATCTGTCGACGAGGTGCTTACCGTCGGCAGGATGGACATAGAGACGGAAGTGCAGAAGCACCTGCAGGGCATATTCAACTTCTACGACATCGGTATCGAGATAATCACGGTGAAACTTCAGAACGTGAACCCTCCCGACCCTGTCAAGCCTTCGTTCAACGATGTCAACGAGGCCAAGCAGGACAAGGAGAGGCTCATCAACGAGGCGTGGAAGGAATACAACACGGTAATCCCGCTCGCAGAGGGAGAGAACAAGAAGATGATCCAGACCGCCGAAGGCTTCGCCATAGAGAGGATAAACGAGGCGAAGGGAGATACGGCGAGCTTCGTCAAGCTCTTCAATGAATACAGGAAGGCCAGGCAGATCACCAGGAAGCGCATCTATCTCGAAGAGATGCAGAAGGTGCTCAAAAAGGTGAAGAGGGTGTTCATAATAGACAGGAGCGCCAGATCGATCCTGCCTTTCATACAGCTCGGCGACAAGGCGCATGAAGGAGGTGAGGCGAAGTGAAGGTCGGAGCATCGTGTCTGCTGATTCTGATTGTAGCCGCCCTCATACTGCTGATGTCCTGCGTCTTCGTGGTCGATCAGACCGAGATGGCCGTCAGGACCCAGTTCGGAAAGCCCATGGGAGATCCGATCAAAGAGCCCGGCCTTTACTTCAAGGTTCCTCTCATACAGGAGATCCACTACTTCGACAGGCGCATCATGGAATGGGACGGGAGCCCGACAGAGATACCGACGAAGGACAAGAAGTTCATATGGGTCGATGTGACTGCCCGGTGGAAGATCAGCGATCCGCTCAAGTTCCTGCAGTCGGTAAAGGATGAGTCAGGTGCGCACAGCAGGCTCGACGACATCGTCGACGCTGCTGCGAGGGACACTGTCACGAAGAGCAACCTGATAGACGTCGTGAGAGACAGCAACAGGAAGATGCAGTTCACCGAGAGCATCGAGGACGTGATGATGGAGCACGAAGAGGACTCGAAGAAGTCGGACGTCGGCAGGAGCCAGATTACGACGTCGATCCTCGACACAGCGAAAAAGCTGATGCCCGAGTATGGCATGGAGCTGATCGATGTCAAGATAACGAGAGTCAACTACGTCGAGTCGGTCCAGAAAAAGGTCTACGCCAGGATGATCTCGGAGCGGAACAGGATCGCCGAGAAGTACAGGTCCGAAGGCGAGGGCGAGAAGGCGAGGATACTGGGGCAGCTCGAAAAGGAGAAGAAGAAGATCTATTCGGAGGCTTACAGGAAATCGCAGGAGATAAAGGGAGAGGCCGAGGCCGAGTCCACCAGGATATATGCGCAGGCTTTCAACTCAGACCCTGAGTTCTACTCGTTCTACAAGACGCTCGAGACATATGAGGAGACCATATCTCCAGAGACCACGCTATTCCTGACGACAGACAGCGAGCTTCTGCAGCTCTTTGATTCGTCGAAGATAACAAAATAGATTCCGGGGCTTACCATCCAAGCTCGTGGAGCATCGACGCGACGCGCCTGGCAATCGCAGGCGAGGCGGTGAGCCCCGGCGATTCCATCCCGACGAGGTGGATCGCCCCGGGGCTGTCCATGACAATCTCGAAGTCTCTGAAGCCCATGCCGGGGCCCTGCAGTTTGGGCCTCATCCCTGCAATATCAGGCTCCAGGTCCGATTCGTCGAGGAAGGGGAGGAAGCTCTTCACGGCCCAGTGGAAGAAGTGCCTCTTCTTTTCTGTGACAGTGAGGTCCAGCGGAGAGGTCACATACTCGGTGTCAGGGCCGAGGCGCACTCTCCCGCCCAGATCGCGCGTCACATGTATTCCAAGCCCTGCAATCTCAGGCGGCGGATACACCAGGTGCGAAACGAGGCCGCCCTTGCAAGGCGACACGGAAAAGTAGCTGCCCTTGCAGTAATGGATACAGTATTCCCTTCCGAGCATGGCAGCTATGTTGTGGGCGTCCAGTCCGGCCGAGTTCACGAGAAGCCTCGTCGTGAAATCGAAGGTGTTGCAGCACGAGTGCCCCACCTTCAGCCTGTAGCCGTCTTCGAGGGACTCGATCGTGTCTACGTTTGTCCTGTAAATCACCTGGCAGCCCCTTTCCTCTGCTTTCACCAGGTAATGGCGCATGAGCCGGTGCGAGTCGATTATCCCTGTGAATGGCGAAAATAACGCCGTAGTGGCGCAGATGCAGGGCTCGAGAGCCTTTATCTCTGCTGTAGATATGAAATCGAGCCTGTCGCTGTCAATCCCGCACTGCCTGGCGTTGTGGCACAGCTCGTGGAGCCTTTCCTCTTCCGCGTCTCCGTTTCCGACGATCAGCTTTCCCATCTTCGCATAGGGGATGTCGTTGTCGCTGCAGATCCGGTAGAGAATATCGTTCCCTTCAATACAGAGCTTCGCCTTCAGCGAGCCCGGCCTGTAGTAGAATCCGCCGTGGATCACCTCGCTGTTTCTGGAGCTTGTCTCAGTGCCGAACGTGTCGCGCCGCTCGAGCAGAAATACAGTCCTGCCAGGCTTCGAGCATTCCGCCGCTATTGCAAGCCCTATCACGCCGGCTCCGATTATCGCAAGGTCGGCATCCATGGTCAGATCTCCATGTACTGAAGGAGCCCCTGCAACACCTGGGCCGGGTATTCCTTCTGTGACTGCATGTGATTCCTCGTGGCGACGCCGAGGCTGTTGGCGTGCACGAACGACTTTATTCTGAGCAGAAGCTCGTCACGGCGGGGTATGTCTGCGTTAGAGAAGAGATGGAGAGCGCTGTCCATCAGCACAGGGAACCCTGCATCCCTGTTCTTCGGCGATATGCAAATCTCGATGAGCGGCTCTGGGTTCCACGCCGAGCATTCGACGAGGGCAATCCTCACCGGTGTCGGGGCGCCTGCCTCTTTCCCCTTTGCAAAGCTCATGAAGCTCTTTATCAGCCCCCCGACTCCCGCGCTCTCGGAGCGGTATTTTTCGAACAGCATCATTATCACGTCAGGCCCCGATCTCCTGAGGATCTCCCTTACAGGCCGGGAGGTCTTTTCCCGCTTCAGCGCTTCTATCAGAGGCTGAAACGCCTTCTCGCCCAGATCGCCCAGGAGCGTCATGGCGCGCTCTCTCGACGCGCTCTCATCGAGGCCGTCGATCAGGGCTGGAACGGCCCCGGTCCCTGCCTCTCTCAGGAAGTCGCAGACTGCGTCTCCTATCACAGGCACGGCGAGGAAGGGGAGGAGAGGCTTGTATCCGGCCGGACCGATCTTTTTCAGTATCTCGAAGAGCTGGGCTCTGCTCTCCTCGTTGATCAGGGCCTTTGCCAGATCCGGAACGGCTTCAGGGCCCATTGCGGCGAGGGCTTCTGAAACGGCAGGGCGCAGGGCGGGATCCGACAGCGAATCGATGAGCCTCTGCGCGGCCGGTGCGCCTATATCGGACATGATGGCCGAGCATCTCTTCTGTGCCGCTTCCGGAAGGCTCCCGAGCCTTTCGAGGATTACAGGCACGGCCTTCTCTCCCGCCGATGCGAGGGCCAGCCTTATGAAGTCAAAGAGCTTTTCGTTGCCGAGCCCGTCCACGAGAGGCACCAGATCGCCAGGCTCCATCGCGGCGATCAGCGAAAAAGACCGCTTCATGAAAGGGTCCCGCACCTGAGAGACAGCCTGCTCTATCTTCCCTGCGTCGATCTTGACGCTTTCCAGCACCGACCCGAATATCGTGTTCTTCGACAGGTCTTTGAGCAGATTTCTCGCATGCGACTCAACCTTGCCGGCTATGCTCGATGAGTTTAGGATATCTTTCTCCTTCCTGGCCATCTCTTCCAGGATGGCGGAGATCACATCACCCGGCGCGTAGCCTTTCAGCAGCCTCTCGGCCCTCTCGCCGACGGCCTGGTCGCCGAGCGCCTTCACAAGAGGAGCCACGGCGTGCGTCCCTGAGCTCCTGAGCAAATCTTCCACGATTGGATACAGCTCTTCGTTTCTGAGAAGCGGCACCACATATCCAGGCGCCTCGGCCGGGTATCTGGACATTATTCTCGTCACCAGCTCAGGACTGACGCCTGATTTCAGCGCTTCCGCCAGCGACGGCAGCGCCTCTGTGCCGAACGACATAATCAGCTCCTCGGCGGCCGGGCCCAGGGCCTTCGTGCCGTCGGCTTCCTTCAGTATCACTGATATGGACGATGTCCCCCTGAGTTTAAGCAGCTTCAGGGCATGGCCCGCAAGCCTCTCTTCCGATAGCGCCCTGACGAGGATCTCGTCGGCTTCCGCGCCCATTTCGGCGATGATCGCCGAGGCGGTCTCGCCGATGAGAGGGTCGTCGAGGGAGCCTGCAAGCCGGCCTGCAGCAGGTTTGCCAATCGACTTCAGTATCCTCTTCGCCCTGATCCAAAGCCTGTCTTCCTTCAGGCTCACGAGCTTCATGCCCCCGTCCAGAGCTCTCTGCTCCCTCTCTGTCAGCAGCTTCATGAGAGGCTGAACTGACACCTCGCCGAGCTGTACCAGTGTCTCCTCGATGGCAGGCACCTCCTCTTCCTTTTCGAGGCCTGCAAGCAGCGAAGGGAGAGCCAGCTGCGGCATCCTGCGCAGAGCGCTGCGGGCCCCTTCCCTGAGCTCGTCATCGTCGAGCGCCGAGAGCAGCGGGCCCAGGCTCTCGCTTCCGAACCGCACCAGAAGAATGCTGACAGGTTCGTGGAGCTCCCTGTCCTTCAGCGAGTCGATCAGATAAGGGATCGATCTTGCACCTGTCCTGAAGAGGGTTTCAGAGGCCTCGACCCGCTTATCGGGGCTCCTCAGAAGCTCTGTCAGCGCTTCCATGTTGCCGGCGAACAGCTCTGCCTTCACTTCCTCCTCAATCTGCGCCGCCTCTTCGGCCTCGATCGCCCTCTCCTCCCTGGCGGCCTTCAGCCTTTCCTCGTCGTCAGGTGTTATTGTGCCGAACTTCCAGACCTCGGCGGCGAGCTTCCTGTACTCGTCGTACTTGACATCCCTGGCTTTCGTGTAAGCGTTCAGCTTCTCTGTCATCGCCTCGATGTCGGCGAACAGCTCTGCGTCGTTGAAGCTCTGTCCTGACTGGTAGTTCATATACTGGACCTTCGGCTCAGAGGTCTTGTTGTAGAAGAACAGCTCGGGAGCTCTGGCCCCTTCGAAGCGATCCGTGTAGATCAGGAACGGGTGCAGATCGAGGAGAGCGTTCTGCTCCCTGTGATGCAGGTATACGTGGTTCGAGTTCTCCGATGATGAAGTGGTCAGCTCCTTGTTCTCGAACTGGCTCAGCGCTCCCATGCACAGTTTTACCACATGCCTGAACGTCTCGCCGTCCTTTTTCGAATACTTGAGATGGAGCAGGTCGTAGTCCCTCAGAAACGACAGGTTGAACAGCAGATCCTCCAGCTTCGGCTGTATCTCAGCCACCTTGGCGTCACAGTCCTTCGGCGTCGTCGGCGCCCCTCCATGGGCTATCTTATTCCGCTCGTTGATCAGATCGTCTATTATCTTTGCGTTATCCGAGACCTTTCTGTTCGACTTGTAGTAGAAATGGTATATCTCAGGCACAAAAAGATCCTCGGGCTTCGTGTGATGTGATGACAGCACCTCCCTCAGCAGGGCGTTCCACGTGCCGAGGCTCGGGCGGGGCAGGAACGAGAGGATGAATGTGGCGTGCCCGGCATCGAGCGGATCTCTCTGGAACGACTGCACCGATATTATCGCCAGGTACTTGACGATGCTCTCGAGCACCTCGATCGATTTGTCCAGCTTCGCCTTGGACTCCTCGGCGTTCTTCATCGATATGTAAGTGTAGGCAAGCGGGAAAGGATACTCGAGCTTGATTGATGTGAGAGATTTCTCGTTGAGCGGTGTTCCAGCCATGATGCCCTCCTTGGAAGAGTAGGATTCAGGTCACGCAGGGTTTTATGTTCTGTCACCCCCATGCTCTGTTCAAGAAATGATCGAATCTCTCCTTCAGACTGCCTGCCGGCAACCTGATTCACTGCCCTTCTGTCCAGGTTGTCTCGCTGAATAATCCGGCGATGTTTCCCGGATCGCTCATCAAAGCGTACCTTCTGGTGAAATAACATTTGAACGAGGGGTCGCCGTCCCTGTTGAACCGCAGGCTGAAATATGTCACCCGCCCACTGCCCAGTTCGGCGCATATGCTTCTGAGCTTTTCGGATTCAGATTCAGGAACTCTGAAGGTAGAGAATATATCCATCACCCTGTCCAGATCGATGTCTTCGTAGTCAATCTTGACTACCGGCTGCAGCTCTGTCGTGAAGCCGTAAGACGTGAAGACGCTTCTCTTCGGATCGGCAGCCAGAAACCCGTGCAGATCGATGAAGAGGCTGATGGTCTTCGCAGGGAAGCGGAGCATGGCCATCGACGCGGAGATCCCGGCAGACAGATAATGCCGGCTCTCTGCGGTTCTATGCATGAAGAATGTCTTCACGACTACCCTGTCTTTATCCGAGACGCCGAAGCCTGCAAAAAGCCTCTCCCGCCTGAGCAGGAAGCAGATCTCCCCGAAGAAGAGCGCTCTCGATCTCTCGTCTATGCCGAGCCCTGCCATGCAGCCGTTGACTGCCGGAAGGCCGAGCAGGTTGTGATAGTAGAAACTCGCCTTCGCCCTCCCTCCTTTCGAGAAGTCCACTTTGAGCGACAGATCGCTCCCAGGGGCAAGCGCAGCCGACTCATCAAAGAACGACAGCCCTTTTTCGTGGATCCCGGCTTTCTGCAGAAAGTCCCTGACCGAAGCGGAAAACTGCGGCCCTCCGCCCTTGAGCATTATTCCTGCGTCATCCGAGCCGGGCGACCAGCTGAACTCTGTCATGTGGAATAACTGGCCGGCAAAAAGCTCGCACATCTCCCTGAAATGCGGGGATTCATCTTCGCCGAGCCATGGAGAAAAGAGGCGCGCCTCCCTGGCAACTCGCCTCTCTATTGATTCGTCGTTCGTCATCGTAGCGTTCCTGCCCTTTGCTGTTTCTCATGAAGATTCACTGCCATTTCAGGCGCTCCTCTTCCGGCAGGGCCCTGTTCTTCCTCAGTTCTTGGGAAGGTTCTTCTCCAGGTCGACGATCATCTCGTCCCACATCGTATCCTTCGAGAGCTGCAGGCCCCTGTAGCCGAACATCGTTAGGTAATCGCTCGATGACACTGTAGGAGCGTAGATATGGAGGCCCTTTGAGTTGGGGTGCTCCTCGACGCTCGCCTCGTTGGCGATCACGGCCTGGCCGAGCGCGTCCTTGACTCCCTGCGCAGCTGATTTCACTTTCGGGTCTGTGACTCCCTTGTCGATAAGATCTGCCAGGTGGTGCAGATCGTGCATGTCCCTGTATGTTGACCATCCGCCTGCATAGTTTTCCGCATTCACTATGGCAGCCCGGACCAGGTCTTTCTCCTTCGTGTCTATTACAGAGCGGGCTAGACTGTCGATTGACTTTCCGAGGTCGCCCATCTTTGAGAGATCTGTCGCCGAGAAGGTCGGGATGTCAGCCTGGTGCTTCTCGCACTCTGCAACCACGTTCCTGGCGAAAATCTCAGGCGACACGTTGAGCTTCGAATCCCTGATATCGAGCTGCAGCGACTTTATCGCGTCTGTCATCACATTTGTCAGCATCGGGGCGTATGTCCATCCTGTGCCGCCCTCGGTCTCTTCTGAAGCGAGAAGGTATCTGGCGCAATCCTTGAACTCATATGCGGCCTGGGTATCGGCCATCAGGCAGGCGTCGAATCCGAGCACGTCAATCTTTTTGCCTGTCACCTTCTCAGCTTCTTCCAGAGCCTGTCTGATCTGAGGCATCGAGAACTGTCCTCTGCCGTCGTGGACATCGCTCATCGCTCCCTTGAAGCCTGCGCCGTGGTCGTTCAACACGAGCGCCACGTTGTCGGCAGGGAACTTCTTGACGTTATCGACTATGAAATTGGTGAGCGTCTTCGGATCGACCATGTTCACGTTTTTGCCGTGCTCGGCTATCACTGGCGAGTTTATCTGGCCCTGTGTCTCGTCGTGAGTGACGTAGTATGTTCTGGCGCCTGACCACGACTGGTCCATCGGGTTGGGGTCGGGACCTACGTCTATCAGGGCGATTATGTGCGTGCTCTCATCGGAGCCGGCTCTCTCCTGATCGTCGATGTTCCCCATCTGGTACGGTGTGAGATCGCAGTCTGCTGCGATATAGTTCAGGAAGAGCCACTGTTTGTGTACTCCCTCCGGTATCTCGGGTTTTTTTCCGTTTATCTCGACCTTGTCTGTGCCAGAGGCGGTATCCTCTGTCTTTGCCATCTTGACGCTATCTCTGTAAAACTCCCCTGTCGGTCTTGTGCTGAGTGATGTTACGTTCATTTTTGTCTCCTCCTTCGGTTCGCTTTCTGACTCAAGTCTATAACCTGGCGGTGTGACATGGAAGTTCCAGTGTTGATCCAATCATGGATGACAATGTGACATTCTGGCAATGAGCTCACATGTAATTATTGAAGTCTGTACATGACATGTAATGCCAATTCATTGAACGGCGCTGCAGAGCCATCGGAAATATGCTCTGGAGTTGGATCGCCTTGGAGCTTTGATGGAACTTGAATGTCACATTCAGGAACTGTTTAATAGTCATGTGAAGATGTATCGGCTTTCACGCCGATGCGCTCAGGCGAGGAAAGGAGCACCGATGATGATAACAGCGAATTTAATGAACCCCACGACAGCAGGCCAGGTCCCGGCTACGGCCCGGAAGGCGGCGGAAAAGACAGAGAACAAAGTGGAGCTGAGCTCGGATGATCGCTTCCAGGTCTCCGCCAGGGCTGATGAGACATCTCCAAAGCCGCCGGCAAAATGGCTCGTGATGAACTACATTGCAGCCGACGGAGGCCTCGTCAAGCACCAGATCAGAAACATCGATGACATGGAGAAAGTAGGCTCAGACAAGGATATGCACATAGTGTCGCTGATAGATGTCGGTCCGAAGCCTGAGCCTTTCAAGGGCAAGTGGTCCGGAGCGAAGACTTTCTATGTGACGAAAGACGACGTGAAGGAAGAGATCAATTCGCCTGTGCTGGCTGATCACGGCGAGCATCTCGACATGTCTTCGCCTGATACTCTCAGGAACTTCATAGTCGATACGGTGAGACAGTATCCGTCAGAGCACATCGCTCTCATAATGAATGATCACGGCGGAGGCTATACAGGAGCCATGGTAGATGAGTCAGACGGCTACTGCATGTCCGTGCCCGATCTCCGCAAGGCAATAGAAGATGCCGAGAACACTCTTGGCAGGAAGGTCGATATCATAGGCTTTGACGCCTGTCTGATGGCAGAGACGGAAGTTGCTTACGAGCTGAAGGACTGTGGAGATATACTTCTCGCCTCTGAAGAGAACGAGGGCCCGTGGGGATGGCACTATGATTCAGTTCTCGGCGGTAACGTTATGGCAGAGGCGATCACGACGGCAAGAGGCCGAATGACAAGAGGGCTCACAGTTTCACCGGAAGATTTCGCGAAGATAATAGTCCAGGTAAACAGGGAACACTATCTCGAGAACACGACATTCTCTGCCATACGTCTCGCCTCTGTGGACAGCCTGGCAGGAGTCATGAACGGCCTGGCAGATGCACTGCTCGCCACGGAAGATAACACGGCTGTCGGGATGGCCCTCGGCCGCTCTGAGAGCTTCGGCGGATATCTCACTCCATACTGCGACATCCACGATCTGCACGACTTCTGCACCCAGCTGATAGCCGAGACGAAGGACGGGAAGGTGAAGGCTGCGGCGATGAAGGTGTGCGAGAATATCGAGAAGAGCACCGTAATGGACAACGAGGTGTATGAAGAGGACCATCCGAACTCGAAAGGCATCAGCATATATTTCCCGAGGCATTACGCCGGCGAGATTGACTACGACTATGGGAGCCTGAAGTTCGCCCAGGAGACGAAATGGAGCGACGCGATAAAGAAGTTTGCAACCAACACACAGAACCCGCCGGTCAAGGTGCCTGAGTGCTGGCCCGATACGGCGATGACTCCGAGGAAGCAGATGGCAGAGATCGGAGCTTCCAACTAGACTGAGAGAACCGGTGATATCAGGAGGTAAGGCAATGAACTGCAGCACTTTGACGACATTGAATCCATACAGAGCTCAGGACCCGGCCGCAGGCGGCACATCCAGGCGCTCCATTGAGAGCGGCAGCACTGATGCTTCAGAAAACGGAGCGGAAGATCTGTGCACAATTGGATCGTCTCAGAGCGATCTTCAGATCGATCCGAGAAGCATAGCCGGACAGATATCGGGCCAGGCTGCTGATGAGAAGCCTTCCGGCCAGGCTGCAGAGCCGATGAAGAAGTGGACGATCCTCTTCTATTCTGCCGCAGACAACAACCTCCTGACATACATGTTCATGGATCTGAACGAAGCCGAATCGGTGGGCTCGGATGCCAACACGAACCTGGTCGTGCAGTTCGATGAGGGAAGAAAGGGAGCCTCCAGGTATTTACTTCAGAAGGACAGCGACTTCGCGGCCATTCACTCTCCCGTGCTGAAGAAGATGGGCGCGATAGACATGGCGGATCCTGATAATCTGGCCGATTTCGTCTCGTGGGGAGTCAAGAGCTTTCCAGCGGAGCACTATGCGCTGATAATCTCGGATCACGGCTTCGGCTGGGAAGGCGCCATCCAGGACGACAGCCACGATGATATAATGACGACCCCGGGAATAAACAGGGGGCTCGAAAAAGCCGAAAAGGAGACAGGCGTCAAGCTCGACGTGCTCGGATTTGACGCCTGTCTGATGGCTTCCACGGAAGTGGCATACGAGCTTCGGGACAGGGCTTCCTGCATGGTTGCGTCAGAGGAGTCTGAAGGGGCGGCCGGATGGTCCTACACGAAGGTGCTCAGCCAGAATTTCCTGAGGGATCTGCAGAAGTCACTCGATGACAGGATAGATATCGCGCCTGTGGATTTCGCGAAGAAGATAGTCGATGACGCGTCGCTGACTCCGGGAGCGCTTCCCACCATGTCAGCCCTCGACCTCTCAGGAATGACAGGCCTGAAGGACTCGCTCAACGCGCTGGCCGAGAAGCTCATCTCGACTGGCACCCCGTCAGGGCAGATAAACCACCTGGCAGAGTCGAGCCAGAAGTTCTATGTCTTCAGAGACGTTTATGATCTCTGCAGAAAGATAAGCGAGAGCGCCGATCTTAAAGATGACGGGCTCAGGAAATCCGCGCAGGCTGTAATGGACTGCCTGAAGAAGCAGGTCGTGATGAAGGAGCAGCATTCAGAAAAGTATCCGGACGCAAACGGGCTTCATATAGAGATGCACACCTGGGATCACCCCGGCGATGTGGAATGGCAGCGCTATGGCGATCTCGCCTTTGCCAGAGACACGAAATGGCATAAAGCGCTCAAGAAGCTTTACAGCGAGCAGTAATAGGCTGCCGCGGCGATGGCGGGCGGCTCCGAAGCCATCTACTGCTGAGCGCCATAGTTACGCAGCAGCTGGGCCACGTCTTCGTGCTTCTCTCTGAGGGCCAGCGCGTACGGGGACCACTGTCCCTGGCTGGAGTCCCTGACATTTATATCGGCGCCTTTCCGGATCAGCAGTTCGACTATAGGCGTGCTTCCGCTCTCAGCCGCATAATGAAGCGGCGTCCTTCCTGCGTTGTCCCTTGCCCTCACATCGGCGTTTTTCAGGATCAGATACTCGGCTGCCTTGAAGTTGCCGGACTGGGCTGCCGTGTGCAGGGGAGTTCTCATTGAGATATCGGTTGTTTTGACGGCTTTTCTGTCTTTTTCGACATACTGCCTGACCTTGGCCATATTGCCCTGGCGGATGGCGCTGTGAATACTCTGCCCGAAAAGCAGTGTATATGCGAGAAAGGCCAGGGCAGCAATAACGATTATGACTGCAATCTTCCTGATCATATGTCACCCCCGTGCACAAACCTGATGATTTCCATCTCATGGCTGAAATACTGGAGCATTGTGTTCATTTCCTTCAAGAATGGCCTGCCTTGTCTCAGCCTCCAGGCTGGAAAGAATCAAAAAGGCCCTTTCGGGCCTTTCGTTTTGCATTGATGACAGAATCTAGCAGGTTCCGCCGACTCCATACTGGGCCATAATCTGGTTAATCTGCTGGTTAAACTGGTTCATCGAGCTGCTGTTCAGGTTGTAGTTTATGTTCGAGCCTGAGCCATACTGGGCCAGGATCTGGTTGTAGTAACTGGACATCTGTTGCTCTGTCGTATTTGCGGAGAGACTGCTGAGGTTGCCGAGGCTGCTCCCTGGCAGGCCTGTCGTGCCTGTCGTTCCGGTACCTGTGCCGTACTGTGCCATGATCTGATTCATATAGCTGGTCATCTGCTGCTCGAGCGAGCCGTTCAACAGCGGGCTGCCGATTGTGCCTGTCGTCCCGCTCGTTCCGCTGCCTCCAAGCATCTGCTGCAGCATCAGCGATATGTTCGAGTTACCATCCATGCCTCCTGTCAGTCCATACTGCTGCATCATGCCGGATGCTTCCGAGGTCATGCTGGACATATCGCCTGGGAGACCCATCAGCGAAGTGTTTCCGCCTCCCATCATACTGCTTCCCATAGTCATCGGCATCATCGACGAGATATTCATTCCTGACTGCAGGGGATTTATCATTGGTTTCAGCCTGCCTTTCAATTCAAATTACTTCAATATGAATGTAACGACAAATCCGGATCAGTAAAGGGCATTTCGGGCCAGTATTGTAAGTTTGATGTAAAAGTTGTGTTAAATATTTGTTGACAAGCTCTGCCTGCAAGTGCTGATTTTGCAGTCACAGTGGCATTGTCGAGGGGTCAGGTGACCAAGTGGGCGAGGGATCAAGAGAAGAGTACAGCTCCAGGGGGCTAGTGGCCAAGTGGTCAAGGGAAGGAAGAAATCATCTTATCTCTGAAATACCAAGGAAACTCAATCCGACATGGTGTTCGTTTTTTCAGGCAGGATCCACGTGTAATAAATTGGAGTGCGGGGATGATATCTAATCCGGATATCAACTCCGGGATGATTGATTCCAACATGCCGGTATGATATAATGGTGAAAACAGGGAGGCTTCAGTAATGTTGAGAGTCCGCATATTTCAGAGTGAGAACGATTCGAGGCCATCAGGCGCAGCCGGTCGCTACGGAAAGGCGCTGGACACGCTCATGGCGTTCTCTGAAAAAAGGCGGGCAGAGGCAATGACTGGAGACTGACGATCTTCTCCACAGGATGTGCATAACAAGGCCCGCAAGGGCCTTTTTTAGTTCCCAGAAAGGAGGTGAACGAAGTGGCCATGACAAAGGAGATGATCAAATTGTACATCCGGAGATTCATCGAGGACCGGATGGAGAACAGAGAGAAGAGAAAAGGAGGGAACCATGTCAGGATCGGACGGATCAAGCGGACAACTTTGCGGAGATACTTGTGACAGTGATATGGAGCCCTTTCCATAGGAAGGCCTCGCGTTACGCGGGGCCTTTTTTACATGGGTGCAGGCCCGGGAAAAACAAAGAGGGACATCTCTCGATATCCCTCAACATAAACGCGATGCGTGTGCGTTTTCTACTATGCGGCCTGGAACATCTGATTACCCCACGGGCTCTGGTTCAATCCCGCATTCGGGAAGTTCTGCATATATTGATCCATTGTACCCTTGTTTTCAAACTTGCCGTTGTTCTGGTCATAGACGCTCGTCTGCTTGGCGTCCACGCCCTGCATGTTCAACTGGTCGCCTGGCAGAGCGATTCTGACCTTGTTGACCACTCCGTCCGGCTTGTCGGCGCACATCAGAATCTGCGTGCCGTCCTTGCACTGGAAGTTTGCGTTCTTGGTCTTGAAATCCTGCTGTGAGCCATCCGGATTCTTGATGTGCGGGTCGCCCCACACCTTCCACTCGCTCGCCTTGTCATCTGTCTTGTTGCCCTTCTTGTCATCCTTACCTGTAGCTGAAGCCGACGCCGCTGCGTCGTCGCCTGCTGCCGCCGCTGCTGCCGCCGAGCCTTTGCCTGTCGCCGAAGCCGCCGCCGATGCACCGTTCGGTCCTGCTGAAGCCGCCGCCGCCGCTGAGCTCCCGCCTGTCTGTCCGACCTGCTGCTGCTTGCCTCCCGGCTCCTTCACAGTTACTGTGTCATCTTTCCAGGCGATCTCAACGCCGCCCGGTGTCTTGAAGGTGTCGCCCTTCTGAAGCTCTATTGTCTGGCCCGGCCGGCCCTGCTGCTGGCCAGGGTTCTGGCCGATCTGTCCCGGCTGCTGCTGGCCAGGGAACTGTCCCGGCTGCTGCATTCCCGGATTCTGGCCGATCTGTCCCGGCTGCTGCATCCCGTTCTGCATTCCAGGCTGCATGCCGAGGCCGTTCTGCTGCATCATCTGCATCATCTGCATCATCATCTGCATCATCTGCATCATCATCTGAGGCATCGACTGCTGCTGCTGACCCAGGCCGCCGAAGCCCGGTACCATACCCATACCTGAATTGAAGCCCATTGGCGAGAAGCCCTGCTGCTGCTGCCCGAACATGGGCATCTGCCTAGCGCCGCCGCGCTCGAATGCGCCGTCCGAGAAGTTGGCGCCGTCCATTCCAAAGTTAAAGTTGACGTTCATCGGCATTCCTGCCTGACCGCCCTGCTGAGCCATCCTGATTACCTGAGAGATTATGTCCTGAGGTCCCTGAACCATTCCACCTATTCCACGCATCGCATCCATTATGTTGCCCTCCTTGCCGATTAGGCTTTTGTGTATTTCCTTACTCCTATTTTCACACAAAAAGCGTTGTCGGTAAAGGCCGATATGTAACATTTTTGTAAGATATGTTAACAATGTATGAAATTATTGGGAATTTTTTTATTATTTTCAGGGATTTTTATTTGTTACGGAATCTTCATAGACATGTTACATATTTTTTACTATTCACTGTTAACATTCATCTCTGACTTCCTGATATTACAGTTATAAAATAAGGAAGCCGAGGTGGGATTGAAATGACAGAGATAGCAGGTGGAAGCAGTTTCGTTTACTCGCATGAGTATCTGCATACCGGATTCGGAGCACAGATCAGCGGAGCAATGCCCGGCCAGCAGCAGGGGCAGAGCATACTCGAGACAGGGTCGTCGGAAGAGGCTGCTGCGATTTCGACTTTCTACAACAAAGCCCTCACGGATACTGACAGGCTCCGTTTCCCGGTGCTTCCGTCGCTTGCCCGTCCTGAAGCCGTGGAACCTGCCTGCCGGGAAGAGCCTGATTCGATGCAGGATTACTCGAGGGAACCTGAAAAGAAGCACTATCACGGCTCGCCTGAAGAGAAGGTACTTCTCGCCAGGCTCGACAACGCCAAAAGATCAGGAGACAGGTCGGCGATCAGGAAAAACAGGGAGAACCTGAAATCATACTGGAGAAGCATAATAGACGAAGATTACCAGTCCATCCCCAGGAGTGAATTCCCTGCAGAGGTCAAAAAACAGAAGAAAAGCTACAAGTACAACCCTGACGACAGCTTCGTGCAATACAGACTTCATGCACTTGCGAAGAGGGCGAAAGAGTCTGGATACAATGAATCCCTGAACGAGATCGCAAGGATAAGGAACGGGGCATGGAGCGGCACGTCGCCGACAGGCACGAAGATAGCGAATTTTTCAATCAAGAACCAGAAGGAGTCCAACTTTGGAAGCTATGACTGCTATGAGTATGTGGCCAATGCTCTCGATGACTCAGGCATCCATCTGTCTGGCAGACACGCATACATGGCTGCAGATCAGCTTGCCAGCCACCCGAAGGTCAGGGAGATAAAGGGAATAAAGGCTGAGCAGCTTCCATCCCTTCCGAAGGGAGCCATCGTGGTCTGGGACAGGAGCTCAGACCACGCAAGCGGCCATATCTCAATCTCAGAAGGAAACGGTTACGAGATGAGCGATCGGGAGAGGCCCCAGATAACAGACTACGGCACCACATTCAGAGTCTTCATGCCGCTCGACATGATAGAAGAATAATCTGTCATGGCCACATAATCAATAGAGGGGCGATCTCCAGGGCAGCGGGGGTCGCCTCTTTTTTGGAACTTGATAAAAAACCTCTGTCACTGTATAATCAAGTCCAATGGCCGCATATTTTCCGGAGGAAGCATGAAACAATCACTTGTTAAGATACTGACAGCTCTCACGGTTCTCATGATAGTCTTTTTCATTGCGCCTTACAGCTCCGCGCAGGTCGAACAGAAGAAGAAGGACATAAAGATCCTCGAAGGCGAGCTCGAGTCGATGAGGGAGCTCACGTTCAAGAAAGACGTCCCTGTCGTATATATGACTAAGCAGCAGATAAAGGACTATATAAGGAAAGAGCTCAATGCGCCTCAGCAGAAGAAGAGGCTCGAGCTGGAAGATGTTATGCTGAAAGCCTTCGGATATGTGAAAGCCGATTTTAACGTGGGTAAGTTCTACGTGGATATGTACACCGAGCAGGCCATGGGCATCTACGATTTCAGGGAAAAGAGGTTCATCATATCGACAGGTACGGGGCTCTCTGCCGATCAGCAGAAGATGGCCGCCTCGATGAACATGGACATGGAAAAGTCGGTGATTATCCACGAGCTGGACCATGCCCTGCAGGACCAGTATTTCGATCTGGGAGCGAAGATAAAGGGGCTTCTGAAGACCTCCACAGATGAAGCGCTGGCAGGCCAGTCCGTCTTTGAAGGTGAGGCCACATATATAATGTTCGACTACATGCTGCGGGCCTGTGGCTTCAATATAGACATGCTCCCTGACAACTTCCTCGACATGATGACTGAGGCGTACGAGTCACCTGGCTTCTCGAATGACAAGACGATGAAGGATGCCCCGCCGTATTTCAGGGAGACGAGCATATTTCCGTATCTGCACGGCCTCGCCTTCATCAGGTATGTCAAGAGCAGGAAGGGATGGGAGGGAGTCAACGAACTCTATTCGAGCCTGCCTGTCTCGACTGCGCAGGTCATCAACCCGTCGCTGTACGACAGGAAAGTGAAGCCCCTCAAAGTGCCGTTCCCTGACAGGCTCGTCAGGGAGAGGAAGATGATAATTGACGATTCTCTCGGAGAGTTCCTGGTAAAGGTCCTCCTGTCCCAGTATCTCGGCAAGGATAACGTCAAGAGTACAGAGGGCTGGACTGGCGACCGCTACCTTGTCTTTGAAGACCAGGGTAAATATCTCCTCGTCTGGCGGACAGAATGGGACAGCGACAGTACTGCCGCGTTCATGGCCTCGTCATTCGAAAAGATGTACTCGGCCAGATATCCAGGCATTGCCTGGGAGAAGAGGCCGTACGGCTCTGAGTCGGTTAGCGCAAAGGGAAGCCCTTCTCTGCTGGTCGCCAGGAAGGGTAATTCGGTACTTATGATGCAGGGCTTCACCGGAAAAGACATGGAGAGCGTCAGCAGGTCCATCCTGAGCCTTTCAGCCTCTTCGCGCTAGATGTTGAACGGAGCCAGGTCCTTGGCTTCCCATTTGTCCAGCTTCGTGTTGTTCCAGTTCTCCCTGTCCAGCTTCCACTGCCCGTCCTCTTTCAGCATCAGGACTCTGCCGTAAGCGTCATCAAGTGTATCGGGTTTGAACATGCTCCGGCTCTTTCCTGACAGCTCGAGCACCGCCTTGTCGCCTTTGATTGTCTGTTTCTCCACCTTGTAGGAGACAGGCGCCATGAACTGGAGCAGTTTCATTATCTTCTCCTCGGAGAACTCTGGCTTGGCCCTGTCCTTCGCGATATCGGCCTGGCTTGATTTGCTCATGTATTTGACCATTTCGTCGAGGTTGCCAGCCTTTATTGCGGCGCTGACTGCCGCATATGTCGAGGTTGGATCTCCCTGTGCCATTGAGGGTGTGTGGACAGCGCAGAAAACAAGCAGAAAAGCCAGAACTGCCAGGGAAAGGCTCAGACTGCGATATGCCATGTCGCACCTCCTGAAATAATTTTGATAGTATCGAGATTCAAGAGCTTTTCTCATTCTCCTCTGAAGGTGCTGCCGGCGAGATTCTTCCATGACCGGCAGAAGATCTGAAGGCATGGAATAAATCTCCGCAGAATCCGTCTAAGCATGTCACAACACGAAAGGAGACAGACTGATGAAGAAAATGCTGACAGGCTCTCTGATGCTGATCCTGCTGATGACTGCGGCAGCCTTCTCTACTGATAAGAATACAAAGGACACAGCCGGTGCATACCAGGCCTACCAGAAAACCATCCAGTCAACTGCCGCGATGGTGGGGAGCAGCGAGGCCCAGACCCTCGCCAGAAACTACGGACTCTCGATCATGAACGTAACATGGGAAGACACGGGAAGATACAAGGGCTCCTGTGTGGGGCCGAACATCAGCGACATGACCATCCAGGTCCAGTCTCTGGACCCGAAGACACACCAGTACTCTCTCACCTGCATGCCTGTCATCCGCTATCCCAACTTCGAGGACAAGAGCGCAGACATATCGCCTGACAGGTTTTACCTGCTCGTCGGAAACGAGAAGGGACATGGCCTGAAAAAGGTGTCATTGAGGCATTTCCTCGACAACATCCGGAGTTATCTGAGCAAGCCTGATTCGTGGAAGGGCGACGGCAGATCGCTGCTTGCAAAACGCGACTCCCATGTGCTGGTGAGCGCCCAGGCCTGCTTTCTTCCGATACCGAAGAAGGGGCTCGCAGAGTTCAATCCTGTGCTCTTCAACTACGCGTCGTATGAAGGCGACCCTGCAGTGCTGACGATCCTGGCTACAAGAGAAGGAACGAGCGTTACAGTAATAGACAACAAGCGCGATGCCTTCCAGGCTGGATGGTCGTGGGGGCAGAGGCTGTTCTTCAACCAGAAGGGTGAGAGAGCTTCCATGACAGGCAAGCGGCTCAGCGACTACAACGCCGAAAACAGCGGGAGCAGACAGGGCTCACAGGGAAGCTCGGTAAAGGCCGGCAATGAAAGCGGCCTCAACATGGTACTGCTGATTCAGGTTCCTCTTCTGCAGAAGAACCCCATGAGGCCGTCGATGGCCTGCCCATCAGCAGCCTGTGACAAGTGCGAATCATCCGGATCTGCCAGGAGCAATGTGGAAGCCGCTGTGATAGGCCACGGCAAAGTGGAGGGCCCATTCACCGAGATTGCAGGGCTTGAAATAAAGCGCGATGAAAAATACCCGATCAGGGTTACCGTGCAGTTCTACAAGGCTACTGATAACGGCGTCGTTTCGATAAAGGATATCAAGGACATAGCCGATCAGATCACGAGAGTATATGGGCAGGCTGATTATGTCGGGAGCCTTGTGACAGGCGGCGTAACGAACCGCCCCACCGAGTATGACGGGCCCAAGGCAGAGCCTCCTGACTGGTGGGATGTATTCTGGAAACGCCACACGATGAATACAGGCCTGACTCCCGAAGAGACTCTCGATACGCTCAGGAGGCTTTACGGGCCGAACTGGAAGCCCAGGAATCCCGAGGAGTTCGAAAAGGATCTCAAAACTCTGGAACAGAGAAAACCGAAATAGATAGATTAAGGAAGGCGGCGCGATCCTGCTCCTGGGACGTGCCGCCTTCTTTTTTTTCGAGGAGGAGTGGGGGAGAAGTCTGGCAAAGTACAACATGAGGGAAAACGACGGGAGCGCCTGCCATGTTCTGTATCCAGTGCGGCAAGAAGATAGGTGATGGCGATCGATTCTGCTGCTTCTGCGGAGCGAGAACCCCCTGTCACGAAGAGCCTGAGAGGCTGCTTCAGACATTCGGCCCTTTTGGATTCACAATCGGCAAAGGGGCAGCCGGCCTCTTCAGCTGGGAGTACAGGAACCTGACGCGTTTCGAGATAACGACGAAGCGCTTTCGAACAGTCCATCAGTCTTCGCTTCCGTTCAGCGTGAGGAGGACGATGGAGCTCGACATCCCCGTCGAAGCGATCGTCTCGACAGAGCGCTACACGAGGCCGTATATAGCTTTCGGCCTGATGGGCGTGCTGGGGATAAAGTATCACTCGCGCAACGGTGTCGAAGAGATAAATATTACCGGTGACAAGGGAACTCTCGACAGGGCAAATACGCTGCTCTGCTCTCTCGTTCACCGGCATTGAATCTGCTGCAGTTCAGCCTTTTCTCCGGATTCAGACCTTTTTCGGCGATCATGGAGGGGGCGGGTTATAAGGAATCTTATTACAGAAAGAGGAGGAACACAGATGATAGAGCCAGTCGAAAAGGTGGAGACCATGAGAAAGTCGGCGGTGTTTGCCGATCTCCCGATAGAGGATATCGTGATCATTGCCGATATTCTGCAGGAGCTCGAGTTCCAGGAAGGCCACATCATCTTCAGGGAAGGCGATCCCGGCGACAAGATGTATATCATCGTCTCAGGGCAGGTGATCATCCAGAAGGGAGAGGGCGACAAGGTCGAAATGACCGTCACGCTTGGAAGCGGTGAGTGCTTCGGTGAGATGGCCATCCTTGACGGGCTGCCCCGCTCTGCGTCAGTGAAGGCTACGAAGCTGGCTAACCTGCTGGCAATAGAGCGCGAAGACTTCAGGGAGCTGCTCAGGGTATACCCCGAGATATCGCTGAACGTCATCCAGATCCTCTCCGGCCGTCTGAGAAGCGCAAGCAGCAACACCATCAAGCAGATCAAAGAGCAGCTGTAAGCTGCTCCTTGATCTGCGCCCAGGGGCAGGCCCCCGTGCCTGCCCCTCATGACCCGTGTCCAGTACACCGTAAGGGCAGGCCCCCGTGCCTGCCCATATCCCAGGCCCCCGTGCCTGCCCCATAGGGTGCTGCAGGCACAGGGGCCTGCAGCTACATATGTCGATCCGTGCCTGCGCCCCCGTGCCTGCCCTGTCGGGTGCTGCAGGCACAGGGGCCTGCAGCTACCCGAACATCTTCCGGAATCTGAACGCCCCGAAACTGAATATCGCTATCCCCAACGCCAGCAGCGAAACGAGATGCTGCCACATGAACAGCAGCGAGTTGCCTTTCATGAAGATGCCCATCCCCAGCTCGAGATAGTAGTAGAGAGGCGAGAGCCTGATCAGATACTGCAGGAAGACAGGCATCGCCTCAGGCGGGACCCAGCTGCCTGACAGGAACATGATCGGGAAGAGGATCAGAAGGGTAATCAGCACAGTCTCCGACAGGTTGTTCGACACTGTCGACACGAGCAGCCCCAGCCCTGAAGAGGCGAAACAGAAAATCATCGTCACTATCAGGAACTCTATGGGACTGCCTCTCAGCGGGACGCCGATGATCGGTATCAGCACTGTGTAGATCGAGATGAAAGCGGCAATCAGGAATACGACCATCATCGGGATTACCTTGGCGAGCATGATCTCTGTGGGCTTCACAGGCGTGACCATCAGTTGCTCTATCGTTCCAAACTGCTTTTCGTTGACCATGGCCGTCGCAGGAAGCAGTATGGCGATTAGCGTGAATATGGTGAAGAACTCCTGGATGGCCATCACCCAACGGTCATTCAGGTTCTGGTTGAAAGCGTATCGGACTACCGGAGTGATCCTGGGGATCAGGTTGAATGTGACCTTGGAAACCTGCCACTCATTGATGAGAATGTTGCCTGAGAACTCGTTGATCATCTGAGACAGGTACCCTGCCGCTATTTCGGCCGTGTTGCTCGTCGTCGCATCGAGGATTATCTGGACAGGCGCGCTCTGCTTCGAGTTGAGCCTGTCCTGGAACTTCCTCGGAATCACCAGCACTGCGCCTATCTTGTCGTTGAGTATCAGATTCTCTATGTCTTTTTCGTTGTCTATGAACGAGTGGATGATAAAATACGGCTTTCTGATCTGCCTTATGAGCTCCTGGCTCTTCTGCGACTTGTCCATGTCATAGATGGCGATCGGGAAATTCTGCAGTTCCATCGTGGTCTGCGCGGCCATCCACACGTCGAGCGTCGCCGCATAGAGCACGATTATCAGCAGTGTGAGGTTCCTCGCGAACTGAAGAACCTCTTTCTTGAGAAGTGTGAAGAATTTAAAGCTCATCAATTACTCCAGTCTCTTCTTGAACAGCACGATTGACAGGAAAAAATACCCGAAGGCCATCAGCGCTATTGCCGCAACGTCGCGGTACAGGTAATCCATGCCCACGCCTTTAAGCATAAGCTTCCTGATGAACGAGATGTAGTAGGTTGGCGCTATCGAATAGGCAGTCTCCTTCGCGCTCGGATCCATGCACACGACAGGCATCATGAATCCTGAATACATAAAGGAAGGTATCAGGTTCAGCACTGATGTGATAAGAATGGCTGCGATCTGTGTCCTCACCAGCACTGCCACGAGTATCCCCAATCCTATCACAGTTATCACATAGAGCAGTGAGACACCCATGAGAAGCAGGAGGCTTCCGCGCATCGGAACATGAAATATGAATATTGTGAAGAGCAGGAAGAGGATGAAGTTGAAGTAAGTGATCACGATATAAGGAATGGCTTTTCCGAGTATATACTCTGTCTTCGTTATCGGCGAGCAGAACATGTTGAGGATGGACCCGGTCTCTTTCTCCTTGGACAGCGAGATCGACACGATAGTTGGAGGGAGGAAGATCAGGATTATCGCAATGACTCCCGGAACTGCGAAGTCCTCGCCTCGAAATGTGGAGTTGAACCAGGGAGCCGTATATATCGAGACAGGCAATCCTGTTCCAGCCCCGTACGTTGGTCCGAAGTACTTCAGGAAGGCCGTCGAGAGCTTGGTCCCGCTGAAATCCGCTATAGTGCCTTCCATATAGCCTGCGCTCATCTCTGCTCTGTTTGTGTAAGTGGCATCGACTATCGCCTGCAGATTGACAGGCAGTCCCTCCTTCATCTTCTCGCTGAAATTGTATGGTATCACCACGCAGAGCCTTATGTCGCCTTTCCTGATTACAGTGTCGATATCTTCATATCTGGTGAGCATCTGCCGGATATCGAAAATATTGGCGCTCGCGAAGGCGTCGATGAGTCTCCTGCTCTCAGGGCTCTTGTCCTCGTCCAGAATGGCCATCGGTATGTTTTTCACGTCCAGGGACATGCCGAACGAGAACAGGAAGAACAGGATGACAGGCGCCACAATGGACAGGATGAGGCTCATCGCGTTTCTCATAAGCTCCTGCGACTCTTTTCTGACGACTGCCAGGATTCTGCGTGGCGACAGCATCTAAATCTCCCCCCGCTCTGCCTTCTCGCAGAAATAGACGAATACATCCTCGAAAGGCATAAGCTTCTCCTTGATCGATGTGACATTAATATTGTGGGGCTTCAGCATGTCAGGGATTGCAATCCTGTCCTTCCCGGTGTCCTTTGTGTAGAGGTGGATGGTCCTGCCGAAGATATTGCAGAAGCCGTAATGCTTCCCCAGGATGTCGTAGCTCCTGAAAGGCTCGGAGGTATATACCTCGAGCATGAAGCCTATCTCGTCGTTGACCTTCTTCTTCAGATCGATGGACGAGCCCAGAGCTATCAGCCTGCCCATGTGCATCAGCGAGATCCTGTCGCACTGCTCTGCTTCGTCCATGTAATGGGTCGTCACCAGGATCGTGATGTTCTTCCTTCGCGACAGGAAGAAGATTATGTCCCAGAATATCCTCCTGGCTATCGGGTCGACGCCGGACGTGGGCTCGTCGAGGAAGATCACCTCCGGCTGGTGGATGATCGCGCATCCCAGAGCGAGGCGCTGCTTTATCCCCATGGGAAGACTGTCTGTTATCACTTCGCCTTTCCCCTCGAGGTCCGCTATTTTCAGGATCAGCCCCAGCCTCCTCCTCAGATCCTCTTTCGGGACTCCGTATATCCCTGCATAGAGCTCTATGTTCTCAGCCACGGTGAGATCCCTGTAAAGTGAGAACTTCTGGGACATGTATCCTATGCTCTTCTTTATCTCCCACTGCTGCTTCATCAGGTCGAATTTGCTGATCTTGCCGGAGCCTTTCGTGGGAGGGAAGAGGCCGCACAGCATCTTGATCGTCGTGGTCTTGCCGGCGCCGTTGGGGCCCAGGAATCCAAAGATCTCGCCGCACTTGACGTCGAACGTCACGTTGTCGACGGCGGTGTATTTACCGAATATCTTGAAGAGGTTTTTGACCTCGATCATCACCTCGTCGCGGCACCGCTGCTTCCTTGCCTTTCCGGGGGTGTTGAAGAACTCCTCGAGCGCCTCCTGGTTGGCGCCGGCCTTTTCCTTCATTATCTTCGTCAGGAAGACGTCCTCCAGGGCCGGTATCCCTTCCTCGATCTGCCTGATGGCTATGTTGTTCTTCGCGGCGTAGCTCTTTATCGACTCTATCGGATTCCCGGGCGCGTTGTAGATTGCATTCAGCTTTATGCCTGCCGGATATATCACCTTTATCTCAGGCATCGACTTCAGCGCGCCGAGGGCCTTCTGCTGGTCATCGACATACACCTCCACGAGCGTGCCTTCGATGCTCCTGACCAGGTCGTCCATCGTGCCGAGGGCGAGGACCTCGCCTTCGTGCATCAGAGCCATCCTGTGGCAGCGCTCGGCCTCGTCCATATACGAGGTGGTCAGGAAGATCGTGATGTCGTTGTCCTTCAGAATCTTGTTTATCAGGTACCATATGTCGCGGCGCGATATGGGGTCCACACCTGTTGTGGGTTCGTCGAGGAAGATCATCTTAGGCGAGTGGATTAGCGTGCAGCATATGCCGAGCTTCTGCTTCATGCCGCCTGACAGGTTTTTGGCCTGTCTGTCTTTGAACTGGGCGAGCTTGGTCACCTCGAGAAGGTCTTTTTTCAGCGCTTCCCTCTTGACCGGGTCGACGCTGTTTATCTCGGCGAAGTAGTTGACATTCTCCTCTATGCTCAGCTCTGCGGCGAGCGAGAGGCCCAGGCCCTGCGGGAGTATCCCCACATGGGAGCGGATCTTTTCAGGGGTTTTGAGCATATCGTTGCCGAGCAGGCGAACATGCCCTTCCTTCGTAGGGAGCACGCCTCCCATGATATATATCAGAGTGCTCTTCCCTGCGCCGTCAGGTCCCAGAAGCCCGAAGATCTCTCCCTTCCCGACATCAAAGGAGACCTGCTTCAAAGCTTTTACGGACCTGAAGTTCTTAGAAACGCCTTCGATGGTGAGGATCGATTCCATCTGAACATTCACTGAAGCGGCGCGTTCTCTCGCGCGGGAAAACCGCTACTTCTTCTCCCCCTTCTGAGGATTTTCCGGCTGCCCGTTTACAGGGATGGGCTCAGTCTTTGAGATGTCTATATACGCCTCTGAGGGCATGCCTGGCTTCAGCTTTCTGTCCTTGTTGTTCTTGAGCCTGATCTTGACCGAGAAGACGAGCTTCGCGCGCTGATCTTTTGTCTCGACGTTCTTGGGGGTGAACTCGGACTTGCTCGAGATCTGGTATACATATCCTTCAAACGACTCGCTGCTGAGCGAGTCCGGAACTATCCTGACAGGGTTTCCGACCTTGACCCTGCCTACTTTGTCGGTGGTGAGGAACACTCTCAGGAAGAGGGCGTCCATATCCACCACTGTCACGAGCGGCGTGCCGCTCGCCACGACCTCGCCGGGCTCTACGACTTTGCTGACTACGGTGCCGTTGATGGGCGAGTATACCTTTGAATCCTCGAGGTCAGCCTTTGCCGAATCCATGGCCTGCCTGGCCTTTTCGAGCATGCGCTGCGAGTTGTTGACATCCTTCCTGCGCACTTCCACGTCATACACGCCGACCTGCGCGAGGTTCACGCCTGCACGACCTGCCTGGATCCCTGACTTCCCCTCGACTATCCCGGCGGCGCCGATATCAACATTGGCGCTTGCAACGCTGAGGTTTCTCCTGGCGCTCTCGATCCCGGCCTTCGTGCGCTCCACCTGCTTCTTTGCCAGGCTGTAGTCCTCGCGGGCTGCCAGGTACTGGGTCTCGACGGCGTCAAATCTGGATCTGGCGATGGCGTCCTCCTTGACCAGGTTGCTGTACCGTTTATACTCCTTTTCGTTGAAATCGAGATTTGCCTTCGCCTTCTTCTCGCTCGCAAGAGACTGCTCATATTCGAGCTGCGCCTGGGTCACATCGAGCTTCGAGCGGTCGAGCTGGGCGACGCTCTGCCTGTACATAGACTCGGCCTTGTTGAGCTGGGAGCTGTTGACGTTCAGGTTCGCGAGAGCCTGGTTGACCCTCGCGTCTGTGTCGGCTTTCGCCTGATCGAGAACTGCCTCGGCCTGCTGAATCTTGTTCTGCCACAGCTTGACCTCTTCCTTTGCGGAGCGGAGCTGGGCCTTGAGCTGCTCAGAGTAGATATAGCCTATCAACTCGCCTTTCTTGACATCATCGCCTTCCTTGACGAGTATCCTGTCGACCTTTCCTGCCACTTTCGCGCCGGCGTTGTATTCGTCGCCCTCTATCCTTCCGGAGACGTTGATTGTGCCGTCTGATGCCTGCTCGCCCTTTATGCTCTTTATCGCGTTACACCCTGCAATGAATATGAGCGCGACAAATATCGCGATCAGTACGTTCTGCGCAATGCTCTTGGCCATGGCTCCACCTCTATTCAGCGTTTATCCCCGGGTTTTGTTAGGTCAGGCAGCTTCTTCTCATCTTTCTGCGAGAGGACTATCCTGTCGGTCTCAGAGCCCATCGCCTCTTCGAGGCGGGTGAGGGCTATGTTCTGTATGTAGAGAGCCGAATAGTAGTTGAACTCGGCTCTCTTGAGCGATGTCATAGCGTCTATGACTTCCCTGGACGTGGCGGCCTGCTCCCTGTACCGAAGGTTTGCGAGCCTCAGATTCTCCTTCGCTGCTACTATGGCCAGCTCGGAAGTCTCCAGGTTCAGCTCGGATGTTTTGAACTGTGAAAAGGTCTCCCTTATCCGGAGCGATATCCTGTCATTGGTGAGCATCTCGTTGTTTTTTATCTGCTCGAGCCTGCTCTTTTTGATCTTCGCCTCGTCGGATTTCTGGCCCCAGTCTGTCAGCAGCCAGTTTATCGAGAACATCGCAGCCAGCGTGCTGCTCGGGAAGCCCTCTCCCTGCGAGTTCTGCAGCCCAGGCTTGTCACCGTAAGCCATGTAGTAGGCGGACATGCTCAGCGTAGGGGCATAAGATGCCTTCTCGAGGGCTATGGCCTTGTCAGCCTGGCGCTTCAGGAACGTGAAGGCCACCATCTCCGGGTTGTGCACGCGGGCGTATTCGAGGCACTGCTCGAGGGTCATGTCGAGCTTTCTCCTCTCCAGCTTCTCTGAGAGCCGGAATACCCTGTTCTTGTCGGGAATTCCCATGAACGTCACGAGCGTAGCCTGGGAGATCACGTGGTTCTGCCTCGCTGTCTGAAGCTCCTGGGAAGCATTGGCCGACTCGACCTGCGCTTCCATCACAGAGTTTTTTGCCACGAGGCCCTGCGTGAAATACTGGCCTGTGAGCTTTTCGTGCTCCCGGCAGCTCTTCAGGTTCTGCTCCAGAAACCCTGTGTACTGCTCGTCGCGCAGTATCGTATAATACGATGACTTGACGTTTGTCAGCAGCTCGTTCTTCGCCTGCAGCAAAGATACTTTTGCCACATCAATTCCGAGCCTCGCAATGTCTTCGGAGAGATCCTGCACGCGGCTCCATAGCGGCACGGTGAACCACGTTGTCCACGAGTAGTTGTCCTGCGGGAATGTCATCGAGAAGAGGGACATCTCGGGAGAGTCAGGATCGACCTGATACTCTCCGTTTATCGAGAAGTTGTTCAAGGTTCTCATATACGAATAGTTTGTCTGGATCTTCGGGAGCCTCTCCTTGCCGGTTGCTCTCAAAGTCAGCTCGGCCTCTGTGATCGAGCGCTTCACGTTGTCCATGGTTCTGTTGTATGTGAGAGCCTGCTCGATGGCCTGGGCGAGAGAAAGCTCTGACTGCAGAGGCTGCTCCTCTTCGGCACGGAGCGGTGATGACAGAAGGAGCATCGTGACAAACAGAAACAGGGTCAAGACAATATTGGTCCGCATGGCACTCCACACTTTGATTGATAAGTGAGCCCGACCTTTCCTGTGCTCAAATTGCTGCAGAGATATTGTGCTGTAAAAAATGCTTCGGTGTACTAACTATTTTCGCTGTCAGGCTATGGAATTCTGATGTTTCTATGTCGGCTCCCAAAATCCTCCCGGGCCTCCCTGGGAGATATACATCTTTGGCGCTGATGGCTCAGAGGGAGTGAGGACGGTCCGCTGTTATGAGGATGATCGGGAGCGATTGTCCGCGGCGGCCATGGAGCGGATGCCTGGGATGGTAACAGTCTGAATCTCATGGATCGAGCCGGAATGATCCGAAAAAGCAAATTTTGTAACATAGGTTTACAGCGATTTAACATTGTTAAGACCGTTATTACAAAATCTGGATTTGAACCGTGAAAATGAAATAAATTGTAATAAAACGATAACAGTTTGTTTAACGGGATTTAACTCCGGTTTAACAAAAACTTCTTACCGCGGGGCGCTTTTTAAGTGATAACAGGGTCAAAGAGATGAATCATGCAGATACACGGAGGAGAGCCATGAGCGCAGTCAGAGAGAGCAGTTTCAATATCGGCAGTCAGATGAGCCTCGAGAGGCTTCTGCAGGAGAAACCGTCCGAAAGCCGGGACAGGGCCGAATCAGGGGAGGGAGCGAGAGCTTTCAGAACAACGAGGCTCGAATTTCGCGAATCTTTCTCGCCGACCGAGGATCTCGCTGATGAAGATGATACAGAGCCGGCGCAGGCGAAGGAGGCGCGGAGCGCCGACGGGCCGCCGAAGCCGAAGGGGGCGGAGCAGAATGAGCAGGCAGGCGAAGCGAAGGCTGAGCAGGGCTCAGGTAACATAATCGGCGACATCCTGGGAGGGATCTGCAAGGGCATAGGAGATTTCTTCAAGGGGATCGGCGAGATGATATTCGGAAAGGTAACTGATGACAATCCCAATGACGGCACGAAGCACGTGATGACACCCGGAGGCGGGGGAGCGGAGGTTGATCAGCAGGCGGCGGAAGGCGTCAAAACGGACGACGGCAGGAGCCCGATAATAGTGGTTGGCGGCGCAGGAGGCACGCTGAAGGAGGGCGAGGATTTCGCCCAGTTCATGGCCGATCAGACAGGCGATCCGACGAGGCTGATCCACAACGCCACGAACAGGAAGGAGTATCAGGGAGGACTGCTGGGCGGCCTCATGACAGACGTATCACGCCTGGCAGACGGGGTTGTGGATTTCAATCAGGTTTCAGACGACTGGTACGGCAAGGGCAAAAACCCCTGCGTCGACGCCGTGAAAGACCAGGTGAGGGAGCAGCTCATGAACGGCACAGGCGAGGCGAGGCTTGCAGGATTCAGCCAGGGGAACGAGATAATCGCCAGGGCGCTCAGAGAGCTTGCCGAAGAGCCGGGGATGGCAGATAAGATGAAGAACATATCGGTGATGAACATGTCAGGGCCTGTCAGAAAAGAGGACTATCCTTCCGGAATTAACTACGATCATCTGGAGATGGCGTCAGACCCTGTCTCCAACAAGCTGGGAGAGGCCATACCGGATCAGTCCGGTGTCGATGCGAGAAACGCCAATTATCACGACACGCTCTGGGGACTCGCGTCAAACCAGCCGTGGTGGGGTCATTCTCCGAACATCCTTCTCGGAGATGCAGACGGGACCGCTCCCGATATCGGAGCAGATGTGCTTGCAGGGATGGGCGTGGCGAACATGGACGACATGATGGCAATAGAAGATGCGAACAGGCAGAGAATGAGAGCTCTCTTCGGACTGTAGGGAAAGAAACAGGGACAGTTTACTGTATTTCTAAAAGTGGTGAGCTTTGCCTACTCTCCCCAGGTTGTATGATTGAAGCTTCTATCTTTCCGTGAGCTGTGGCATTGATCTGGGAGTTGGAGAGGCAGTCCTGCTCTGTTAAAATATAAACAACGAAAAAACCTGTCATAACCAGGAGGAAACAAAAATGATATCGAGAGAAATCGTCGAGACGCTGCTTAAGCTCTCGATAGCAGAGCGCCTTATGGTAATCGATACACTCCTCCATTCCGTTCGCAATGAGTTTCAGAAACCGGAACAGATGTCCACTGAGGAAAGAAAGAGACAATTGATTCAGGCAGCTGAATCCCTGCTTTCAGACTATCAATCGGATAAAGAGCTCACTGCATTCACGAGCCTCGATGGTGAAGACTTCCATTGACATCGTAGAAGAATCGAACTCGCAGATAATGAAGGCTCTCTTCGGACTTTGAGAAAGGTTTGCAACCTGCTTCATCGAATCCCTTAAGTGCATCAAAGCTTGTTCTCCATATGCGCAGAGGGCCGGCTTCAGGACCCGGAGGGATTTCCTTGGCACAGCAGGACAGCATAATAAAGGATCGCTACCAGGTGAAGAAGGTACTTGGCGACGGCGGCATGTCCAGAGTCTACCTGGTGGAGGACATAAGGCTCCACAGGAAGCAGTGGGCGCTGAAGGAGATGGCGCCTTCGGGAACGCCTGAAGAGCATCAGGAGATGAAGACCCAGTTCGAGAGAGAGGCGCAGATCCTGTGCAGGCTGAACCACACAAACCTCCCGAAGGTTACCGACTACTTCATAGAGGCAGATAACCACTACCTCGTGATGGAGTTCATAGAGGGAGAGACCCTTTTCGACGTGGCCGAGCGCACGAAAGGCTTCATCAAGGAAGACGTGCTGCGCGACTGGGGCGTGCAGCTCTGCGAAGCCCTCGAATATCTGCACAGCCAGACGCCGCCGATAATATATAGGGACATAAAGCCGAAGAACATAATCCTGACCCCGGACGGCAGGATCAAGCTGATAGATTTCGGGATCGCACGTCTTTTCGACATGCACAAGGTCTCCGACACGATCATAATCGGCACTCCCGGATTCGCTTCTCCCGAGCAGTACGGGAAAGGGCAGACAGACCAGCGCTCAGACATCTACAGCCTTGGCGCTACTCTGTACAACCTGGCCACTGAAGTCGACCCGTCGCTGAATCCCTTCTGTTTCTCCGTTCCGTCCACAATCAACCCTGAGCTGTCAAACTCTTTTGACAACACGGTTTTGAAGGCTCTCAACCTCAGACCGAGAGATCGGTTCCAGAACGCCTCCGAGTTCAAAGAGGCGCTGAGCCTCAGGCATACAACCGTGCTGCCGTTCCTTTCCACGCCGTCAGAGAGCTCGCTGTCGCTCGATATAAGCGAGAGCCACATAGTGTTTCAGATCAACAGCCAGGGCGAAACAGCCGAGAAGAGCATCGAGATCAAGAACAGGGGAGGGCGGTTCCTGAAGGCGAGCCTGTCGTCGAACAGATCGTGGATAAAGGTGGCCCCAGACTACTTCGAGGCCAACGTGCAGACCGTAACTATAATGATAGATCTTTCCGGCGAGAAGCGCCTGCTCAAGCACAGGGGGAAGATCATCCTCGAGACGGAGGAGAGCACCTTCCCGATAGAAGTGACCGTCAATGTCAAGCCCACTATCTACGACACGATCATCCCGAGATCAGGCGTGTCCGTGTTTCTGCTCGGACAGAGCGCCATTCCGCTCGTCGCGCCGTTCACGATTGCATATACGTATATGCTCTTCGACAAGGAGGAGAAGGCGGTGCAGAAATATCCGGCCTATGCCTCCTTCGCCGTCGCCGTATTAAACGCGCTCCATTTCATCGGGATAATCTGAGAGGGGAACCATCATGCTCAACGCCGGCGATCTGCTGAAGGATAGATACAGAATCGTGCGCCTCCTCGGCAAGGGAGGCCTTTCGTATGTCTACGAGGTGGAGGACCTGATCCTTCCGAAGCGCTGGGCGCTGAAGGAGTTCTACCCGAGGAACCTCACACCTGAAGAGGTCGTGCAGGTCCGCGAGCAGTTCAAGAGAGAAGTCGAGCTGCTGTCCAGGCTCGTCCATCCCAGACTGCCTGCCATAAGCGACTCATTCACCTTCGACGAGCGGGATTACATGGTGATGGAGCTTATAGAGGGGAAAACGCTCCAGGAGATGATATCCCAGCAGACAGAGCCGTTCAGGGAGGAGCAGGTAAAGGAGTGGACCGTCGAGATCCTCGAAGTGCTGGAATATCTGCACGGGCAGAACCCTCCTGTGATATACAGGGACATCAAGCCTCAGAACATAATCATCTCTCCCGAGGCAGGCGTGCGCTTCATCGACTTCGGCATAGCGAGACTGTTCAATCCGGTCAAGGAGCAGGACACGATCTTCATGGGCACGCCTGGATTCTCGCCGCCTGAGCAGTTCAGGCAGCGGCAGACCGACTGTCGCTCCGACATATACAGCCTCGGCGCCACGATGCACTACCTGCTGACGCTCAGAGATCCTGGCGCCAACCCTTTTGATTTCGAGCCGGTCTCGCTGGTTAACAAGACCGTGTCGCCGCTTATGGAGAAGATAGTGCAGAAGGCGCTCGAGATCAAAGCCGAGAACAGGTTCCAGAATGCGACGGATATGAAGAAGGTTCTCGAGGGGAGCATGGCCTTCGAAGACCTCTTTGTGCAGTCCTTCCTTATACTGGAGCCGAGAGAGCTCCACCTGCTCGACCTGGACCCTCTGAAATCAAACGAGAGCAGTCTCACCGTGAAGAACAGCACGCAGACGGCGCTCAAGGGAACCGTGACATCCAACCACGGAGGCCTCAAAATCAGCCCGGAGAGCTTTGACGCGCCTGTCTCTGCGATAACGATAACTCCGTCGAAGAAGGAGTTCCCCAGGGGAGAGAAGGTCATCACGTCTATCGTCATATCTACGGAAAACAACAAGACGACTGTTCCCGTAACCGTGTCCTACAGGCCGACATTCTGGAAGGGCCTCTCACCTGCGCTCGCAAGCATCATATTCTTCCTGGTTCCGGTGATATCGGGGCTTTTCTGGATGCTGTATCTGATCGAGCCCGCCGAGGCGTCTCCTGCGGTTATAATCGCGCTGATGACAGGCATCTCGGTCTGCGCCGCTTTTTTCCAGTCATCGCGATACCACACGAGGGCGGCAGTATTGATCTATCTACTCGTAATGGCACTGCTGGCCAGGATCGTGCAGGGTGTGCCTGCTATTGCCGTCCCTCAGATATCAGTGTATTCGAACGTGCTGCTGACTGTTTTCGCCTTCATCTCCGTGGTGGCCGCGGTGAATATGATACTATTCGCGATGGCCGTCGGGCTTTCGACTCGCCAGCGGTCTGATATGAGGCTGGTCGTGCTGGCGAGCTTCTTCATCTTTCCTGCGATGCTCTTCGTGCTGCCTTTTCTTGCGATAATCCCGTATTCGCTGGTATTTCATAATTCGCTGACATTCTTCCTCATCTCAGCTGTGATATCGCTTCTATTCGCGTCACTGCTCGGATACGGCATGTACAGGGATGGCCGGGAAGCGATGATGTGCCTGTCTGTGCCGCGCAGATCGAAGCTCCTGCCGGTGCTTCGCGCCGCTTCCATAGTGGGAATAGCAGCGCTCTTCGGCTCATTCTGGTACATGCTCTGCAGGCAGTTCGAGAGCCTCTCGTTCGAGTCTTCCTGGCTTGATTCGATACCATCTGCAGCCTCCCTGATAAAATGGTCGGTCTATCTGCCTTTCTCGCTGAGCAGGCAGGGAGAGTGGTCGGCGATGGAGATTCAGCTCATCGCAGCCTTCGGGATGGCTGCGGCTTTTGCGCTGTTCTACATCTTCCTGCCGCGATTCAAGGCTCCTGAGAAGATAGGGCTCTTCTTCCTCGTATTCGGAGTGATGCTTAACCTCGGCCTCTCCTTCGAGATAATGCACCAGCGCTCATACGAGAAGCTCAGGACGCTGCTGCGCACCACGCCTGAGAAGCTGGTCACCGATCTGGCGTTCCCGAACAAGGGCTTCTTCGATGACAGGTTCAGGAGCTACTATCTATCGCTGGCAGGTGGATACAAGAAGTCAGAATCCAGGAACTTCACCCACGCCGCCCAGAAGTTCAGCGCAGCGAAGGCCGCTCTGCCGGCCGATATGAAGAGCTCTCTCCTCGCGAAAAAGCTGACCTTCCAGGCCTGCCAGGCCAGGATATGGGACTTCAACGACAAACTGGAGTCGCTCGATTTCAACTGCTTCGACGACGAGCTGAAGCGCTCTGACTCGAGGTGCTCGAAAGATTCTCTCTCCCTGTTCTGCTCCGATCAGGATTTGAGCCCGTCGTCCGATCCATCCCAGTTCTATGTGCTTCCCCGCCGATATTTCTTCTTCAGCGGTCCTGAAGGCAGATGCGTCGAGTTCAGGACAGACTGCGAGGTCCTCGCAGCAGTGCAGTTCTACAAGGGCCTCATGTGCGAGTTCAGCGGGAATCTGGTCGATGGAAAGCGCCATTACAAAGAGATGGAGGCCCTTCTACGGGGCGGCGCAGAGACAGATGTCAAAAAGCTGCTCGCTGCAGAGCTTGCAGAGCGGAAGAGGCTGTATGGCAGGCACAGAGATCTCGTCAGGAACAAAAAAGGCTACTACAGTGAGCTGGCAGAGTATTACAGGAACCAGGGCAACACGTCGTTTGCCCTCCCTCTTCTGGTATACCAGATTGAGCAGTTCCCTGCCACGCTCTTTGAAAAGGCCGATCAGGTAGAGATGCTGTACAGCCTCGGGGCGAAGGCGAGGGGAGATCTCCTCGTAAAGAAGCTCTGCGAAGACGAGTCGTCAATAGCGGTGGAACTGGGCACTGCAAGCGCCGAAGTGCAGTATCTCAATGCCATAAAGCTGGCGTCTGACAGGAGCTATCTGAAAGCATATTATCTCCTCGAGCGCCTCAGAAATTACAGGGAGTTCAAGGGAAACACCCGCTTCCTGACCGTGTTCAGGAACATCGCCGCGGCAATTCGAAGCTGGAAGCAGGTGATAACGATCTCGCGCGAGCTTTCCGGCATGAAGGGATACAGCCTCTCGGCAGATGACTGTCTCAAGTGGGCGTGGAGTTACGATATTACCGGAGAATATGATAAGGCGAAGCCGTTGTATCAGAAGTATCTGGCCCTGATGGGAAAGCTCCGCGCAGACAGCCCCAGATGCGCCATAGTCAGGAACAGGGTCGACGGAGGCCCAATCCCCACATATGTTATTGTGAGCCAGTTGAGGATTAACCCTGAGCACCACAGAGTGCTTTTCTTCGGAGAAGGCGTCCCGCCTGAGCAGCTGCCTGAGGTGATAGTCTGGCATGCTCTGAATGAAAAGCCTGCTGTGACGACATCTGATAACATCACACTGCAGAAGACCTGGGACTACAAGATGAAGAACTACCAGAGCAACTATCACAAGATCGTCTTTAAAAACCCTGAAGAGGAAAAGGTGAAAAAAACATGGAGGTTCTTCGCCTTCTTCGAATATGATACCGCGTCTTACTACCCCAGGAAGGTTGGAATAACGACGAATACCCTGTTCAACTGCAAGTTCGTAAAGGATTACTGTTTCCAGGACAGACTGAACCCTTACGACGAGCAGTCAGGTAATTACGAGGTAAAATGGAGGGGCCATAATTTCGTCGTGGTTCCCCGGTTCACGTTCGACGGCCCGAACGACATTTTCATCGACATAGTCGAGCGCCTGCAGCAGAATGCGTTCACCAGAGATTTTCAGCCGCTGTTCCCCGGCGATCTCTTCGATCTGTTCAATATCGAGAAAGGCACTTTCACAGACAGGGAGATCGTGAAATAGCCGCTCGCCCTCACTATATGACATCCTGGAAGCACAATCACAGACTCCGGGCTGCGTATTGATTCCTCTGCGATTAACAGTTATAATAGAATCAGGAGATCATGATATTGGAACGGTGAGTACCAACATACTGATGCGGTTTGCGGCAGTGTTTCAAGCAGACATTCGAAGCAGGGCGTATCTGAAGTGATTGCAATTGCATGTGGGGAGGCGATTGTAAATGGTATTCATTGAATCAGAGGATGAAAAGAAGCGCAGGGATGCCATCGATGCTTACAGGAGAGCCGATGAGCAGAAGAAGAGAGAGCTGTTTTCGCCGGACATAGAAAAAGCCACCGGTTTCAAGCATGTCAAAGAGAAGCTCAAAAAGACGAATTGGGCGGAAGTCGTAGTGACCGACCAGGGCTTCGAGCCTCATATCCTCAAAGATGACACCGTATATGTCGAAAAGCGCGATTCGTACAGGAACTCAGAATTCGTTCTGTACGAAGGTACGGGAAAGATACGGTTCGGACTGATTAAAAAGATATCCAGAGCAGCGGCAGGCGGAAGCATAATAATAGAATATGCAAAGAGGGAAACGGAAACCGTCAAGGAGAATAAGATACTCGGCAAGGTGATCAATCTCGAGAGATGCGGCTTCACGATGAAGCTGTATGCAGGTTTCCTGGGGAGGCTCAAGGAGCTTCTCGGATACTGATCGAGCCTGCACGCGCTGAAGACCTGGTTAAATATCACCGCCGCGTGATTTTTTTTTGCCACGGGAAATCGATTATGAAGCCCTTTGCAGGGCGATATCATTAAGCGGAAGAGGTGGAGGACATGAAAAAGCTGCATCTGCTGGTAATAATAGTAAATCTGATCGTGATCGCCAGCTTCTCTCCGGCGATGTTCAATCCCGGAAGGATACCCTCCTCGCAGAAGACATTTGCAATGAACGCCGGGAAAGGCATCGCGATCGACCTTCTGATATCTGCCGTGACTCCTGTGCAGGGATCTCAGGTATCCAGCCTGGAGCTCAGAAAGTTTGAGAAGATGAAAGAGCCTGTGATGAAGCCCAGCGACAAAGGCTTTGACTCGAGGAACGTATACAATATGGCTATGATCAGGGAAGATGATGTCACGTACATGCTCTATAGAGGTGAAGACAAAGATGAGCCTGCAGGAAAGTGCACAGGCAGGATAGGCCTCGCCACCAGCAGAGACGGAATCCACTTCGAAAGAGAGGCAAAGCCTGTAATCGTGCCTGAAAATGACTACGAGAGATCCGGCATTGAGGATCCGCGCCTTGTCAAAGTGGACGGAACGTACTACCTGACCTACACGGCCTATGACGGAAAGAATGCAAAGCTGTGCCTGGCCGTATCGAAGGATCTCAGGAAATGGGACAAGAAAGGCCCCATTTTCCCTGTATTCGCCGCCACAAAAGACTGGACCAAGTCAGGCGCGATCCTTCCGCAGAAGATCAAGAGCGGGATATATGAAGGGAAGTACGTGATGTACTTCGGCGATACGAATATCTGGATGGCCCATTCGGAAGATCTCATCCACTGGACTGCATTGCCGGAACCGGTCATAAAGCCCAGGGAAGATCGTTTCGACAGCAAACTCGTCGAGCCCGGACCTCCTCCGTTGATGACGGGCAGAGGCATCCTGATGATTTACAACAGCGCGCAGAAAGACTACTGCTACAATGTAGGAGCAGTCCTGTTCGACAGCACCGATCCGGGAAAGATAACGGCGAGGACTGAGAAGCCGATCATGTCTCCTACGCAATCGTGGGAAAAGACAGGCTATGTAAACAACGTGGTGTTTGCCGAATCGCTGACCGTGCACGACGGCAGCGTATACCTCTACTACGGAGGCGCCGATCGCTATATCGGCCTCGCCATAGCGAAATGCCTGTCGAAATAGAGGGAGATGACCATCGGCCAGGCAGCCGGTAATCTGACGGAGCTGATGCCGGATCCCGTCTTCAGTTCTTCGGCGGAGTGTTTAAAAGAGAGCTCATCATCTGCTCGCCGTCCCGGCTGTCCTTGACATGCTCGTTAAAACTGGTGAACCAGGAAAGAGCCTCGGCGAAGTCCCCCTTCTGATATGCGATCAGCCCGAGGTTGTACAGGGCGCCTGGATGGGCCGGGTCGTATTTTACCGCCAGCCTGAACTCCTGTGCAGCCTGCTCGAGCCCGCCGTGCTCGCTGAGTATCGAAACTCCCATCTGGAAATGTACCGCCGACTGCTTCTCCTTGTCTGATAAAGGTTTCGGGAAGTGGGTCTGCATCATCTTCTCCTCAACAGGCGCGTCTTTTATCCGGGAGTCCGAATGGGGAGCCGAAGGATCAGGGCTCGAGGCCTCCCTGTCCGTCCTGAGGATGAACCTGGGCTGACTGTCATAGTCGCGCCTGAGGGCCGGATCTCTCAGAGTATTGTATGCTCTGATTACCTCTGTCATCTCTTTCGAAGAGCAGAGCTTCAGATCAGGATCCTGGTGGGGAGCGATCAGCCTGCATCTCTCATAGTATGCCTTTCTTATGTCGCTCTCCTTTGACCTGGTGTTCACGCCGAGGAGAAAGTAGAAATCTCTCTGCACTTTATCGTCACCGCCTTTGCCGGTTCTCAGGTGGTCTCGAGGCTCAGAAAGGCATCCGGAATTGCCGCTCCAGGGATGCTTCTCTCCTCCCTGTTCAGGATCAGGATGTCCTTTGTGTGATTTTTCATCGCCTGGTAGTAGTCTGACCAGGACAGCAGACCCTCAATATAATCGGCTCTGAGCTTTTTCTGGACCGCGCTTCTGTTCCTGTCTTCGTGGTCAGGCAGAGGGGCCTCTGCCTCCCTGGGCTGAAGAGAATCGAGCTCCTCCCTGTATTTTTCCTCGCTGATGAGCCCGTATTTGTACTGGTGCTCGAGCCGCGCTCTTTTCTCCTCAGAGCTCTTTATCGTCTCGATGCTGTGCCTGTAACTGACCTGCCTCGCAGCTCTCTGATCCTCCCTGGACGGGACATCCTTCAATATCTCCCGGATGTCGTAGGATCGCTGATGGAGCTCGTATATGTAGCCGTGATCCCTCTTCTTTCTCTGGAACCTGAAGAACGACATCTCTCCTTTTTTCTCGTCTGCGGCGAGCCTCGAGCCTGCCATTCCCTGCGAAGCCAGATCGAAGAGGTTTATTCTGCTCCCTCCACAGTCGAAGAGCTGCAGTATGTTCTCATCGCTGCATGCAGGCGAGGAGCTGAATATAAGGTGCAGGTTTTCAGACTGCTGATACTGGATCTGCGAATCCATCTGCATGAACGCGTCGCCGAGCCTGATCCTGGATATCACCCTGCCGTCGCTGTCCAGCACGATCCACATGACGAGCGGCGTGCCCTCGGTCATCGAGAATATCAGGATCCCTGTGTCACCTGTGTTGCTGAGGCTTCCGCATATCGAGTATTCGCTGCGGTCAAAATCCTCTTCCAGAAGCGGCTTGAGAGGGAGCTTCGGAAAGATCTTGACAGATCTGGAGCGGGAGTCAAAAAGCACTATGTCCAGAACGATCTGCGAGGCGCCCTCGAGGTGCGTGCCCAGGAACGCCACATAGTTCAGGTCGTACGAGTACAGATATGCGTATCTCTCAAATCCACCGAAGGCGGCGCCTGATTCCTTCCCCTTTATCTCGTGCACCAGGTGGAAAGAGTGGTCGCAGGTGTCCAGGAGCAGAAGTCTCTCCCGCTTCTCCGACTCTCCTTTGCTCTCCCTGTAAAAGCTCTGCCTCAGCAGAACCTTGGTGCCGTCCGAGTTGAAGACGGGCTGATAGTCGCCGGGATTCCAGCCCTGCAGGTCGCCTGAGCTCATCTTCAGGTGGGGCGGCGGGGATGACCCTCCGCAGAGGGAGCCGGCGCAGTCCAGCTCGAAGATCGTGTCTGCCGCAGGGATATAGATGCAGCTCTTCCCGTTGTCCGATATGGAGAACTTTCCCTGCAGCTGCAGCGGCTTCTGTCTGTAGTCGATCACGGCGATGTCCTTCAGGATGCGTGAGATCACCCCTGTCCAGAGAACCTCCCTGTCCGAGAAAACGGATATCAGCGGGAAATGTCCCAGCGCGTTAGTCAGCACATAGCTGCAGAATCCGTAGCGCCCCCGGGGGCTGGCGCCCCAGTTGAAATAGTGGGGAGTCTCGTATCTGAATGTGAAGAACTCTTTTTCCTGCTGTATCTCCGGAAATCCGTCAAGAGCCATGCGAGGCGGCATGTCCCTGGGAGTCACCTCTCTGAATGCGACTATCTCGACATCGTGTGTCAGCTTCTCTAGCAGCGCCCCGCCGCTGAAGACATACCCGAATACGGTCCCCCTCTCGTCGTGATCCTTCAGCAGGATGCCGATCGTATGCTTGTAGGAAAAGAGCGCCCCCTTTACAGGGAGGCACCCGTTCTCCTCGTCTGCTCCATCGCCCTGCACCGCGCACTGCGGAAAGAGGATCATCCAGTCCTGGATCCTGTTCGAGAAGGTCTTGCCGTTATAATAGCCTTTCGAGCAGAGCGAACTGAGCTTTGCCGCATTGGCGGGAGATTTGTCCGGGAGAAGACGGAACCACAGCGTTCCAACAGTCGTATCCAGCCTGAGGTACATCTCTCCTCCTTTTCTCTCTTCTGATTCTTCGTCCAGCCGCGCCCTGGCTCAGGCCTCCAGGCCTGTATTCGACGGCACGGCGTCGAGCTCTCTGGCGCTGCGCAGCGATTCTATCACTATCTCGTCGAGCCCCCAGATGATGACGTTATTAAGAATGGGGGAGACCTCCGCGGTGCTCTGTGAAGAGAGCCATTTCTGAGCCATGCCTGTCATTGTCCTGACGGAAGAATCGACTGATCTCACCATCTCGATGAGGGAGTCAGGCGAAGGCTCACTGCCTCTGAGTATACAGCTGCAGAGTTGAAGGGCCCACTTCCTGGTCTTATCCGGAAGCAGTCTCCCTGCCCAGTGAATGTCACGCTTCTTATCAGAATTGAGAAGGGCCGGTCCGAGGAAGATCAGGTTTTCCATCGCGGAGCCTTCAGTCTTCCTGCCTGTCTCCTCCCTGTCGATCAACTCGTAGACGCTTTTCCTGAGCCCGTCGTTGATGCATCTGCCTATAAGCTCGAGCCTCTTCTCGACTTTCAGCTCATCGATTGCCGAAAGGGAGCCTGAGAAGGACTGGTCTTCCTGCCCGGATTTCTGCTGCTCGCCGTCGTTCAGCTTTGATGCTGTCGATCTTATATCCCTGTCGATCATCGCCGACACGACAGGATCATCCATCTCACCGATATTCTTTCCGGCCTCGCGAAGGTGAAAGTAAGAAAGCTGCGCCCTTCCCTGCTGCTCCGATGCTGTGTAGAGCGAAGGATCCCTGAGAAGCGATTTCGAGATCATCAGGTGCAGCGCGCCTCGCCACTCTCTGTGCGCGAAGAGCTGAGCCCACTCCATGGCCCTGTAGAAATCGAGCAGGCGCACTATGGTCTGCAGAGCCATTATGTTCTTTGAGATCAGCGAGTATTCGAGAACCTGCGATATCCTGTAGAACTCTTCCGAAGAGCGCTGGTACCTGTCGTCGTAGTTTCTGAGCATGAAGCTTACCGAGAGGAGCATTGCAGACAGCGCGGACGGGATCGCGAAGCCTGTCTCGGCGAAGGCCAGAGCCGCCAGGCTGAGCCTTGACAGCACATCCACGTTGTAGCTCCCCATCAGGATCTCTTTTACGGCGATGGAAAATATCTTGCCTGACCTGTCCAGAACCGTCGGTATGATTGAGCAGTACATCTCGTAGATCAGCTTCCGCTTGCTGTTGTACGCGTCAGCTGATATCTCCAGGTTTCGGAGCTCCTCATTCAGAATCTCGAGAGCCCTTCTTATCTTTCCTATGAAAACGGGCTCGGAAGTCTTCTTTTTGCCGCAGAGCGGGCAAAGGAGGCTCTTTTTCTTCTTCTGGAAGTCTATCCACTGGTTGTCGCAGCTCAGGCACTTACAGTAACAAAGTTGCATGGCCATCTCCACCTTCGGAACAGTAGTAATGACGGCTCAGATTGCTGCATGAGGTGTTTTCTCTGTTCTGCAGGCAGGGCATCTTTCAAGCTCCCTGCTGTAAATACTCATGCATGCGGTGCATAATGTATAGTTCGTATGATTACCGAGTAATTCCTCTGTGCGCTTGAGATTCAGCGCCGAGCTCCTTGCAAAGGACGCCATGGCTTCCTCCTCCCGCCTGAGGGCAAGCAGCGCCGCTCCAAGGAAGAAGCTCGTTTCGCAATCCCAGGCGTTCAGCCTCTGCGCCCTCATGAGCTGCTGCAGCGCGTCCTGGTACATCTCGAGCCTGAGCAGCACCAGGCCCATCTCCCTGTGGGCTTCGAAGAGCTCAGGGTCGTTCCTCACCGCCTCTCTCAACTCTTCGAGAGACTCGAGCAGGCGGTTTCCCTTCAGAAGCTTTCTCGCGAGAGCCAGGTGGCCTGACGCCGCTTCGGCTCCTCCGTCAATCAAAGGAAGGCTTCTCTCTATGCGGTAGTCCGACTTCTCCACCTCTCCATCTCCCAGCGAAGACCCCGTTCTTTCAGGGCAGCCCGCCTCGAGCAGCAGGGCCTTCATGTCGTCTGCCGAGGCGAATCTCATCGCAGGCTCATGCTGCAGCGCCCTCGATATGATCGACTGAAATGCCGGAGTTATCTCTATGGCGAGAGTCGACAGGGGAGGAAAGGCAAAAGGCTCATGCATCCGGGGATTGCGCCCTGACATCAGATGATGGAGCGTCGCTCCGAGGCTGTATATGTCAGATCGCTCATCGACGAGCCCTCTGTACTGCTCAGGCGGCGCATACCCCTCAGTGCCCACCGATGTTCCGCGGAGGGAGCCGGCCAGGGCCTGGGCAATGCCGAAGTCTATCAGCATTATCGTGTTCTGCCTGGTCAGCATGATGTTGGAGGGCTTCAGGTCCCTGAAGATTACAGGCGGAACCTGACTGTGAAGATACGAGAGGGTTTCGCAGAGTTCCAGCGCTATTGCCAGCACGTGGCCTTCAGGGAGTCCGGGCGTTCCGTGGCGCAGCACGTGCTCCTCAATGGTCATGCCTTCAATGAAATCCATCACCAGGCAGAACTTCCCGTTTTCCACGAAGCAGTCGTGGAGCTCTGGAATGCTCTGATGTGACAAAGTCCTGAGGAGATCGGCCTCCCTCAGAAACTGCTGTTTCAGCATCTCGCGCTCGGCATCGCAGGTCGACGAGTCTTTGAGCTCCTTCAGGGCAAGCCTCTTCCCTGAAGGGAGATCGCAGACGGCGTAAACCGTCCCCATGGCTCCCTGGGAGATTTTTTCGGTTACTCTGTAGCGCTGGCGAAATATGATATCGTGCATCCGGCTCTCTCTGAGATGTCGGATAAGCAAGAGAGGCAACACCGATGTCTGCCTCTCTACTTAAAACTATTATTTAGTTTTCCTGGTTGCGGGGGTTGGATTTGAACCAACGACCTCCGGGTTATGAGCCCGACGAGCTTCCTGACTGCTCCACCCCGCGATTTGAGTGTGCCCTCAGTGCACGGACATGATTATAACACAATGCTGAAATATGTCAATGCTTTTTTAAAAAAAATCTTTTGATCTTCCATCAATGTATCACATACATAGGATTGGGGATCTTGATAACGTGCTCTGTATACTCTCCCTGTATGTCACTGTCCTGATCGCCTACTGACATTATTATCGAATAGCCTTTTTCAGTGAGCTTCTTCCGCTCGAGCGGCTTATAGGCTATAGCCGAGTAATCATTGTCCGGTTTCTTGAAGAATATGATCCCGTTTATGCCTGAATATCCCTCGAGCTTGAGCGTCTCCTCGGTTATGGCCCTGAAGGCCTCGGGCCTCCCTGTGATCAGGAAGATTGCAATGCCCTTTTCCTGCGCCTTTTTCATCAGCTTCTGCACAGGCTTGATCGCAGGAGCCGAGCGCTTCTGAAACCACTCTCCCCACTCAGGGATTGTGAGGTTGAAAGAGAAGTCCCTTTCCTTCATCATGCGGTAGTTGCAGAGAAGCGTATCGTCTATGTCGAATATGATGGCGTTCTGTTTCCCGTCTTTTGATTTCTTTCCATATCCTTCAAGAAGCTTTTCGGCTTTTCCGCAGACTGCCGCAGCCTCCTTTTCCCACTGGCCTGTCTCATAGTACTGGCAGATCTTTTCCTTCACAATCGATAAATTGGGTATAGTCTCGCCGTTCAGCGTGCATGGTACTGTAATTTCATCGGCAGAGGCCGGTGCCAGCCATGCACGAATCGATATGATCAGAATCAGAAACAGCATTCTCATGAGACGGCTTGTCACTTTTTTCACCTTACTTTCTATATTATGTATGATCTCCTCTTCGACAGAGCCTTCTTTTTTCCTGTGATCTCCAGATCTGTACAGGAGAGACTGTCTGCGGCCCGGAGGATATGGACGGACATGGGCGAATAAATTGTAAGACAATGTGAAGTGGGGGAGCATCATGAGGAGAATACGTGTTTTTTACACAGGCGTCGTCCAGGGAGTAGGCTTCCGATACACTGCGAGGGAGATTGCAAGGCGCGTAGGCGTCTCCGGCTGGGTCAGGAACCTCCGGGACGGCAGGGTGGAGATAATAGCCGAAGCTGATGAGCATCGTCTCTCCGGGTTTATCGAAGAAGTTGAGAGATCGTTTACCAACTTCATACGGCAGCGCGAACTGTTCTGGGAGGAGGCAACCGGAGAGTTTGATGGCTTCAATGTGGCTTTCTGAAGCTCCTCACGGCAAACGGGGCAAGCAGGCATATAATCACCGCGGCGAGCGAGATCAGGCTTATCACAACTCCCTTTCTGAACCCCGCCGGCTCGTATCTCATCTCTATCCTGTGCTTTCCGGATGGCACGAGCACCGATCTGAAGATATAGTCGGAGCGGTAGACTTCCACCTCCCTTCCATCCACTGAGGCCTTCCAGTCAGGATGGTACACCTCGCTGGCGAAAAGGATCGACGGCTCCCGACACTCCGTTTCAAGCAATATTTCATCGTATCTGTTCGCAATTACAGATACGCGGTCGCTCCCTTCGAAGCCTTTCACGTTCAGCGCCCTGACAGTCTCGATGTCCAGCTCTTCAGGCTTTTTCTCCAGGAAGACCGCCTCCTCCGGTTTGAAGGAAGGGCTCGACAGGTATTCCAGGATCCTGTCCCTTCCCGGCTCGGTCACGATCTTTCTTACGAGGAAGAAGCGCTTCAGAAATGACGGATTCTCCTTTACCTCCGCGGAGCGCCGCGCCTCGTCGTAATCGAAATAATACCTTGCGTTCAGCAGATCAGTCATGCCTGTCCTTGAGTTTCCGAGATAGAATGCGTAGCTGTGGATCCTGAGCCTCTCTATGAAGTCTCCGAAGGGCACCGTATGCGTCTCATTGTAGAAGAGATAAGTCACGTAGTCCCGTTGTGCGAGGGCGTTGAAGCCCTGTATGCTCTCGAAGCCGAACCTGACGTTCCACCTCATGAAGTTCTCATCTGTTCTTCTATCTGTGTTGGTGACGATTCTGAACGTCGAGTCATCTGCAGGAAGCGAGGCAAAGGGGCCGGGAACCTTCACGACCTCTGAGCGGGGCACGAACTGCACGTATCGCAGGCCGAAAAACCACAGATCTGCGAGGAGCAGCACCACCGCGAGCGATGCGAAATTTCTCGCCGAAATCCTTCCTGAAATGAGCAGGCGGAGCATGAGGTTCGAGAGAAGCAGTATCACAACCGCGACGAAGATCTCCCTCTGCTGCGCGCCTGTGCAGGGCGCGCCTCCTGCATGCATTATCAGCAGCAGCATGACAATAATCAGTATCGATATGATGTTGACAGACATCTTGCCCCGCTTTATGACATTCACATCCTGCACGTTCATGAACCACTCGAGTCCGTATGCCGCCCCGACGGCGACGACGAAGTTGGTGAAGAGCATGAATCTGCTCGGAGTCCTGAAATGATCGAAGAATGGCAGAAATCTATAAAAGATCGGGAAGAATATGAAGCTGCCTCCGAGGGAGGTGCCGACCGAGATGACCAGAGTCGTCAGCCAGAATCCTTTCAGGCTGTCCTTCATGGCGATGAGGCCAGGGATTGCCAGCAGCATAGTGAAGATGCCGAAGTAAAAAACTCCGTCGAAGAAGTTCCAGTCGCCCTGATAAGCTTCAGTGCCTGTCCCACCGTAGAAGAACGGCACGAGAAGCGTCTTCATCATTCGGAAAGTCATGTGGAACGAGTTGCAGAAGTCAAAGCTCGTGCCTCCCTCCCTGAACGTGCCCTGCGACATCTGGTGAAACGGTATCAGCTGAACCGCAGAGAGCCCTGCGGCGACAGCGACGATGCCGAGGCAGCAGGCGGCAAACAGTGCGGCCTTCCTGTAATCCTTCTCGAGCAGGAGCCCTGACAGCGCGAAGATACCGTGGAGCATCAGGAAGAGACCGCAGTAGTAGAACATCTGCGGGGCGCCTGAGAGGAACATGAGCGTCGCTGTTACGGCTCCATAGATCACCAGATCCGGACGCGGCTTTTCTCTGAGGCGCTCCATAATCAGCAGCATAAGGGGGAGCCAGCAGATTGTGCCCAGGAAGTTGAGGGAGCAGATGTGCAGGACAGTGAATGAGCCGAATGTAAAGGCCAGCGCTCCGAAGCAGGAGCTGGCCGGCGAGAGGGACCTCGATCTGAGGAAGATATATGTGAAGAGGGACTGGATTATGAAGTGAAACGCCACATAATAAGATATCGCAGGCCCGGTTGACATGAAATAACAGATTATGTTGAACGGATAGAATAAGCCTTTCTGGATGTCACCTGTGCAGTCCATTCCGCTGAACTCGAAGGGATTCCACAGGAAGAGCCTCCCGGCGCGCCCCATGGCATACAGGAGGCTGCGCATGTTGTAGAATACGTAATAGATGTCGTCGTAGAACAAATCATACTTCAGGAAAAGTGACTTCCAGAAGAAGATAACAGGTGAGAGGGCTGCGACGGCGGCAAAGACGTGATCGGCGCTGAACCTGAATCGTTTCATTTCATCAACAGGCGCTCCGGCTCCCAGGCATCGGTGGATCAGACTCTACAGGATTTTCGAGGCCTTCGTGCGTCATACCTTCTGATGATGCGCCTCGAGCACCGGAAAGGATCTCTCTCTTCAGCCGGAGAAGTACATAAATCTGCTCTTATGGAGCGAATTGCAATAAGGAGGGGGAACACCATGAAAGAGGGGATTATTGTAATTGCACTGTGCATCGCGCTGATCTGTATCGCTGCAGCAACTCCTGTCCCGGCTCAGGGACAGGCATCAGGGGATCTTTACAAGGTGAAGGATTACTCATCGCTGTCAGGTATGAAAGGCTTCAGCGATACTCTTCTGAAAAACCATTTCACTCTTTACCAGGGCTATGTGAAGAACGCCAATGCCGTACTGGCGAAGCTTCAGCGTCTTCTTGCCGATGGAAATGAAGGGAGCCTCGAATATTCTGAGCTCAAGAGAAGGCTCGGCTGGGAGATCAACGGCGTGCTGTTGCACGAGCTCTACTTCGAAAACATGGGCGGCAGCGGGAAGCTGTCGCAGGATTCGGCGCTGTATAAAAAGATTGTGAAGGATTTCGGCAGTTATGAGAGCTGGAAGAAGGACTTCACGGCGACTGCGAAGATGAGAGGTATCGGCTGGGTCGTGCTGTATCACGAGCCGGTCTCAGATCGCCTCGTCAACATGTGGATCGATGAGCACGCGCTGAACCATCCTTCAGGCGCCAGGCCCCTGCTCGTGATAGACGTATTCGAGCACGCGTTCCTCACCGATTTCGGCCTCAACAGGCCCCAGTACATAGACACGTTCTTCAATGTGATAAACTGGGACGTGGCAGCGAAGCGGTTCAAATAGCAGTTTGTGACTGTTTCTCTGATCTTGCAGGTCTGCGCTTCGGGACGAGAATGGCAGTTACGAGCAGGACAGTTATCGTGAAGACGAGCAGGCCGGCCCTCGCTGCCGGGGCAGTATATCTAAGCTCCAGCTCACGGCTTCCTCTGGCCACCGGGATGGTCCTGAAGATGCTGTTACCCCTGTAGACGGGAACGTCTTTGCCGTCTATGCGCGCTTTCCAGCCCGGATAGTAGAGATCTGAGATGGTCAGCCATCCCCAGTCTCCATTCAGCGAGATCCTTACAAGATCAGGCTCGAAATGAGTTATGGCCGCCTTGGGGTCGCTCTGGCGGGTCTCGGGAATCTCCATGCGTCCTGCCTCGGAGCCGGGCTCTGTCTCCAGAATCACCTTCTCCAGTGGATCATAGCCATTGGCCAGCAGAGTATCGATCATCCTTTCGCTGTCTTTTTCGACTGTATATCCCCTGCTGAGCCAGAATCTGGGGCAGGGCCTGTCGTCCTTGAAAAATGCTGTAGGCAGAATTGTGAAGGCGGGGCACAGCATTCGGTACATTTTGTTTCTGCTGAGCCTGTCCTGATATATTCTCGTCCAGTCCACATTCTCGAGTGAATTGATTGAACTGGACCAGTCTCTGCCGGTTATCATCACCAGTGGATGGAAGCTGTCGTACATCATCTTTCTGTAATCATCCTCGGTGATTCTTCTACCCCGCAGCGCAGCAAAAAGGTACTCTTCATATCTTTTGACTGTAAGGGAGATGCTTGCCGAGATGTTAGATACAGATGAGCTTTGAGTCATCATGGGGTTTACAGAATACAGTATTTTGGAATATTTCGTCGGAAGCTGATTCCTGATCTCGTTAAGAAAAAGGCTTTCCCTGTAGAAAAAACTGTTATCGATGAAAAGATGCTTTTGAATGAACATCACAGGGTCCAGAATTGCCAGTACGGTGCTTGAAAGAAGCACCACAGGTATAAGGAAGGCGAAAACGGAGCCTGCGGCTGCGGACCGCTTTGACGCCTTCAGGAACACCAGGCACGTTGCAAGAATCGGCAGCAGCGTGCATATGAGGAGAGTGTGATTGAATATGGAGCCTCTCGAGCCGATCGAGACAAACAGGATATAATATGCAACAAAAAAGATGAATGACAGCAGTGAAAAAGAGGCAACTGTCCTTCTTATGCGCACGGAAAGCGATCTGAGCCTCCGGGCCGCGATCGTGATGAGCTCAATACCACAGGCATTCGAATAGAGCAGAAACAGCGGCGCGATGAAAAGGAATCTGGCGGGTTGGCGGAAACACCTGAACAGCTCGAGCTTGTTGTAGAGAAATGAATACAGCGGTGTTTTCGTGCCAAGCGCCAGCGCAAATGCCGCGATTATTGTCAAAAGAAGGAAGAACAGCACGGCTCTCCTCCTTTTCCTGGGCAGGCAGAGAGCGAGCATTGAGAGGAACAGGCCGAAGCTTCCAGGCACGTATACGTGTCCCCAGTATTTCAGATTGCTCACCCCGTTCACAGCCTTTGAAGCATCTCCATAGAAGTTGTCAAAGGGGATGAGCAGAAGCGTCTGAAGACTGACGGCGTCCAGCGATATCTGCTGAAGATCGAAAGCTGTTCTTCTCGATACTCCCTGGCTGTCCAACTCGATCAACATCGTCGCAGTGAGCGGCGCTGTGAGCCCGATGGTCAGGATCAGCGCTGCCAGCGAGGCTGTGATTGCCTTTTTCCATTCCTTCTTCTTCACAATGACAATCTTCAGCAGGTAATAAAAGAAAAACAGCACCAGATAAAGCAGGAGAGGCTGAATGCCGCCGCAGAGAACTGCAAAGCTCATCGCAATGGAGAAGATGGCTGCTGCTCTGATATTCCGATTATCCGCCAGGTTGTCCAGTGCAAAAAGGATGAACGGAGCGAATGTGAGGATGCCGTAGTACTCAAGAGTCGTCGAATATTGCAGCCTTATTGCCGAGAAAGCGTAAAGCAGCGAGCTTATCAGCGCCGGAGCATGTCTGAAGCCGTTTTTTCTGAGATAGATAAATGAAAAGAACCCGGCGAGAATCTGGTGAAGCATGAAATAGTATAGTATCGAATCAGCAGGCTTGAAGAAGATGAAGAAGACGTTCAGAGGATAGAAAAGGGTTCCCATCGACGAGGCTACAGTCGGAAGGCCTGAATTCACATATGGATTCCACAGGAAAAGCTTCCCTGCCTGTCCCATGTTATGGATGTATTCGGCTGCCGGAATTCCAATGATAGCCATATCGTCGCCGATGAACGTTCTCTTCTGTATGATGAAAGGCGTAAAGAACAGGAGAACGCAGACAGGTATGGCAATGAAACACAGCAGGGTAAATATTCTGCCTTTAGACGCAGCTTGAAAATTCGGCATCATTATAATAAGCCCCGCTGATCACGATGAATTCCGGTTATTTCTCTTCATCGTGAAAATAACCTTTCATGTGAGAGGATTCACGACTCGCATGATATGGAGGCTGGCACATCCATTATCCTGGAAGGAGATCAGGCTCTCCATCTTGTAACTCTTCTTTCGGGGCCGGCCATGTCTGCTCGATTTCGTTACTATAATCAGGAAATTTGATGGCCACCCTGATTCGCCGCTGAGTCTCCTTTTTCCATTGAAAGGAAGCAGCGCAGAACCAATATTTCTGAAGAAGAGCGGAAAGGGGCCTGTCCATGCACTTCCTGAAAAAGTTTCCCACCAGCTTCTGGGTCAGCAACTTCATGGAGCTCTTCGAGAGGATGGCCTTCTACGGCATGAACAACGTGCTCGTCCTCTACCTGACAGGGGCTTTGGCAGAGGGCTGCCTTGGCTTCTCCAATGAATCAGCGAGATGGATTTTAGGTGTGTTTCCTTTATTTCTATATGTAGTGCCGAGCTTCGGCGGCGCCATGGCCGACAGATACGGCTATAAGAACTCATTCATCTTCGCCCTTTCGTCACTTTCTGTTGCCTATTTTCTGCTGGGCGTGGTGACGAACTACTACCAGGTCTTTGCCGCTCTGCTTCTCGTATCGCTTGGAGGCGCCGTCTTCAAGCCGACCTTGACGGGAACGATCTCGAGGACTACGACTGAAGAGACAGGCTCATACGGATTTGGGATATACTACATGATCGTAAACATAGGAGGCTTTCTGGGGCCTCTCGTGGCTTCGACGCTGAGAGTGCACAACTGGCACTATGTTTTCTTCGCTTCCTCGCTTTGGGTGGCGCTGATGCTGATCCCGGCGCTCTTTCTGTACAAGGATCCGGTCAGCAGGGAGGAGCGCGAGAAGGCAAAATCAGGACTCAGCAAGGTATTGATCGACTATGTGAAAGTCCTCACGAACTGGCGCTTCATGCTGCTGCTGATAATCTTTTCCGGCTTCTGGTTCATTTTCTGGCAGCTTTATCTCAGCATGACCAAGTATCTTCAAGGTTATGTCAACTCCGTGCCGATACTCGAGTTAGTAAAGAGCATGCTGGCTGCTGTCAAGACAAGTTGGACTCAGCACCTGGCAGAGCTGCTGCAGCAGAGAATAGCAAACGTCGGCGCAGGGCTCCTGAAGCCTGGCGAGGCCGTGCCGCCTGAGCTTCTGACGAATCTCGACGCAGGCGCCATCATCGTGTTCCAGCTCCTCGTCAGCAGGATAACGAGCCGTATGAAGCCTCTCACATCCATGGTGGGCGGGGTTTTCCTTGCAGGATGCTCTATGGTGATTGCCGGCCTGACCCAGAATCCATGGCTCGTGCTGCTGTCGATACTGGTGCTGGCCTTCGGCGAGATGGCCGCGAGCCCGAGGTTCCTGGAATACGTTGGCAAGATCGCTCCCGCAGACAAGGTGGCGCTGTTCCTCGGATACGGCTTCATACCGATTGGGATAGGCAGCTTCCTTGCAGGGACACTGGGCATGACGATCTACAATGCCGCTGAAAAGCATCAGATAAGCTTTCTCGCCATGTGGTCGATATTCGGCGGTATAGCTTTCCTTACGGCGCTCGCGCTTCTGCTCTACAACATCTTCGTGGCCCCCGGGCTCGCGAAGGCGACCAACGGAGAAGCAGAGTCTTCGTCAAAGTGAGATTGTGAGTCATATTCAGCGACTGGAAGGTTTATGCAGGCAGGAGGAGACGTTGAGCACACCGCTTGAAATAAGGAAGTTTCGTGCAGTTATCAACCCCGCGTCAGGGCAGCCTCAGCCCGTTCTGAGGATTCTGAACGATGCGTTCAGAGGTACAGGCATCGAATGGGACATCAGCCTCACGCAGAGAGGTGATGACGCCAGAATTGCAGTGGAGCGCGCCCTGGCGGACGGGGTCGATCTGATCGGCGCCTGCGGTGGAGACGGCACAGTGATGGAAGTCGCGTCGGCGCTCATCGGAAAAGACACACCGATGGCCATACTTCCTGCAGGCACGGCGAATCTGCTGGCCTGCGAGCTCATGATCCCGCAGGATCTGTCGCAGGCGGCATCTCTGATCACGTCTGTTTGCAAAGCTATCAAAGCCATCGATCTTGGAAGAGTCGGCAGCAGGCCTTTTGCGCTGAGACTCGGCATAGGCCATGAGGCCAGAAAGGTCGAGCTGGCAGACAGGGAGATGAAGGACAGGCTGGGAGTGCTTGCCTACTCCGTAGCCGCACTGATGGCTCTCGACGAGCCTCTGATGACCGGCTACAGGCTCGAACTGGATGGGAAGCGGTTCGAAGTAGAGGGCCTGAGCTGCATGGTTGCGAATGCAGGAAGCTTCGGCATAGAAGGCTTCTCATACAGCCCGCATATCAGGATCGATGACGGAAAGCTCGATGTATTCGTGCTCAGCGATATGAACCCTTACACGATAGTCTCGGCGCTGAAGCACATGTTCACCGGCGATTATGATCCCGATGAAGGCTTTTTCTACTGCAGCGCCTCCGAGATAAGAATCGAGACTCTCACACCACAGAAAGTCCATGTAGACGGCGAGGTATGGGGAGAGACGCCTGTATCGGTGGATGTCCTGCCGAGAGCCGTAAGGGTCCTGGCCCCGCCGTCCGAGACAGAATCCGACTGAGAGGTCATCCCGATGCCATACGATTGCTCGCAGATCACAGAAAACCTTTATGTGGGAAGCCTTCTGAAGAAGACTGACGCGCAGTGCGTCAGCTCAAAGGGCATAAGGCTGGTGATATCCATGATCTTTCATTATCCTGTGCCGGCGATCTACGGCGCGGAGCCGTTTGAATCGCTGTGGCTCCCGACCTTCGACTTCCCGCTGCTCCCGATTCCTATAAAGATGCTGCAGAAAGGCGTCGAGAGAGCTCTTCCCTTGATGCAGAGCGGCAGGCCGGTGCTCGTATTCTGCAGGCAGGGCCGGCACAGGAGCGTGGCGATGGCGGCGGCTATCCTGATCGCCGAAAACCATTCTTCGGCAGACGCCATGGCGCTGCTGAAATCCGGAAGAAGAGTCGCAGATCCCGGCGCCTTTCATATAAAGCGCCAGATCCTCCGTTTTGAAAAACACTGGAGAAAAATCTCAGATTCACAGCATTGACTCGAAGGAGGGAGCGAAGATGAAATGTGTGAGCCCTGTCGGGAAAATGGCGCTGATAGCATTGTTTCTATCTCTGCTTGTGTGCATGCAGTCTGCCGGAGCAGTTGAGAGCGTCCCGGGAAATAAGAAGCCTTTTGTAATAAAGAATGTAAGAATATTCGACGGGGCTTCCTTGCTGACAGATACGGCCATTCTGGTCGAGAACGGCGTGATAAGCGAAATCGGCCAGTTCAAGGTGATGGAGCTCCCTCCAGGGACAGAGATCATCGATGGAACGGGCAATACGGTCATGCCCGGACTTATAGACTGCAACGCCCATGTCTGTAACCCAATATCCTCTAAAGATCCTGAAGGCGAGCTCAGAAAAGACCTCATTTTCGGCGTCACTACTGAGCTGGACTCTATGACTGATCCCGCTGTTGTCAGCAGGATCAGGAAATTGAAAGTTGAAGGCGGGGGCTGCGACATGGCAGATATCCGCACTTCAGGATTCATCCTCACGCCATCTGGAGGGATGGGAGCCGAAAGTCATCCCGGCAGCCCGCCTCTTCCAAAGTCCGGTGAAATTGACAGCTGGATAAAAGCCCGCATAAAAGAAGGCTCAGAATATATAAAGATCGTTCTCGACGATGGCAGGTCACTGGGTCAGAGCTTCCCGACAATCGACAGGATGATGCTGTCTGAGGCGATCAAGGCGACGCACGGCCTGCACAGGCTTGCAATAGTGCGCGCGGGATCAATCGACTCCGCCATTGAAGCTGCTTCATGCGACGCGGATGGACTGGCGCACCTGATGGCCGACCGGATGCCGCCGAAGAACTTCGGGGCAATCCTGCGCAGCCACAATACATTTGCAATTCCGACACTGAACAGCGTAGAATCGATGTATGGAGTGAAGACAGGGCTTTCGCTCATACAGGATCCGCGCCTGATTCCATACCTGTCCGAGGCCGATATGCGTATCCTGAGCGAAGCCATCAATGCGGACGGATGCACGATCAGGCCCGAGTATGTCAGGGAGTGCATGAGGCAGATGATCGATTCAGGCGTGCCGATAATGGCAGGAACCGGCGCCGAAAAGCCGGGCTCGGTTCACGGGGCGGGCATGCACAGGGAGTTCGAACTGCTGCTCGACTGCGGGTTGACACACAGGCAGGTTCTGGCGGCTGCGACATCAGTTCCTGCAAAGCTCTTCGGCCTGGACGATCGGGGCAGGCTTGCGCCTGAATACAGAGCCGATATGGTAATGGTGAAAGGCGATCCCACTGAGGACATGAGGGCCACGAGGGCCATAATCACGGTATGGAAAGATGGCATCGCAGCAGATCGCGAGGCATACAGGAAAAGCCTCGCGAAATAAGGCGGGAGCTCCCGACACGGCTTTACTCTGTCGCTCTGTCGAGCATTGCGCCTATGTTTCTGACATGGCCCATGCTCTGCAGCAGCAGGTGAACAGTCTCTGCCAGCTGCTGCTGTGAAGGTGAGGCTATGTAAGCCCCGAGGCTGTCGAGCATAATCTGGACCGTATCTAGTGCGGCAATAGCCATCTGAACCTGCGCGGCCGCCGCCTCGTTGTCGCCCTGGCTCTTCTTGTGCCCTTCCATGGCCTCCCGCTGAGATCTGAGCTGCGAAGAGAGCTCCCTGTGATATGCTACGAGCGTGTCCATGGGCTGCTGTCCCTTGTGAACCGCTTCCAGCGCTCCCAGCAGCGAGGCGAAGGTTGGGTGCTCCGGATCGACCGGCCCGCTCGTGAGCTGGATGTCTCCATACTGTTCCCTGATGCGGTTTTCTGCTGTATCTGTCATGTCTTCTGATATCCTTTCCTTTTCAATTCAAGGCGGCTCGCCGCAAAACAACGGGAGAGCCACCGGAATGGCCCTCCCTAATTTCTTCCTCTGTGGCTCTTTTTCCTAGTTGAACTTGTGATAGAATCTGCCGCCGTGCATTCCGCTGTAGGTGTCTTCCTTGATAGTCTGGCGCGCTGAGCCGTTCGAGCCGATCAATTTCTTTCCGCCTGCTTCGGCCACCAGCTCTGTGTGCCCGGCGCTGTCGCTGATCCAGACATCTCCCGGCTGAGCCTGCTCGCGGGGCACCTGCTGGTATCCCTGCTTCTTCAGAGACTCTTCGAGATGTCCCACATTTATCTCATGGCCTTTCAATCTGCCTGTGCTCTCCAGAACCGAGCTCACGAAATCTGCGCAGTTGTTGGTGACGCCGCCTGCAGCAGTGAAGTTGGGGAGCTGTCCCTTGATGCTCTGCGAATCTCTGCCCAGGAACTTACTCGCCAGATCGACTGCGGCGTTCCCTGATGCCGACGGGGTGGTGCCGCTCATGTTGATCGGGTTTGACCCGCCGTAGTTGCCATAATTGCCGTAGTTGCCGCCTCCGACTGAGGCCGAGGCCGAGGCGCCGTTTCCTGAAGCCGATGCCGTGGCTGTAGCGCCGTGGTTGCCCATCTGGTTCTGCATGCCGAAGCCGCCCTGCTGCTGCATCATCATCATCATCATGAGCATCATCATCATCATCTGCATCATCTGCTGCATCTGCTGCTGCTGCATGCCCATCATGCCCATTCCCATCATGCCGCCGAAGCCGGGAACCATTCCCATGCCGCCGTTCATTCCCATCGGATACTGCGAGCCCATGCTCATGAACGGGTTGTATGATCTCCCGCCCGACTCGCCGATGTCCGAGGAAAAGTTGGCCATGTCCATCGGCATGCCCATGCCCATGTTCATCATCGGCATCGAGCCGCCGAAAATATTTGACGCGCCTCCGTTTATGGACTGCATCAATAGATTCTGTCCCATCGCAAGACCTTGCAGAGCCATGAGTGAGTTCATCTTACACTCCTCCTAACATCATTTAGTGCTTCAATCAGAGTTGTATGCCATCCCATTTTCATTGTATCAGACCGAGCCGGGCCGTTTTATGAACATTTTGTTAAAAACCTTAAAATTAAGTTAAACTTATGGATGAAATGTTCACAAATTTCTTTCAGCGCGCCACCGCCTGAAACATCGTTCCGGTTCTTATATCACGACTTCGCATGCAAAGTAAAGGGCAGCTGAAAAAAATGGCTCAGTGGAATTCAGGTATACTCAGATTTTCTTCCTGAGTGTCAGCTCCCTGACGCGCCTGAATCGACGCCCAGGATCTCCGGTTTGATGGATTTGCATCCACCCGGCCCCCCGGCCCCGTCTGCCTGTCCTTCCTCATTCAGGCCTCCCGTTATCGAGAAAAGCGACATGTTGGACGTGAAGAGGAAGATGACGCCGAGCACGATTGGCAGGATGAACGACAGCGTATTCTGGATCAGCGAGAAGGAGAGCGCTTCCTCCCTGGTGAGATGAAAGTAGCTGAATACCATTATGCAGGCGTACTGGTGAACTCCGAGCTGGCCCGGCGTCGCCACGACAGCCGTTCCGAAAGTCACGGTCACCAGAAGAAAGAGGATCAGCTCAAAGCTCAGATGGAGGGAGATGGCCAGTCCCGTGATATATGCGACGGCGAGATAGCCTCCCCAGATAGCCAGCCAGAGGAGTTGGATGAATACAAGGTCTCTCCAGTCACACAGTATTTTTAATCCGCTCTGAACGGTCTCCACCTTCTCGAGGATCTTCTTTTTCAGCGCTTCGCCGATGAAGCTGCACCGGGAAGTCATCCAGGCAGTGCACCTGTCTCCCCATCTTATTGTCAGTATGATCAGCACGATAACCGCCGTGACGAAGATCGCCACCATCTTGGCAGCCGCGCGGTAACGGGCGTCGACGTCGAATGTGAAGAGGAGCAGCAGGAAGAAGAGCAACAGCGTGAACATATCGAACAGTCTCTCGATTATCGTTATAGTAAACGTGTAAGTCTTGCTGACCCCGTTGAGCTTCCCTATCACGCACGCCTTCACTATGTCGCCTGCTCTGAGCGGGAATATGCTGTTTACCATATAGCCAATCATGATGCCCTTGAATATCGAGAAGAGGCTTGGCTTTCCGATCCTGCCGATGAACCTGTAATACAGCAGAGACCTTCCCACAACTGTCATGACCAGGATGGACAGAAAGAGAATCAGGTATTCCAGCTTGACTGACAGGAAGATTTTCTTCACGACGGCAAAATCTATGCCTCTCAGAGCGAGCCAGAGGCATATAAGGCCAATGAGGAATCCTGCAATCAGCTTCAATGTGTTTGAAAGGCTCTTTTTAATCATCAGTTTCCCTTTTCTGCATGCCGGACTCCTGTCTGGTCTATCTGTCTGCCTTGCGGGATGAGGCTCTCTCTCTCCTGATATGGTAAAGCAGTCCCTGCGCGTTGAGAAGGCAGTCTGATTCAATCAGCGAGATCAATGGATCATCGGCTTTGAGTCCCTCTCTCTCCAGCTCGGCACGATGAAAGTCAAGCAGCGCTTTGAAGAGCGCCTGCTCCTCGTGCGCGGCGCCGATGCTTTTCTCAGCCAGTGCGAGGAACTGATCGACCAGGCCGAGCGAGCGCCCGAGCATCTTCTGCGGATTTCTGCATGCTCCGAAATGGGTTAGATAGAGCACCGAGGGGTTCAGATCCTTCATCATCCCGAGACTTTTCTTCATCAGGTCCGGATCGAACTGAGTCGGAGTAGTCGTGAGCGTCGTGAAGTCAACAGCCCTGTCGAGAAACCCTGGAAACGAGATCCCGGCGGCGTCGCCGCTCCATATCGCTCCGTCCTGGCGGGAATATGCGATCAGGTGGTGGAACGAGTGACCGGGCGAGTCGTACAGCTCGATGAACCTCTCGCCTGTATCAATTGTCATGCCTTCGTGCCAGGTAATGATTCTCTTCTCATCAACAGGCAGGATCTCCCCGAAGAGGCCTTCATACCTGTCTCCATAGACGACTCTGGCGCTGACCGAGAGCTTTTCTGGATTGATCATGTGCGGAGCCCCTCTTGGATGCACTACCAGCCTTGCCCTCGGAAGATATTTCAGCAGGACGCCGGCTCCGCCTGCATGATCGAGGTGAATATGCGTAACGAATACGTATTCAACCTCTTCCTTCCTTATTCCCAGCTCTTCCAGGGCTCTCAGGCAGAGCGGCACTGCAAGAGCTGTCCCGGTTTCTATTATCGTGCAGCCGCTGTCCTTTATGATGTAGCCCGATGAGTGGCCGCAATGCCCGTCATAGATCAGATCGAGCTGGTATATTCTGTTCCCTGCATTCTCAAGCAGAAGAGGTCTTTCCATATCGGCTCTCCCATACACAGGATCAAAACCAGGAAGGTTTCGGGAAGGCTGGATTATCCAATACAAGTCGTTATTGGCTCGAAAACCACCCTCAGACATCACTTCGACAAGGGGACTGAAAAACCTGTGGAATATGTCTCCCGGGAAGCGTCGGGAAGATCAAAAGGATATTGATACGGCACGGTGAAATAGTAGAGAAAAGAGGGGATCTGCTCTCTTTTATGTGTTATACTAGATGTCCGGCTCACAGGATGCGTAAATAGAGCGGCGGCGGTATCGTCGCCATTCTGGACGGCATCTGTTCCTGCTGTGAGCAAAAAACAGTCCGGAAGGAAGCGATCATATGTCTCTGAAGCCCAGGAGGATACTCGTCACTTCAGCTCTGCCCTATGCGAACGGGCCGATCCATATCGGCCATCTGGTGGAATATATCCAGACCGATATCTGGGTCCGTTTCCAGAAGATGATGGGCAATGACTGCTGCTACATGTGCGCCGACGACACGCACGGAACTCCTGTTATGATAAGCGCGAAGAAGGAAGGAATCACCCCAGAAGCGCTGATCGAGAGGATGAACAGGGAGCATTACGAGGATTTCAAGCTCTTTCTCATCGACTTCGACAACTATTACACGACGAACTCGCCTGAGAACAGGGAGCTGGCAGAATATGTGTACGGCAGGATGAGAGAAAAGGGCCACATAGTCGAGAGAGAGATTGAGCAGTTTTACTGCGAAAACGACAAAATGTTCCTGCCTGACAGGTTCATACGCGGCACCTGCCCGCGCTGCAAATCAGCCGAGCAGTACGGCGACTCATGTGAATGCTGCAGCTCAACATACGATCCAACAGAGCTGGAGGATCCGATCTGCTCGATATGCAGGAATACGCCTGTCAGGAAGAAGTCTCTCCACTACTTCTTCAGGCTCGGAGATTTCGCGGATATTCTGAAGGAATGGACCGGCGCGGATCACCTGCAGTCTGAGGTCACTAGAAAGCTGCAGGAGTGGTTCCTGCAGGGGCTCCGGGACTGGGATATTTCCAGGGATGCCCCTTATTTCGGGTTCCGGATACCGGGAACGGAGGACAAGTACTTCTATGTATGGCTTGACGCTCCGATCGGTTACATGGCATCGACGAAGAACTGGTGCGACAGGACAGGCAGGGACTTCGACTCATACTGGCGCTCTGCCGAAACGGAGATCTACCATTTCCTGGGCAAGGACATAATGTATTTCCACTGTCTCTTCTGGCCTGCCATGCTCATGTGTGCCGAGTTCACAACGCCGAGGAGGATCTTCATCCACGGATTCCTGACAGTCGACGGTGAAAAGATGTCAAAATCACGGGGCACCTTCATAAAGGCCGGAACATTCGCCCGGCACGTCGAGCCTGAGTTTCTGAGATACTATTACAGCTGCAAGATGAGCGGAGGCGTGGGAGACATAGACCTCAACCTGACCGACTTCGTGGCGCGCGTCAACTCTGATGTGCTCGGCAAGATAGCGAATCTCGGCTTCAGGGTCGGCTCGATGCTGTTCAGGCACTTCGAAGGAAAGGCCGGCGCGATAGAAGGCGATTCAAAAGAGATGGTTGAGTCATTCAGAGCTTCGGCGCCGCAGATAGCAGAAAACTATGAAAAGCTCGATTACGCGAGGGCTCTCAGGGAGATTTGCCGGCTTGCCGATGTGGCGAACAAGTATCTGGAAGACAAGGCGCCCTGGACTACAGTGAAGAACAACGCCGATCAGACGAGGGCGACGCTCACCGCCGCACTCGAGATGTTCAGGCTCATCACTCTTTATATAAAGCCGGTTATGCCCGGCTTCGCCGGGAAGGTGGAAAAATATCTCAGGGTTGAGTCCCTTCAATGGTCGCACGTCGAGCGCTCGATAGAAGGGCATACAGTGGAAAAATTCGAACATCTCGCCCAGCGGGTGGAAAAGGAGAATGTAGACATGCTTATTGACGAAAGCAAGAAAGAGACACCTGAAGCAGCAAAGGAGCCGGCTGAATGCGCTCCCGAAATGGAGCCGATCGCTGCCGAGTGCACAATAGAGGATTTCTCGAAGATCGACCTGCGAGTCGCGAGGATAAAGAAGGCAGAGCATGTGGAAGGCGCCGATCAGCTGCTCCACCTCGTGCTAGATCTGGGCGGATTGGAAAAGAACGTATTCGCAGGGATAAAATCGGCGTATAAGCCAGAAGATCTGGAAGGCTCTCACGTGGTTGTAGTCGCAAACCTGAAGCCCAGAAAGATGCGCTTCGGAGTCAGCGAAGGCATGGTTCTCGCGGCCGGAAAGGGAGGAACTGAGATCTTCCTGCTGCATCCCGACAAAGGAGCTGTTCCCGGCGAGAAGATTCATTGAGCCTGTCGGCGGCGGCCGGGCATTTTCCGGATTGTCTGCAGGAAACCTGTCAGTTCAAAGGGCTGCGCACAAGGAAGGAAAATGGACCAGTGAATAGCGAATCAATGATACCTTGCGAAACTGCCGGTGAAATTTGACAGACAGTTTCCTTCCTGATACTCCGGACAGGGAATCGTGAATTCCGGAGCATCGGAAAATATTCTTGACTAATGCGGGTATATCTATGAGGATTGTCGCAACATCTGATGTTCATATACCTAAATATCTGAACAAGATGGCATCGCTCGTCAGGCGCCTCTGCACGGATGTTGCCGATGTGCTGCTGCTGCTCGGCGACATAGCGCCCGCAAACGACGCCGCTTTCGACGAGTTCCTGTGCCATCTTGCCTTTTTCAAGGGCCCGAAGCTGTTTGTGATAGGAAACCATGACCTCTGGACGGCAGACGGCAGCTCTAAGGAGCGATACAACAAGACTGTTCCCGAGCTTCTCGCGAAGCACAACTTCCATCCCCTGGACAAGGAGCCTGTCGTATTCCACGGCGTGGGCTTTGTCGGCAATATCGGTTGGTATGACTACTCGTTCTCAAGGGTGTACGCCCCGCCTCCGGGAACGCAGTACATCCGATACGCCAACTCGAAGAAGCTTTCCATGCCTCAGATGATAAAGTGGGATGATATAAACGAAGACGACTGGAAGAAGAAGGAGATCTATTACAAGGGATTCCTGGGGCTGATCCAGGGCACGGGATGCAACGACAAGGATTACATCAAAGACTTCTGGGAGGACAGGGAGTTCTGCCAGATGCGGGCCGAGCAGCTCGACGAGGATCTCAAGAAAGTCTCCAAGAAGGCCAACAAGATAGTGACTGCATTCCACTGCCTTCCTTTCAAGGAGGGCCTGATAAGAAACAATACGAAGCCAAATGTCTGCTTCACAAATGCATTTGCCGGCAGCAAGCTGCTCGGCGACGTGCTCTACAAGCATCCCAAGGTGGGGTTGTGCCTGTGGGGACACGTTCATCAGCGCCAGAACCTTTCAAAGGGCACGATACGCTGCTGCAACGTGAGCTTTGATCCAAACGCCCCTACAAACCCCGTTCTGCTCGAGATCTAGTCTCTGTTCCCCGTTGTTCTCTCATTCTTTGCAGAGTATGTAGAGGAATATCTCTTTGAACAGCTCGAAAAGCTTGTTGTCATCGCGCTTTTTTGAGCCTTTGGTGATGGCTGAGTATCTGGAGATGTAGGCAACCGGTATTTCGTAAATCGGCGCGTTGTTCTCCCTGAAAAAGTGATCCATGACTAGCCTGGTAAGCCTGCTGTTGCCGTCTATGAACGGATGGATGAACTGCAGCTCGTTATGCATATAGGCGCCGAATTTGACTATCTCGGGCATGTTCTTGAATGTGGATTTCTGGTATCTCGCTATGAACTTGTCGAGCAGAGACTCTATGCTCTTGAAATGCGAAGTCTTGAAATACGGATTCCCGGCGACCTGGACATTTTCTTTCCTTATTATGCCGCCGATGGAAGGGTCGTTCATGAGAATCCTGTGGTAGTCGACTATCACGTCCTTGGAGATGCGCACGCGGTTCTTGACGTTCTGAGTCATCCTGTTCTCGGCCTTCTTCAGGTTCTCCATGAACTCGACGTTCAGCGTCTCCCTGCTGATCGACGATATCCTGTTCTTGAGGGCCATCTGCTCTCTGGAAAGCGAAAGCACTACGTTTGCCGAAGGATCGTCGTGTTCGTAGTACTTTATCTCGGGCTGCGAAGTCGGGTCGGTGGTGATCTTCATCTTCGCCTGGATATGCTTCTTCATCAGCTTTTCTACGAGGAAGTTCTCTATGTTGATGTCCTTCTTCTTTTTGTCCATGGGGGCCGGCGTCCGCCTGCCCAGCTTCAGGACCACGTCCAGGAAGCTGTTCTGGATGATCTTTCCCAGGAAAGGCCTGGGATTGAGAATGATCATGAACCCGTTCTTTCGGAGGATGGAGATGTTGATGCGCTTCATCTCCTCGACCTGCTGAACCTCAGGAAGGCCGAAGTACTTCTGCAGGTAGGTCTGCTCCAGAAATATCTGCATGGTGCTCGTGAAATAGTTGTTGTAATTTATGTTATAAGTCAGCGCAAAGGAGAGGACGTCGAACAGAGTCTCTGAGTTCTGGTTCTTCAGATACACGTATTTGGTCTGCTGTTTTTCTATATACTTGTCGTTGCTGAGATACTGCAGGTCCTGATTGAACTGTCTTTCGTCGGTCACGCCCAGAAGCGATTTCAGCGCTCCCTCTTCAATCGAGCCGTGTGACGCAACTGCCAGAAATATGTCGTACTTGGTAGTCATAGCAGGTAAACCCTCCTTTGCTTGTCAATATTTTTTTCCTTTTTTTCCAGCTTTTTCCTTCTTTGAGAGACAATTCATCATCGGATTGATGAAACAGGCCGCAACTCCGCGCGCTGATTGTCAACATGAAAAAGGGAGGCGGTTGACCTTTTCGATCAGGCAATGTATAACATGAATGAGCAGGAGGACGGGCAGATGAAGGGGAATTAACATCATGCAGGTCCCTGTAAAGTGACTGAACGCTCGAGACTCCAAACATTCACCAGTTGTTTGGGAGCCAGAAATCTGATATAATTCTGCATAAGTCATAGTTTGAAGGTGAGTGAAAGCGCCGCAAGATGAGTGAAGTCATAAGCGTTCCCAGAGAGATCAAGGATGTCTTCAAAGGAGTCTCTGCAGAGATTCAGTCATATCTGAACTCAGCCCAGAAGTTTTCCAAGCAGCAGAAGCATTTCTATATTGGCGTGGAGCATCTCTTCGCCGCTTTCCTCTCCGAGCAGAAATCACTGATGCGCAGAATCATCGGCGACGACAAATCGAACTGGAAGAAGCGCGTGCAGGATCTTCTGATGAAAGCCTACAACCCCTCGAAAAGAACACAGCTCTGGCAGGGCATGCTTGTGACTCCCAGACTGCAGAGGATATGGGATCAGGCCATCCAGAGCAC